>Ga0335073_10014784_pt1 | contig 10930 bp, 14 predicted proteins | sample Lox_Sample_22_FD_207093 | JGI IMG/M metagenome (GOLD analysis project Ga0335073, IMG submission 207093) | Soil microbial communities from Loxahatchee National Wildlife Refuge, Florida, United States - Lox_Sample_2.2 | ecosystem: Environmental > Terrestrial > Soil > Wetlands | place: USA... | reverse complement strand
CCCACCGACGGCCCGCGCCGCCTGGGCCCCCGCGGCCAGGCCTCGCTGTACTTCAACGACCCCTCCGGCAACCACCTGGAGCTCACCGCGCTCGGCTTCCGCGGCCCGCTCCCCGTGGGCGCGCCCACCATGTCGAAGCTGTTGCCCCCCGCCACCCCCGGAGCGCTCCATGGCTAGCCTCGTCCTCGCCGCCTTCCTCGCCGCCACACCGCCCCAGACCGCCGCGCTGCAGTGCGCGACCTGCGCCAGCTGGAGCCAGCCCAGCGGCCAGGGCGTGGGGCTCGGCGTCGACGACTTCGGCACCGCCACCGCGGAAGAGGTCGACGTCAACGTCGTCATCCCCTTCGGCTGGCTGGTGGCGCTGCGCGTGCGCCCCGCGGCCTACTTCGGCTTCGACGGCGCCGGGTCGGCGATCGGCGGCAAGGTGGAGGTGATGTTCCGCAGCAAGGTCCTCTGGAACCTCGCGCGCGTGTACGCAGGCGGCGGTCCCGCCCTCTTCGTGGGCCTCACCGGCCCCAACGCCCGCCAGGTCGACGGCAACTGGTTCGCCGGCGACATCAACGGCAACTGGTTCGCCGGCACGGAGATCTTCTTCCAATCGCGCTGGGCGCTGCACATGGAGCTCGGCTCCAGCGGCGGCGCCTTCGACACCGGCGCCGGACCGTACGCCGACGTGGGCCTCGAGGCCTACCTGTTCTGATCGTGCTACGCTTCGCGCATGCGCACGAGGGCGACGACCACATGTCGTTCTGGCGCGTTCCGGATCCCACCGGTGGCGGCTGGCCTGCTGGTGGCCGCGCTCGGTGGCTGCAGCGAACCGGCGTTGAGCGGGCGGCTCGCATTTCCCGTCGGGCAATCATTCGTCTCCTGGACCGGCACGCGGATCTACCTGCTGGATCTCGGCGGTGGCCCGCCGATGAGCTGCACCAGCTATCTCTGGGATCAGGCCTTCTCCGAGGTCCAGCAGGGTCCGAACATCCGCATCGACTTCGCTCAGGATGGAGCCAGCGAAGATGCCGGTGGCATCGTCCCGCCGGGAACCTACGTCATCGGTGGTGTCGGCCCTGGGTCAGCCAGCCTCCTCTACGAGGGGGCTGTGCCGGGGGATGGAGGTACCGTCATCCTCTCGCAGACCGGCTCGACGTACGTGGGCTCATTCGAGACGACGATCGAGGGTACGGAGCTCGATGGGACCTTCACGGCGCCCCTTTGTCCGATGCAGTCCCCCTAGGTTGAGGGCTATCCCGCTGCCATCCGCCATGCAGGCCTCGGCGCTACGCCGGCGCTCGGTCTACCCGCACTGGCCGAGACTCTTCGGGCTGCTACTGCTGGGCTCGCTGGCCAGCTCTGCTTGTGGCAGCGGACAAAACCCGAACGCGGTGCCATGCGACCCAGGATTCGATGCAGGGGTGACGTTCTATGGTTCTCCGGTGGAGTTGCCCGTTGCCTGCGTCACCGGGCCGGATGGTCTGATGCCCCGCTTGGTTTCGATTCAGGTCAATCAGGCCGGGACCGACGAGTGCCAGGTCTTCGCGTGTGGCTGCGCCTGTGAGGGGCCCTGCTGCTTGGACCATGACTGCAGCTTTCCGGACGGCGGAGTCTGCCCTCCTAGTCCCTCAGGGGGCTGAGGCTCGAGGCTCGCGCTACGCTTCCTGCATGCGCACGCCGGAGGAGCAGCGGTTCCAGACGGCCCTCCGCAACGCCGAGGAGTTCTTCGTGGGCGAGTCGCAGATGCAGAAGGCGCTCGACCAGGTCACCGCCACCCTCGACGAGCTGGGCATCCCCTACGCGATCGCCGGCGCGATGGCGCTCAACGCGTACGGTTACCAGCGCGTGACCGTGGACGTCGACTTGGTGCTCACGCGAGCGGGCCTCACCGCGTTCACCGAAGCCGGCCTGGGCCGCGGCTACACTCCCGGCAGCAAGGGAGTCCGCGACGTGGCACACGGCGTCGACATCGACGTGCTCGTCGCGGGCGACTACCCGGGCGACGGCAAGCCGAAGCCGGTCGCCTTTCCCGACCCCGGCAGCCTTCCGGCCGGAAGGCCGCACCGGCTGTTGCCCCTGGAGGATCTGGTGGAGCTGAAGCTCGCCTCCGGCATGACCGCGCCCCACCGCCTCAAGGATCTCGCCGACGTGCTGGAGCTCATCCGCGCCCGTCGCCTCCCCGCGAGCTTCGCCGACTCCCTGAACCCCTACGTCCGCGAGAAGTTCCTCGAGCTTCACCGCGCCGCGCAGCAGGCGCCGCGAGAGCCCTGACCCGCGCGTCGGGATCGTGACGGCGCGTCAGGGATGCACGCGCTCGCTGCGGCGCTCGCGCGAGACTGGTGCTAGGCTCGTGGGCGATGGACGAGCGTGCCCGTCGACTGGAGCCGCTCCGGCCGGGAGGTGGACCATGAGCCAACTGCACATCTGCGCGCGCTGCGGCGGCCTCAAGCGCCCCGAGCGCGTCGACTGCCCGCACTGCGGGCTCGCCGTCCCCCGCTGGCGGAAGCGCCTCGCCGCGTTGCTCGCCCTGGGTGGACCCGCGCTCGTCGCGAGCGGCTGCCACCCGGTCGCGGTGGAGTACGGCATCTGCACCCTGCCGGACGGCAACTTCTGCGGTGCGGCCGAGCAGACCTGCGAGGAGAACCCGCTGCAGCTCAAGTGCGAAGACGCCGGCCGCGACGCAGGCGACGGCGGCCGCAAGGACGCTGGAGTGGATGGCGGCTGAACCCGTCGATCGGGCCAGCGGGGCGGCAGATGCCGCACGGCCGCTCCGGCGCTAGAGTCTCTCCATGACCGACAAGCTCGTGCTCAGCGACGCGGAGTGGAAAAAGCGCCTCAGCCCCGAGCAGTACCAGGTGCTGCGCCACGCCGGCACCGAGCGGGCCTTCACCGGCTGCTTCGTGGGCAGCCACGAGCCCGGCACCTACGTGTGCGCCGGCTGCCACCGCCCGCTCTTCAAGGCCGGCCGCAAGTTCGAATCCGGCACCGGCTGGCCCTCGTTCACCGAGCCGATCGATGCGGGCGCGGTGGTGGAGACCACGGACGAGTCGCACGGCATGACGCGCACCGAGGTGCGCTGCGCCCGCTGCGACGGCCACCTGGGCCACGTCTTCCCGGACGGGCCGCCGCCCACGGGACAGCGGTACTGCATGAACTCGGCCGCGCTCGTGCACGTGAAGGAGGGCGAGAGCCTGCCGTTGGTGGAGGGCTGAGGGGTCGGGGTCGCGGTCGCGGTCGGGGTCGGGGTCGCGGTCGGGGTCGAGGGTCGGGGTCGCGGTCGCGGTCGAGCCCCCCTCACCCGCAGAGCTGCGTCTCGTCCGAGCAATTCCCGCTGCAGCAGTCGCCGTCGTTCCGGCAGGCCCAGCCAGACTGGCCGCAGATGCACACGGGCTTCCCGGCGCTGTCGTCCTGGCAGTAGCCGTTGCAGCAGGGCACGGTCGCGCAGCTCTTCCCGGTCGGCTGGCAGGCCGCGCACACGCCGTTGTTGCAGAACTGGTTGCAGCAGCTCGGCCAGCTCGCGCACCCCGCGTCGAGCGGGAGGCAGGCGCCGCAGATGCCCGCGGGCGCGAGGCTGCGCGTCGACACGCACACGTTGCCGCCGGGGCAGTAGGCGAGCGGAATCGAGATGGTGTTGCACAGCGGCTGGCAGCTGCCGCCGTCGCCCGACACGCTGCACGCCGTGCCCGCGGGGCAGTAGAGCGAGCTCTGCCGCGGCTGCGGGCTCGCGAGCGCGAGGCTCCCCGCGCCCGAGCCGTAGGCGGGGTTGTCGTTCGTGGCCGGGCTGCACGCCGTGGCGCTGCCGTTCGGCATGCAGAGCACGAAGACGCCCGCGGGGACCGACGTGCTCGCCTGCGGCACCCACGTGCCGTCGCCCGCCCCCGCCGCCGAGTAGTCGCAAGCCGTGCCCGCGAGCGTCTCGGTGTTCGCGTCGAGCGCGCACGAGCCGTTCCAGCCCGCGCCGCCGAAGCCGCACCAGTTCACCTCGCAGGTGGGCCCGCCCGAGGGCCCGAGCGTGCCCACGCAGTAGCTCGCCGCGTTCGGGCAGTCCGCGTTCGTCTGGCAGGGCGTCTCGCACACCGTGGCCGTGGGCGCCTGCCCCACCGCCACCGCGTTCGGCGAGAAGGCCGGGTCGACCACGCAGACCTGGCCGCAGGAGCAGCTCGCCGCGCTGGTGCAGGCGTGGAACTCCGTCGCGCCTCCGCCGCCGAACAGACAGCTCCCGCCGCCCGTCGTGCCGCCGCCCGAGCTCCCGTGGCCGCCCGACGAACCGGCCCCGTGGCCCGTGCCCCCGGTCGTGGCCGCGGCCGAGGCGCCGCCCGACGACGCGTGCGCGCCCCCCGAGGTGGAGCCGCCGCCGTTCGAGCCCCCCGCCGTCGGTCCGCCGCCGCCGCACAGACAAGGCGAGTAGCTCTGCCCGTTCACAGCGCACGTCTGGAAGCCCTGGCACGACCCCGCCCCCACGCACGCGACCGACCGCCCCGGCGTGCAGCTCGTGGGCGGCGGCGACGAGGAGCAGGCCGCGAGCAGCGCAAGGCCGAGCGTGGCGAGGTGGGTCGATCTCCGGGCAGCCGCGTTCACGGGGGAATCTCTTACCACGGCTGGCACCGGCTGCCGTACCCACACGGCTCCCTTCGGGGCCCCCTACCCGAGGCGCTCCAGAGCCCGCTCCATCCTGGCCTTCACCTCGGCGGCCAGGGGCGCGAGCTGCGCGCTGCCGCCGGCGGCGATCGTCTGCGTGGGATCCATGGCGACGACCACCGCGCGCCCGGCGTCGCCCTCGTAGACGATCACGTTGCAAGGCATGGCCACGCCGATCTCCAGCTCCGCCTGCAGCGCCCGGTGCGCGAGCGCCGGGTTGCACGCGCCGAGGATCCGGTAGCGGCGGAAGTCCACGCCCAGCTTCTGCTTCAGCGTGCCCTGGACGTCGATCTCGGTGAGCATGCCGAAGCCCTCGGCCTTGAGCGCCTCGGGAAGCCGGGCGAGCGCCTCGTCGAACGTCGCGCGGAGCTCCCGACGGATTCCGAATTTCGTCATGTCTCTCCTCTCCGCCTCATGGCTGCCTCCGAAACAAGCTGCGGAGCCAGGAAGAGGCGCCCGGCGGCGCGCCGGCGGTCGCGGCGTCTTCACGGCAATGGCAGCGTTCGCTCGGCGGGACGCCGCCCAGTACCTGCTCCACGTGGGCGCCGCAGCCCGCGTAGGTGGGGCGGCCGCACTTCCTGCACGTCACGCGCCGGCACATCAGGCGCCTCCTTCCTCTGCCGCCGGCTTCTCGACCGACCGGCGCACCTCGTCCATGTCCAGGGCCCGGACCTTCGCGATCAGCTCGTCCAGCGCCGCCGCGGGCACCAGGCCCGGCTGCGCCGCCAGCACCACCGCGTCGCGCACCACCATGAGCGTGGGAATCGCCCGTATGTTGAAGGCGGCGGCCAGCCCCGGCTCTGCCTCCGTGTCGACCTTCCCGAAGACCACGTCCGGGTGACGCGCGGCGGCCGCCTCGAAGATGGGCGCGAAGGCGCGGCAGGGACCGCACCACGAGGCCCAGAAGTCCAACAGGACGATGCCCTGCTTCACCGTGGCCTCGAAGTTCTCTTCCGTGACCGCGAGGGTCGACGCTTGGGTTTCCATGCTCATGAGAGCCTCCGTTTTCGAAAAGGGTTCAGGGATTCTGCGACAGGAATTGCCGCAACGCGACCCTGACCGACGCCTGCACCTGGGCGGGCACCGGCACGGCCGGCGCGGAGGCGCGGCAGAGGGCGAGCGTCCGCTTGAGCGAGTCGCACGCGCCGCGGCAGTCCGCGCAGGTCGCGAGGTGGCGCTCCATGCGGGCGCAGATCTCCGGGTTCAGCTCGTCCTCGAGGTAGCGGCTGAAGAGGGCCGGCACGTCGGCGCAGCCGGGCGCGCGCACCGCGGGGCCCGGCGGAACCCCCAGCAGCGGGGCCACCCGCTCCCGCACCGAGAGCCGGGCGCGGTGGAGCCGGCTCTTCACCGCCTGCACGCTCGCGCCCACCACCGTGGCCACCTCCGGCGCGGTGAGCCCCTCCACGTCCCGGAGCAGCAGCACCTCGCGGTACTTCGGCTCCAGCGCCGCGATGGCGTGCGCCAGGGCCTCGCGGGTCTGCCGCTCGGCGAGCGCCTCGTCCGGGCGACGGGCGGAGTCCTCGATCGCCGCCGCGCTCTCGAGATCCGTTCGCGCGCCCTCGGCCGGGGCGTCCTTGCGCCGGCGGCGCTTCTTGAGGCAGTAGCTCCGCGCCACCGTGTAGAGCCAGGTGGAGAGCGAGGAGGCGCCGCGGAAGGTACGCACGCCCCGCGCCAGCGCCAGCAAGGTCTCCTGCAGGACGTCCTTCGCGTCTTCCGGGTCGCGGCACATCTGCAGGCCGAAGCGGTAGATCTGCGCCTGGTGGCGCTCCAGCAGCTGCTCGAGCGCCGGCCGGTTCCCCTCCCGCGCCTGCGCGAGCAAGCGGTCATCCAGGTCGTCGGGCATGCGGGCGGATTATGCCCATTCGAGAAGTTCACCGCGAGGAAGGCTGCCCGGGCTCGTTGCCCTCGGGTTGAGGGAAGGCTCGGCGATGGACTATCATTGCCCCATGAGCACGGCATCCGAGGAGCAAGCGCGCCTGACGGCCCTGCAGTCGAAGCTCCGCGACCTTCCGGCCGAGAAGCTCAGCGAGGTCGAAGACTTCGTGGACTTCCTGCGCACCCGGGAGCCCGAGCGGCAGCTCGTGCGCGCGGCGGCCAAGGCCTCAGAGCCTTCCTTCGCTCGGGCCTGGAGCGACTCCGATGACGCCGCCTACGACGATCTATGAGTTCGGCGACGTCGTCCTGGTGCCCTGCTGCAGGGCCTGATCGGCTAAGGGTCGCCCTTCTGCGCGTCCCTCGGCGCGGGCCCGCCGACGCGGGCGCGTGGCGCACCGGCGAGAACCCACGAAGAGCACCGGGACCGATGCGACCTCCCAAGGCGTGCTAGCTTGCCCGACCGTGCGGCCCCTCTGCGTGAGCAGCGCGCTCCTCGCCCTCGCCGCCTGCGGCGCCGGCGCCGCGACGGGCCCGGCGTCCGCCGCGAGCTCCGGGACGGGCGGCGGCGGCAGCACGACCGGCGGCGGCTCCACGGCGGGCGCGGGCGGGACGACCGGTTCCACCACGGGCGGCGCCCCGTTTCTCCCCGCGCCCCATCCGCCGTATCCGACGATCCCGGACGTCGCCGGGGTCGTGCTGCAGGCGCCCCGCATCGTCACCATCATCGGCGCCGGCGATCCCGAGCTGGCCTACGGCTTCGCCTACGTCGACGCGGCGGCGGCGAGCCAGTGGTGGCTCGACGTGGGGCAGGAGTACGGGCTCGAGGCGCCGCTCGGCAACACGCGCGTCGTGGGGCCCGCCATCACCGCCAACCTCGACGACGCGGCCCTCAAGGCCTACGTGGCCGCGGCGGTGGCGGACGCGGGCGTGCCGCCGCCCCAGGGCGACACCATCTTCGCGCTCTTTCTGCCCGTCGGCGTCGACACGAGCTGCCCCGCCACCGGCAGCAGCAGCGACGGCTACCACGAGGTCTACGACGACCTCGGAGACGCCCTCGCCGTGGTGATGTTCTGCGGCGCTGCGTCCAAGGACCCCACGCTCATGAGCCACGAGCTCATGGAGTCGGCGACCGATCCCACCTTCCAGGGCTACCTGCTCGCGCCGGCGAGCCCGCGCTGGAGCTCGTCGGTCTGGGCCGACACCGACGGCGAGGTGGGAGACCTGTGCGAGGGGACCGCGCCCCTGGCCGTCGACCCGAGCGGCTTCCACTTCGACCGCATGTGGTCCAACGCCGCCGTGGCCGCCGCCGCGCCGCCCTGCGGGCCCGACGACGCGGGCGCCGTGGACTTCGACACGAGCGCCGCGCAGGGCTGGTACCCGGGCCAGCCGGGGACCCAGCTGCTCATCCCGCTGACCGGCTGGTCCCTCGCGCCGATGCCCGCGTGGACGCTGAAGGCCACCATCGAAGCGCGGCCCGCCCCCGGGAGCGGCGACGGCTTCACCGCGACCCTCGACGCCGGAACCCTCGCCAACGGCGCCGGCACCACCCTGACCGTCACCGTGCCGGGCACCGCGCAGGTGGGCGACTACGCCTACGTCCGCCTCTCGAGCGACGAGGCCGGACAGGTTCACACCTGGCCGGTGGGAGTGTACGTCTCCCCCTGAGCGGCCCTGGGACGGCTCGCGCTCGCCGGATCGATCGAGGTACCAACATGGGCATGAGCTCGCGTGCCGTCCTTCTTCTCGTCGCCTTGGTGCCTGGTTGCGACCGCCACACCGACCCCCGCAACCCGGCACACCCCGCGCCCGACTTGCAGGTCCCGAGCTTCGCCGCGCGGTGCCGGCAGTCCCCGTTGACGTGCCTGGGGTACCAGGACCAACTGACCGCGGCCAACCGCCTGGCGGCGGCGCACAGAAGCAGCTTGAACGGACCGGTCGTGAGCGTCGCCTCCGGGGCTTGCGGCACCCGTCGCTACGTGGAAGAGCGCTCGTTCGAGGCCCCCGCCGTCGACAGCACCACCTGGTACTTCGACCCGGACGGCGGGCAGGTGGGCCGACGATCCTGTCGTCCTGGCCCCGCCGACGGTCTGCTCTGCACCAATGAGGGCGAGGTGCCGGACTGCGGGCGCTGAGGAACGACGCCGCCGCGATCACAGAAGGGCTCTCGCTTCGGCGCAGGCGCGATGCGCGAGAGGGAGCCGCCTTCAGTTCCAGATGAGCACGACCGCCCCGTCGCCCGCGGCGAACGAGCCGCCGCCGCCGATCCCTGCCGTGAGAGGGCGGTCGGGATCGCTTTCGTTCCCGGGATTCGGGCCGCTGCCAGCGACGAAGATGGCCGTGCCGGCGCCGTTGGAGCTTGGGTTGACCCAGCTGCTGCCGCCGCCGCCGCCCCCGCCTCCCCAGCACGAGCCGCCGCCGCCGCCCCCACCACCTCCGACGTAGCCCCCGCCTCCACCACCGCCCAGGCCATCGCCCACGTAGCAGGCGCCGCCCGCCCCGCCGATGCCGGGATCGGTGAGGCCGTCGCCCCCGTCGTATCCAGACCCCGCTAGCCCCACGCCGCCCAGGCCGCCGTGGTCGCCCGATAGACCGCCGCCGCCACCGGTGGGGCTGTTGCCCTTCTCGCAGCTCACACCGGAGCTGCCGTCCGCGCTGCCGCCGGCCCCGCCCGGGGCCAAGCCTACCGCGCCTCCGGCGCCGCCGCCCCCGCCGGCGACGAGCACGAGCGCGGCATCGAGCCAGACCGCGGTCGCGGCGCCGCCGCCGCCACCCTGCCACCCCATGCCGCCCCAGGGACCTGGCGAGCTGCCACCGGGGGCCCAGCCCGCGCCTCCCGGGATGGATCCACTCCCGTTGCTAATATTGGGACTGTTGAGACCGGCACCTCCGACCTGGATCGTCACCTCCGTGACGCCCGCGGTCACGTTCAACGTCTGCTCCACGTAGCCGCCGCCGCCCCCGGGCGCGGTCACGGGCGATCCCGGCAGCCCGCCGCCGCCCGCACCCCACGCCTTGATGGTCACGAGAGTGGCGCCGGCCGGGGCGGTCACGGTGACCGTCTGGCCTCCGTCCAGAAAGCCGTAGACCGGGACGCCGGCATCGATGCACTGCGACGACTCGCACCCGATCAGGCCGGGACAGGCGACTCCGCAACCACCGCAGTTGGCCGGATCGGAGGTCGTATCGACGCAGCTGCTGCCGCAGCAGAGGCCGGTGCCGGTGCCGCTGCCGAGCGGACAGCTGCCGCCGTCGGTGCAGATGAACACGACGCAGTTGCCCGCCACGCACGTTTGTCCGCGGGTGCACATGACCGCGCAGTCGCCGCAGTTGCTCGGATCGCTCGAGGGGTCGATGCACTGGCCGAGACAGATGAGGCCCGCCCCACCATCGGGGAGGCAGCCGCCGCCGCTTCCGCCCGTGCTCCCCCCGCTCGTGCCGCCGGCCGTGGCCGACGCGCCGCTCGTGCCGCCGCTGCTGCTTCCGCTCGCGGAGCTGCCGCTCGACGAGCCGCCAATCGCTGCGCCGGTGCTGCCTCCCGTGCCGCCGGCCGTCGCCGCCGCGCCGCTCGCGCTCCCGGTGCCGCTGCCGCCCGTGATCGCTGCCGCGCTGGTGGTGCTTCCGCCGCCGGTGGTCATCGCCACGCCGGTGCTGCCGCCGCCGGTGGTCCCGCGCCCCGCGGTCGTCGACCCCGCCGTCCCCGTGCCGCTGCTGCCGGCGCTGCTGGAGGCCGAGGTCGCCTCGCCGCCCGTGCCCGTCGCGCTGCCGCTCCCGCTGCCACTGCCGGCCGGCAGCGGGTTGCCGTTCTGGTCGCAAGCGCCGGTCCCGCCGGGGCAGGCGAACACGCCCCCCGGCGCGGGCAGCTGGAACTCGCAAGCGGCACAACCGATCACCAGGGCGAAGAGGGCGCGGCGCATGGCTCAGTGGCTCGTGAAGGCGACGATCACCGCGGCCACGACGAGGGCGCCGCCCGCGGACCAGAGGATGTCGGCGCTCAGCCCTTCGTACTGGCCGGTGACGTAGGAGGCGCCCGTGGCGGTGTAGGTGACGACGCCGCCGGACCGGCTGACGCTTCCATCGTTGCCGGCCGCCAGCACGCCGACGATCGACCCCGCCACCACCGCGGCCACGCCGCTGCCTCCGAGCCACCACGTCGCCGGCGCGATGCGACGGGACGGCGGCGCCTCCGTCACCGCGGCCTCGGTCACCGCGGAGGCCGGCGCCGGCGCGACGTTCTCGTGAGCCGTCTCCGGAGGCGGCGGAGCGGCGGGGGCGGCGGCCGGGGCCGGGGCGCTCGCCGGCGGCGGCGCGACCGCCTCGGGCTCCGGCGCGGCCCGTTCCTTGGCCTGCATCTGCGCGATCAGCGCGAGCACCTCGGTGCGGTTGCGGACCCCTTCGGTCTCGCGCAGGTAGGAGCGGTAGTCGAACTCCG
>Ga0335073_10014783_pt1 | contig 10930 bp, 12 predicted proteins | sample Lox_Sample_22_FD_207093 | JGI IMG/M metagenome (GOLD analysis project Ga0335073, IMG submission 207093) | Soil microbial communities from Loxahatchee National Wildlife Refuge, Florida, United States - Lox_Sample_2.2 | ecosystem: Environmental > Terrestrial > Soil > Wetlands | place: USA... | reverse complement strand
TAATTGCGACGGTCAGATTGCTTTGACAAGGATATCTTTATTCTGAATGCTTCAATGAAACAACAATGCTAATCCATACTACACACGCCAGAACAACCATGATTCAAAAATACATTATACAAAAGCAATAACCAGCATGCTCATTTAGAAACTTTCTTGTCGCTCCTGACGCTATTCACAACACCCTCTAAACTCTTCAACACTCGTTCTCCTTCCACAACATGGCCCCTGCTAACTTCACTCCCATCAAACCATCTCAATTTAGGACATGCCGTATAAATTAGTCCTTGATATGCTTTTCTTCGTAATTCCCATGATCGTGGCATGGTGCTTCTGAAAGTTTTGTCTCGTTCTTGCCATGTCGACTGAGCTTGTCGTCCCGTCACTAAGGAGAACATGTCCCTATGATGATCTGACTTTTTCGCCTCCACAGGTGGATAAAATGAGAGTGTAATAGGATTCAATCTAATGTTAAGTACATACATGAGATTGAGATACCGCAAGTCCAGGACCTGTAGTTCTGTCAGACTAACGAGAGTTTCCGTTGTCCCTTCGCTTAGACTTGAGATCCGGTTTCCAATCAGGAAGAGTCGTTTTAGGAGAACCATGTCCCGAATCGGAGTGACATCTTTCAACGAATTGAATGATAAATTCAAAATCCGAACATTTGGTACGCGAGATGCGAAATCTTGAGGTAAGGCGGTCAATTTGATGGCAGCCAACTCTAGATATTGAAGGTTATAAAACGCTCGATCTAGTCGAAGAGGAATCGGATTGCCTTACGTCAGATATAAGTCTAGGGAGGATCATACCAGACAAATAGACCTTCCGTAACTCCACAAGGTGATGGACCGCGAGATTTGTTTTGCCTCGTTGGCTTCGGGCAGAAAAGTTCTCCAACAAACGAAGTCGTTTCACACCACTAAAGTTTTGTATCTGGTTCTCGTCGAGGTACAATGTTCGCAGTTCCGGGGCAAATTTAGGATCGAATGACTCAAGTTCGTTGCGACAAAGTTTTACAGTACGTAGAGATTTCATGACCGACTTTGCCTGAAGACTTGAGATGTTATTGTCATCTGATCTCAGTAAGAAGTCAAAAAGAGAGAATACCTAGATGCAAACTCATTAAGTGGGAGAGTCGTTCGAATCCTTCTACCCAACTGATACAATTCCTTTGGCACTCTAATACCTCCAGTCGCGAAAGTTTGGCGTCTGTGAAATCCAACGACGAGATCTGGTTTTGTTGAGCCGAGACTTTGAGAAGTCCATCCAGTTGCAGTATACCGTCCAAGGATGTAATCATGTTATTATCGACACGTAATTCTCGCAAGTGTACCAGTGTCGATAATCCAGCAAGACTGTCAATCTCATTATTTGTCAAATCCAGGTATTGAATATTCTTTCCCCAAGCAAAACTCACAAGTCCATCGAGACGATTACCACTCGCTTTCAATACCCTCATCGTTGGCGGTAATCCAGTCAAATACTTGACTTTACATTCTCTGATATCGATAGCTTCCAATCTTGGACAAAATGATTTCAGACCATCAAGCGAAGTTACACCTTTCCCACGAAAGTCGACGAATTGGAGTTTCTCCCAATAGGGTTCAAAGGGCTCAAAGTCAGTGAGATGTTTCACTAGCATTTTTGTAGTGACGGAAAACGAGATATCTTGTTTCGGAGTGTTGGCGAAAGATATATTATCGGGTGGAGGTGAGATGGAGAGGCGAAGAGATTCGCGAGGCTCCAGGAATGGAGAATCGATTTGAGGAGGTGCTTTTGGCTTGGGTGTAGCCAATAGATGTTGGTATTTTGAGCGTCTGGGAGATTCTCGGATTTCGGATATCGATTTCTGAGGGGTTTTATGCTTCTCGTGTTCCGGTGTATCGAGAGATGGGAGAGGGAGAGGTCGGGGCCGTTTATCTATCGACGGAGTTTTACGATGAGCTGGACGAGTTGGTGACAATACACTTGACTTTGGAGTGGGAACAGTAGGTTGGTGAAGTAAAGGTTGAAGTGGATTTCGAAGGGGGGATGGGGGCATACTGCGAATTGACTTTTCTGGTGATGGCAGTGAGATAGATGGAGAGCTGCGAACGCTGTTCCGCAATGGAGATTTGGGAGGTAAAGAAATAGGCGCTTCGATAGTATCCGTCGGATGTTCAGGTTCCTTGACTTCTTTCGGCTCGTGCAGTGCATAGCTTTCAGCACTGCCTCTCATCTTCTCCCCAGGGCTTCCTGAATACTTGCTCTCACCAAGGCTCTCATTTGTCTCTTCGACGTTTTCCGAGACGATCTCACTGACCTTTTCACTAGGACTTTCTCTGCTTCCACTGGAACTAGGCCTGCTTCCCATATTTGATTCTTCCTCCTCGTCACTAACGACGAGATCATCAATATCCCGAAATATATTCTCTTCATCATCATCCTCTTCCTCTTGCTCAGTGGGTCTCAGGGAAATACTATCATCTTCTGAGATCTTTTTGACAGATTGCGACTGGCGGACCTTATACCACGCATTCCGAGCTGCATCGAACGTCATACTACCGATAGTCGTAGGAAGAAGATGAGATACATCATCAGGATGAATAACTTGCATGCTTTCCGCGGAACTAACGCGCGAAGGAGGATTCTGAGGAGCAATGATTTTCTTCCCAGGTGAAGAGTTGTCTACCGAGAGTTTTCCAGGAGACGGGACCTGACGAATGGAATCGTAAGCTTCTGATTCGGAATTTTGAGAGTAATCGATATATGATTGAGGATGGTCTTCAAATTCCGATGAAATGTTATCCTCGTCGATCTGACTGGTGCCGAAATCCTCCTCTTCATCCAGCTCTTCAGGCTGTTGCTCAGTGGTGTGGTTCAATTGTTCATGCGAAGCTGATTCTTCGACATCTCGCATCGATTCAAGACTCGGTCTCTGCATACTCCTTAAATCTCTCATAAAATCTTCCGCCTCTGCAAACATCTCTTGTGTAGTCAAACTGGCAACTCGACTATGTCGAATTTCATGAGCAGGAGCAACGCGAGGAACTCGTTCCCTAGCAAGTGCCTCTCTTCGCGCTCTCTTCCGTTCTCGATCATTTGTCATATCGGTATCATCCTCATCAGGTCCAGGAAGGAGATTCGCCATGACATCGTGCATCTTGTTATTGGTGAAAGTATCATATCGCGAAAACAATTTCAGCGGACTATTATGGGGAGTATTCTTGGCGGAAGTTTGTTGAGATGGAGTTTGCGGACGTTCGATTTGAGGGGGTGAGTCCATTGTTGGTTGTGGAGTAAAGTCGAACGCAAAACTTTTTTCATTGTGGTCATTGAGAGGTGCGAAGCGAACAGAACGAGATTTCCCTTCCATGGAACTTCCTAGTGAATTTGAGGCATTGGGATGGGGTGTTTGCATTACTTTTGCAGTGCGGAAGGATTCGTCTCCTGAATCGGTTTGGACTTCATGTGGTGTATGGACAGTGATTTCGTCGTGGTCTGATGGCCGAGAGGTGTAGAAACTGAATTGGTCTATTAAAGTTTGGGTTGGTTCAGCGATAGATAAGTCCTCATTTGGGTCGCCGAAGGAAGAATGTGAAGAATGTGAAGATTCTTCATCTGTGGATTCGTGAGTGCTTTTGGCGTCTGAGGAACGCAGGCTTGACTTTTCGGAGGACGCTGAACTTGCGTTGGGAGGTGGGTCGTCTTGTGCGAGTACCGGGAATACGTCTTCAGAGTTGACTACTTGTCGCAAGGGTGATTGCTGCAATCTCTTAGATGAAGCAGCTGCTGCCATACTGATGTTATCCGTTATATCCTTCAGAAACGAGGCTGTGTTGGTAAGTGATGCTCCGTGTGAAGGAGATTGTCTACTTTGTGGAGAGGATGCCATTGATGAATCCCTTCCAGATCTAAAGTCAGCAGGAAACACTATCCAACATACAAATTCGGATCTTCCTTAAAGATATTTTCCAAATGGCATGGACTAAACAAGTCTTTCGGTCCATTTGCTTCTTCCAGTCGTCGCTTCCACTCTGGCGTATTATGGACATCCGATTCACCTAGTACTATTCTCACGGTAGATGTCTCTGGTTCTTCAGGGATTGTATCAATGATTCCCGATCTTCCTCCAAACACGCCACGAAGACTTGTTCCTCGGCCGGATCCTTGCTCAGAAGGTTCAGCAGAATGATTGGATATCCACTCTTCTGATAATTCACTCATCCAGTCGTGGTCCAAAGCTGCCTGGTCATATGCAGACACATACTCTCCGCTCATAGGCGAAGCTGAGTCGTAGCTCATACTTCAAAGTCGAAATGTAGATTGCTCTCAGTCCAATCTCCTTTGATGATTGTCGCGATCAAAAGATGAGGAAATTTGTTTTGAAAACGCGTAGCCGGGGCAACTGGAAACTGGGATCATCACGTGATATTTTGAACCAGACCGGACGAAAACGCGAGTTACATAATCTGCACGTCTTACGTGATCTTTGCCCGATGAACGGGTTATAGAAAAGAACCAATCACATCTGCGCCCCTGCTTTCCTCTCCAAAGAACCCTGCCGATTGCTGCACTGAGACATCTACAACAAAGACCTCAATTCACTCAGATCAAACCTTGATGCGAGGAAGAAAGAATATTGTAGCTTCAGATGCTACTGAAGTAACCATGCCAGACGAATATCGATTAGATGGACAAGACGACGTCCTCGCCGAGAATTCAGACACAGAGTGCGAACCGCTCGAGAAGAGGCGCAAACATATCGACGCTATAGCTCAGTATTGTAGAGATGGAGGTGATATTTATCTTATCTCTACGTCTTTCCGGGGACCGTTCGTCAATAATCCATGGGCTAGAAAACGAGTGTCGCGTGATGAGAACCTACCGGTCAAGCCCGCAGCCGAGAATGCCAACTTAGCCAGACCAGCCAAGAGGAAACGAAAGGGAACCATAAAAAGCAAGGATAATAAAGTGAATCAATATTTCCAAGCGCAGAAGAGTTCTCAAGAGAGGGAATTGATAATGAAGAAGAGAAGGATGGAGGAAGAAGTGAGTGTACGCGAGGATCCCATTGTTGATTCGATCCGAACGATACTCGATATCACCGACGATGCTCAAATTGGGGAGAGGGATGAGTCTCCTGCTCCATTAAAGGCTGTGCCGCGAAAGATTGATTTTTATCAGGTTCCACAATCTTCCGAGGTTCCCACACAGAACTTCCCATCGTTACAATTGATCACAAAACGAATTGAAGTTGTCCCTAAAGAAATTCCCCAACCACAGCAACGGGTATTAGACCCCATCGAAACAAGTTCACAAGACGCTAAGAAAGACGAACCCTCGACGGAAGAGATTGAATTGTTTGATGCACCTACACCCCAAAAGCCGATACCTACGCTACCAAATCTAGTCAAACCCACTTCTGCTCAACTCGACTCAATACGGAACCTCGTAGGAGAAGAGTCATCCGTCGAACCACAAAAAGAAGAATTGCCTCTGTTTGACGCTCCCACTCCACCGGCAACTTTAATACAATCTGATGTTATCAGTCCACCACCATCCTCAAACAACGACATCCTTCCGGCCTCCTTAACTCTTCGTGGTCCACCTTCCACCTCCCCTATCAAACCTACTCCCATAAAGTCGTCTAGAATGCACCCACCGAACTATCTCCATCCTCTCGACTCAACTAGTAATCTTTCTCCATCTCCTACAAAACGCATAATTCCCCTACAAGAACGCTCACCTACTCCACAACTCTCAACACCACCACTAAACACCCAACTCCTCCTCGAAAAAGCAAATCAATCTTTCAACGCAATCCTCCCTACCACCACAACAAGTCCCTCCCTTCTCCCAGCACCAACAATGAAATCCTCTTCAAACGGATTCACCCCGTTTCGAGAGCTGAATAAGTCTCCTGCTCGAGAAGATTTGAGTTTCAGATTGGGAGTAAGTGTATCGACAGAGGAAAGTCCATTGACGTATTCGCCATTGCAGGGTTTGGCGAAAGACGGTGCTGCTGGTGCCGAGGATATGTTGTGGGGTGAAGTCAAAGGGTTTTTGGCTACTTGGAGTTTGGATGAGGATGTGGCCAAGTATAACAGTAAAGTGGCTGATGTTAAAGAAAAGGAGACTGAGAAGGAGACGGAAGGGAGTAGTACGAGTCAAAGTCAGGGGGTTAGTGTTGGCGCGTAGCATGCATTAATTCCGTTTGTTATTTATATTGCATGTGTTCAAATTGTTCAAAGCATGTTCAGATTGCATTGCAGATATCCATTTCCCGCTACTGATGAGTCTTTCCTGTTCCCTACGAAGTCCCTAATTTTCATAAATGAGTGTACATACCCCTTACTGTTCGTACAATACATATTATTCCTCATGCTCTTGCGGTACGTCATCTTCCTGTTCTTGATCTTGCGGTACCTGATTCTGTTGAAGACTATCCGGTTTGGGGGGATTTGGATCATAAACTTTATCCTCATTGTCCTTTTTACGCAGAAAATATCGCGTAGAATGTGTAAATCCCCAATTATGAACAGGCCACACATCGTATCCGACATCTGTGTCTTTCCCAGCTCGTTCAGTCGTCCTCCATTGTACCATGACGGGAGGTACGACCGTAAATGCATTTACCAAGTTTTGACGGACGAGATCTACAAGTGCCATATCCAGTCTCTTGTCCAAGTTCATGGATGTGTAGTACAACAATTTCCTAGCTCCAAGCGCGGTCACTGCATAGGAATGTGTGCATTGTGCCATGGAAGATCGTTGGAGAAGTCGTGTAGCCGGATTATTTTGTCCATGAGCAACTAAAATTGCTTCAACCTAGGAATCGTCAACATCTCCTTAAACGGGGAGGTACCCAATCAAAGTTATGCCAGACCACGTTTTCCTGATCAGAAGGAATAGGAACCATTAATCTCCGATCAAATCGATCTGTCAAAGTAGGCGCTTCCCAACACGACCCAAGATACAAAATATCCCATGGTTCAATTTCGGGTCCACCTCTTACAACAGCCTCATCCTCCAATTTTGTCGAAGGTTGTCTAATTTCCTCCAACGCGTTTAAAATCCTAGGAATTTGTTCCCGGATATTCAAATCCCAATCATTATCATCTTCCATGATTAACGCGGTGGTAAGTCCTTCATCGATAATCCTTCGCCAGACATTCGCGTGCGCACGCCATACTGCATATTCCTCAGGCCGTAGCGTTCCCGGTCTTCTTGGTGGAGGCAGTGCATTTTCAGCTACGCTTCTGACACCAGGGACAATCGTTATAGAGAGATTATGATGTATTGCCATTACTGTAAGAAGATCTTTCCGATCTAATCTAGAAGGAAGATTAATTGCGAAAATCTGTTGAAAGTTTAATGTTGAATTTGCTTTTTCAGGTAATTCGTCTTGGCGAATAGAGTCTATATTTTCGAAAGGGGGAATATGTGGAGGATGATTCGGAATGACACGTTCTGGAAGTTGCGATAATGGCGATGTAGTGTTTTGTGAGGGACGAATGAGGATCCATGTTAGTAATGCGGTGACGAAAAGAACTGTGCCGAATATTCGAGCTGTTGCATTTGTAAACACGAGGAATTTTCGACGGTTGTAGCGACGTGTTGTGGACCAGGTTGGAACACTGTGGGCGGAGGGAGTCCGACGGTAAGGCAACGCGGAGAGGTATGGTGAACCGTTGGGTATGCTCAAGGGAGGAGGCTTGTTATGTCGTTCCATTTGGCCAGATTGATGACCTTGAGACCGAAGTCGATGCGCGTTCTATTGTCTGTAGATGATAGTGCCTTGCAGGTATCTGCAGGTACAACGAAATTCGAGGATGAGGAAGGTACAGGATCGAAATGCAGAAGAGACGCACGAGCAAGACACAATTTAAGGTTTTCCTGATTTTCGCGCGATCGAAAATGAAAGAGGTCCGTGTTAAAAGTAGTCGGCTGAGATCAGAATCGCGTGCGGGACCGTATTCCGTCTTCGGAATTAGGTTCCCCTGCCGATCGGTTTTTTTCAGTGTCGAACGATGCCAAAGAAGCTGAAGGACCAGTTTCCATCTCCGAACCGGATCTGTGATAGTGGAATGGTGAATCCAGTTTGTCATGGGCTCTGAAATATTATGCACACGTGAAGCGATGAAACTGGCGGAGTACCACATAGGCCAAGCCTTGGATCAGACGTTGCGTTATCACACTTGGCACTCGTGTGATAGATTGGTTTCACAGCCAGCCATCTACTTGTTATAAAGAACGCGCAACCCATGACAACAATTCATCAACTGTCAGAGCTTCTTTCGAGTTATCTTTGCTCGATACCCGGTGTTGTGTTTGTTCATTCCTGTTTTGTTGCTTCTCTTTCAATGGCGAATCCATCGATCACCACCGGCTGGTGTTCTAGTCAATCCCCGAAACCGTCTGGACATCGGCGTACCCTCAGTCTCCAAGCCTTTAAGCGTCTAATAGCTCGACAAACCAACGTCATTAACAAATACCTTTCCTCTCAGAAACGCCATGGTTTCTGTCTTCCTCGAGACGAGATTTTTCCATCTCTTGAGTCTCTTGATCGAGATTCCTTCGTTATCCCCAGCCCGTTCTGGGCTTCCGAGAGGCATCGCAGTATCGTTGCGGAATCCGATTGTGCCGGTGAAATCACATACGAAGATGAAGGCTGGATCCCGATTGTCTGGGATACTGAATCGGAGCCAATCTCCCCCTTGACGGAAACCGATTTGGACGGCGTGAAATCAGATGATTATGATGACTCCGACTGTACTTCCCTCAGGTCCTCCTCGATCTTTTCAGATCCTATTACCGGTCGATCAAATACATCATCCGCATTGTCGTCCCCTGTGTCAGCTACGTTTCCTCATGATCGAGCCTTTACCAAACACCACACGGCAGCATCTCACGCCACTGACTGCGCAATTGAAGAGGCGTTGAACTGGCTATTTGAGTCTGAGATTTCACAATGAATAGGAAGGATCCGAAGTGGGACTTAAAGTCAATCTTTTATCAAGATTTGTTTGAAGCATGTATGGGACTTTGGAGTATGGAGTTTGGAGCATTGATTCCCATAACCGTAAATATATATTTGAATTCAAGAACTTCTTCGAGACTAGCTACAGAACAGAGGAATTAACGGATTCACAGATAAGCCAAAAAATCCAGAGCGCAACGAGAAAGATTTACCAACCATTCTCCTCCTTAGTTTCAGAATGTCCATTGACGCCATTAACCGCATCGACTTCGTCCTTACCCCATCCTCCAGCACCCAACTTGATTCTGTGCAAGGCAGTCTTAGTCCATTCTTTTGAATCAGGGACAACAACTTCAGCACCAGGAGCATGTCCATCTTCATCACCTCCATGATTATCTCTATCCCAACGCTCATGTCCCTTCAAAACCTCGCCATTCGCAGTACCATGATAAACAGGCTCCGCAAAAGTCTGCATAGTCTTCTCGTCAACACCATGCATATCACACAATTGTTTCCACTCGCCCATCTCAGAAGCAGGCACCCAACTTCCATGAATTCCCGAGCGTAATCTAAACGGCAACACAATCCTTGCAACAGGTTCAATATCGTATCCATCATCCTGAGTATTATGGAAACTATTCAAATCCAAAATGACCAATTCGGCGATTTGTTCGACAATACGTGCAACCATACAAATCACATAGCCATCTCCTTCACGAGAATCAGGTGTTCTGGGAACGAAAACGGGTTCGCCGACAGCAGCCATCTCACCTGCCCACCAAGTAACATAACTTCTCTTCTCAGCATCAACAAGACCAATTGAATTTGCAAAGCCACGTCCAGCAACACCACCCTCATTAAGTCCAATTCTCTTACGTTTAGGAGGAGCAACCACACTGAGAATATGATAACGCGTTTTATACCCAATAAAACGATCATCAACTCGAGGCATCCCACCATTCACATTAACCAACAACTCAGGCTCTCCAATGAATGTGCCAGACGGTTTACGAGTATCAATATGGAATCTGACGAAACGACTGGATACAGTACCGGGTTTAGGTGCTTCTCCTTTTTCATTGGGAAAGAATGCGCCGAAGACATTGCCGTTTTCTAAGGGTGTGTCGAGATTGACATGGTCTTTGTCAACATCCCATGCGTTTCCGATGTGACCGATGAAGGATTGTGTTTTGTAAGGATAGCTGCGTGCGTCAGAGGGTTTTGGGTTGTTGCGAGGTAACACGATGAGGACCATAGGGAGATCGTCATCCCACATGAAGTGTTTTCCGCCTTCTTTGAGACGGTTGAGGTTTACAGTCATGGGAAGGAGGATGAAGATGATCCAGTTTTCGGAGATTGCACAATCGTGAATCATGCCTAGCGTCAGATAGAGGATATGGGTAAGTACCGGTATATGGAGCATTGATCCAACATTCTTCAATCTTGTTGCAATGTTTGTCGAAGGCAAAGAAACAGATATCGGTACTTGCATCCCCTTTTGCTTCGTATCCATAGGCATATAGCGTTCCGGTTTTAGGGTCGACCTTGGGATGCGCTGTGAATGTGGGTCCGGGCAAATGCCCATTGAAATCGTAAATACCAATTGTCTTCAAAGTAGTAGGGTCAAGAGCATATCTAGCATGAGCGGAACTCAACAGCGGCAACGTACGGAGGAGAATCTTCCTTCAAAGCCAATATGACACCATTGTAGTAGAAAACGTGAGTATTGGCAGTGGAATGGATCATCCATTTGACGAGTTCCTCATCGGTATAGCGATTGCGATATTTTCCAAAAACAGATCTCCTAGCGGCACGCTCGGTAACAAACTTTTGAGTCCTAACAAACTTCTTCTTGAAGTCCACGAGTCCATTGCGAATGCGGAAAGCTATTGTCAGGAGAATACGTTTGACCAAGATACCGTCAACTTGTCCGTCGCCATTGATGAAGACGTCATCGCTGAATTT
>Ga0335073_10014782_pt1 | contig 10930 bp, 9 predicted proteins | sample Lox_Sample_22_FD_207093 | JGI IMG/M metagenome (GOLD analysis project Ga0335073, IMG submission 207093) | Soil microbial communities from Loxahatchee National Wildlife Refuge, Florida, United States - Lox_Sample_2.2 | ecosystem: Environmental > Terrestrial > Soil > Wetlands | place: USA: Florida... | reverse complement strand
AATCAGCTAGTAGACCACCTGCTAACGGAACAGGTGCTCATTGCCATCCCAATTCTGCTACAATCTTTTGTAATCATAGAGTTAGCGTGGGCGTGTAGGATAGCAGTAATCCATTGATCAGACTTCGCTTAGCCCTCTGATTTAGCTCCGAATAACTCTCTGGATGGACCCAACTTTCGACCCACAGAGACTCACGGAGGCCCAATGAACTCCCATGTCTGTACGTTCTGCATGTTCGTGCTCCGGCAGTCGCTGAATTATCTGAAGAAGAGCTAATGCGCAGCTCAGAAACGTGAGCTCCGACCCTTGCTGGCATGCACTCACCGGCATAAGACTCGCCACGAACACAGATCTCTACTGCGGGACTAACAATTGGACTTTGCACGCCACCGTTGAATTGCATGGGCAGTCCCGTCGTCGGGAGTGGATTGCAGAAAGGCATTTGCTGGTCTGGGTGGAACGGTGACCCCTGCTTGCAAGGCACGAACTTTCTCTCCAACAATTCCGTCGAGAACCCAACTAATGATTCATTAGTGCTGACCTCCCAACTCCACTGCTAGTGGACCACTGCAGTAGTTACCTTCCACCAGAAGCTCTGACAAGGAATTGCTGTCGGAGTAAAATCTGTAGAATTCGTCGTCTCAGTTATCCTGCAATTGACGCTGAATCTTGACGCGAAATCTGCGTCACGCGCGGATATTTGCTCGCGCGACAGAATCCCCGCGCGGATTCTGATGCCGGAGCAGATTCTCCCTTCTATCCATTCGACTCAGAATCAACAACAGCCTCACTTAGGATTTTGTTAGCGAGAGCGAGAGACGGTCTGGGACTGGAAAGCAGCAGGCTGGAAAGATCATCAATCCCGCCGTTAGCGTACTCCTCAAGGATGTCCAGCATTTTCCCTTGGTCGAGTACCGTGTCGAGTGGTTCGCCGAGAGTGATGATCACAGCGTGGATGAAGGGAACATCCTCTTGAGCGGAAAATTGTGACCAAGAGAAGACACCCTGCTTTTTCTCAAGGGGCACCCTCAATCTCTTCTGGAATCCTATGGTCGCTGCCATGAGGAAGAGATCTTTCATTGTCTTGAATGGTGCATTATTGCTCTCTGTCAGTTGTTTGTACGCTTCGTGCTTTGTTAGACAGACGTTCACACGATCTCCCCGCGCGCTCCCAACTTGAGATGTCATCAGACTTGCGCCTCCGTCGAAACAATTTCCGTACAGCCGGTCGACTTTTGCCAGTCTAAGAAGTATCTCTTTCCGATCTTCGGCTTGAGGATCTCAAGGGTGTGCCCGTGCAATTCCTCGCCGGTTACTAACAGTACGACTTGATTCACCAACTCGGGAATGTGCCGGCAAATGTTTTCACGAGGCTGAGTGTCAAGCCTCCCGAAGGGAGTATCCATCACGACCGGCGCTGACCCTTCTGAAACCCTCGATAACGCAATAATAAACGATAGGCTTAGCAGTTGTCGCTCGCCGGCTGACAGTTCGGGCCGGGCGGGGCTCCCCCATCGGTCGAGTACAACCAGGCGGTAATCCTCCGTCAACTCGACCTTTGTGAATTGGCTCTCCTTCCAAACGAGCATCCCGAAGATCCTTTTAGTCTCCTCCTCAATTCTCTTTCTCATAACCTGAGCGAATCTCTCATGGACCTCTTCAATCGCCTCACCGGCCTGTCTCGCCAAGGAAAGCTTCTTTTGGACTGCTTGCGCTTTTCCCTCCAAGCCTTCCGTCTTCTGAATTCGATGGTTAAGGTCTCTTATCTCATTCTCAAGGTCACGAATCTGTTGCTCCGATCTGCCAACAGATACGAAGAGCTCATTGGCTCGGCTTTGGGCGGCGCGCCTCTTGTTCTCAAGAATCTGTACCTGTTGTATAGCGACACCTTCTAATTTAGCCGTAATGTCGTCTGCTTCTTTTGTTACGCGACTCAAATCGTCGTCCAACGCTGCCTTTCGCTTCTTCAGGTTTACGAGGGCTTCGAAGCGTTGCTGCGACTTGGCCCTTAGCGCCAGCAAGAGTCCACTGGTTTCCAAAATCTTATCTTCGATAGTGCTGGGCATAGAACGATTCAGCAGCGCAAGCAAGGTTTGCCGCTCAGGGCCATCATTTGAAATTTCCCTGCCGCATATACACTTCGCTTTTTCGAGGAGATCTCGCACAAACTGCTCACGAATACCGGCTGGAATTTCGCCGCGTTGACGCTTGTCGTTTATTGCGTCGCTGGCTTTTGTCAGGAGCTCAAGTCCCAACACAGAATAGCCCGTGCTTCCCAGGTCCCTTAGAGTTGAGAAGAGCGCCTCTAGTTCGTCTTCAATTCGACTCCTTTCATTTTCGAGCTGTTCGCGGCGTTTTGCATCTCCTTGCACGTCGCGTTGCTTACCTAACTCTCGATCCATCTCATCAACGACATCTCGCGCGCTGTTGAGTTCTTTGCGGTCTCGCCCGAGTTGTTCTTCAGCATTCTTGAGCTCATCCGCCTTCTGTTCCTTCTCTTTCGTTAGTCCTTCTAAAACTCCACCTGTATCTAGTTTTTTGAGTTCACGTTCGTACTCATCGGCGACGGAATTCAGGTGTGCGTTTCCACGTTCTAGCACCTCCAGTTGCAGCACAGAGTACACTGCGTCCTTGATCTGACTTTCGTGTTCCGGTTTTGCGAAGTCGTCGATTTTCTCACCATCAAAAAAGAAATACGTGCGCACATCTTTGGGTAGGATCGTGTTGAGCATCAGAATGGGATTCGGCAACTCCTCCAACCCTTTCTTAGTGACACGGGACAGCCGCAAGGAATCATCCCTAGTGCTCCGAACTGCCACATACGAATGCTCGGAACCATCAGAGTCAGTATGGCGAAACCGAAGTTCAACTTCCGCATCGACTCTTGAGCCTTTGATTGCTTCTGCTAATGCTTTCTTATTGACGATCTCTCCCTGCGTCCCAAGACCAGCATCGTCTCCATAGAGACACCAATTGATTGCAGAGAACAAGTTGGTTTTACCCGCCCCGGTTGATCCTCTGATTACCGTTACATTCTTGGGGCCAGCGCTAAAAGCAATTTTCTGCTCTTTGTAATACTGCCTAAAATTCTTCACTCGCAGAGTTTCAAGAATCATTTCTCTTGACCTCTTCCTCGATAACCTCCCGGATTTCCTCTTTAACTCGGGGGCGCTTGCTGTCGAGATATCTCTGTTCCCACTCAATTACTCGCTTCACTACCCTTTGCACCGCAGGATCATACTTCTCAAAGAACTCCATCAATCGCCGACGCCTCTCTTTGGACATGCATCGCCCCCTCTCAGAAATCGAGGACCCCAAAAGCTCTTGCGAACTCAAGTATCGCAGCCGTAGCCCCATACTCATTGTCTGCGGCTGCCGCAAATTCCTTGAAACGAGTCAACTCCCGGCGCAGGATTTTCTGTTCGATTTCGTTTATTTCCACCCTAGAGTCACGTGAAGGTGGAATCGCAATGAAGTCGTGAATTACAGCTCGTTTCTTAGTTGGATGGGTTCTTAGAATACGGCCTCGACGTTGAACAAACTCTCGCGGATTGCTACTGCTCGCGAGTATAAAGGCCGTTCTCGTCGCCGGAACATCCACGCCTTCGTCAAGGCACTTCATGGCTACGAGGCCCTGCTGCTTCCCCGCCTCAAACTCGCCCAACAATATTCCCCGTTCCTCAACATTTTCCTCGGCTGTAAACCGCCGCACTCTCATGTGGAGATCATTCGCCAGCAATCGAACTACATCATCGATTTGACCCGGAGCACAATAGAATAGGCTAAATTGAACGGACTGCGGCTCAGGTAGCAATTCTCTCAGGATACCGAGTTTACCTCTCGCACAGTTGAGTACGTCGGCTCGCTCCCGTAACAAAAAATCCAGGCGACTCCGAGCTTGATCATCGTCACTAGCGCGGCTCCAGATTCTCGCGACTTGCTGAGAGATTTCCTCATATCGTTCGAATTCTTTTTCTTCGAGTGGTACAAGATGTGGGAAGTAGTCGTAGTGACAAAGAAAACCTCTGGCGATGGCTTCCTGCAACGAGAAGGTGAAAACAGTCTTGTCGAAGTATTTTTCCAAGATTTGGTTTCCAACCGGGTCCAGCCAACGCATCGGGGTAGCGCTTAAACCCAGCCGGAATTGCGCCTGTGGCAGAAGCGCTTTCGAATATTCAGGAGCTCCCAAGTGATGAACCTCATCACAAATAATCAATAAAGGTTTCTTTAGCTTACTGACGACTGACGAGAAGGGGGGTTGCGAGGCGGTTTTGTGAGTCACTATCGCAGAGACTATTTTACGGACGCCAATATTCAAGTCCGTCACATGGTCAGCGAGTGCGTCCCGCCATGATACCGTGGACTCATAACACTTGACAGGAAGCAACCCGAAGGTCCTCGCTATGCCGTCCCATTGGTCCACCAGATGCTGAAAGGGCACTAAGATAGCAAGCGCCAAGCTCGGTTCTCGACGGAACAATTCGACACCCGAGCAGAGGGCCGTGACGGTCTTCCCCGTGCCGGTCGCCATTTCATAGATTCCACGGCGCCCATTCTCGAACCACGCCCTCGTAGCTTGCAGTTGATAGTCGCGAAGTTGAAGGCCCCCCGGGATCTCATATACAAATGGAACCCGCGACCCGCTACGAACAATTTGTGCGTGCGCTGATTCAGGATCAATTTCTGGCGGAGAAGATTTGTAGAATTGGAGGAGCCCTTGCCGAGCAGCCTCAGGGAACGGCAGAATCTCGAGCTTTGGTGTCTCATCTCTCCAAAGCCTGAGAAAACTCTGTTCCTTTACATTCGTGCGACCCTGAGGATCGTCCCATGACCAGAATACATCGATGGACTCGAAATTCTCTACGAGCCCACCGGCTGTCTCATTCGGCGACCCCGAGAACGCTATCTTGTTCCCGGCGGTGTCAGTGAAGACGCCGATCTTCTCATGGTAAAGACCGCGTCGTTGACCCGTCTCACCTGGGCTGGGCAATGCCAACTTGATTTCGAGCCTCTCATTAGCGACTAGCCAAGCCAAGCACGCTAACCTGTCCTTCACGACTTGGTCGAACTGCCCTTCCAACGTACGAAGTAATGCTCGCGCGACGACATCATGCCTAGCTTCATATCCCTTGGCTATAGCAACGCAGTCCGCCTCATCAAGGTGTGGACTCGCCACAAGCATCATCTTGCCGGGACCTGAGACAAACGCAGCCAAGCCCTTTGCTGCCGCTGAAAGACCTGAGCTCGTAAAGTAGCCGACTGCTCTCTGGTAAAGTACGGATCGTTCTAAGCATGGCACGTAGAACTCATCAATTATATTGTCCGAATCTGATCGATAGCAGACAGCGAGTTGAAGCTCGCTAAGGACTCGCCTGGGTGGAGTAAGTTCCGTCATCATGGTGCCTGTCGCACACACGTTGCGCCTTCCGAAATGGATCCAAAGCTACAGCGATGTTCTCTTCGGGATGAAAGGCCCGCACCCATCATAAGCAGAGGAAGGTACTTACAAATCAATAAATCTAAACAATTTGTTCCACACTCCAAGGATAAACTTCCACAGACGAGAACTTGACTTCCAAACGGCATTGGAACTATTCTGCGGAGCGTCAACCCAATACGATGCCTATCGCCTCACCTCATCCCTCCCATAAAACACACGACTCCGACGATTCTTTTTTCTATGCATTCTCTGCCTTGAGGGGTGTCCAGGCGGGCCGCGACTACTTCGTCGCAATGTGTCCTCTCAAGCTGATTCCCAAGATTTTTCTCTTCGATGAGGACGAAATCCCATCTGACCTGCGGGCGCAGCGTGTACTAAATCGTGCACGAATACCCGAGATGGCCCGGTACCTCGTAGAGAATCCCACTGAATACGTTTTTTCTGCGATCACCGCGTCCGTGGACGGAAACGTCAGCTTTGAACCCTTCGGGGGCGACGGCACTCAGATAGGCCGCCTCCGAATACCAATGACGGCGAAATTCATCATCAATGATGGCCAACATCGCCGCGCTGCAGTTGAAGAGGCATTGAAGGACCGCCCCGAGATAGGAGACGAAACTATTGCTGTCGTCCTATTTAAAGATGGTGGGCTGAAACGCAGCCAGCAGATGTTTGCCGATCTCAATAAACACGCTGTTCGCCCTACTAAGTCTCTAGGCATTCTTTACGACCTTCGCGATCCCCTTTCACACCTGGCACGAAGCCTCATCACGTCTGTTTCTTACTTTAAAGGTTTGACGGAAACTGAGAAAACTACGATCTCGAATCGCTCTATCAAACTTTTCACCTTGAGCGGAATATACCAAGGAACCCGCGCGCTACTGAATAAACCGAAAGCTGGCAGAATCAGTCCGCAAGAGGGAGATCTCGCTGTTTCCTTTTGGAACGAGGTTGGAAGGCTTATTCCCGAATGGCAAATGGCACAGGAGAAGAAGGTGAGCGCTGCTGAATTAAGGCGAGACTTCATCCATGCGCACGCCCTAGCGTTGCACGCTTTAGGGTTAGCGGGCAACTCACTGATTGCTGCGGAGCCAAAGAAGTGGAAGGTTAGCCTCAAGGGTATTTCCAAGATTGATTGGTTGCGATCGAATACGAAGCTATGGGAAGGCCGAGCAATGATTGGGGGAAGAGTCAGCAAGGCCCACAACAATGTCCTCTTGACGGCGGTTGTGATCAAGAAAGCTCTTGCACTTCCGCTCTCCCCTGAGGAAAAGCGCGTGGAAAATCATTTTGGGCGGCGAGGAAATTGACCATGACCATCAACTCTACCGAAGCTCATACCCTCGACGGCGAAATGCTCCGCTCGCGTTATGAAGAAATTCGAAACGTCTATTTGGCAGATCGCCGTCCCTGGGTCATCGGTTACAGCGGCGGCAAGGATTCGACGACTGCCTTGCAAATGATCTGGTATGCGTTAGCCGCTTTGTCGCCTGCAGAACTGTCTAAACCCGTTTACATCATTTCTTCGGACACCCTCGTCGAGACTCCCAAAATCGTTGAACACATCGATGCATCACTTTCCAGAATGAATGAAGCCGCCCAGAGAACCGGCGTTCCATTCTCTGCCCACAAGGTCAAACCGATCATCGAAGATACATTTTGGGTGAATCTGATTGGCCGAGGCTACCCTGCCCCCTCCAAGAGATTCCGCTGGTGCACAGAGCGACTGAAAATCGACCCCGCGAATCGTTTCATCCTAGACAAAGTCGCCGATTATGGCGAAGTCGTGATGGTCTTGGGCGTTCGCAGGTCTGAAAGTGCTACGCGAGCCCAGGTTATGAACCTTCACCGGATGAAGGGCAGCCTGCTTTCCCGCCATTCCACATTGCCCAATGCATTCGTTTATACGCCGATTGAAGACTTCGAGGTCCATAATGTCTGGACATATCTTCTACAGGTGCCCTCACCGTGGGGAAACAACAACCGAGACCTAATAACGCTGTATCGTAACGCGCAGGCGGGCGAATGCCCCCTTGTCGTCGACAAAACCACCCCGTCGTGTGGCAATAGTCGATTTGGATGCTGGGTTTGCACCGTCGTCACGAAAGATTCCTCGATGGAAGCGATGATTGACAACGGGGAGGAATGGCTCGAACCCCTGCTCAAATTCCGGGAACTATTAGCGTCGACGCAGGACCCTCTCGTTAAATTGCAGGTTCGCGATTTTAAACGACGCAACGGTCAAGTCATGCTGAAACCCGACGGCGGGATCGTTCCTGGTCCCTACAAGCTCAATGTCAGAAGGGATCTACTTCGTCGCCTACTGGAGACTCAACGGATTATCCGCCGGAACGGTCCAAATCCACACGAACAGTTAATCTCCAAAGACGAGCTTGAGCAAATTCGCCGAATCTGGCGATCGGAAGTTCAAGATTGGGAAGATTCTGTTCCTAAAATCTACAAAGATGTTACTGGCGAAGAGCTTGAATGGATCGCTGACGAACAACCAGCATTCTCATCAGAAGAACGTCATCTCTTGGACGCGATCTGTTCCAAGAATGATGTCCCTTCGGCAATGGTCGCGAAACTCTTGGATATCGAACGGGAGCTGCACGGTATGAGCAGGAGGTCCGCGGTCCATCAAAGGCTTTCGGCAGTTTTCGATGAGGACTGGCGCTCCGAGGCCGAGGTCATAAAGCCAAGTCTCAGGCAACCATCGTGATCTTAAGCAAATTAACTGTAACCGACTTCGGCGTTTTCCGTGGCTCGCACACCATCGACCTCTCGCCCAAACCACGACGCCCAATAATTCTATTTGGCGGGAAAAACGGGGCCGGAAAGAGCACAGTTCTTGAAGCCCTACGACTATGTTTGTACGGGACAGGCGCTCTCGGCACTATATCCAAAGACGATTATCTGAAGTTCCTCGAACGCAAGATTCACAAAAATCCTAACGCCTTGATTCAGCCGACCTTCGCTTCGATACAGATCGAATTTCAATACAGCCACGCAGAAGGTTTGGCTTCCTACGCTGTCACGCGTTCCTGGGAGCGACGTGCAAGCAGCAAAGTTTCGGAATTCCTTGCAATTGAGCGCAACGGGCAACCCTTGGCCGATATAGAGTCGGCCCACTGGCAGGATTTCCTACGCGAGTTAATCGCTCCAGGCGTTTCCCAATTGTTCTTCTTCGATGGCGAAAAAATTCAACAATTGGCTGAAGATACGACAGATCAACAGGCACTAGCTGAGGCAGTGAAGTCGCTTCTCGGAGTGGACATCGTCGAGCGACTCCAAACTGACCTCTCAATTTACCGCACCAGACTTTCAAGCCCGGATCGTGGGAGTGCTGACGTTTCCGAAATCCGCAAACTCGCAAGGACGATTGACCGGCTACAGCAGAAACTCAGCCCCGCGAGGAAGGAGCGGGCGCGCCTCGAAGAGAGGAATCGAAACATCAGAGAGGCGCTGCAAAAGGCAGAGAAATCCTTTGCGGAACGAGGCGGCGTATTCGCTCGCAATCGGGACAGTCTTATCCAGCAAGAAGCAACGCTAAAGCAACGTGCCTCGCAACTGGAAGATACCATCAGACAGCACTGTGCCGGGCTCCTGCCCTTCGCGCTGGTTCCTCAGTTATGCGAAAAGATAAGCAGACAACTCGCCGCAGAGGAGACCCTCGCTCAAGCTCGTGCCGGGCATGCCCTTCTCTCGGCAGCAAAGAAGGAACTTGCTGAGCGGCTCCATTCTTCCATCCTTTTCGCGAATATCGAGGAAATTTCTAACGCAGCGAAGTGTCAAATTAGTTCGCGAATCAGTTCCGCGCTTCGAGACCCTCTCCAGGTCGAGCAACCCGAACCGACCGTTGCCATCCACCAGCTTTCAGCAGCCGATTCTCGGATCTTATCGGGGTGGATAGCTGACGCGATGAATGAAATACCGGCGACACTCCGTGCGGTAACGGATGAACTCGAGAAAATTCATAGACAGTTACAAAAGAGCGTCGAAGCCCTTCGCAAAATTCCAGCCGACGATGTTCTTAGGCCTGTCCTCAACGAAATCCATCGGCTCAATGAGCGTCTCGCAAAGGCCAGCAGCGAAGCCATCCTGAAGGATCAGCAAATCAAGGACTTGGAGCTACAGCTTGCCGAGTTGCATCGTCGCCACGCACGGCTGACGCAGAAATTGTCAGCGGGCGCGAAAGCGTCCGCCAAGCTCACAATTCTCCCTCGCGTGGAAAAGACTTTGGAGGAATATCGACTCAGGCTAATGGATAAGAAGATCGCCGAGCTGCAACGAGTCGTGACCGAATGCTTCAACCTTCTCTGCCGTAAGAAGGATTCGCTTCGGACCATAAGAATAGACAGTCACGATTTTTCGATCTCCCTTTGTGATACAAACGGGCAGCCGATTCCCAAAGCTCAGCTTTCAGCGGGTGAGAAGCAGATTTACGCGATTTCAATGCTCTGGGCGCTAGGGCGAGCATCAGGGCGTCCGTTACCAGTGATCATAGATACTCCATTAGCCCGGCTTGATAGTGACCATCGGCGTTTGCTTGTCGAGAATTATTTTCCGCGCGCCAGTCATCAGGTGATCCTTCTTTCCACGGATACCGAGGTCGATCAGTTCTATTTCGATTTGCTAAAGCCTTTCGTTGCGCGCGCACACCGCCTCGAATACAACCAGCTCGATAGTTGCACAACCGTCAGACAGGGTTACTTCTGGAGGGAAGAGAATGAAGCTCACAAGGCTGCGGCTATCTAAAGACGCCTCAAATCGGCTCCGCTTCCTGGCCGGCAAGACCGGACTGACTCCGAACCTTCTGTGCCGAATTGGTTTTTGTCTCTCCCTTGCCGAGGCATCCGTACCAGACCCCGAGGCCTATTCCGACGAAGACCGAGAATTCAATCGCTACACTCTGCTAGGTGAATACGACCCTCTATTCATAGCCCTGCTTAAAGAGCGCTGCCGAGAGGACGAAGTGCCAACTGAGAGATTGCCTGATTATTTCCGCGCTCACATGAATCGTGGTGTCCTTCTATTACAGCGACGGGTCAGGGGAATTATCGATATCGCACATCTCGTTCCCCGGCCTAGCCCGTGCTGACTCGCTGGCACGGTGACCTCAATTGCTTGGGTCATTGTTGTTTGCCTGCAGAACCCAGGCTAGTCGGCCCACATGCGGTCTTACTATTTCTGAAGTCAAGCTGGATCTCACATTCAATTCGCCTCCGATTTTGCGTGCGCATATCGGGAGCTAGGTCCGCCACGGAAGTAATAAATGGTAGTGAGTAGCCCCCCGGGTCGTGTGCACTCACTGCTACTCGTCTGTCAAAATCGAATCGCATATCTCCTGTAAGATCAAAAGCCGATGGAACAATTACAGCGCTGACGATTGCGAAGCTTCGATGATACGTTTTGCTGATCTTGTTGTGCTTGTATCGAAACATACCCCCAAATAGTGGTAGTTCGCCTAATCCGGGCACAACGAAGGGC
>Ga0335073_10014780_pt1 | contig 10930 bp, 6 predicted proteins | sample Lox_Sample_22_FD_207093 | JGI IMG/M metagenome (GOLD analysis project Ga0335073, IMG submission 207093) | Soil microbial communities from Loxahatchee National Wildlife Refuge, Florida, United States - Lox_Sample_2.2 | ecosystem: Environmental > Terrestrial > Soil > Wetlands | place: USA: Florida... | reverse complement strand
CGCCGCCGCAGGTGCAAGGCCAGTTCACCACCTCGTTCGAGATCACCGGCGGCGGCAGCGGCGGCTTCAGCCAGGGCCAGGCGACCACGCTGGCGGACGTGCTGAAGTACGGCAGCCTGCCGCTGTCATTCAAGAACCTGTACACATCTTCGGTGTCGGCCTCGCTTGGTTCGGACCAGCTGTCGGCTGGCCTGTTCGCGGCCCTCGTCGGCCTGCTGCTCGTGGTGGTGTACTCGTTCACCTACTACCGCGGGCTCGGCGTGGTTTCCGTGTCAAGCTTGGCGATTGCGGCCGCGCTGTCGTACCTGTCGGTCGTACTGCTGTCCCGGTACGCGAGTTTCACCCTGTCGCTCGCTGGCATCGCCGGACTGATTGTCGCGATCGGCATTACCGCCGACTCGTTCATCGTGTACTTCGAGCGGCTCCGTGACGAAGTGCGTGAGGGCAGGTCGCTACGGGCAGCGGTGGAACGAGGCTGGGGACGGGCCAGGCGGACGATCCTGGTATCGGACACCGTGTCGTTCCTGGCCGCGCTGCTGCTGTACATCCTCTCCGAGGGCGATGTGCGCGGTTTCGCGTTCACGCTCGGATTGACCACGCTGGTCGACGTCATCGTGGTCTTCCTGTTCACTAAGCCCATGGTCACGCTGCTGGCCCGGACCAAGTTCTATGGCCAGGGGCGCCCGCTGTCCGGGCTTGATCCGGCCAGGCTCGGCGCCAGAGCACCGTGGCGCGGCGGCGGCTCGCGGCCTGCGGTCAGCGGAAGCGCGGGTGCCGCCACTACGGCACGGACCTCGACCACCACCAGGGAGGCGTGATGTCGCGGCTGGGCAACGTCACCGGCCGGTTGTACCGCGGCGAGGTCTCGATTGATTTCGTCAGCCGCAAGAAGCTGTGGTACACGATCTCCGGCATCATCCTCCTGGTCAGCGTGCTGGCGCTGCTCTTCCGGGGGCTGGACTACAGCGTGGAGTTCAAGGGCGGTTCGCAATGGACCGTCCCCGCCGCCGCGTCGGTGACGCAGACGGGGCTGGAGCAGATCGTTACCAACGGCGGTGGCTCGAGCGCGAGCGCCACCGAGGTCAAGCCCTTCGACGGCCATGGCGCCTTCTGGCAGGTACAGGCCGGCCTTATGCCGACCGCGAAAGCGTTGAAGATCGGTGACAACATCGCGGCGAAGTACCACCTTCCGGCTGCCGGGAAGAACGCGGTGTCCGTGACGACCGTGGGGTCAAGCTGGGGCTCGCAGGTCACCCAGAAGGCGGTCGAGGCGCTGATCGCGTTCCTGATCGTGATCGTCATCTACCTGTCGATCGCGTTCGAGTGGCGGATGGCTGCGTCCGCCTTCGTCGCGCTGGCACACGACATCGTGATCACAGTGGGTGTGTACGCGCTGACCGGGTTCCAGGTCAGCCCGGCAACGGTCATCGGCCTGCTGACCATCCTTGGTTACTCCCTCTACGACACCGTGGTCGTGTTCGACAAGGTGCGAGAGAACACGGCGCCGATACTGGGTACCCGCAAGAGCAACTACAGTCAGGCCGCCAACCTCGCCCTGAACCAGACCCTGGTCCGGTCCATCAACACCTCGCTGACCGCGCTGCTCCCGGTTGCGGCAATCCTGGTCGTCGGCACCCTGCTGCTTGGCAACGGCGAGCTGAAGGACCTGTCGCTGGTGCTGTTCGTCGGAATGCTGTCCGGCACCTACTCCTCGATCTGCATCGCCACTCCGGTCCTCGCCGACCTGAAGGAGCGTGAGCCGCAATACAAGCAGCTCGCTAAGCAGGTAGCGCTGCGCGCGGCCGGCGGCCGGGCTGCCCTGCGCAAGGCGGCCAAGTCGGGCGCGGCGGTGGCGACGGCGAGTCAGGCGACCGGTAACGGCGGAGTGGCCGCCTCCGGGGGAGCGGGCAATGGGACGGCCAAGGGCTCAGCGAGCGCTGCGGGCACTGACCTCGCCAGCGCGGATCTGGCCGGAGCCGACCTGACCGCCAGCGGCGATCTCGACGGCGTCGGGGACGACGACCTCGAACCTGACGACACGGTCGGCGAGGCAGTGCCTGCCACGTCGGCGGCTGGCCAGGCACGAGCCGCGAGCGCGCGGCAGCCAGGCGCCCGTCAGCAGCCGGTCAGGCGGCCTGCGGCGAAGCGGCGGCCGAGCGGCAAGAAGAAGCGGCGCTAGTGACTCAGGTGGCCGGGAGCGGGGTCGGCGACGATGGCGCCGAGCTGCTCGAGATCACCGGCCTGCTGAAATCACGGATCCGCGACGTCGTCGATTACCCGCAGCCGGGCATCGTCTTTAAGGACATCACTCCGCTGCTTGCCGATGGCGCCGCATTTGCCGCAGTTGTCGCAGTGCTCGCTACGGGCCACGAGGGTGTGACGAAGGTCGCAGGCATCGAGGCTCGCGGCTTCATCCTGGCTGCCCCCGTGGCCCTGGCGCTCCGGGCCGGGTTCGTCCCGGTCCGTAAGCAGGGCAAGCTTCCGGCGCAGACCTACGCCGAGTCCTACGAGCTCGAGTACGGCACCGCAACGCTTGAGGTGCATACCGATGCATTTGACGCATCCGACCGAGTTCTCATTGTGGACGACGTGCTTGCAACTGGCGGAACCGCGGCCGCGACCACCGAGCTAATCCGCCGGACAGGGGCGGACGTGGTGGGCGTCGTGGTCTTGCTGGAACTCGAATTCCTCTCAGGCCGGGCGAAACTGCCGGGCCTTGCGGTTCGCTCGCTGCTGTCGGTGTGACGCAACGTACGGAGCCCGGCACTTCCCGAATCGTCCGCCGATAGACTTGTTGAACGGCGGAACGTGAGGAGCGCATGTGGCCGGTGACGTGGTGACGGCCAGGACGGCCGGACCCGATGTCACCCAAGACCTGCCCAGGGCGGATGAGAGGGTGACATCGCCTGGAGGCATGCCCGAGGCGCCACAGGCTGAGCGACCCGCAGACTCGGACAGCCGCCGCAGCCCGACGGGCGAGCAGGAGGCCGCAGCCCCGGAGACGGACGCTCCAGCTCCGGCCGGTCCGGCGACAGTGGCTCCGGCGACAGTGGCTCCGGCGACAGTGGCTCCGGCGACAGTGGCTCCGGCGACAGCCGCTCCCGCCACGGCCGTTCCCGCCCCAGGCGCATCTGCTCAGGACCGGGACGCCCCGGACACGCGGACTCCCGCGGAGGACGATCATCTCGACGAAGAAGACTCTGAGGCGATAGACGACGCCGTCCCTGCGGAGCAGGACCACGGAGGCCGGAGCCCGGTCCGGCGGAAGCCAGGAGCGCGGATCCCCAACGGCGGCGGGAAGAAGTCTGCGGCACGCGTGGCCGCCAGCCGAGTTAGCCGCCGGGTAGCTGCTCCAGCCGATTCCGCAGGCACAGCTGAGCCGGCTGGCGAAGGTGGATCAGGCGCGGCCGCCATGCGGCGCAGACTGGCCCGGCTGGGATCCCCGCGTGGCGGAGGGGTCAACCCGGTGCTCGAGCCCCTTATCAGGACAGTCCGCAACACGCACCCCAAGGCCGACATCCGGCTGATCGAGCGCGCTTATGAGGTGGCAGCCAGGCTGCATGCGGGTCAGTCGCGCCGAAGCGGCGACCCGTACATCACCCATCCGCTCGCTGTCGCCACGATCCTGGCCGAGCTGGGCATGCCCCACGACACGATCTGCGCGGCGCTGCTGCACGACACCGTCGAAGACACCCAGTACACCATCGGCCAGCTTCGGCAGGAGTTCGGCGAGGACATAGCCGCGCTCGTTGATGGCGTGACCAAGCTGGACAAGGTCAAGTACGGAGACGCTGCCCAGGCCGAGACCGTCCGCAAGATGGTCGTCGCCATGTCCCGTGACATCCGCGTCCTGGTCATCAAGCTCGCCGACCGGCTGCACAACATGCGTACGCTGCGCTACCTGCCCAGGGCCAAGCAGGAGCAGAAGTCCCGCGAAGTGCTGGAGATCTTCGCGCCGCTTGCCCACCGGCTCGGCATGAATACCGTGAAGTGGGAGCTTGAGGACCTCGCCTTCGCGACCTTGTTCCCCAAGCGGTATGACGAGATCGCCAGGCTTGTGTCCGAGCGCGCGCCGCGACGCGAGATGTTCCTGCAAGAGGTGATCGAGGACGTCCAAGAGGACCTGAAGGACGCCAAAATCAAGTCCACTGTGACCGGGCGGCCGAAGCACTACTACTCGGTTTACCAGAAGATGATCGCCCGTAATGTCAGTTTTGATGATATTTATGACCTAGTCGGCATCCGCATTCTCGTGGAGTCGCTGCGCGATTGCTACGCAGTGCTGGGCACCGTGCACGCGCGCTGGAATCCGGTTCCTGGCCGGTTCAAGGACTACATCGCGATGCCGAAGTTCAACATGTACCAGTCGCTGCACACGACGGTGATTGGCCCCGAGGGCAAGCCGGTCGAGCTGCAGATCCGGACCTGGGGCATGCACAAACGGGCTGAGTATGGCGTCGCCGCGCACTGGAAGTACAAGGAGGAGATGGTCGGCGGCGGCGGAGCTGCCGGCGACATGGCCTGGCTGCGGCAGCTGGTCGACTGGCAGCGAGAGACCGAGGACCCGGCGGAGTTCCTCGATTCGCTGCGCTTCGACCTTGGCGGCGCCGAGGTCTACGTGTTCACCCCGCGCGGTGAGGTGATCGCGCTGCCGCAGGGCGCGACTCCGGTGGACTTTGCCTACGCGATCCACACCGAAGTGGGGCACCGGACCATCGGCGCGCGGGTTAACGGGCGGCTGGTGGCGCTGGAAAGCGCTCTGAGCAACGGCGACACCGTGGAGATCTTCACCTCCAAGGCCCTGGATGCCGGTCCGAGCCAGGACTGGCTCGGCTTCGTGAAGAGCGCGCGGGCCCGCAATAAGATCCGGCACTGGTTCTCTAAGGAGCGCCGGGAGGCTGCAGCCGAGACCGGTAAGACCGCGATCGCCAGGATGATGCGCAAGCAGAACCTGCCGCTGCAGCGCCTGGCCACGGCAGACGCCCTCAACGCGATCGCCAGCGAACTGCGCTATGCGGACCTGTCCGCGCTCTACGCAGCCGTCGGCGAAGGGCACGTCAGCGCCCAGTCGGTAGTCACCAAGCTAATCAAGTCCGCAGGCGGCATCGCCGGTGCGCAGGAGGACTTGGCTGAGGCGACGGTGGTCACCCGGGCGCCGCGATCGGCCCCGCCGGCCGGAGACTCGGGCGTCGTGGTCGAGGGCGCTAACGATGTCTGGGCGCGCCTCTCCAAGTGCTGCACGCCAGTGCCCGGCGACCAGATCACCGGCTTCGTGACCAGGGGCAACGGTGTATCGGTCCATCGGGCCGACTGCCTGAACCTCGAGCACCTGCTGGCATCTCAGCCCGAGCGGCTGGTGAATGTCCGCTGGTCGCCGCGTGAGGGCTCACAGTTCCTGGTAGCCATCCAGGTCGAGGCGCTGGACCGGACCGGCCTACTCTCCGACGTGACCAGGTCGATCTCTGACCAGCACGTCAACATCCTGTCAGCGACTGTCACGACGACACGGGACCGCGTCGCGTTCAGCCGGTTCACCTTCGAGATGGGCGATCCCAAGCACCTCGGCGCAGTGCTCCGCGCCGTTCGCTCCATCGATGGCGTCTACGACGTCTACCGCGTCACGAACTTAGCCAGCTAGGGCGAGGCGCCGACGCCCGCGGGCGCCGGCCGCTGCGGCGTGCTACGCGGGCGCACGCCGGCTCCGCGCGGCGCTCTGCGGGCTGGGAGGCGCCGGCAGCTCCAGGCTGCTACGCGGGCTTGGCGCATGCTGTCGACAACTGACGCCCCGTCGGCCCGAGGCGGGTGGTGCGGTCAGCTGGCGAGCGCAACGCTTACGCCCGCTACGCAGCCCGCAGCCGTCGGCTTACGGCGTTAAGACGGTTTGCGCGCATTCAAGGGCTTGCGGGCGCCTTTCGCCGGCCGCCCGCGCCCAGAAGCGCTGGGTTCCGTGCGCTGCGGCAGCGGGCGTCTCGTCGCCTACGCAAGTCCGTGAATAGCGCGTCTCGGGCATGGCCCAGGCCAGCGGAGAGCCTTCCGTGCCAGCCCGCAGAGCAGGGTGCGGAAGCCAGCAGCGACCGATCTAGCTGGACAGCTCGGCCAGGGTGCGCTCGGCCTCGGCCAACCAAGAGCGCCGCGCGGTTATGGCCTCTTGCGCCCGCTGCTGGGCTTTCTGGTCGCCGCTGGCCTGTGCCTTGGCGAGTTGCCCTTCGAGCTGGGTGATCGCGGCTCGGATCTGCTCGACCGTTCCCCTGGCCCTGGACAGTGCCTCTGGGTTGGACCGGCGCCAGTGCGAGTCCTCGGCCTTACGGAGCTGCTCCTCGACCTTGCGGAGGCCGCCCTCCAGCCGCTCTTGCGAGTCCCGCGGCACCGCGCCGGCGCGCTCCCAGCGCTCCAGGATGCCTCGCAGGGCGCCTCTAGCAGCGCGCGCGTCCGTCGCTGGCAGCAGCTTCTCCGCCTCGGCGAGCAGCTGCTCCTTGACTACGACGTGCTCGCGCAGCTCGCGGTCCTTGGCCTCGAGCACCTCGGAGCGGGCAGCGAAGAAGGAGTCCTGCGCGGTCTTGAACCTGGTCCACAGCTCGTCTTCAGCGGTCCGGTCGGCCCGTCCGGCCTGCTTCCAGGACCGCATGAGCTCGCGATAGGCGCTGGCCGTCGCGCCCCAGTCCTTCGAGGACGAGAGTTCCTCAGCCTTTCTGACTAGCTCCTCCTTTTGACCGCGAATCGCCTCGCGCTCCTCCTCCAGAGAGGAGAAGTAGGCCTTGCGCCGCTTGGCGAACCCGTTCCTGGCCGCCGACAGCCGCTTCCACAGGATTGCCTCGCTGGCGCGGTCACCGCGGGGGGCGGCCTTCCAGTCCTCCAGGAGCTGGCGCATGCGCTCGCCGCTGGCCTTCCAGTGGGTGGCCTCGACGGCAAGCCGTTCGGCCTCGGCGACGATCCGCTCCTTGATCTCGTGGGCCTCGTTCCTGGCCTGCTCGCGAGCTGCCTTGTGCTCTTCGCGCCGATGCTCGATGGTGCCGGATAGCGCCTCCAGGCGTACGGACAGGCTTTCCAGGTCCCCGATGGCGTTCGCGCCGGTCACGGCGACAGTCAGCCGCGCAATGCTCGCCTTGGCCTGGCCAGGGGACAGGTCTGTGCTGGACATGCGCTGCTCGAGCAAGCTGATCTCGGTCTCCAGCGCATCGAACTTGCGCTTGAAGAAGGCCAGCGCCTCATCCGGACTGCCCGCCTGCCACGAGCCGATCTCGCGCTCGCCGTCTGCCGTCCGGACATAGACAGTTCCGTCGTCGGTTACCCGGCCCCACGGATCGCTTGCGGTACTCACCGCGTACCTCCTGGTTGGTACCTGACCAGCTAAGCCAATCAGGTCTTAGTGATCGTCACTCTGTCAATCTGGACCTTCTCCTTGGGATGCCCGTCACCGGAACCGTTGGAGTTGTCACTGCCCGCCTTTGCCACATTCTGGATGATGCTGAGCCCGCTGACGATGGTGCCGAACGGGGTGTATCCGGGCGGCGGGAGTGGACTCTGCTTGTAAACCAGGAAGAACTGGCTGCCGTTACTGTCCTGCGACTCCGATCGGGCCATCGCGACGGTTCCCGCCGGGTACAGGCCCTCGGTAGAGCCGGACACGGTCTCGGTCTTAATGCTGTTCAGGTTCTCGGTGTAGAACTCGTATCCCGGACCGCCCTCACCCGTTCCGGTCGGATCGCCGCACTGCAGCACGTAGATGCCGCTCGCGGCTGTGGTGAGCCGGTGGCAATGAGTGTTGTTGAAGAACTTCTGCTCGGCCAGCGAGACGAAGGAGCCCACCGTGCAGGGCGCCTCCTTGTTCTCCAGGTCGATCACGATGTTCCCGCGGTTAGTTTTGATCGTCGCGACGTACGTTGCCTTCAGGTCCGGCTTGGCCGGGGGCAGTGAGACCTTGCGTGCGGCCGTGCCGCTCTTGGTGTAAACGCACTTGCCGTCGACCATGGCAGCCGTTGCGCTCGGCGACGGGGTCGCAGTCGGGGTCGCGCTGGCCGTCGGGGTCGCCGAGGATGTGTGGGAGCCTGCCGCGGCACTCGACTTGGGCGAGCTAAAGACCCCGGCGATAAAGAGGCTGGCGAACGCTACGCCTACCACGAGCACGGCGACGATCGCGATGACGGATAGCTGTCTGGTGCGCCTGGCTCGCTCCGCCCGCCGCAGCATGCGGCGTGCATGGGCTTCCCTGGCAAGCTTGCGCTGGCGTTCCTTTTTGCTGGCCACCCGTGCTGATCCTCCTGCTCACCCGCAGTGTCCTGCGGTCTGCGTCGTCTTGGCAATCGCCCCGGCGGCAGGCCAGTGCCCCCAGGCATCGCACTGCGAAACTTCGCGAATCGTACCGTTGCGGCGGGAGTGGTAACGCCAGCGTTACTTTTCGAGTCCCAACCGCGCCCAACTCGTGTCCTAGCAGGTCGAACGCGGACCCGAACGGCTGGCCAGCCGCAGGCTGGCCCGTGCTTCTCGATAGCCTTGGAGGCGCGCCGAGGCGGGCGCCCTAACACCGAACTACCCGAATCTTGGGCTTCGCTCGCCAGGCCGCCCGTCAGGCCCCGGCAATAGCTAGGAGGCCCCCGGCGACAGCTAGGAGGCACAGTGCTGATCGTGGGTTTCCCCGCCGGCTCGTTCGCGGCTAACTGCTACCTGGTGGCGTCCGGCCCCCGGTCCGAATGCGTGATCATCGACCCTGGACAGGACGCTGAAGTGGGCATCAACCAGGTCGTCGACGAATACCATCTGCAGCCGGTCGCGGTGCTGGCCACCCACGGCCACATCGACCACATCTGGTCGGTCGCACCGGTTTGCGGTGCTCGCGGAATCCCGGCGTACATTCATCCGGCTGACCGCGCCCTGCTATCCGACCCTGGCCGCGGACTGGGCCTGGCGGCGGGCCAGCAGCTTTTCGGGGGACTGACGTTCACCGAGCCGGATGACGTCCGCGAACTGACAGACGGGATGAAGCTAGAGCTAGCCGGGCTTGAGCTCGTTGTCGATCATGCTCCTGGTCACACACCGGGCTCGGTGACGTTCGGGCTGCCACCAGTAACCGAGGCCGGAACCTTGTTCAGCGGGGACCTGCTGTTCGCCGGGTCGATCGGCCGGACGGACCTGCCGGGCGGAGACTACGAGACAATCCTGGCCAGCCTGGCGCGGGTGTGCCTGTCACTGCCGGGCGAGACTCAGGTTCTGCCCGGCCACGGGCCGCAGACGACGATCGAGGCCGAGCGAGCCCACAACCCGTTCCTGGCTGGCCTCGCTCCCGCGAAGGGCCCGGTGACGGGGCTGTGAGGCGGCCTCGTTCCCGGCTTGATGTGTTTTGGTTGAGATGACGAGAGAGAGGCTGAGCTAGCGATGATCCGCAGCCATGAGGCTGGCAGCCTGCGGGCGTCCTCGGCGGGCGAGCAGGTACGGCTGGCAGGGTGGGTCGCCCGGCGGCGCGATCACGGCGGGGTCGTGTTCATCGATCTGCGCGACGGCAGCGGGATCGTGCAGGTCGTGCTTCGCGAGGAGGACGTGGCGCACGACCTGCGGGCCGAGTTCTGCGTGCTAGTGACGGGCACGGTGCGGCTGCGCCCGGCCGGGAACGAGAACCCTGAGCTGGCCACCGGTGACGTCGAGGTCGCCGCTGACTCGCTGGAGGTGCTGTCGCAGGCGGATCCGCTGCCGTTCCAGATTGAGGGCAGCGGCGAGCTGAACGAAGAGGTCCGGCTGAAGTACCGCTACCTGGACATCCGCCGCGCCGACATGGGTACCGCCCTCCGAGCCAGGTCCAAGGCCGTTTACCTGCTGAACGAGGTGATGGCCAGCCACCGGTTCGTCACCGTCGAAACCCCGTTCCTGACCAGGTCGACCCCTGAGGGCGCGCGTGACTTCCTGGTACCGGTGCGGCTGCGGCCGGGAACCTGGTACGCGCTGCCGCAGTCGCCGCAGCTGTTCAAGCAGCTGCTGATGATCGCGGGCATGGAGCGCTATTTCCAGCTCGTCCGGTGCTTCCGTGACGAGGACTTCCGGGCCGACCGGCAGCCCGAGTTCACCCAGGTGGACCTGGAGATGTCGTTCGTGACCAGGGAAGACGTGGTCGAGGTGGCCGAGGATCTGGTCGAGCGGCTGTGGGGCGAGATCGTCGGCTACCAGATCCCGCGGCCGATCCCGCACATGACGTACGCCGACGCCATGGCGCGGTACGGATCGGACAAACCAGACCTCAGATTCGGGAACGAGCTCGTTGACCTGACCGAGTTCTTCGCTCAGACCGAGTTCCGGGTTTTCCAGGCGCCGTATGTGGGCGCGGTGGTGATGCCGGGTGGCGCTTCGCAGACGCGCAAGGAGCTTGACGGGTGGCAGGAGTGGGCTCGCTCGCGCGGCGCGCGAGGGCTCGGCTACGTGCTAATCGGCCCGGATGGCGAGGTCTCGGATTCGGGGCCGGTCGCCAGGAACCTGTCCGCGGCGGAGCGATCCGGCCTGCCCTCGGCGGCCGGGGCGGCGGCCGGGGACGCGGTGCTGTTCGCGGCCGGCCCGGCGAACGAGGCACGGGCCTTGCTCGGTGCGGCCCGGCTTGAGGTCGGGAACCGGTGCGAGCTGATAGACCCGGACGCCTGGGCCTTTACCTGGGTGGTGGACGCGCCGATGTTCGAGGACGACGGCGAGGGCGGCTGGACCGCGGTCCACCACCCGTTCACAGCCCCGCTGCCCGAGTGGGACGGCAAGTTCGCGGCCGAGCCCGGCGGCGCGCTGGCTGACGCCTACGACATCGTGTGCAACGGGACCGAGATCGGCGGCGGCTCTATCCGGATCCACCGGCCCGATATGCAGCAGCAGGTCTTCGACGTGATCGGGCTGTCGCGAGAGGAGGCCAACTCGCAGTTCGGCTTCCTGCTTGAGGCGCTGCGATACGGTCCGCCGCCGCACGGCG
>Ga0335073_10014779_pt1 | contig 10931 bp, 12 predicted proteins | sample Lox_Sample_22_FD_207093 | JGI IMG/M metagenome (GOLD analysis project Ga0335073, IMG submission 207093) | Soil microbial communities from Loxahatchee National Wildlife Refuge, Florida, United States - Lox_Sample_2.2 | ecosystem: Environmental > Terrestrial > Soil > Wetlands | place: USA... | reverse complement strand
TGGGCGGCACTCCCGTTGCATTCCTCAATGAACTTGAATCCGTCATTCCCTGGATGCCGTTGCTCATCATTCTTATCGGTATAAAAATCCCCTTCTTCACTTTTATTGGCGTCTGTTTTCTGCTCATTCGCGAATTCATTTATGGTAGGGAATTGACTCGTAACCAATTCCCCTCGAAGTTCATCATTTATTATGCGGCTGGGGTGGCGCTCTACGCGGGTGTGCTTTGGGCCTCGTACCGAAGCTTCCGGAAGGGCAAAGTCGAGTGGAAAGGACGCGAAATCCCCGTAACGCTTCCCGGCGTGCCCAGATAGAGGGAAACGATAATCGGAACGGTTTTCGAAATGTCATCCATGGTCTTGCTCACGCGCAAAATCGAATTCGCCGCCTCCCACCTCTACAACAATCCTACTTTCTCGCCAGAAGAAAACCGCCGCGTCTTCGGCAAGTGCAATAACCCTCATGGCCACGGCCACAATTACACTTTGGAAGTGACGGTCGCCGGGGAGCCAGATCCCGAAACTGGAATGGTGCTGGATCTAAAAGATTTGAAAGACATCCTTGATCGCGAAGTCATGCAACGCATGGACCACCGCTTTTTGAACTACGAAGTCCCGGAACTCGCCGGTCAGATTCCCACCTGTGAAAATATTGCGCGCGTAATCTGGCGGTTGCTCGATCCCAAAATCAAGCAAGGAAAGCTCCATCGCGTGCGCCTTTACGAAACACCCGATCTTTTCGCGGATTGCTATCGCAACGGCGCGGGAGGCGCGAAATCTGGATGACTCCTGGTGCCCACAACGGCGAGCTGAAAATCGAACTGGGGCGGCGCTATCGCTTTGCTGCTTCCCACCGGCTGCATAACCCTGGCCTCACCGATGGCGAGAATTACCGCCTCTACGGAAAGTGCAACAATCCTTACGGTCACGGCCACAATTATGTTCTTGAAATCTCGCTCTCTGGAAAGATCGATCCGGCCACAGGCATGATCGCGAATCTCGCCGACCTCGACGTTTTTGTCAGCAGCGAAGTTCTCGAGCCTTTCGACCATAAATCGCTTAACGAAGATGTCGCCGCGTTTCGCAACGCAGTTCCGACGACGGAAAATCTATGCATCGAGATTTTTCGCCGTCTGAAGCCCTTTCCTAATGCGAAGCTCGAGCGCGTTCGCATCGAGGAGACTTCCAACAACAGTTTCGAGTACGCTGGAGATGGCCCAGAAGGCTTCGAGGGATAAACGCGATGCCCAAACCGACGGAAGAGATCGTTCTGAACGACGAAAAGCAGCTCGATGAACGCAGGATTGCGTCCCACGTCCGCGAAATCATCAAACTGATCGGCGAAGACCCTTGCCGCGAAGGTTTGCGCAAAACGCCGGAGCGCTACGAAAAAGCGCTGAAATTCTTGACCAGCGGCTATCACCAAAACGCGGAAAATCTTCTCAACGGGGCGACCTTCACTGTCGCCTACGACGAAATGGTGGTCGTCAAGGACATCGAATTTTTCAGCCTCTGCGAGCACCACTTGCTTCCGTTTTTCGGAAAGTGCCACGTCGCCTATCTTCCCAATAAGCGCGTCATCGGCCTCAGCAAAGTCGCGCGCCTCGTCAATATGTTCGCGCGCCGCCTGCAGATTCAGGAGCGCCTGACCAGCCAAATCGCCGAAGCCATTCAGGAAAAAATCAGCCCCGAAGGCGTCGGCGTGATTATCGAAGCGCGCCACCTCTGCATGCAAATGCGCGGCGTCGAAAAGCAGCATGGCCAGGCAGTGACCAGCTCCATGCTCGGCGGTTTTCGCCACAACAAACAAACGCGCGACGAATTCCTTGCGCTCATCCGCACGCACAAATAATCTCGACCTTCGCCGTCTGTATTACCGTGGCGCGAAAAAACAGAAAGGCCCAAAATCGAATGATTACACGTCAGCTTGGCGCAAGCGGTCCGGCAGTCTCCGCCATCGGCTTGGGCTGTATGGGAATGTCCGGCATGTACGGTCCTTCGGACGAGAGTGAATCCATCGCTACAATTCACGAAGCCATCGAACGCGGCGTTAACCTCCTTGATACGGGCGACTTCTATGGCATGGGCCACAATGAACTGCTGATCGGCCGCGCCATTCAGGGCCGCCGTGACCGCGTTATTCTCTCCGTGAAATTCGGCGCCATGCGCGCTCCCACCGGAGCCTTCGTCGGCGTCGACGCGCGGCCAGCAGCCGTCAAGAATTTTCTTTCCTACACTCTGCGCCGCCTGGGCGTCGATTACGTCGACATCTACCGCCCCGCGCGGGTCGATCCTGCCGTTCCCATCGAAGACACCGTTGGTGCCATCGCCGAGCTCATCAAAGCGGGCTACGTTCGCCACATCGGCCTCTCCGAAGCGGGTGCGGACACCATCCGCCGCGCTCACGCCGTCCACCCTATTGTTGATTTGCAGATTGAATACTCGTTGGTCTCGCGCAGCGCCGAATCGGAAATCTTGCCAATTGTCCGTACGCTCGGCATCGCCGTAACCGCTTACGGCGTTCTCTCGCGCGGCCTGCTCACCGCTTCCGGCACGAGCGGCCCCGGCGATTTTCGCGCCCATCTTCCCAGATTCACGGGTGAGAATTTGCTCAAGAATCAGGATCTCGTCGCCGCGCTGCGTTCCATCGCTGCCGATCACAACGCCACTCCGGTGCAGGTTGCGACGGCCTGGGTGCTTTCGCGAGGGAGCAACATTGTTCCTCTCCTCGGTTCGCGCCGCCGTGAACAGCTAAGAGATGCCCTCAGCGCTATGGACCTCCAGCTCACTTCGCAGGACTTGCATCGCATTTCTGAGGCGGTCCCTGCTACTCGCGTCGCGGGCACACGTTACGATGAAAACCAAATGCGCATGTTAGACAGCGAAAGAGCAGCCCGGAGTGCGGGCTGACACATCGCAACCCGCCGCCTCATTCTTCGCATCACGCACAAATAAAAGCGGGCTGCTTACAAGACCGCAACGGCCGCCTCGCAAGGTCGTCTGCCCTACTTCGTCGAGATCTCCACTGACGCGCGAGTCTTTTCCCACTCCATCTGGAGAGCGCAGCCCTCGCTGTTTTTATGGAACAAAATCGTGAAGTCTTCCACATGCTCTGGCAAGCTCGAGACACGCATCTCTGTGCGCACAAAGTCAAATTTCTCTCCGGGATAGGGAATGCCCCATTCTCCGGTTTTCTTGCTGATGATCAGCGTCCATTTGCCTTCTTCTGGGATCGTGAAAATCGTATATTTGCCTGCTGGAACATCCTTCCCGCCCACTTTCAAATCCGTTGTCGTCACAAAAGTCGTCGCCTCGTTCGCTCCTGCGCGCCACACTTTTCCGTACGGAACCAGCCCTCCGAAAATCGTTCGGCCCTTTGCGCGCGGGCTCGAATAATCTACCGTGATCGTGTTTCCCCCGCCCAGGTCGCATTGTGCCTGTGCCGGCGGACTCGGCCGCTTGCTCTTGTCCATTTGGCTGAAGGCCACCGTGGCTAGCAAACCTATGCCGAGACAGAGCCCTGCAATCACTACGATTCTCTTTTGCATCGTTCCTCCTCAGAATCTGTCTGTACACTCGCACCCAGCATTCAACCCAATTTACCTCCGCAACGCAACTTGTATGTGTAGGCCTACAATCGGGGCCCTTCCCGCCGACCTGTTCATCGAGCCGTGCGCGCCAGACCAGTCACGAGTCACCCGCCACGAGTCGCTTTGCTCGTTCACTGCTCAACTTCGCAATCCTCTCGATGCTCGAGCCACTCCGCCCGCCATGTTTACATTCCTTTACACTAGAAACATTTCTGTGTTAGCCTGAATGAGTCGAAGAGAAGAGGAAAAATTCAGGGGACGACGGAGAGGGGCACTTGAGCACAGCCAAGGCGGTGTTGATCGAACAATTCCGGCGAGAAGTGAAAGACACGGGCTCACCGGAAGTACAGATTGCACTTTTGAGCGAACGGATCAGCTACCTCACAACGCACCTCAAGTCCCACGTAAAGGACCACGCATCCCGGCGAGGCTTGATCATGATGGTCAACAAGCGCCGCCGCCTGCTGGACTATCTAAACCGTCGTGACCCGGATCGGTACCGCGAGATTGTTGAACGTCTTAGCCTGCGCAAGTAACTGCCCACAATTGAATCTTTGCAACGGGCGGATGCCTCTGCGTTTTCACGAATTGACAACTTCCTCAAGAAGTCTGTCTGATGGCCACGGTTTCCGTGTGCTCGTCAGTGAAATCATCAGGCCTCCGGCTGCAGTCCGGTCGGCGTTTTTCGTGGTGTAATCCGGATCGCTTGATGCGCCTCCTATCGTAGTTCTCGCCTCTTTTCTTCTCTGGGGTTTTCCAGGCCAGGCTAACGCCGGCCCACTCGAAGCAGGGAATTTAGTTCGAGGCCTCCCAGTGGCCTCTCACACCTGCACGGTCGGCACTCCTGCGGACACGATGAATACGCTCCGGTTCGGCCGGAGCCAAAGGAAATGATTGCTTATGTCTGAAAATAATCACACACCAGCACCACACCAGGTTTCGGTCGAAGTCGGGGGACGCGCTCTCATTCTCGAAACTGGAAAGATTGCCAAGCAAGCGAACGGCGCAATTACGGCGCGCTACGGTGACACTGTTGTGCTCACTACCGCCTGCATGGCTCCGACGGCCAACGACCGTGATTTTCTTCCGTTGACCGTCGACTACCGCGAAAATACGTACGCGGCCGGAAAAATTCCCGGCGGATTTTTCAAACGTGAAGGTCGTCCTTCGGAAAAAGAAATTCTCACCTCGCGCTTGATTGACCGTCCCATGCGCCCGCTCTTCCCCGAATCTTGGCGCAACGAAACGCAAATCGTGGCCATGGTGCTTTCCGCGGATAGCGACAATGACCCCGACGTCATCGCCGTGACCGCTGCGTCCGCTGCTTCTTACTGCTCCGATCTCCCGTTTGAGAAGCCCATTGCCTGCGTCCGCGTAGGCCTTCTCGATGGCCAGCTCGTCGCCAATCCGACAGTCGCCGAGCAAAAGAAAAGTTTGCTGAACATCGTTATTGCCGGTACCGAGGAAGCCATCGTCATGGTCGAATCCGGCGCCCTCGAAGTCTCGGAAGAAGCAGTCGTTGATGCGCTGGAATTTGGCCACTCCCAAATCAAGAAAATCGTCGCCGCCATCAAGGAACTGCATGCACAGCTCAAGCCGGTAAAAGTCGTCGTCCCGCCGCTCCCCTTCGACGAAGCCATCTACAAGGATCTGGACAAAAAGCATGGCGCGAAGCTCCGCGATGCTCTCAATACCGAAAAGCACCCTAAGCACGAAAGCTACCACCTCGTGGATGCCCTCAAGGACGAAATCATCAAGGCCATCCCCGAAGAGCCCAAGAAGGAAATGGACGAAAAGCGCACCCTCACCAAGCGCGCCTTCGAGCGCCTTCGCGAAAATATCTTCCGCGATGATGTTCTTAACGCTCGGCGTCGTCCCGATGGCCGCGCTTTCGACCAGATTCGGCAAATCACGTGCGAAGTCGGCTTGCTCCCTCGCGTGCATGGTTCCGCTCTTTTCACCCGCGGCGAAACACAAGCTCTCGCCACTCTGACGCTGGGCACGAAGGAAGACATGCAGCGCCTCGACTTGCTCTTCGAGCAGGATCAATTCAATCGGTTCATGCTGCACTACAATTTTCCGCCGTTCAGCGTCGGGGAAGTGAAATTCCTGCGCGGTCCCGGACGCCGCGAAATCGGCCATGGCGCTCTCGCACAGCGCGCGCTCGTCAATCTGCTTCCACCCGAAGCGGATTTCCCGTACGCCATGCGCCTTGTCTCCGACATTCTCGAGTCTAACGGCTCTTCTTCGATGGCCACCGTTTGCGGCGGCTCGCTAGCCCTCATGGATGCTGGCGTTCCTCTCAAGGCTCCTTGCGCCGGTATCGCCATGGGCCTAGTCGTTTCCGATGACAAAAAGTATTCCATCCTTACGGACATCGCCGGCGCCGAAGACCACTACGGCGATATGGACTTCAAAGTCGCTGGCACACGCGCAGGCATCACCGCCCTGCAAATGGACATCAAGGTCCTTGGCATCAGTATCGCCATGATGCGCGAAGCCCTGGCCCAGGCGAAAAAAGCTCGCCTGCAAATTCTCGACACCATGGAGAAGACGCTCAGCGAAGCGCGCACCCAAATTTCCGCCTACGCTCCACGCCTCTTCAAGCTGAAAATCCCGCAGGACAAGATCCGCGACCTCATCGGTCCGGGCGGCAAGAAGATCAAGTCCATCATCGAAGCCACTGGCGTCAAGATCGACGTGCTCGAAGACGGCACCGTCCATATCTTCTCCACCAGCGGCGCCGGCGGCGATGCGGCTCTGCAAATGGTTCGCGACGTCACCGCTTCCGCCGAAATTGGCAAGACCTATCTCGGCAAAGTCGTTCGCCTCGCGGAGTTCGGCGCTTTCGTCGAACTTTTCCCCGGCACAGACGGCCTCTTGCACATCAGCGAAATCTCCGAACATCGCATCCGCGACGTTCGCGACGAACTGAAGCTAGGCGATCAGGTCCTTGTAAAAGTTCTTTCCATCGAGGGCAACAAAGTCCGCCTAAGCCGCAAAGCCCTAATCAAGGAAGCCCGCGAAAAGCAGCAAAAAGCCGCAGCCAGCGGCGGCAGCCAGGGTTCGACCGGGGGCGAAGGCAATCCCGGCGGCGACTCCGGCTCCCACGAATAACTGCGGAACCTCTTTCTTATTGGAAAGGCCCGCGTTCTTCTCGTGGGCCTTTCTACTTTTCTGCACGAACGCGTGACCTGACTGCGAGCCAAATTCTTCTCGCGCCATACCAAGCACCAAAATTAGCTAAAAAGACGCCGCCGAGTACAACGCCAAGCGAAACGTCGACTCCCACGCCGACCTCTGCAAACGCGAAGCCCGCTAACGTCCCCGGGAGCAGCAACACCAAGCCAATGTTTTTCAGAACGACATGAACGTGAGGATCACCAAAAATAAGAAACACAAAACCGATGATTTGCCACATTGCAAAAGTGAGCCAATACGGTTTGGCACTGATCCTCATGCGCTCCTCCAATGCGCACCTCTAGGCCGCTAGTTTGTGTACGCGCTCGATCTCCGCTCCCACCGCCCGCAATTTCTCCACAATCCCTTCATACCCTCGATCAATGTGATACACCCGCTCGATCACCGTCTCTCCACTAGCCACTAGCCCCGCCAGCACCAATCCCGCGCTCGCGCGTAAATCCGAAGCCTGCACCGTCGTCCCCGACAACGCTGCTGGCCCCCGCACCACCGCCCGCCGTCCATCCAGCGAAATATTCGCGCCCATTCGAATCATTTCGCTCGCATGCAAATACCGGTTCTCGAAAATCGTCTCCGTAATTACCGACGTGCCCTCCGCTTGCGTCGCCAGCGCCATATACTGCGCCTGCATGTCGGTGGCAAATCCCGGATACTCCTCGGTAGTCATGTCCGCTGCCACCAATTTCCGGCCTCCACGCACCCGCAAAGACGTCGCATCCACCTTTTCAATGCACACGCCTGCTTCTTGCAATTTCGAAATCACCGCACGCTGGTGCTCCGGCTCGCAATTCGTAATCGTCAAGTCCCCGCCCGTAATCGCCCCCGCCACCAAAAAAGTCCCCGCCTCGATCCGGTCCGGAATCACACGGTGCTCTGTCCCATGCAATTCGCGCACGCCGCGAATTCGCAAGGTCGCCGTCCCATCGCCCTCGATACATGCCCCCATTTTGCGCAACATCATGACCAAATCCGTCACTTCCGGCTCACGCGCGCAATTCTCCAGAATCGTCTCCCCGTCCGCCAGCGTAGCCGCCATCAATATATTTTCCGTTCCCGTCACCGTAATTTTCTCAAACACGATGTGCGCGCCCTTCAGCCGCCGGCCCTTCGCTCCATTCCCCGGCACTTTCGCCTCAATATATCCATGTGAAGTCGTAATCTCCGCTCCCATCTTCTCCAGCGCCTTCAAATGCAAATCCACCGGCCGCGCGCCAATCGCGCATCCTCCCGGCAACGAAACCCGCGCCATCCCTACCCGCGCCATCAGCGGCCCCAAAGTCAAAATCGACGCCCGCATTGTCTTCACTAATTCGTAGGGCGCCTCCGCATGATTCAATTTCGGTGCCTCAATCACATAATCGCTGGCCGGCACCTCCGTCACAGAAACCTTCGCGTCCATGAACGCCAGCAACTTGCTCATCGTCACCAGGTCGCGCACCTTCGGAATGTTGTGCACGGCCACTCTTTCCGCCGTGAGCAAAGCCGCCGCCATCACTGGCAGCGCGGAGTTCTTCGCCCCGCTGATCGCCACTGTCCCCCGCAGCGCCTTCCCTCCCCGAATTAAGAACTTGTCCACGGTTTTTCCTGTCAGTTGTGGTGCGGCTCATTTCCGAAATGCCCCAAAAAGCCCGCAATGAGCAGCCCGATCCCGCAAACATAAAAGGCCCACATTAAATACACCGGCCAAGCAGCCCAGCCCCGCGCAACGCGAACCCGATGATATTCGGCGTAATTGAATATGCCTCCTTGGAACAACGGGGTCCACTTTCCGGAACGGGCCAGTCGCGCGCGAAAAAACGAATCCAGAATGGTAGCCGCGCCGAGCAGGAAACCGCCAGCAACGATCAGCCCCATTAGCTTTCTTCCTCATTCAGCGCCGCTCTTAACTTCCCGCCCGCGATCTTCAATCTCTTCCGCGCCTCTCTCGCCCCCACTCCCATCTTCAACATCACCAACGCCACTCTCATACTGTGTCCCGCCGCCCGCAAAGCGTCCTCCGCCGCAGACACTTCCGCCCCGCTTGCCTCCATCAAAATCCTCACCGCCCGCCCATGCAACTTCTCATTTGTCAGCACCGCATCAATCATCAAGTTCTCATATACATGTCCCAGCCTCACCATCACCGCCGTGCTCAGCATGTTCAAGACCATCTTTTGCGCCGTCCCCGCCTTCAATCTCGTGGACCCCGTCAACACTTCCGGCCCAACCTCCACATTAATCGCAATTTCCACCAGCTGCCCCAGCGGCATTTGCCCGTTTGACGTGATGGCAATCGTTGTCGCTCCCCAGCTGCGCGCGTATTCCATCGCCGTCAATACATACGGCGTCGTCCCGCTGGCCGCGATTCCCACCACCACGTCTCCCTTTCCCACTCGCGCTCCTCGCAATGCCGCCACGCCGGCGTGCCCTGCATCTTCCGCGCCTTCCACCGCCCCCGTCACCGCATACCTCCCTCCCGCAATGAACGCCCGGATCGCTTCGTGCGGAACGCCAAACGTCGGCGGAATCTCCGCCGCATCCAACACGGCCATCCGCCCGCTCGATCCCGCCCCCACATACATCAATCGCCCGCCAGCGCGCATCGCCGCCACAATCGCTTCCACCGCCCGCGCAATCGCCGGCAACTCCTGCCCTACCGCCTCTGCTACGCGCCGGTCCTCGCGGTTCATCAACTCCACGATCTCCGCCGCCGTCATCCGGTCAAGATTCTTCGAAGCCGCCAGCCGCTGCTCCGTCCCTCTTTCATCTTCTTTTTCTGAACTCATTTGTGGTCTCTTTCGTGAACGCATCCGACAATTATAGGGTGGCACAGGCTTCAGCCTGTGCTGTTCTCTGTGTCCTCTGTGCTCTCCGTGCCCTCTACGTAAATGTTTCTAGCAATTTCCTCGACACTCGATATTTCTAGGCACACACGCCCACTTCCATCCAAATCCTACCTCACAGAATCAGCTATGCTAGAAATCGCCCGGCTCTATCCTTGAGCCGAAACCATGTCCATCGACATTCTAAAATCTCTCTTCGAGCACCATTTCCACGCTCCCGTCGAGCACATCCTTCCTCTTCAAGGCGAACTCGGCGGCTCCGGCCGCAAAATCATCCGCCTCACCGCTGGCCCTCGCACCGCCATCGGCATCCTTTACAACGTCCGCGAAGAAAACGCCGCCTTCCTCTCTTTCTCCAAACATTTCCGCCGCCACAATCTCCCCGTCCCAGAAATTTACGCCGAAGATCTCGACCACGGCGCCTACCTCGAAGAAGACCTCGGCGACACTACGCTCTTCGAATTCCTCTCCAAGAATCGCCAAGGCCCGGCCATCGCTCCACCAGTTGTCGAAGCCTATCGCAAAGTCGTCGCCGTCCTGCCGCGCTTCCAAGTCGAAGCCTCCCGCGATCTGGATTACTCCGTCTGCTATCCCATCGCCAGCTTCGATCGCCAATCCATCGCCTGGGACCTGAACTATTTCAAATATTATTTTCTCCGCCTCGCCGGGATTCCCTTCAACGAGCACTCTCTCGAGGACGATTTCAGCCGCCTCACCGATTTCCTCCTCAGCGCCCCTCGCGATTATTTTCTCTATCGCGATTTTCAGTCCCGCAACATCATGCTCCGCGATGGCCAGCCGTATTTCCTCGACTATCAGGGCGGCCGCAAAGGCGCCCTCCAATACGACGTCGCCTCTCTCCTTTATGACGGCAAAGCCGATCTCCCTCCCGATCTCCGCGAACATCTTCTCCACGATTATCTGCGTGCCCTCGCAAATTTCATTCCGGTCGATCGCGAGGCTTTCCTGCGCTATTACTACGCCTATGTCTACGTCCGCATCCTGCAAGCCCTCGGCGCTTACGGTTTCCGCGGTTTTTACGAACGCAAAGTCCACTTTCTCCAAAGCGTCCCCTACGCTCTAAAAAATCTTCGCTGGCTCCTGCATCATGCCGAACTCCCCATCGCGCTCCCTGCATTGATGGCCGCCTTTCAAGGCATGCTTGCTTCCGAAAAACTGCAAAGCCTCTCGAGCGACGCCGACAATCTCGTCGTCCGCGTCTTCAGCTTCTCTTTTCACCAGGGTCTGCCCAAGGACGACACCGGCAACGGCGGCGGCTTCGTTTTCGACGGCCGGAGCCTTCCGAATCCCGGCCGCGA
>Ga0335073_10014778_pt1 | contig 10932 bp, 5 predicted proteins | sample Lox_Sample_22_FD_207093 | JGI IMG/M metagenome (GOLD analysis project Ga0335073, IMG submission 207093) | Soil microbial communities from Loxahatchee National Wildlife Refuge, Florida, United States - Lox_Sample_2.2 | ecosystem: Environmental > Terrestrial > Soil > Wetlands | place: USA: Florida... | reverse complement strand
GCCCATCCCCACACCAGAGCGGTCGGCGACACAAGATAGGCGAGAGTAAACAGCAAGATGAAAAACAGATTCATGAACCAACTCATCTCTCGACGCCTTGCAATCGAGCCTACCACTAGAATCCCTTCGAACGACGGGCCGTCCTCACTCTGAATTTCCTCCACTCCAATTGCCGTAAACTTGAAGTTTGAATCGGGAAATTCCAATACGCCCCTGCTGGGTTGAGATTTCGACCCAGGCCCTCGAAGACAACTTTCGCTTCGTGAAGAAGCTGGCCGAGCCGGACGCCGAAGTTCTGGCCGTTTTGAAGGCGAATGCCTACGGGCACGGGTTGGCGATCTGCGCCCCCGCGGTGGCGCGAGCCGGAGCGCGCTGGCTGGCTGTCAACAGCGTGGAAGAAGGCGTTGCAGCGCGGGCAATGTGTCCGGCAAATGCACAACACGAGCCACACATTCTGGTGATTGGCGGCGTGTTTGCCGGGCAGAGCGAGGCGGTGATCGGGCACGGGCTGACGCCCGTGGTGTGGGAGCCGTGGCAGTTGGAAGAGTTGGAGGGGGCGGCGCAAAAGGCTGGAATTCGTGCCGGGACGCTGCCGGTGCATCTCGAGATCGACACCGGCATGAGCCGGCAGGGAGTGAGCCCGACGGAAGTGGCCCCGATTGTGGCGCGCATTACGCCGGGGTCGCCGCTCCGGCTTGAAGGCGTGATGACCCACCTGTTCGCGGCTGATGAGGCGGACAGGCGCGTGACGGCCGAACAACTGGCGCGGCTTGACGAGACGCTGCACCGCATCGAGCTTGCCGGCCAGTTCGCCGAGTGGCTGAACGTGGGCAACTCGGCGGCGCTGCTGGCAGGCGAGGAACACCCGATTGCCGAGATGGCGGCGCGCCACGGCATGAGAGCGATGCTGCGGCCGGGATTGGCGCTCTTTGGGGTCGTTCCGCGATTCGATCCGGAATTTGAAAGCGCGGAACCTGCGGGGTTGACGGCCGCGCGTGAGGCGCTCAGGTCGGTGCTGGAGTGGAAGTCACAGGTAGTAGGCGTGCGGCAGGTTGAGCCCGGGGCGGTGGTTGGCTATAACGGCACCTTTGTGGTGACTGAGCCGATGCGGCTGGCGCTGGTGGCCGTTGGATATGCCGATGGACTGGCGCGCGCATTGGGAAACCGGTTCAGCCTGCTGGTAAAGGGGAAGCGGGCGCCGCTTGTGGGTCGCGTAAGCATGGACCAGGCGGTGATCGATGTAACAGAGATTGCGGGTGTCGAGCCGGGCGACGAGGTGGTCATCATTGGTTCGCAGGGGCGTGCGCAAGACGTGGAGCGGATTACGGCCTACGATCACGCCGATGCAACCGGAACCATTCCCTGGGAGGTTTTTACGCGGATCGGGGCGAGAGTGGCGCGAAGGGCGGTTTGACGGAGTTCAGGGTTCAAAGTTCAGGGTTCAGGGGCCGGGGTTGAGGGGCTGCGGCCAACGCCGCATCTGAAAAAGGAAATGCGCTATTCTTAAAGAGTGCGCCCGTAGCTCAGCTGGATAGAGCGAATGCCTCCGGAGCATTAGGTCGGGAGTTCGAATCTCTCCGGGCGCACCATTACATCGGGCAGCCGCTCGCTAGTCTCTCGCATGAGCACCTGGCTTGAGCGCACCAGTCCCCTTGATCCTTCGGTTCGCTTCACTCAACATGACACCCGCAATGCGGTAGAGATCTTTCCTTTTCACTGCGTTCAGGGTTGCGATTTCGCCATCGGGGACGGGCGCCCCCGTAACCAGGTTACCTTTGTGAGTACCCGTTTCAAAACCTACACCTTTTGTGTCATATCCACTTATTTGCTATGGCCCTGGGTACCTGATTTATGCAAGCATTAGTCACCATTTGCTAAGTTACTCCTGAAGACAGGAGTAGAAGTCAGAGTTACGTTGCTAAGCGAATCGGCAGCGTCCCCGGCTTGCCGGTCGTACCGAGACCGAGCCGTGCCTGCCGATCCGAAGACTGTTGATTGCCCGTTTGTTGCCTGTTTACTCGGATACGGAGAGCTTCATGACCCGCAGAAAAGGTCTCTTTGCCCACCTTGTACTTTTCAGCCAGACTAGAGAAACCCGGATTTCAACCTGGAGGAGAATGGCCCTCCGTAGTGTAGCCGCAGTGGCGGCCCTGGCCCTGGGTTCTGCCAGCGCGGGTGCGCAGGCAGCATTCCCCAGCGAGAATGTGGGCACTGCCTCCGGCGGCCAGGCCGTCCAGGTCACGGCCAACACCGCCGGCACGGTCAGCTCCATCGAAGTGTTAACAATGGGCCAGGCGAGCCTGGATTTCACCGCGGACACGATCGCCGCCGACAGCGGGCTCACCACATGCACCGGCGCCAATCTCGCCGTGAACGGAAACTGCAACGTGGGAGTGATTTTTACTCCTTCGGTGCCAGGTATGCGCATGGGAGCGGTGGCTCTTCTTAGCTCCGCCAACACCGTTCTGGGCACCGCTTACATTTATGGCACCGGCATCGGCCCGGTGGCCGCGTTTGTCCCTGGTTACGTAACCACGTACGCCGGCAACGGCGACAACCTGGGCGCGCTGGGTGACGGCGGGCCAGCCACATCTGCCGAGCTTTATCTCCCCTCCGGTGTGGCATTTGACGGCGCCGGCAATCTCTACATCGCCGACAACGCGCATAACCGGGTGAGAATGGTCTGCGCTGCCGCATCCAGCGGCATTATCAAAGGCACGCAGGCAAAGTGCACGGCGGCTGGCATCATCATCACCTTAGCTGGCGCCGGTGGCGGGTGCGCCGGCGAAAAAGACACATTTGGCGACGGCTGCGCAGCCTCGTCGTCAACTCTCTCCAGTCCAGGCGGCGTGACCGTTGACGGCGCCGGCAATCTCTATATCGCCGATTCCGGCAACGACATGGTTCGTGAGGTGAGCGCCGTATCCGGCATCATCACCGTCTTTGCCGGCAATCTGGGTGGCGCAAGCGGATTGTGCGCCGGCAAGACTGACGATCTGGGCGATGGCTGCCCGGCCACTTCTGCCACTCTGAATCAGCCTCAAGGCACCACCCTGGACGTATTCGGGAATGTTTACATTGCCGATAGTTCCAACGCCCGCATTCGCATGGTTGCGCCTTCCGGCGTCATCACCACCTTTGCCGGCGGGGGCACCGGCTGCGGTACCGAGACTGACGGGGTAGGTGACGGTTGCAGCGCCTCTGACGCCATTCTGGAGAACCCCTACCCCGTGGCCTTCGACGCGTCCGGCAACATGTATATTCCCGACTCCTCGCACAATCGTGTGCGCAAGGTGGCGGCGACCGGCGGAGCCGTGACCTCGTCGAGCGGAATCGCGAATTTTGCCGGCAGCGGTACGGCCGGTTATTCGGGCGATGGTGGTGCGGCCAAGAACGCCACCCTCTTTGCCCCCTCCGGCGTAGCGATTGACCCGGCTCAGAATGTCTACATTGCAGATACTCAGAACAGCGCCGTCAGAAAGGTAAGCGTAGGCACTCTGGATATCGAGACCATTATCAGCAGTACGAACAATCAGACTTACGAACCGGGCAGAGAACTGTTTGCGAATCTCAGTTTTTACGAGCCGATCGGCCTCGCCTTCGACGGCCAGGGCGACCTGTTCATCGGCGACAGCCTCGAGATGGTGGTGCAGGAGATGCAGAGCAATCTAACGCTTATCGACCTGCTGCCGCCGCCTTACACGAATGCCATCCGCGTCAATTCTCTGTCAAATCCGCAGCTCATCACGATTGAAAACATTGGCAACGTGCCGCTCGATCTTACTGCGATCAATCCCCTGACCAACGCCCAGGTGGACGCAACCACCACCACCTGCAACACCAGCACCCCATATCTCGGCGTTGGCAACAATTGCATCGTGGGGGCGGTGTTCGCGCCGACCACGACTGCCGATCCCCTCATCACCAACATCGATGTCACCGGCCAGACGCCAAACACGCCGCTCGACATCGAGATTGTTGGTGACGCCTTGCCCGTTACTTCCACCACCACCACCATCACTTCGAGTCTTGATCCATCAGACTTCGGCCAAAAAGTCACATTTACGGTCAACGTGACTACCGGCAAGAACCTGCTTGACGGTACGGTCACAATTACCGACACGTTCAACGGCGCCCAGACGACGCTGGTCAGCGGGCTTGCAGTGATCGCATCGGGAACTTCGGCGACCGCGACCTACTCCACATCAACCCTTCCGGTCGGTCAGCACACCATCGTGGCCGCATACGGTAACGACACCAACGGGCACACCCCCAGCACTTCTACTGATAACGACGCGCCGCCCTTGTCGCAGATCGTGAATGAAGTAACAACCACCACCCTGACCTCGAGCGGGAGCCCGTCGACCCTGGGAGCGAGCGTCACATTCACTGCCACGGTGGCCGTCAAGGGTGGCGGAGGCGTTGTGCCCGACGGCACCGTGACCTTCATGAACGGCACAACGGCCCTGGCGACAGTGAATCTGGGTGCCAACCTCACCGCAACTTACGCCACGACGACTCTGCCGCTGGGCACCAACCCCATCACCGCGGTGTACAGCGGCGATGCCACCATCGAAGTTCTCGGCAGCACATCGGCCGTGCTGAACCAGGACGTGGGGACCACTTCCACGAGTTCAGTGACCTCGACGCCTAACCCGTCGACCTTCGGACAGCAAGTTACATTTACCGCGACCGTTTCGCCCGGAACTACCACCACGGTCGCGCCTACAGGCACGGTCACCTTCCTCGATAACGGCGCCTCGATCGGTACTGGAACCTTGAGCGGCAATCCGGCCACGGCCACTTTCCAGACGTCGTCGCTGGCGGTAGGCACGCATCCCATCACCGTCTCTTACGCCGGCGATGCCAATTTCTCGGGATCCACTTCAACGGTTGTTGACAATCAAGTCGTGAATGGCTCGCCGACCACCACTACGGTCACTGCAACTCCCAACCCAGGCGTTTCCGGGGTCCCGGTGGCGATTACTGCAACCGTCAGTTCCATGGCCAATGCAACGCTCGTAACGGGCACGGTCACCTTCACAATCGGAACCACGACCGTGGGCCCGCTGAATGTGACGAACGGAGTTGTAACCACCAAGCAGACGCTGGCTGCAGGAACCTACCAGGTAGTGGCCACGTATTCCGGCAACAGCAATCTCGGCGGCAGCACTTCCAGCACCTACACGCTGACGATCAACAACGCGACGGCGACAACGACACTGGCCATCACGCCCAATCCCGCGGTTGCCGATGGCACGATTAACTTCTCGGCCACGGTGACCAGCAACGGCGTGGCGCCCACCGGCACGGTGAGCTTCATGTCGGGTAGCACGACGCTGGGAACCGCGCCCGTGACCAACGGATTGGCGGTCTTTACCACCAATACGCTGGCCGTGGGCACTTACGCTGTAACCGCGGTCTACAGCGGCGATGCGAACAATGGAACCAGCACCTCGGCGACCGTGAACCTCACGGTCGGGCTGATTCCCACCACCACGGACCTGGTTGCAACCTCCACGGCCGGCACGCCGCCGCAGATACTGCTGGTCTCCGTGGTTACCGGAACCCAGGGACCCACCCCCACCGGAACCGTAACTTTCAGCGCGAATGGCCAGACCCTTGGCTCCGCCACGCTGGACTCCAGCGGGGTCGGGACCATCACTCCGAACCTGCCCAACGGAACGTTCCAGGTTACAGCCGCCTATAGCGGCGACACGGTGCACGCGCCGTCGCAGTCGACCGCGGTGAGCGTCAGCGGCGCGCCTTCGGGCTTCAGCCTGACCGTCACTCCCAGCACCCTCAGCATGGCCGCCTCGCAGAACGCCACGGTTGCGGTGAACGTAACCTCGGTGGGCACCTTTGCAGACACCGTCGCTCTGGGCTGCTCAGCGCTTCCCGCGGGAGTCACGTGTACCTTCGCGAATCCGTCGGTCACTCTCGCGGCCGGCGCGACCGCATCGTCGCAACTTGTCATCGACACTAATTCGCCGCTCGGCGGGGGCACATCGGCAATGAATTCGAGCAAGGGCCGAAGCCTGAGCCTGGCGGGGCTGTTCCTGCCTTTCAGCGTCATGTTCGGCTTTGTTTTATGGCGGCTGCGCCGGCGAACAGCATCGTTGTTCACCATGGCGCTGGTTGCGGCGCTCTCGCTGGGCGCGCTCATGGCCACGGGTTGCAACGGCTTCGGCGCATCCGCGGTCACACCCGGCACCTACACGGTTGTGATCACCGGAACCGGGACGCAGAGCGACACCGTCCACTACACAACCCTGGCATTGACCATCACAAAATAGCGGCGTGATCCCACGCATCAGGCTCGGAACCCAGATGACGAATTTGTTGCCAAATTACGACAAGCAGTGGAAACGCCAACCGGAGTTTTGGCTCCGGCTACGGCGATTCCAGAACGGGCGCACTCTTTCCAGCTTCCTGCCAGATCACCGGCTCCCTCAAGGACGCGGCGATTTGATTGCAACGGCTCCGGGGTATCGCAATTCTGGAATCGCCAGAGCCGCGGCGCTCGCAGCCGCGCTCATTATGCTGGCCATCGCCGGCCCAGCCCGTGCCCAGGTCGCTCCCACCGCCAGTGCGGGCGGCTTTGGGCTCTCGGCCGGCGTCACTGGCACCGGCGAGTACGTGCAATACGGCGAGCGCAAGATGGTTGGCGTCGCCCCATTCTTCGATTTCGACACGATTCACCGTCTGGGCCTCGAGGGTGAGGCCCGCTTTGTCCAATGGCGCCAGACCTCGGATGTGCACTTTTCAAGCTATTCGGGCGGTGTCCGCTATCGCTTCAACGTGGGCAAATTCCAGCCTTACGCCAAGGGACTAGTCGGGATGGGCTACTTCAACTTCCCCTACAACTACGCGACTGGTCACTACATGGTGGTCACTGCCGGCGGCGGCCTCGACTATCGCTTCAAAGAAAGCCGTATCCATTTCCGGCTGGCTGACGCCGAATGGCAGTACTGGCCCGGCTTCACCTACGGTGCAATGAGCACTCTTGGCGTCAGCGCAGGAGTCAGGTTCACCATACCTTAGTGTGAATCGACAAATGCCCGTGCCCGCCTGCCCGTGCCCGTCTGCCCGTGCCCGTCTGCCCGTGACTGATATCACCGTCCCCAGCCGCTCGCGCCCGATAGCCTCGTAATTGCGGAGGGTCAGTGATCCGGCCCTCCCTTTTAGTTAATCGAGTTTAGTCAATCGAGGAGCGATTTCATCATGGCTTACGTTGTAACCGATGCCTGCATCAAGGACTTTGTTTGCGTAGCTGAATGCACGACAGCGGCGATTGCCCCTGCAGAGACCGACGCGGCCACGGCTAAGGTCACGCAGGTCTTCATCAATCCTGATGAGTGCATCGACTGCGGCAACTGCGCTTCAATTTGCGCGCAGAACGCCATCTTTCCGATCGATGAGCTCCCTGCCGACAAGACAGAGTTCGCTGAGAAAAACCGGGCATACTTCAATTAATTGGTACCGGTAATTAGTACCGGCCGGCTTCGCCCTGCTGGGCCAGTTCGCTTAATTGGGTTTGTTCTGGTTGGCAGGCGCAGGCGGTGTGTCCCCTGCTGCTGACGAAGCCGCCGCCGGAGCCGGCTTGCCCTGGCCGTTGGTTTGCGGTGCAGGCGGCGCAGTAGTCTGCGGAAAGGTTGCGGGCGTTGTTGCCGCCGGAGAGGTAGCCTGCGGCGCAGCTGCCGGTGTGGTTGCGGCCGGAGTGCTCGCGGGCGCGGGTGCAGGAGCAGCCGGTACAGCGGCCGGTTCGGGGAGGTGCGGCGCAGCCAGCCAGGTCACGGGCAGAGTGAGCGTCTGTACCGTATTCGGATCGTCATGCAGCTTCAGATACAGTTGCCCGTTGGCCGGATGCGGCACCGTGAGCTGGGTTCCCGTGAATTGCGGAGGCACGTCCACAGCGTTGCTGAAGTCCGGCGTCGATGAGAAGGAATCGGCCAGGAAAAGATCGTCTCCGCTCAGCAGGCAGGGCTTTGAAATCGACCGTGGGCAGCGCAAATCCCTGAAGTCGGGCAAACGAACTAAAGTTCCCAGATCGAGCCAGTCGCCCGCGATTCCGTCAGCCGAAACCGCGCGCAACCGCACGGGACCGAACGCTGAAGGCCCGAAGCGCTGCAGCGGCTCCACGCTTCCCACTGCGGTCTTTGCATCCTCCAGTATGAGGCTGCCATCTGCCAGGTCAAGCATGGTGTGAAAGCTCGAGTCGCCGGCAGCCAACTCGACCTTCTCGTCGCGGGAAAAACGCGCCGGCGAGGTCGACTGCAAAAAGAACACCAGCTTTCCATCGACCGGCAGATCTTCAGAGCTGCCAAACTGGACCGGAATCGGCGGACCCTTCACAGCGTTTTGCACACCCTTGCTCAGCAGGCTGACCTCGGGACGCGGCGGCCTGACCGTCACCGGCGTTTTCAGTTCACGTCCGTCTTTCAGTTGCACGTGCGCAGTATAGGCTTTGCCGGGGATCAGGCTCGCAGTCGCGCTCGCGGCATCCATGGTGAGTTGGTCGAGGTCGTTCACATGCTCCAGCGACGACGGGGTAAGACTGATGCCGTTCAGCTTTGCCGTAGCCACCTGGTCGAGACGGGTGCCGGTCAGCACCGCGTCCTTGTCTCCGCTGCTCAAGCTCAGGCCTTCCAGCGATGCGGCTACATCGTAGGCGGTCATCTTCACCGTGTCAGGCTGCTGAAGTCCGTACTGGTAAACGGCTACAGTTACGGGGCCCGGCGCGGCATCTTTCAGCGGCAACGAAACCTCCAGAGCCTCGGTCTTTGCCGTCTTCCAGGTCAGCGGCTCGCTGTGACCGTCTGCGCTCGTCTCTTCAATCTTGTCCACGCAGAGCGCGCATCCGCCTTGAATGTGCACCATGTCGTCGCGGCCCACCACCAGAGCAGATTCGTCGGACTGCGAGAGGCGCCACTTGCCCGCCTCAGGAGAAACGAGCGTGTACTTCGGACCCTGCCAGTCGTCAAATCCCCACTCGCCGGTGACCGTGCCGATGAGCTCGCCTGCGGGAAGCTGCGGAATCTTGTCCCTGGCAACCAGCCCGCCCTCGGCGGGATCGGCGGTCAACGGGATATCCACTACGCGTCCTTTCCCATTTGCAGGGCGCACATGGAGTGTGAGGTCGTGCGCCAGCCCAGTTGCAAATACCAGCGGCGCGCCCTCGGCGGGCAGAACCAGGTCGGGCTTGAAGGCGCAGAAAGAGTCTGAAGGATTGGCCGGATGCAGCGGCTCAGGATGCCCCGGACCGATCGGCGGCAGACCCACTACCACAACCGACTTGGGATTCTGGAACGAGGGAGGCATGTTCAGGCGCAGGTTGAGGGTGTCGGTCTTGGGCAGCGCCAGCGCAGGAATGTACTGGAAGTGCGCCGTGTGCAGCGAGGCCAGGATTCGCGCGGTGTCTACCACCGCACCCACGTAGGGGCTGTAAAGGCCGCCGCCAGCCAAGGTCGAATAGCTCAACTGGTTCATCAAATCGCCGGTAGAACTGTTGGCCAGCTGATCGACCAGCGTCTGGGCGTTGGCGTCGTCGAGCACCAGCCCCTCGGAGTTCTGCGAAAGGCACGTCGCCTGCTGTTCGGGGGGGCGCAGGAAACAGTCCTGGTTGATCTTGATTCCCAGGCTCCGCGCCGCCATCTCGGCACGTACCTTCAGCAACTTTGGATCGGTGGCCGAGGTCGCTTTCACGTCCTGCAGATAAGCTTCGAGCCGCATCCGTTCCCAACTCGCCGCCTGCAGATCCTGTGCCGCACGCACAAAAGCGCCGGGCCGGCCGGTTACCGCCTTGCGCAGGGTGTTAAAGTCCCCGCCCGTTTCAGGAGCCAGAAACAGGAGCGCCTGCTCGGCCCCGTCGGGAACGTTGACAAAGACACCCTCCTGGCGCGCCTCTCCATTCCAGGTATCGACCCTGGTAAACCAGTCCGGCGGCGGCTGGTTGGTGGCGCCCCTCAGGAAGGCGATGACCAGAACGAAATGATTCGATTGGGTTTCTGGGAAATCGGGATGAACCCACAAGCGGTCGCCCGGAAGCAGGTTGCCCACCTCGGAGATGGGCAATGTGACCGCGCCCCGTTTCACATGTACGTCTATCTTGGGTCCGGATAGATCGAATGCCGGTCCATCGGCCATGAGCACGGTAGGTGCGAAAACCAAAAGCAACGGCAAAAAAAGACGCAAGCAACTGCGCATGTACCTATTGTACGAACTCTGGGCCGGAAGGAAAGCAATCCGCGCCCGCCGGGCTGGAAAGAGTACCGGTCGCGGTCGGCCGCCCGGGCATCCGCTCCGGCATCCGGAATCGCCAATCGCCACCTCCGCCGGCTGGGGCCGGGGCAGACTTTCTCATGCAATTGCCATCTTTTCTGCACGAAAGAACAATCTTCGGGTACACTTATCGCCATATACTTAAGGGCCACGGCGTTTGGGGAATGGTTATTTCTTGAACCTGCTGGGGAGCCGCGAGCGTATGGAAGACCGGACGCCGGCTCGCCGCAAGATCAGGTTACAAGCACCATTGCCTTGAAGGCCGACCATTTTCCTGAATCCTTTGAGAGGCGAGGAAGAGATGCAAAACGGCTCTTCAAGAGCCTGCGTTCAACCTTCGTCCGCGTTGAAGTGAATTGCAGACTGCTGAAGACAGAATCCGCTCGCATTTCATCCGTCGTCTTCGATTGATTCGGGATTTGATCCTTTAACCCCTCCTGCCCGATCGATTGGACAGGGCTGATTGTTTCAAGAACTTTTCTCCTTTTGCTTTGCGCCGGTACCAATCGGTTTCGTGGCATTCCCTCCGTAAAATCCGCCACTGCCTCCATAGTCCGCCGCTTCAATCACAGGGAGAAACGCAGTAAAACTTAGGTGGAAGTAGCCCGCGCGAGGCTGGGTCCGCGCAGCCTGGAACCGTAGCCTGGAACC
>Ga0335073_10014777_pt1 | contig 10932 bp, 13 predicted proteins | sample Lox_Sample_22_FD_207093 | JGI IMG/M metagenome (GOLD analysis project Ga0335073, IMG submission 207093) | Soil microbial communities from Loxahatchee National Wildlife Refuge, Florida, United States - Lox_Sample_2.2 | ecosystem: Environmental > Terrestrial > Soil > Wetlands | place: USA... | reverse complement strand
GCCGCGACGTTGTGGTCCGGTATCCGATACGAGACCGTTGCCGGCGGCGCTGAGTTGACCGCGTTCGGTTGGCTCGCGCAGGCTGCCAGGGCGGCACAAGCGGCGATGAGCGGCACGGCGGCGCGCATAGCGAGGGCTCCTTCCGAAGTGTCCAGGCGAAACACGCCGCCGCTGCCGGAGTTCCGGTGCGACCGGTGGCCGGTCAGCGGCCGGTCCGTCGCGGGACGCGCTCGACGGTGAGACCAAAGTGCGGGCGAAGCCGCGTGCTTGCGCTGCTGCCGGCAAGTGCCGCAGTCAGCCACAGCCAGCCATGCAGGCTCCCGGAGGCAACGCCGCTGACATAGGCGCCGATGTTGCAGCCATAGGCCAGACGTGCGCCGTAGCCCAACAGCAGCCCGCCGATGATCGCGGCGAGAAGCGAGCGCGCCGGGACGCGCCAGCTCGGCTCGAACTTGCCGGCGAGCCCGGCGGCGAGCAGCGCGCCGAGGACGATGCCGAAATCCATCACCGAGGTGATGTCGGCGAAGACGCTGCGATGGAGCACTGCTGCGCGCGCCGGCGGCGACCAGTAAGACCAGTCCGCGACATCGATGCCGGCCAGCGCCGCGAGCTTCGAGCCCCACAGCGCGAAGGCGGTGGTGATACCCCAGGGCCGGCCGGCAAGGATGAGCGTGAGGAAATTGGCGACCGCCAGCGCCACCGCGCCCCAGAGTAGCGGCCATGGCCCCTGGGCGAAGCGCCGCCAGCCGGCGATGCGCGCCGCGTTGCCGGGCTTCGACGGAGAGATCGGTCATCGCGCGGACTCCCTGTTGCCGCACCGGCGCGGCTCGGCGGGCATGTGGTTTGGCGGTCCGAGATCGTCAACTCAGTGATTTTCACGTGACCTTGAGTGGAATTGGCGCGGCACTCCGGACGCGCCCCGTTCCTGCAGGCCTACAGGATGAACTTGGAAAGATCCGTGTCCTTGGCGAGGGCGCTCACATGCTCGCGCACGTAGGCGCGATCGATACGGATGCTGGTGCCCGGCGGCTTGTCGGAAGCGGTGAAGCTCACCTCTTCGAGCAGACGCTCGAGCACGGTATGGAGCCGGCGCGCGCCGATATTCTCGACCGCGGTGTTGATCTCCTCGGCCAGCGTCGCGATCTCGTCGATCGCCTCCTCGGCGAAGTCGAGCGTGACACCTTCGGTGCCGATCAGCGCCTTGTACTGCTTGATGAGGCTCGCCTCCGGCTCGGTCAGGATGCGGCGGAAGTCATCGCGCGTCAGCGGCTTCAGCTCGACGCGGATCGGCAGCCGTCCTTGCAGTTCCGGCAGCAGGTCCGACGGCTTCGCCAAGTGGAAGGCGCCGGACGCAATGAAGAGCACATGGTCGGTCTTGACCGCGCCATGCTTGGTGGCGACCGTCGTGCCCTCGATCAGCGGCAGCAGGTCGCGCTGCACGCCTTCGCGGCTGACATCGGCGCCGATGCGCTGCTCGCTGCGGCCGCAGATCTTGTCGATCTCGTCGAGGAAGACGATGCCGTTCTGCTCGACGGCGGCGATCGCCTCCTTGACCACCTTTTCCTGGTCGAGGAGCTTGTCGCTCTCTTCGGCCATCAGCACGGCGTGGCTTTCGCGCACGCTCATGCGCCGCGGCTTGGTACGCCCGCCGAAGGCTTTGCCGAAGATTTCGCCGAGATTGATCATGCCCATCTGCGCGCCGGGCATGCCGGGAATCTCGAAGGTCGGCAGGCTGGCGCCGGCCGATTCCTGCACCTGCACCTCGATCTCGCGCTCGTCGAGCTGGCCCTCGCGCAGCATCTTGCGGAATTTCTGCCGCGTGTCGGCGCCGGCATTCTGTCCGACCAGCGCGTCGAGGACGCGCTCTTCGGCGAGCAGCTCGGCCTTGGACGTGACCTCCTTGCGCAGCTTCTCGCGCGTCATGGCGATCGACACTTCGAGCAGATCGCGCACGATCTGCTCGACGTCGCGGCCGACATAGCCGACCTCGGTGAATTTCGTCGCCTCGACCTTGATGAACGGCGCCTGGGCGAGCCGCGCCAGCCGCCGCGCGATCTCGGTCTTGCCGATGCCGGTCGGACCGATCATCAGGATGTTCTTCGGCAGCACCTCCTCGCGCAGCTCCTCGGGCAGCTGCTGGCGCCGCCAGCGATTGCGCAGCGCAATGGCGACGGCGCGCTTGGCGTCGTTCTGACCGACGATGTGGCGGTCGAGCTCCGAGACGATCTCACGCGGGCTGAAAGAGGTCATAGGCTTTCGAACGTGACCTTATCGTTGGTGTAAACACAAATGCCGGCGGCGATTGCCATCGCCTTGCGCGCAATCGCCTCGGCGTCGAGCGCCTGGTCGATGAGCGCGCGCGCCGCGGCGAGCGCATAGCCGCCGCCCGAGCCGATGCCGATGAGCCCATCCTCGGGCTCAAGCACGTCGCCGGTGCCGGAGAGGATCAGCGACACCTTCTGGTCGGCCACGGCCATCATCGCCTCGAGCCGGCGCAGATACCGGTCGGTGCGCCAATCCTTGGCGAGCTCGACGCAGGCGCGCGACAATTGCCCGGGATGCTGCTCGAGCTTCGCTTCGAGCCGCTCGAACAGGGTCAGCGCGTCGGCGGTGGCGCCGGCAAAGCCGGCGATCACCGCGCCATTGCCGAGCCGGCGCAGCTTGCGCGCGTTGGATTTGACGATGGTCTGACCCATCGATACCTGGCCGTCGCCAGCGATCACCACCCTGCCGTCCTTGCGGACGCAGAGGATGGTCGTGCCGTGCCAGCTCTCCTTGGGTGCGCTCTGCATGGGCCTTGATGGGGGTGGGGCTCCCAGAACATGTGGGGTAGCGGGGTGCCGGGTCAAGCGCGACGCCGGAACCCCGGCACTGGCGGGGTTTCAACGATCTTGCTAAAACACCGCCGCCGTCCCGCCGGGCGGCAGAGTGGTCGGCAAGGAGGGCATTGCGTGGCTCAGGCCCGGTCCTCGACGGTTGCCGCCTTGCAGCGCAAGGCCACGGTCGAGCGCGTCACCAAAGAGACCAAGATCCGCGGCAGCGTCAATCTCGACGGCACCGGGGCTTATGACGTCGCGACCGGCATCGGCTTTCTCGATCACATGCTGGAGCAGCTCTCGCGCCACAGCTTGATCGACCTTACCTTGCGCGCCGAAGGCGATTTGCACATCGATTTTCACCATACCACCGAGGATACGGGCTATGTCGTCGGCGAGGCAGTGGCGAAGGCGCTCGCCGACCGGCGCGGCATTGCGCGCTGGGGCGACGCGCTCATCCCGATGGACGAGACGCTGACGCGCGTCGCGCTCGATGTTTCGAACCGCCCTTACCTCGTGTGGAAGGTGACGTTCTCGAAGCCGAAGCTCGGCGAGATGGATACCGAGCTCTTCAAAGAGTGGTTCCAGGCCTTCGCCCAATCGGCGGGAGTGACGCTCCATGTCGAGAACCTCTATGGCGAGAACAACCACCACATTGTCGAATCCTGCTACAAGGGACTGGCGCGGTCCCTGCGGCAGGCGGTGGCGATCGATCCGCGCCGCGCCGATGCGGTGCCCTCGACCAAGGGCGTTCTGTAAGAGCCGGCGATGATCACCGCCATCATCGATTACGGTTCGGGCAATCTCCGATCCGCCGCCAAGGCGTTCGAGCGCGCGGCACGCGAGAGCGGGATCGACACCGACGTAAAGGTGACGCGCGACGCCGAAACGGTACGCTGCGCCGAGCGGGTCGTGTTGCCGGGTGTTGGCGCCTTCGCCGATTGCCGGCGCGGGCTCGCCGCCGTCCCCGGCATGGAGGCGGCGCTCGACGAGGCGGTGCGGCGCCGCGGCCGGCCGTTTCTCGGCATCTGTGTCGGCATGCAGCTGATGGCCGAATGCGGCCGCGAGTTCGAGACCGTCGCCGGGCTCGGCTGGATCGCGGGCGAAGTGGCGGCGATCGCGCCCGGCGATCCCGCGCTCAAGATCCCGCATATGGGCTGGAACGAGCTCGAGTTCCGCGTGCCGCATCCGGTGTTCGAGGGCATCGAGCCGGGCGCGCATGCCTATTTCGTGCACAGCTTCGCGCTCGCTTGCGCCGAGCGGCGCGACCTCGTCGCCATCGCCGACTATGGCGGCGAGATCACGGCCGCAATCGGCCGCGACAACCTCGTCGGTACGCAATTCCATCCCGAGAAGAGCCAGGCGACGGGACTTCGGCTCATCGCCAATTTCCTGCGGTGGCGGCCATGAGCGAGACCAAGGCGCCGAAAACGGCGGTGGAGCGGCTCGAAGCTTTCGCCGGCACCGATCTCGAGGATCTCTGCGATGCCGCCGAGGACGCGATCAAAGCGGGGGGCGGCTTCGGCTGGCTTGCGGCGCCGCCGCGCCACATCATGGAGGCCTATTGGCGCGGCGTGCTGCTGGTGCCGGAACGGCGGCTCTTCGTCGCCCGGCTCGACGGCACGATCTGCGGCTCGGCGCAACTTGGTCGGCCGCCGCGCAACAACGAGGCGCAGGCCTTCGCGGCACAGCTCACCAGCAACTTCATCGCGCCTTGGGCGCGCGGCCACGGGCTTGCCCGGCGCATCGTGCTCACCGTCGAGGATGCGGCGCGTGGCGCCGGCTTCGCCCTTCTCAATCTCGACGTCCGCGCGACGCAGGAGGCGGCGATCCAACTCTACGAGTCGCTGGGCTATGTGCGCTGGGGCACGCATCCCGCCTATGCCCGCGTCGAGGGCCAGACGATCCCCGGCCATTTCTACTTCAAGCGCCTCGTCCCCGAGGCCGCGATGCTGCCATGATCCTCTATCCCGCCATCGATCTCAAAGGCGGGCAATGCGTGCGCCTGCTGCGCGGCGAGATGAGCGCGGCCACGGTGTTCAGCGACGATCCCGCGGGCCAGGCGCGCCGCTTCGTTGCCGCGGGCTGCCGCTACCTGCATGTCGTCGATCTCGATGGCGCCTTTGCCGGCAAGCCGATGAACCGCGCCGCGGTCGAGGCCATCGTCGCGACCGCCGGCGTTCCGGTTCAGCTCGGCGGCGGCATCCGCGATCGCGCGACCATCGAGGGCTGGCTCGAGCGCGGCATCCGCCGGGTCATTCTCGGCACGGCGGCGCTCAGCGATCCGGCGCTGGTCAAATGGGCGTGCCGCGCCCATCCCGGCCGCATCGTCATCGGCATCGATGCGCGCGCCGGCCGCGTCGCCGTCGAAGGCTGGGCGAAGGCATCCGAGCGGCAAGCGCTCGATCTCGCGCTCGACTTCGAGGATGCTGGCGCCGCCGCCATCATCTATACCGACATCGAGCGCGACGGCGCGCTGCAAGGCGTCAATGTCGAGGCGACCGCGGCGCTGGCGCGCGCGCTCAGCACCGAGGTGATCGCCTCCGGCGGCGTCGCCTCGCTCGACGATCTGCGCGCCCTGAAAGCGCACGAGACGGACGGCATCGGCGGCGTCGTCTGCGGCCGCGCGCTGTACGATGGGCGTCTCGATCTCGCTCGCGCGCTGGCGCTGCTCGAGGCCAAGCCATGCTGAAAATGCGGGTCATCCCCTGTCTCGACGTCAAAGACGGGCGCACGGTGAAGGGCGTCAATTTCGTCGATCTCATTGATGCCGGCGACCCCGTCGAGCAAGCGAAACTCTATGACCGCGAAGGCGCCGACGAGCTTTGCTTCCTCGACATCACCGCCTCGGCCGAGAATCGCGACACCCTCTACGACGTCGTGGCGCGCACCGCCGAGCAATGCTTCATGCCGCTCACCGTCGGCGGCGGCGTGCGCAGTGTCGAGGATATCCGCCGCCTGCTGCTCGCCGGCGCCGACAAGGCCTCGATCAACACCGCAGCGGTGGCGCGCCCGGATTTCGTGCGCGAGGCGGCGGAGAAATTCGGCAGCCAATGCGTCGTCGTCGCCATCGACGCCAAGCAGGTCGCTCCCGATCGCTGGCAGGTCTTCACCCATGGCGGGCGGCGCGCCACCGGCATTGATGCGGTGGACTGGGCAAAGCGCATGGCGGCGGCGGGTGCCGGCGAGATCCTGCTCACCTCGATGGATCGCGACGGCACGAAATCGGGCTTCGACATCGCTTTGACGCGGAGGATCGCCGATGCCGTCACCATTCCGGTGATCGCCTCGGGCGGGGTCGGGACGCTCGACCATCTCGTCGAGGGCATCCGCGATGGCCATGCCACCGCCGTCCTCGCCGCCTCGATCTTCCACTTCGGCACCTTCCGCATCAGCGAGGCAAAGGCGCATCTGGCCGCGGCGGGGATAGCGGTGCGGCTGTAGGAGCTGTCAGCTGTCAGCTCTCAGCCGCTCGCGAGAGAGGCGCGACTCGCACGGGCGATTGAAACCGCTAGAATGGCTGTCGGCTGAAAGCTGATGGCTGAGAGCTTCAACATGGACGGCAGAACGCTCGACCGGCTTTATGGGGTGATCCAATCGCGCCGCGGCGCCGATCCCGCGACCTCCTATACCGCCAAGCTGTTTGCCGAGGGCTCGGCCAAGATCGCGAAGAAGCTCGGCGAGGAAGCGCTCGAGGCGGCGATCGAGGGGGTGCGCGGCGATGGCGCGCGCCTCGTCGCCGAAAGCGCCGACCTGCTTTATCACCTGCTGGTGCTGTGGGCCGATTGTGGCGTGACCCCGGCCGAAGTCTGGCGCGCGCTCGAGGCGCGCAGCGGCACCTCCGGAATCGACGAAAAGAATTCCCGTGGCGCTTGAAGGTGAGCCGATGGCCTACGATCCGAGCAACATCTTCGCCCGCATCCTGCGCGGCGAGCTTCCTTGCAAGAAAATCTATGAGAACGAGCACGTTCTCGCTTTTCACGACATCAATCCGCAGGCGCCGGTGCACATCCTGGTCATCCCCAAGGGCGCCTACGTTTCACTTGACGATTTCTCGGCCAAGGCGTCCGACGGGGAGATCGCGGGCTTCGTTCGCGCGGTGGGAGAAATCGCGCGTGCCCAGGGGCTGGCGGAGCCGGGTTATCGCATCCTTGCCAATCACGGTCGCGATTCCCTCCAGCAAGTGCCGCATTTCCACGTCCATATCTTTGCCGGCCGACCGCTGGGCCTCATGATTTCAAGAGCCTAGGCCGAATTCCGTGGCCCGCCAGCTTGGTTGACGATCTCTTAACGAACCTTTGGTAGCATCCGCGCTTCGATCCGCCCGCGGGGGCGGAAGGGATGGCGCTTGTGGTGGAGAGAACCCGCCTCCTGATGTCGATGCTCGATCGATCCCCTGGCAAGATTCCGCTCGCCGCACCGGTTCCGGACGAGAGCGAAAGGCTGCGCGCCTTTGCCGAGATCGGCTCCGACTGGTTCTGGGAAAAAGACGCGCAGCTGCGCTTCACCTACATGTCCGTCGGCATCGACGGGCAGGCCGCGTCCTTTGCCAGCGATTTCATCGGCAAGCGGATCGATGAGGTGACGCTCCCGGGCTTTGAGGATGTCGATTGGCGGCCGCTGATCAAACTGCTCGAGCTGCGCAAGCCGTTTCGGGAATTCCACTTCACCCGCCGCACGCAGAGTGGCGCTTTGCGTCACCTCGCGGTGAGCGGGATGCCGATCTTCGACAGCGCCGGCCGCTTCCAGGGTTATCGCGGCACCGGCCGCGACCTCACCAAGGAGACGCTTGCCGAAGAGCGTGCTGCCATCGCCCAGTCGCGCCTCATCGACGCGATCGAGGCGATCCCGGAAGCCTTCCTGCTGCTCGACAAGGACGACCGGCTGGTGCTGTGCAACAGCCGTTACCGCGAGCTGCATGCGCCGATCGCGGCAATGCTGGTTCCCGGCGCACTGTTCGCCGATATGTGCCGCGCCTGCGCTTACGCCGGGCTCCCGCCCGATGCCAAGGGGCGCGAGGAGGAGTGGACCGCCGATCGCGTCCGGCGCCACAAGGCGGCGCGCTTCGAGATCGAGGAGCGCCAGATCGGCGGGCGCTGGTTCCAGATCAGCGAGCAGCAAACGCGCGACGGCGGCACCGTGGTGGTGCAGACCGAAATCAGCGCGCTGAAACGCCGCGAGCAGGAGCTCGCCGAGAAGACGGCCCTGTTGCGCGCGACGCTGGAGCATATGGAGCAGGGCATGCTCGTGCTCGATGCTGAGCTGCGCATCAAGATGTGGAACGACCACTGGATCGAGCTGGTCGGGGTCCCGCCGGAACTGGTCGGGGTCGGCCTGCCTTTGGAGCCGATTTTGCGGCTCGCGGTTGCGCGCGGCGAGTTCGGGTTGGGCGACATCGAGAACGTGGTCCGCCGGCGCCTGCAGGAGCTGCGCGAGACCGACAGCGACGTCTCCGAATTCCATCCGCCGAACGGCCGCGTCGTCGAGGCGCGGCGCAGCCCGATGCCCGATGGCGGCGTTCTCTTAACCTTCGCCGACATCACCGAAAGGAAACGCGTCGAGGGCGATCTCCGTCGGGCCAAGGACGAGGCCGAGCTGGCGAGCCGCAGCAAGACCGAATTCCTCGCCAATATGAGCCACGAGCTGCGCACGCCGCTCAACGCGATCATCGGCTTCTCGGACATCCTGATGGGGCAGATCTTCGGGCCGCTCGGCGATGCGCGCTACAGCGACTACGCCCGCGACATCCGCGACAGCGGGCTGCATCTTCTCAACCTTATCAATGACGTGCTCGACGTCTCCAAGGTCGAATTCGGCAAGGTCGAGCTCATCGAAGAGACGGTGGACATCATCGCCATCGTCGAATCCTGCGCCCGGCTCATGCGTGACCGCGCCGACACCGCCGGGATCAGGCTGGTGCAGGAGCTGCCGCCGGGCTTGCCTCAGCTTCAGGGCGACAGTCGCCGCCTCAAGCAGGTCTTGCTCAACCTGCTCTCCAACGCGGTCAAATTCACGCCCTCCGGCGGCCGCGTCACCATCCGCGCGCGCTATCGCGGCGATGACGGGTTCCGGCTCATCGTCGAGGATACCGGCATCGGCATCGCCGAAACCGATCTCGAGAAGGCGATGCGCCCCTTCGGCCAGATCGACAGTCGGCTGGCGCGCAAATACCAGGGCACGGGCCTCGGTTTGCCCTTGGCGCGTTCCATGGCCGAGCTGCATGGCGGCAAGCTCGAGCTCGAAAGCGCGCCCGGCCAGGGCACCACCGCCACCATCTGGCTACCGCCTGGCCGCGTCCTGCAGCCCACCCCGCTGACCCGCCCCGCCGCGCAGGGCTGAGCCGACGGGCCGCTGCGGTGCCGGGCTTCGCGCTCATCCGAGGCTCACGATATCACTGCAATAATCTGTATATTTATTCGTATTGACACTGAAAACCTGGCAATCTAGGGTGCAGTCAGCGCCGATTTGAGCTTCAGCTTGCGGGCGCTTTAGAAATGCGGCTAAAGCGAGGTCCCAATTCCGCCCGCTTTGGCTGCTCGAGCTGAGGCGTTTTGTGCCCGGACGGGCGGGAGCGCGGCATGAGTCACGAACGGGAACGCCGGGCGGCAGTATTGGCTTGGCGCTATGGCGGCCTTGAGGGTGAGGCTCTGCTCGAGCCGCTGATCACACGCGAATTCCGCGGACGCATCGCGCTGCTCTCCTCCTTCGGCAGCGAAGCGGCGCTGCTCCTCAACATGGTGGCGCGCATCGACCGCCATACGCCGGTGATCTTCCTCGATACTGGCAGGCTTTTCGCCGAGACGCTCGCCTATCGCGATCGGCTGGTGGCACGGCTCGGCCTGGCCGATCTCCGCCGCGTTGTGCCCGACGCGGCCGAGATCGCGCGCCGCGATCCCGATGCCACGCTCTCCGATCGCGACACCGATGCCTGCTGCCAGCTGCGCAAAGTAGAACCGCTGGCGCGCGCGCTGTGCGAATTCGACGCCGTCATCTCCGGCCGCAAGCGTTATCATGGCGGGGCGCGGCGCGATCTCCCGGCGATCGAAGCGGACGCCGATATCATCCGCGTCAATCCGCTGTGGCGCTACGACCGGGTGCGCCTTGAGCAGGCGTTCGCCGCACGCGGTTTGCCGCCGCATCCGCTCGAGGCGGAAGGCTATCTTTCGATCGGCTGCAGTCCGTGCACCGATCGCGTCGCGCCCGACGAGGATCGGCGCGCCGGGCGGTGGCGAGGCCGCGGCAAGACCGAATGCGGCATTCACCGGCCGCGCGTTGCGCCGGCCGTGCCGTAAGCGGCGATGGGCGATACGGGAACTGCTTCAGAGGCATTGACGCGATGCACGGCTACGGTTTCCTCTACACCCTGTCAGGCTTCGCCGTCGGCATGCTGGTGGGCATGACCGGGGTAGGCGGCGGCTCGCTGATGACGCCGATTCTGATCCTGGTCTTCGGCGTCCATCCCGTGGCCGCGGTCGGCACCGATCTGCTCTACGCCGCTGCGACCAAGACCGGCGGCACGCTGATGCACGGCTTCGGTCACACGATCGAATGGCGGATCGTGGCGCGGCTCGCCGCCGGCAGCGTGCCGATGACCGCACTGACCCTGTTCGTGCTGTCGCGCTTCGACATCTCGGGGGGCACCGGCGGCGGGGTGGTCAGCATCGTTCTGGGCATCGCTCTCTTTGCCACCGCGGCGACGCTCATCTTCCGCCGCCGACTGGTGCAGCTCTACGGCCGGTATGTCGGCGAGCTCGACGAGCGCCACACCCGCGCGCTCACCATTGCCATGGGCGCGCTGCTCGGCCCGCTGGTGTCCATCTCATCCGTGGGGGCGGGGGCGATCGGCGTCACCGTGCTCATCCTGCTTTATCCGCGGCTGTCCACGGCGCGCATCGTCGGCTCCGACATTGCCCATGCGGTGCCGCTCACTTTGCTCGCCGGAATCGGCCACTGGATCATGGGCACGATCCACTGGGCCTTGCTCGGTTCGCTGCTGATCGGCTCGCTTCCCGGCATCGTTCTCGGCAGCCATGTGGCCGGTCGTGTTCCCGACGTCGTGCTGCGCCTCATGCTCGCCGCAACCCTGATCGTGGTCGGCGGCCGCCTGGTGCTCTAG
>Ga0335073_10014776_pt1 | contig 10934 bp, 15 predicted proteins | sample Lox_Sample_22_FD_207093 | JGI IMG/M metagenome (GOLD analysis project Ga0335073, IMG submission 207093) | Soil microbial communities from Loxahatchee National Wildlife Refuge, Florida, United States - Lox_Sample_2.2 | ecosystem: Environmental > Terrestrial > Soil > Wetlands | place: USA... | reverse complement strand
CTGAACTACCTCGATCACGTCGGCGAGACCGGGCGACAACTCCCCGAGTACCCGGTTCTGTTCACGAAGTTCGTCGAAACGCTGACCGGCCCCCGCGATCCGATCGTGTTGCCCTCCGAGTCCGCACAGGTCGACTACGAAGGCGAGATGGCGGTTGTGATCGGCCGGGCCGGGCGGCGGATCGCGGCTGAGGACGCGACACGCCACATCGCCGGATACACCATCGCCAACGACGTGACGATGCGCGACTACCAATACAAGACGCACCAATGGCTTCAAGGAAAGGTCTGGGAGGCCTCCACGCCGCTGGGACCGTGGCTCGTGACGCCCGACGAGGTGGGCGATGCACAAGCGCTCGACATCTCGTTGACGCTGAACGGTGAAGTTCTGCAGCGGGCCAGCACCGAGCAGCTCATGTTCGACGTTCCGACGCTGGTCAGCCGGGTCTCCGAACTGGTCACGTTGATGCCGGGTGACGTCATCCTCACCGGTACACCGGGGGGTGTGGGCTACCGGCGCGACCCCCAGGTGTTCCTCTCGCCGGGCGACAACGTCGTGGTCGAGATCAGCGGTCTTGGCCGCCTGGTCAACCCGGTCGTCGCCGAGCCGTAGTCGCGACCTCTACTTGCCCGCGCCCTGAACCATCTGGAGCGCCGTGCGGACGGCCACCGGCTCCTTCTCAGGAGCGATCTTCGTGAGAACCGTGAGCGCCGAGCGCGCGAGGTGACGCGCGAGCAGCGCCGCGGCCAGCTCGGCATCCCGCGCCTCGCAGGCCGCGACGATCGACTCATGCTCGTCATTCCCGATCTCCCAGGTGCGGGACGGTGCGCCGAACATGCTCGTACGCCGGTAGCGCTCGCTACGGTCGACGACCGGATCGATCACACGCGCCAGCGCCGCGTCACAGCCGCTGATCAGCCGCCGATGAAAAGCGCGGTGGACCGGCTCCCACGCTCGGATGTCTTGCTCGTGCCCGGCTGCCGCCATCGCCTCGAGGTCGCTCCGTAACTGAGCAAGGTCCTCCGCGGCCAACCCGGGGACGGTGAGGCGAATCGCGAGCGCCTCGACCAGGATCCGGCTGCCGTACACCGCATCGATGTCTTCTGGATCGAGCGGCGCGACGCGCGCTCGGCGGTTGTGCTCGGCGATCAGCAGCCCCTCGGCCTGCAGCAGACGCATCGCCTCGCGCAGCGGGGTGGTGCTGACGCCCAGGTCACGCGCGAACTTCACCTGCGACAGAACCGTGCCGGGTGGAATCTCCCCGTTCAAGAGCATCTCCCGCAGACGCGTGTAGACGTCCTCCGTGTTGCTGATGCTCGCGTCGCGCGCGGGAGCGTCCGGCGCAGAGCGGGCTTGTGTGTCGACGCGAGTCACGGGCATTACTCTACAGAGGAAATCGGCAAAGCGGAAGGGCTCTCAGGTGAAGTCCTAGCTTATCGATTGCTGTGACTTGCAGATGCGAGATAAACTCTATAGAGTATTGTCTATGAGCGTTAGCCAACACACCCAACAACAGACGGTTCCCCGATCGCAGCAAGCCGCTGCCGGGCGCGTCATTCCGGACCGCCACAATGGCCGCCTCGCGGTCATCACCGGGGCGGCCCAAGGCATCGGCCGAGCGTACGCAGAGCGCCTCGCCGGCGAAGGAGCCCATGTCGTGATCGCGGATATTGCGCCGGCCGACGACGTTCGAACTCAGATCGAGGCCGCCGGTGGCTCTGCTTCCGCAGTCGATTGCGACGTCTGCGACCCGACGAGCGTCGCCGAACTCGCCAGCGCGGTCGCCGGCCTCGGAGGAGCGGACATCCTGCTGCACAACGCGGGCATTTATCCGATGGGCGCACACGACCAGATCACCTTCGAAGAATGGCGGCGTGTCTTCGCAGTCAACCTCGACTCAATGTTCCTCCTCTCACAGGCGTTCCTGCCCCATATGCGTGAACAACGGTGGGGGCGCATCGTCGGGATCTCTTCCGCCATGTTCCACGCCGGCAGCCCGGGCAGCCTGCACTACGTCGCGAGTAAGGGCGGCATCATCGGCTTTATCCGTGCGCTCGCCGCGGAGGTCGGGCCGGACGGCGTAACCGTAAACGCGATCGCGCCAGGGCTGATCCGCTCTGACGGAACGAGCAAGGGAATCCACGACGAGCTCGGCCTGTTCGACATGGTCGTCGAGCACCAGGCAGTGAAGCGCACCGGGCTCCCGGAGGACCTCGCCGGCGCGATCTCATTCCTGTTCTCCGACGATGCCGAGTTCATCACCGGGCAAACGCTCGTCATCGACGGCGGGCTCACCCGCGCCTGACGCAGGGCACGAGCGCGGTCGGTCGGGGACCTCCTCGCGGTCGAGGGGGTCCCCGCAAACCGTGGGTCAGGCTCCAACGCCGGCCGCGCGCGCCGCGGCCAGCTCAGCCGTTGGATCGAGGCCCGTGCGCACCGCCTCGCGCGTCATCTCGAGCAGCTGGTTGACGGCAAACACGTAACCATCGGCGAACTTCTCCTGGTAGACGCGCTCCTCCGCGCCTCCGTGGTCGGCGCCGTCAATCGCGAGCGTGAACATGAACCGGACCGTGAGCTCGCCGTCCTCGTCCTCCTCGATCGCGTTGATGATCTGGCCCAAAACGCGTCCGTTCAAGCGCAGGAACGTCATCCGCTCCATCGGCTCGTAGAACACCCGCTCATGCAGGACCTCCGGCTCGGCGTCGGGGTCCTCGTGGACGATCTCGCGCAGGATCCCGTCGTCGAATGTCTCGAGCACGCGAGCCTGCTTGATCGGCTTTACGAACAGGGTCGGGTACTCGGCCTTCCACTCAAACGCGTGCCAGATCTGCTCACGCGAGAGACGAATGTCCTCCCCGGGCGGGTTGGCGAGAATCTTCGGGGTCGAGTACTCGATCACGACGCCCTCCCCTCAGTGGGCTGCGCTGTCTCGCCGGCGAACAGCGGTCCGAGGTCGACGTAGATGTGCTGGTCCGCGACCAGGCCATCGCGGCGACGAACGACCGTCCCGGCCTTGATCACGACCGAGCTGCCATCGAGGCGCGTGTAGGTCACGTCCGACTCGAGCAGCGTCTGGTCCCCGGCCTCGAACGCGTTTGTGAACGCGTGGCTCATACCGCCGATCGTGCCCCAGAAGTGGAGCATCACCTCGCGCACGGCGTCCCTTCCCTCGACCGGGTCATGATTGGCGAACTGCACACGGGTATCGGGCGTGCACAGACGATCGAGGACCGTGATGTCTTTGGCATCGAGAGCCGCGAAGAACTCCTCGTACCACGTCATTTTCCGGTCGGCCTCACCGACCAGGCCTGCCTCGGATGTCAGCGACATGCGCTTCTCCTCATTTAGTTGAACCGCGATCGAAGGTCAATCTCTATGTAGAATCTTGCTAATGCCCAATGATTGACTTGACGGGCGAGGGAGCACGGTACTATAACTCGATAGAGTTTTCAATCGAGACGACCGAAACCTCTTTCGGCAAAGCGGAGGAGCAGACTTGAAGGCCATCATTTTCAACAGCCACGGCGACAGCGGAGTGCTGGAGTACGCGGACGTGCCGACTCCCCGCCCGGCTCCCGGAGAGGCTCTCGTCGCGGTCCACGCGGTGTCGGTAAACCACGGCCCCGACATCGAGACGCGACGCCGGGGATTCTCGATGGGCCAGGTGCCCATGCCGCACATCGGTGGGATCGATCCGGCCGGCGTGATCGCCGAGCTCGGCCCAGGCGTGGACACATTCTCGATCGGCGATCGCGTCGCCGTGTACCCCGTCATCGCGTGCGGCGAGTGCGACTTCTGCCACGCCGGGGCCGGCGAGAACTACTGCCGCGACTCTCGGCTGTTCGGCGTGCAAACGAGAGGCGGTCGCGCCGAGTACGTTCCCGTCCCGGTAACACAACTCGTCCACCTGCCCGATCAGGTTTCGTTCGAGACCGCCGCCGCGCTCGGAGTCGCGTACACCACGACATGGCACGGTCTGGTCGAACGCGCGGCGATCACTGCCGACGACACGGTGCTCGTGACCGGCGCCGGCGGGGACTGCGGCGTAGCCGCCATCCAGATCGCACGCAACTTCGGGGCGCGCGTGATCGCACTCACCGGCCAGGAATGGAAGCGGGAACACCTTGCCGCGCTGGGAGCGGACCTGGTGTTGAACTACAAGGACCCCGATTGGGGGGCCGCAGTAAAAGAGGCCACGGGCGGCACTGGCGTGTCGGTGGCGTTTGACAACGCGGGCTCGGCGACCCTACCCACCACACTCGAGTCCCTCGCGCGCGCAGGACGTCTGGTCTGTTCGGGCGGGACCTCCGGCTTCGAGGTAACGATCAACATCCGATCGCTTTACCGCAACCACGCGAGCCTGCTCTTCTACGTTCAGGGCGCGAAAGCTGACATGGAGAGGCTCGTCGAACTCGCCGCCGCAGACGCGCTCCGTCCGGTCATCGGCCGCGAGTTTCGCCTCAGCGACGCCGCCCTCGCCGACGATCATCTCGATTCCCGCGCTCATCTGGGGCGGGTCGTACTCCGCATCGATTCAGCGTCGGATCCGGACGCCAAGCGGCCCATGTCGGCGTCCGTCGCCAGCCGGTGAACGCAAATCCGGCCGAGCGGGCGGTGCCCGTGTCCGAGGAATTCCGATCGGTCGGGGCGAAGTTCGCAGTCGGCCGACAGCAAGCCCGTCGTCGACCGACGCGTGGCAGGCGACGGACCGGGCCCTACACATGCGAACAGATAACGGCTGCGATCCTTTCGTGGTCGGCCCAATTCGGGGCACCCCCGACGACGACCGACTGGGAGCCATCTCGCGCTACGCGACTCGGGCAAGAGTGGCGAGCCGAGCGCTTCTACAGCGGTGAATGGCCCACCACCAAGGTCGTGCAGGCACGATTTGGGAGCTTCAACGCGGCCATAGCCGCGGCCGGCCGCACGCCCCGCCGGGCGCCGGCCCGTATCCGCGCGAACCTTTCCGGTCCAACCGCGATCACCGACGCGTTCGTGGCCTGGACGAAGCGGTACGGCGACCTGCCGACCATGGCCGACTGGGACCCTGCTCGAGCCCGTCGCCTCGGGCAGGACTGGCGCATCGCCCGGTACCTGCAGGGCGACTGGCCGAGCGCCCGAACCGTAGCGAAGCATTTCGGATCGTTCGCAAACGCCGCCTCGGCCGCGGGCCTGATGCCACGCGCTGCGGGCACACAGCACGACGACCGCGCGTCCGAGCGGCTTCAGAACCGGCATACGGTGGCGCGGATCTCAGCCTCGGGGCGTGACCCGGGCGTGGAGGACTTGGCCCGAAGCCTGAGAACGCTCGCGGCGGCGCGACGGGCCAGCGATCCAGTGGCCGTTCACGCCGCGCTTATCGACATCGCCGGCTCCGCCCTCAGCTGGGCGGGCGCGGTGAGCGCGTGACGGCTCCGCGATCTGTCGTCAGCCGCTGAACCAACCAATCCCGGTAAGGAGCCTCAATGAGCCAAGACCAGAAGACGGCCCTCGACGCACTTTTGCGCGAATTGCCACTCGATCTGGGCGGGGATCTCGACGTACAGCGGCCACTTGTTGAGGAGCTCATGCGTCAAGCACCGCTTGCCGACGACGTCACCCTCGCCGACCGGACGCTAGGCGGGATCGCCGTGGTCGACATCGGTTTCAGCGGCAACAATCCAGACGCCCTCATCTTTTACCTGCACGGCGGTGCATTCGCGATGGGCTCAGCCCGCGCGGGCGCCGGCCTCGCGTCGGAACTCGCCCGCCGGGCTCACGCAAGGTCAGTCTCGGTCGATTACCGGCTCGCTCCCGAGCACCCTTTCCCCGCTGGCGTCGACGACGGTCTGGCCGCCTATCGCGGGCTCTTGGACTCCGGAGTCGCGCCGGCACGAATTGCGGTCGCCGGGGAATCAGCCGGCGCTGGACTCGTCGTCGGCGTGCTGATCGCCGCTCGCGAGGCCGGGCTGCCTCAGCCGACCGCTGCGGTTCTTTTCTCGCCGTGGGTCGACCTAACCCTGTCGGGCGCAACCACGCAGACCAAGGCAGCGGTTGATCCCGCGGTCACATCCGACGGGCTCCGGCGCCGCGCCGGCGACTACGCCGGCGCGCGCGATCCGGCGGCCGGAGCGATCAGCCCGCTGTTCGCAGACTTGAGGGGCCTTGCGCCGCTATTGATTCAGTCCGGCTCGCACGAGGTGCTGCTCGCCGACGCAACCCGGCTTGCCGCGGCAGCAGCGGAGGCCGACGTAGAAGTCCGACTGGAAGTGACACCCGGCGTCCCGCACGTCTTTCAAGCCTTCGCGGGCATTCTCGACGAGGCTGAAGCGGCCCTCGTCAACGCCGGAGATTTCCTACACGCCCACCTCGAGCCAGCAGCTAGGCCAAATCCCGCAGGATGAGCGAGAAGCCGCCGTCGTGGACGAACAAGGAAGCCGGCGATCTCGCTCGTCTACAACACGGAGGGCCTGACAATATCCCGGGTCATGTCTGACTCGGCGGTCTTGTGGACGAAAGTCGGGAGCCTGCGCTCTTCCGACTCGTAGACGCGCCAGCGAACCTCACCCCTGCCAATCCGAGCGTCGCCACGGCCGATAAGCGGCGGCGCTGACGGCAGCAGGCCTCAGCGCCAGCGGAAGGTCGCTCATTTCGAGATTTCCGCGACTCAGCCCAGCGCTCCCATAGCACCGCCGGTCGGGCGCGAGCGTTAGTCGAGCGAGCCGAGCCAGCTGACCGATAGTGTCGACTGACCGGGGGAGGAGTCGCCCCGCATGACCTGATCGTCGTTTGTCGAGGCTCTCGGTTAGGACGCAACTGAGAAGCTTGTCGCCGACTCGGCGGTCTTCAAGGCAAAACGAAGCGGCGACAAGCTATCCAGGCAGCGCACTTTCCCTTCCGGACGACGGGAGCCGCGCGATGAAAGTAGGGCCGTCTTGACTGCCATTCCTCAACCGGAGGAGTCCGTGTTAGCTTGGTTCCTGCAAACGCTAACCGAGGTGTCCGGCGAAGCGATCGTCTCGACGCCTGGGGCGGCGTCATACCTTTGCCACGAACGCGATCACGCCGCCCAGGCCGGCGCCACGATCGCATTCGGGCGCCGCGGGCGTCAACGCCGCCAGATCGCATTGGCGATCGGCGCGAGTGCGCGAATTAGCCGCCGATCTGTTGGCGGCAACGATCGGCAGCAGCAACGCCCTCTCCGAGCACGGTATCGAGGCCCTCGTCCGGCTGCGTGGCAAGCGACGCGTCGCCTGGTTCGCGTGGAGGATCCACAGTTCCAACGTCGCCTTCCGCGGGATTAAGTCCGATCCGGCGACGGCCGTCCAGGCCGTCACCGGATCGGACTTGTACGACGGGTAGCGGAGGGGGATCGCTCACTCAATACATCTTCTCCTTCGGGACTCGCCCGCCCGAGCTCGTCCTGGGGGCGGTCGGGGCTAGGTCACCCGCCGACACGACGGCCGGGACGGGCACGACCGCTCGCCACCTGCGTGGCCGCCCAGCGTTCGACGTCGGGCTTGAGCCAGACCTTCACGCGCCCGTTGCCGAAGTTGAGGACGGGCCGCGGCATGTCCGGATACCGGTGCTGGTAGACGCTGACGGTGTTGCGGTGCGCCAGTACAAGCAACTCGGCTACGCCGTTGGCGTCGATGAGATCGTCGATGTCGACTCGTAGGCTCATGCGCTCTAGATTACTTTCGTACGCGGATCCGTCCGGGCGAGAATCTAGAATCCTTTCGTAATCAAAGAGCGGCCTCGGCGGTGGGCAAAGACCCCGGGGCCTGGCCGCGACCTATAGGGAGGTCACGACGATGTCAGCGTACGCGACGCGGCAGCGCGAGCTGTCTGCTCAGCTGCTCCAGGTTGGAAGAAGCGGCCTGAGGCCGAACCTGCGGATGCGGCAGGGCTGGTGCTCCGAAAGGGAGCTGGCCGGCTGAGTTACCCGAGCGACAACGACCGCTTGGTGATCGACGTGTTGATCGACCGTCTCGTTGATCGAGTGGCGACGGCAGTCGTTGCTCGCCTCGAGAACGACAACGTCGATCGGGGAGACGAGTGGTTTGACTCGGCTCACGCGGCGGAGTACCTGGGTCTGCATCGGGACACGCTTCGGAGGCTCGCGGCTGCGCGGGCGATCCCCACCGAGCAGGACGGCCGAGGCTGCAAGCTGTTCTTCCGTCGCTCGGCTCTCGACAAATGGCGCTAATCCGGTGGCCGCCTTCGTCATCTAGCCGCACTCGCTGAAGCGGCATGAAGGCGGTGGGGAAATGGCCGAAGACGGCTCAACCGCCCGCCGAGTCCGGGTCGAGCACAACATCTACCGCCGTCCTTCGGGCGTGTACGAGGTCGGCTTCAAAGACGGTGGCGGCAAACAGCGCTGGCGCACGGTCGCCGGCGGGATCACCGCCGCGCGGGCGCTGAGGGACGAGCTGCTCGCACGCCGCGGCCGCGGGGAGCGCGTCGTTACCGACGGTCGGCTGCGGTTCGCCGACGCTGCAGCCAAGTGGCTTGCCGGCCCGGTGCTGGACCTTCGCGCCCGCACGCAGGACTGCTACCGCAACGCGATCGACCAGCATCTCGTCCCAGCGTTCGGGACTCGACGCCTTGATGCCATCTCGCCGGACGACCTCGCGCTCCTCGTGCGCGAGCTGAGGAGCCGAGGATCTCCGAATCCACGATCGTGATCGTCCTCGGCGTTACGAATCGCGTGTACCGATATGCCGCTCGCCGGCTTGGCTGGGCGGGCACGAATCCCGTGTCCCTATGCTTCCCTCCGAGCGGCCGAAGCCATCGCAGGGAAAGCGCCGGCGGATCTTCGAGGGGCGCGAACTGGAGCAGACGATCCGGGCCGCGGGGGAGCCGTACCGGGCGCTCTTCACTGTCGCTGCTCTCACCGGCGCCCGTCTGTCTGAGCTGCTCGCGTTGACCTGGGCGGATGTGCGTCTTGATGATCTCGATGACGCGGAGCTCGAGTTCGGTTACCAGGTCGACCGCCACGGCAACCGACAGGCGACGAAGACGGACGGATCTGCACGCACGGTGCCGATCCCCAAGGAGCTGGCCATCATGCTCGCGCATCACAAGCTCGGATCGCGGTTCTCCCAAGCGACGGACTTCATGTTCTGCACGCGAAGCGGTCGTCCTTTTGGGCAGCGGAACGTGACACGGGCCCTTCGACAGGCGCAGCGGACAGCGACCGACGAGGGCGGGCAGCCCACGTTCCCCGTCCTCCATGCGCGCGACGGCCAAGGTCGGCCCGTACCCGTGGAGCACGGCGAGCTTCCCTCGATGCACAGCTTTAGGCACACCGTCGCAAGCCGAGCCCTGCTGGCCGGCGAGGGCGTTGACGAGATCGCGTTCCTCCTCGGTCATCGGAACGCCAACGTGACTCGGGCGGTGTACCTGCGAGAGCTCGCGGACAACCGTCGTCGGAGCATGCGCCGGTCGCGGATGCTCGCGGAGTACGCCGACCTTCTCAAGCCCTAGCCGAACGCAGGAGCGCATTGACTTCGCGGCCCCGAGCGCTCCGGCCGGAGCTCAATCCATCATTCATCCATGCGCGACTGGCCAAGCGAGATCTTCATCGAGCTCGACGTGAACGCGCGGATCCGTTATTGCCGCTCCGAGCATCCCCCGCCGATTGAATATGCCGTCTTGCTTGAGGTCCTCGTCGACGGCAAATGGAGCAGCATCGCCGTCTGGGACAACGCTGACGCGTTCGATGAGCACCACGAGCACCGATATACTCGGTCGGAGGGAAAGCAACCGGCGAGAAAGCTGCTGTTCTCGATCACAAATGAGGCAATGGCCGGAGCGGTTCGCAAGGCCGCTTACGACTGGCAAGCGATCCTGAGCGATTGGAACGAGTCGTGAGTTCAATCTCGCCCGCAACAGAGGCTTCGGTGCGAAAGGTCCTTGACGGTATCGAGGATCCTGAGCTGGCTTCCCGCTATCCAAAGCGGACGCACCTCATTCCAGCCGACAATCCGAAGTCTGGGACGATGGTTACCCGAGCCCTGTTTGGGGGCGATCCTGCGGTCCTCGTGTATCCCGACGGACGCGAGATCCTGTTCACACCGGAACGAGCCAGTGGCTTGCTTGCGATCGTTCTGCTGATCGGCTTCGCGTTGGTCTGGGTCCGCTCTCGTCGAGGCAAAGACGCGGATGTCGTTCAGTTTCCGCCTCGGACACGAATCGAGGCCCGAGACTCCCGCGGCATCTCGATGGCCGCGTAGCAGCAGCTCCGGTAGGGCCCAATGCACTACTCGATCTTCGTCGGCACGGGCAATCTCATCGATGCCTTCGATGACCGCGACGCCGCCGTGGCGGCGTTGACGGACATCGTGCGCGCCGAGCCTGAGTCTGCTGATGAAGTCTTCCTCGTCGCGCAGGACGACGAGGGCGACGTCGGCGAGACCGTGTACAGGTCCTCGCTGCACGTCACCGCATAGCCGCCAGCTCTCGCGGCTGCGCCGGCGACATGGAAGCTTCGTGGAAGCCTCCGAGGTCGCTCCCGCATCATCACGTCGTTGCGGCTCATGACGAAAAGCCCGTGTTTGCTGGGCAAGTCATGACTCGATCATGGCTCGACCGGCCTCGCCGACTCCTTACAAGCAGGAGGTCACTGGTTCGAGCCCAGTACCGCCCATCGCGGAATCGCCTGTAGTGATCGGTCTTTCTTGCTCCGGAAGGTCGGCCGTAAGTTGGCAGAGCGCCAGCATGGAAGCGTCCTGGAAGCCATTGCGCGGTCAAGGACCATGACCCGGGGCGCTCGTAGCACCCCCGGTGATCTGCGGTCATCCCGCGGTGCATTCGGGCGGCGAGTTCCGATGAACGGAATGGTGTTTGAGCGAGCGATCCCGTCCGGGAAAGCATCGACGCCCGATCCGGCGACGGCCCGGATGGCCGTCGCCGGATCGAGCGTACTCCCGGCGGAAGGCGACGTTGGAACT
>Ga0335073_10014774_pt1 | contig 10935 bp, 10 predicted proteins | sample Lox_Sample_22_FD_207093 | JGI IMG/M metagenome (GOLD analysis project Ga0335073, IMG submission 207093) | Soil microbial communities from Loxahatchee National Wildlife Refuge, Florida, United States - Lox_Sample_2.2 | ecosystem: Environmental > Terrestrial > Soil > Wetlands | place: USA... | reverse complement strand
CGAAGCCGGCCTAATTCGTAATTTAAAGGAAAAGTTGCTATTGGTAGGGTAAGATATTTGCTAAATATTGTGTTTTTTCACCTGGATGTTCGAGTCATCTCTTTTCCGTTTATATAATCAATGGTTTAACGGCTATAGGTTAATGGTAGACCTGTTGTCTTCCAAACAAACAGTGCCATTTCGAGTATGGCTAGCCGTAATATATCAAGAGTATAGTTTAATGGTAAAATAAGAAGCTTCAAACTTCCGGTTTTCAGTTCAAATCTGAATACTCTTGTTTTCTTAATAATTAATTATAAAGTAAATATTAAGGTTCCTTAGCTTAAATGGTAAAGCGTATTCTTGATAAGGATGTTAACGATGTTCAATTCATCGAGGAATCAATTAGAGAATTGGCTGAGTGGTTTAAAGCGGTAAGCTTGAGACTTATTTGATTTATAAAATCACATCCGTTCAAATCGGATATTCTCTGATGTTTTTATAGTAAGTCACAATTTATATTTAGAAAATTAAAAACAATTTTATAAAATTTAGATATAAAAAAGTAGTAAAATAGATTAAAATTTATTCTTCATGCTATTATTAACTTTGATTTTAGTGCCTTTATATGGTATATTTTTAATAGTTTCACAATTTTCTAAAACAGACGAACATGAAAATATAAAACTATTAAAAATAATAAGTTTAGCTGTAACAATTATAGATTTAATAATATCTTTAATAATATGACTATTATTTAATAATACCAGTAAACATTTCCAATTTGTACAAGAACATTATATCATAGGTTATTACGATTTTTACTTAGGTATAGATGGATTATCTATATATTTTGTTTTATTAACAACATTAATAATGCCTATTGCTATAATATCTAATTGAAAATCTATAGGTAATAAAATAAAATATTTTCTTATAATAATGTTATTATTAGAAACTTTATTACTAATGATTTTTTTAGTTTTAGATTTATTAATGTTTTATATTTTCTTTGAAAGTATATTAGCACCTTTGTTTTTATTAATAGGTATCTTTGGATCTAGTGCAAAAATAAGAGCTAGTTTTTATTTTTTCTTATATACATTCTTAGGGTCATTATTTATGTTATTATCTATAATAACAATGCAATCTTTAATAGGTTGTACTGATATGAATGTATTATTAAAAACAAATTTTATATATATAACACAATTATTTATATTTATTGGTATATTTATAGCTTTTGCTGTAAAAACTCCTACTATTTATTTAAATAGCTGGCTTTTAAAAGCTCATGTAGAATCACCATTGTCAGGTAGTATTATTTTAGCTGCCATAGTATTAAAATTAAGTCTATATGGTATATTTAGATTAATTTTACCTTTAGTCCCTAAAGCCTTTTTATATTATACTTATATTGTATTCCTTATTGGAGTTTTAACTATAATATATGCTAGTCTTAGTACATTAAGAACTATAGATATTAAAGAATTAATTGCTTATTCATCTGTATCTCATGCAGCAGTTTACTTATCAGGTGTATTTAGTAATACAATACAAGGTATACAAGGTGGTATATTATTAGGTTTAGCTCACGGTTTTGTATCATCTGGTTTATTTATTTCAGCTGGAGGTATATTATATGATAGATCTGGAACTAGATTAATAACATATTATAGAGGTATAGCACAAATAATGCCTGTTTTTTCTATATTCTTTTTTATTTTATCTTTAGGTAATTGTGGTGCTCCTCTTACTTTAAATTTCGTAGGAGAATTTATGTCCCTATATGGTGTCTTTGAAAGAATACCTGTTGCAGGTATTTTAGCTTCAACTTCTATAGTATTCTCTGCAGCTTATACTATATTCATGTTTAATAGAATAGCTTTTGCAGGATCTATATTCCCTAGATATTGAGAAGAATATATACCTGATTTAAATAGAAGAGAATTTTTCATGCTTATAATTTTAGTTTTATTTACTATAGTATTAGGTATATATCCTTCTATTATTTTAGATGGTTTACATTATTATGTTTATAATTTATTATATAGTATTTATTTTAAATAACTTGCTAAATATATAAGATTAATAAATATAAAAGTATTATAAGTATACTTTTTTAAAAATAACATTTATTATTAAATAACAAATTTTAACAAAAATATTCTAGTTAAAAATAATTTAAAAATACACATAAAAATTAATATATGATTTTAACTTTTCTTTTATTATTATTATTATCTAATGGTTTAACAAATAGACCAGACACATCTATATTATATAGTCGAATAGGTATATTAATAGTTTTATATAGCTTAATATCAGCATACACAACATTATATATAACTTATTTAGAAAAAGGAATAGGATTATATGGGGGATTATTTAATGTAACAGCTATAACACATGTATTTCAAATATTTATACTAATAATATGTGGTATAATATTACTTATGACAGGATTTTATCCTAGAAAAAAATATATAGGAGATTCTACTTCAATTATAGATATACTATTTAAAAGAGTAAAACAATATATAAACATAATTAATAAAACATCAGAACAATTCACAATAATAGAATATGCTTTAATTATAATATTTGTTATAAGTGGTGCAACATTATTATTAGCAAGTGGAGATTTAGGTTCTATTTATTTATGTATAGAATTACAAAGTTTTAGTTTATATATTATATCTTCAATGCATAGAAACTCAGAATCTTCAACAGGATCTGCTTTAACATATTTTTTATTAGGTGGTCTTTCATCTTGCTTTATTTTGTTAGGAGTGGGTTTAATTTATGCAAATTCAGGATTAACAAATTTAGATAGCTTATATTGCATTATTTCGGATTCAGAAAGATATGTAGAATATTCTACTTGATATATGCATAGTTATGTATTTTATAGTTTATTATTAATATCCGTAGGATTTTTATTTAAAATAGCTGCTGCTCCATTTCACTGGTGATCTCCTGATGTATATGATGGTGTTCCAACCATAGTAACAACCTTTATAGCAATATTAGGAAAAATTGCTATATTAATATTATTTTTAGAACTAGTACAATATACTAGTTGTTTATTACATTCTACAGTACAATTTTATTCATGAACAACTAGTCTATCTATAAGTTGTTTTTTTTCTTTAATTATAGGAACTGTATTAGGTTTGACACAAACAAGAATAAAAAGATTATTAGCATATAGTACTATATCTCATGTTGGATTTATATTATTAGCTTTGATAGTACATAGTATTGATTCATACCAAGCATTCATGTTTTATATAATTCAATATATATTAACAAATTTAAATGCTTTTTTAATTTTGATAGCTATAGGTTTTAGTTTATATTTATATTATACTAATGTTTCTGAATATAACAATTTATCAGAAAAAAATAATAGCCCTATACAATTGATTAGTCAATTAAAAGGTTATTTTTCTATTAATCCTATTTTAGCTTTATGTTTAGTTATTACTATGTTTTCTTTTGTAGGACTACCTCCTTTAATAGGATTTTTCGGAAAACAGATGGTATTAACAACAGCTCTAGATAATAATAAGACAATTTTAGTGTTAGTAGGTGTTTTAACAAGTGTTATAGGTGCAGTTTATTATTTAACTGTTATTAAAACTATATATTTTGATAATTCACAATATGAAAAAACTTATATATATACAGATATTTCATTATCTAACATATATTCTATAACATTAAGTATTATAAATCTAGGTATTCTTAGTTTTATATTGATACCTGATGAATTATTAAATTTATGTAGCTTATTATCAGTAATAACTTATTCTATATCAATATAATATATTAAAAAAAATTTAATGTAAAAAATATAGGTTGATAATATTTAGGTATTTAAGACGTATTATAAAAAAAGCTTACATAATATTTTTTACCAAAGTATTATACTTTAAAAAGGTATAATTTATGCCCATAATAAATTAAATAATAGAAAAACAAAAATATCAACAGATTTTAAAATTTTCATAATAATAATAAATATAAATATAAATACATGGCAAATATAATTACAAATTTAGAATTAAAAAATTTAACTAAAATAAATATTGTAAATAATGATACACCAGAACCCTGAGGGCTTTTTTTCCAAGATAATGCTACACCACAAATGGAAGGATTAGAAGAATTACATAATAATATTATGTTTTATTTAGCAATAATTTTATTTTCAGTTAGTTGAATAATGTTATCAATAATATTAAATTTCAGAGGTAAAAGAATATCAAATAAATATATAAATCACGGAACTTTAGTAGAATTAATATGAACTATAACTCCAGCTTTAATATTAATATTAATAGCCTTTCCATCTTTTAAATTATTATATTTAATGGATGAAGTTATAGATCCTTCATTAGTTATATACGGAGAAGGTCACCAATGATACTGAAGTTATCAATACCCAGATTTTGTTAACGATGCAGAAGAATATATAGAATTTGATTCATATATAGTACCAGAAAGTGATTTAGAACTTGGGCAACTAAGATTATTAGAAGTAGATAATAGAGTAATAATACCAGAGTTAACACATACTAGATTCGTTGTAGCAAGTGCTGATGTTATACATTCATATGCTTGTCCAGCATTAGGTATAAAATGTGATGCATACCCAGGAAGATTAAATCAATCTTCAGTATATTTAAATAGAGAAGGAACTTTCTATGGTCAATGTTCAGAAATATGTGGTATATTACATAGTTCTATGCCTATATCAATACAATGTGTTTCATTAATGAAATTCTTGTACTGATTATACGATCAAATAGAAGGATAAATAATAAACTCCGATATTTTTATTAAATATCTTTATTTATTTGGGTAATATAAGAATATATTACTATCACTACAATTTTATTTATATATATATTAATTAATTAATATATATAAATAAGAAAAATTTTCTCATATTATCAAGTTTCATAATTTAATCAAAATATTAAATGAGTTTTTCACTAATTCTGTTTTTAATTGGAATTTTAGGTTTTGTTTTAAACAGAAAAAACATAATATTAATGCTTATTTCAATTGAAATAATGTTACTATCTATTACATTCTTAATATTAATAAGTTCATTAAGCTTTGATGATATATTAGGTCAAACTTTTTCTATATATATAATATCTATAGCAGGAGCGGAATCAGCAATAGGATTAGGGATATTAGTGGCATTTTATAGATTAAGAGGAAGTATAGCAATAGAATATAAATAATGTATCTAGCTTTAATAATTTTACCTATATTAGGTTCAATCATTTCCGGGTTTTTTGGTAGAAAAGTCGGAGTTAGCGGAGCACGTATTATAACATGTACTTGTGTAATAATAACAACGATATTAGCAATAATTACTTTTATAGAAGTAGGATTAAATCATACAGGTATAAAAATAGATTTATTTAGGTGAATAGATGCAGAATCTTTAAATGTAAAGTGAGCATTTAATTTTGACACTTTAACAGTATCTATGTTAATACCTGTATTAATCGTATCATCTTTAGTACATTTGTATTCGATAGGATATATGAGTCATGATCCTCATAATCAAAGATTTTTTAGTTACTTAAGTCTATTCACATTTATGATGATTATACTGGTGACAGCAAATAACTTCTTATTAATGTTTGTTGGTTGAGAAGGTGTAGGAGTATGTTCATATTTATTAGTTAGTTTTTGATTTACAAGAATAGCTGCAAATCAAAGCTCTATCTCAGCATTTTTAACAAATAGAGTAGGTGATTGTTTATTAACAATCGGTATGTTTGCAATCTTATGATCATTTGGTAATTTAGATTATAGTACGGTGTTCTCATTAGCACCATATTATAATGAAAATGTTATAATTATTATTGGTATATGTTTATTAATTGGTGCTATGGCTAAAAGTTCTCAAGTTGGTCTACATGTATGATTACCTATGGCAATGGAAGGTCCTACACCAGTTTCAGCTTTAATCCATGCGGCAACTATGGTTACAGCAGGTGTATATTTACTAATGAGAGTATCTCCTTTAATAGAATATAGTTCATTTGTATTATTATTATGTTTATGAGTTGGAGCTATAACAACTGTATTTAGTTCTCTTATAGGTTTATTCCAACAAGATATAAAAAAAGTTATAGCTTATAGTACAATGAGTCAATTGGGTATGATGGTTATAGCTGTAGGTTTATCTTCATATAATATAGCCTTGTTCCATTTAGTTAATCATGCTTTCTATAAAGGTTTATTATTTTTAGGAGCAGGAGCCGTTATACATGCAGTGGCAGATAATCAAGACTTTAGAAAATATGGTGGATTAATATCATATTTACCTCTTACTTACTCAGTTATGTTAATAGCTTCTCTTAGTTTAGTAGCTTTCCCTTTCATGACAGGTTTTTATTCTAAAGATTTTATAATAGAATCTGCATTTGGAAAATATCATATATCTAGTATTATAGTTTATTTCATAGCTATTACAGGTGCAATGTTTACTACACTTTATTCAGTTAAAGTCTTATATTTAACTTTCTTAAGTAACCCTAATGGACCTATAGTTAATTATAAACAAGGTCATAGTGCACACGAAAGTGATATATACATGAGCTTACCTTTAATTATATTAGCTGTATTTTCTATATTTTTTGGTTATATTACTAAAGATATATTTATAGGATTAGGTTCTGATTTCTTTTCTGATAATAGTTTATTTATACATCCTAAACATGAAATTATGTTAGATACAGAATTTGCTGTACCTACGTTTTATAAATTATTACCTTTATTTTTCACTATATTTTTAAGTATAATATCTATATTATATACTGAATTTTATCCTAAATTACTAATGAAATTTAAATTATCTAACTTTGGTTACAATATATTTGGCTTTTTCAGTCAACGTTTTTTAGTTGAAATGTATTATAATAAATATATTTCAGAACCTATTTTATATTTAGGTGGTCAAACTACAAAAATAATGGATAAAGGGTCTATAGAAAAATTTGGACCTTTTGGTTTAGAAAAAAGTATTAGTAATATTAGTTTTTATATTAATAAATTAAGTACAGGAGTAGTTACATCTTATGCTTTATATATATTAGTAGGTTTAATTTTCTATATATCTATATTATACCTAACTAATGATATAGGAGATTCATTATTGTTTATTATTATTATTTATGCTATTAATTTTAATACAATAAAAAGTTAATAAACAATAGCTATTTTAAATTATTAATAAGTTATAAAAATTGTAATATGATATATTTATAAATCTTTTTTATTAACTATTATAAGCATAAAATTTAAAATATACAACACAATTTAAATAATATGAATATTTAAATATAATTTAGTATTTTAAAAATTTACATTACAGTTTAGAAAATATGATGTATAAATATTTAATCTAACAATAAATAAATAAATAATTGCAAATTTTGGTTCCAATATTAGAAGTCGTATTAGTTGTAGTTCCTGCTTTATTGGTTGTTCCATTTACTACTATAGCAGAAAGAAAAACAATGGCAAGTATGCAACGTAGATTAGGTCCTAACATTGTAGGTTATTACGGATTATTACAAGCATTTGCTGATGCATTAAAATTATTATTAAAAGAATATGTTGCACCTACACAAGCTAATTTAATATTATTTTTTTTAGGTCCAATCATAACATTAATATTTTCATTACTAGGTTACGCTGTTATACCATATGGACCGGGTTTATCTATAGGAGATTTAAATTTAGGTATATTATATATGTTAGCTGTATCATCATTAGCAACATATGGTATATTATTAGCAGGTTGATCAGCTAATTCTAAATATGCCTTTCTAGGTTCATTAAGAAGTACAGCACAATTAATAAGTTATGAATTGATTTTAAGCTCAGCTATATTACTTGTTGTTTTATTAACTGGTAGTTTAAATTTAACTATTAACGTTGAAGCACAAAAAATAGTATACTTTGTTCTACCTTTATTACCAATATTCATAATATTCTTTATAGGGTGTATTGCAGAAACTAATAGAGCTCCATTTGATTTAGCAGAAGCAGAATCAGAATTAGTTTCTGGATTTATGACAGAACATTCTGCGGCAATATTTGTATTCTTTTTCTTAGCTGAATATGCTAGTATTGTATTAATTTGTATTTTTTCAAGTATTTTATTTTTAGGTGGTTATCTAACTTTCTTTTCAATATCTTATTTAATTAATACAGTATATCTTTTAGGTTTTGAATTAAATTTTATTGAAACAAATATAAATATATTTACTATTTTATTTGAAGGGTTAATATATAGTTTAGTTTTAGGCCTAAAATCTTCTTTACTTATATTTGTTTTTATTTGAGTTAGAGCATCTTTCCCTAGAATAAGATTCGATCAATTAATGTCTTATTGTTGAACTATATTATTACCTATTGTAATTGGATTTATTGTTTTAATACCTTGTATAGTTTATAGCTTTTCAATTCTTCCTACAAACTTTTATTTAATATAATTAAAAATTATATTAAGCATTTGTTTCTTATTTTCATCTTTAAATTATAAGTAGTAATTTAATATGAGAGTGGGTTAGTTTAATGGTTAAACAATGTACTACGAATACATAATTATAGGTTCAAGTCCTATATCTACTTTTACTATAAATTAGAAATATTTAAGTTCATACTTTTTCATAAATTAAATTTATAAGTTTTTGTTTTATACAAGAATTTTTTAGTATATTAGTTGTTAAAATCTCTTCAATAATTATTTTTTCTTGATACAAGCCGCTAAAATTATAGGTACAGGATTAGCAACAACAGGTTTAATAGGTGCAGGTGTTGGTATAGGAGTAGTATTTGGTGCTCTTATAATAGGTGTGTCTAGAAATCCTTCATTAAGAGGACAATTATTTTCATACGCTATTTTAGGATTTGCATTTTCAGAAGCTACAGGTTTATTCGCATTAATGATGGCATTCCTATTATTATATGTAGCTTAATTAAAATATAAAAACTAATAGTTAAGAATTTGTTTGGAATAAATTCTTAAAATTAAAAAAAAATCTAAAAAAAAAGTAGAAAAAAATCTTAAAAATATTTTTCTTTTTTTCTAAAACACTACATAATTGTACAATTATGTAGTATATATTAACCTAATACAGTAAGAAAAAAAGAAATGAGAATATTAAAAAGTCATCCGCTTTTAAAAATGGTAAATTCATACGTAGTGGATTCACCACAACCTTCTAATATTAGCTACTTATGAAACTTTGGATCTTTATTGGCATTTTGTTTAATAATACAAATTGTAACAGGTGTTACATTAGGTATGCACTATACACCCAATGTTTTAGAAGCATTTGATTCTGTAGAACATATAATGAGAGATGTAAATAATGGATGATTGATACGTTATTTACACTCAAATACAGCTTCAGCATTCTTCTTTTTAGTTTATCTACATATAGGTAGAGGATTATACTATGCATCTTATAAAGCACCAAGAACATTAACATGAATTATAGGTACTATAATTTTAATATTAATGATGGCTACAGCTTTCTTAGGATATGTTTTACCTTATGGTCAAATGTCATTATGAGGTGCAACAGTTATTACTAATTTAATGAGTGCTATCCCATGAATAGGACAAGATATAGTTGAATTCATTTGAGGAGGTTTCAGTGTTAATAATGCTACATTAAATAGATTCTTTGCATTACATTTTGTATTACCTTTTGTATTAGCTGCATTAGCTCTAATGCATTTAATAGCATTACACGATTCTGCTGGTTCAGGTAATCCCTTAGGTGTTTCTGGTAATTATGATAGATTACCATTTCATCCTTATTACATATTTAAAGATTTAATAACAATCTTTTTATTTATAATAGTATTATCTATATTTGTATTCTTCATGCCTAATATTTTAGGAGATAGTGAAAATTATGTTATGGCTAATCCTATGCAAACACCACCTGCTATTGTACCAGAGTGATATCTTTTACCATTCTATGCAATATTAAGATCAATACCTAATAAATTATTAGGTGTTATAGCCATGTTTGCTGCAATAGTGGCATTATTAATTATGCCATTCTCAGACTTATCTAAATTAAGAGGTATTCCATTCAGACCCTTAAGTAAAATAACATTTTATATATTTGTAGCAAATTTCTTAATATTGATGCAATTAGGTGCAAAACATGTTGAGTCTCCTTTTATAGAATTTGGACAAATTAGTACTGGTCTATATTTCTTGTATTTTATACTAATAATTCCATTTGTAACATTACTAGAAAATACTTTAGCCGAATTAACTACATCTAAAAAATAATAAACTTTTAAATGTCTTCTTTTTAATTAACTAATTTCAAAATATTATTACTAATAACCTCTACATTATATATTTTTCAAAAATCAATAAAAATATTTAATAAATTTAATTCACATCATTTTTTACAAATATTTAGATAAAAATTTGAAAATGACAAGTTTAACAATTTTCTTCATATTTATACCAATATTAGCCTTAATATTATTGGTTTTAAATGTATTATTATCACCTCATAATCCCTATCAAGAAAAAAATAGTGCGTTTGAATGTGGTTTTCATTCTTTCTTAGGACAAAATAGAACACAATTCAGTATATCATTCTTTATATTCGCACTTTTATTTTTATTATTTGATTTAGAAATATTATTAATATACCCATATGTAGTAAGTGCATATACCAATGGTATATATGGTTTAATAATAATGTTAGTTTTTTTCCTTATCTTAACATTAGGTTTTGTATTTGAATTAGGTAAAAATGCATTAAAAATAGATAGTAGACAAGGAAATAATTTTCAATTAAAAAATTGAAAAGAAATTATTTTTATAAATTAAAATATAAAAAATTTTTTATACAAATAAAAAAGATATAATAAGTC
>Ga0335073_10014773_pt1 | contig 10935 bp, 12 predicted proteins | sample Lox_Sample_22_FD_207093 | JGI IMG/M metagenome (GOLD analysis project Ga0335073, IMG submission 207093) | Soil microbial communities from Loxahatchee National Wildlife Refuge, Florida, United States - Lox_Sample_2.2 | ecosystem: Environmental > Terrestrial > Soil > Wetlands | place: USA... | reverse complement strand
CCTCGCGAGTGGGCACCGTCGCCGCAACAGCGACCGGCGAAGTCAATCGGCGGGACTGGCAACGCTGGGCCGCTGCGGTCGGTGACCACAATCCACTGTGGTTCGACACCGAATACGCTCGCGCCCAGGGCTATCGGGACATCATCTGCCCGCCGCTTTTCCTGCAGTACGCCGTGTTGGGGGTCACCGAACTGGACGGGCTACGGCCGGACGGCTCGTCCGGAGCGGTGTCCGGCAGCCTTGCCTTTCCTCGTGCGCCGCGACGCATGGCCGGCGGGGAGAGCACAAAATTCTTCCGGCCCGCCTATCACCGCGACGAAATCGAGATGGTGCGCACGATCAAGTCGATCGTCGAAAAGCAGGGCCGCTCTGGCCGGTTCGTTCTGGTGACCTGGCAAACGGTGTACCGCAATCAGCGAGGCGAATTGGTCTCCGAGGCAACGACATCGATGATCGCCCGACCGTGAGGATACAGATGAGTGACGGGCAGGTGTTCTACGAGGACGTCCAGACCGGCGACCCGTTGCCGACGCTCGCGGTGACGGTCGACGAACGACAGCTGTTCTTCTTCAGCGCCGCGACATACAACGGTCACCGCATCCACTACGACAAAGACTGGGCCCGCGACGTTGAGGGCTACGACAACGTCATCGTGCAGGGCCCCTTGCAAGCCGCACTGCTGGCCCGCGCGATCACCGACTGGGTCGGTGGCCGCGGCCGGCTGGTCGAGTACGCCGTGCAGAACCGGGCGGTTGCGTTTGCCGGCGAAGAACTCACTTTCGCTGGTGTGGTGACCGGAAAGCGGTTGGCCGACAACACCGGGCTGGTCGATCTGGATATCACCGGGCGCCGAGGTGAGACAGTGCTGATGCCGGGGACCGCGACGGTCGCGCTGCCACGCCGGGGAGACCACCTGTGACGGGGCTACGGGGTGAGGCCGCCATCATCGGTATTGCCGAGCTTCCCGCCGAGCGCAAGCAGACCCGGCCACCGTCGTTCACCCTGGACCAGTACGCGCTGCTGGCGAAGATGGTCATCGAGGACGCCGGTGTCGACGCCACGACGGTCAACGGACTGATCTGCCACGGCTTGGCCGAATCCGACATGTTCGCCCCCGCGACGTTGTCCGAATACCTGGGCCTGCCAGTCGATTTCGGGGAGCGGGTCGACCTTGGCGGCGCTACCTCCGCCGGAATGGTGTGGCGGGCCGCGGTCGCTGTCGAACTCGGGTTGTGCGACGCGGTATTGGCAGTCGTACCCGGCTCCGCGGTGTTGCCGACGTCGGTACGTCGACCGTCCCCGCCGCCGCGGTGGCATGGTGCGTCGAGCAACAAGTACGGCTCGCCGCAGGCCGAATTCGAGATCCCCTACGGCAACGTCGGCCAGAACGCGCCGTACGCGCAAATCGCTCAGCGGTATGCCGCCGTCTTTGGCTATGATCCAACAGCTCTGGCGAAGATCGCGGTGGATCAGCGCACGAATGCGTGTGCACATCCGGGTGCGGTGTTCCATGGCACACCGATCACCGTCGATGATGTGCTGGGCAGCCCGATGATCGCCGATCCGATCCACATGCTCGAGACGGTCATGCGGGTCCAGGGCGGTGCGGGCGTTCTCGTCGCCAACGCGGAGGTGGCGCGCCGCGCCCGACATCGGCCGGTGTGGATCACGGGATTCGGTGAGCACATCGCGTTCAAGACGGCGACATATGCCGAGGACCTGATGACGACGCCGATCTCCCGTGCCGCCGAGAAGGCCTTCGCGATGGCCGGACTCGCCCCATCCGCTGTCGATGTCGCGTCGCTCTACGATTGCTACACGATCACCGTCCTGATGACGCTGGAGAATGCGGGATTCTGCGGCAAAGGCGAAGGCATGAACTGGGTTAGCCAACACGACCTCACCTTCGCCGGCGACTTCCCGCTCAACACCGCAGGCGGGCAACTGTCGTTCGGGCAGGCGGGCATGGCGGGCGGCATGCATCATGTCGTCGACGCCGCACGTCAGGTGATGGGCCGGGCCGGCCAGGCCCAGGTGACCGATTGCCATCGGGCGTTCGTCAGCGGTACCGGCGGCATCATGAGTGAGCAGGTCGCACTCGTTCTGGGCGGTGATTGAAAATGACCGAGCCGCGACCTCTTCCCGAGGCCACACCGGTCTCGCAGCCGTTCTGGCAGGCGCTCACCGAACACCGGATCCTGGTGCAGTACTCGCCCTCGCTGGGACGGTATGTGTTCTATCCGCGCACGCTAGCCCCGGGCACCCTGGCCGACGACCTGGAATGGCGTGAAATCGACGGCGCCGGTTCGGTTTACACCTTCACCGTGGCGCAGCGGCCGACCGGCCCGCCGTGGGCGGATGCGGTGCCCCAGATCCTCGCAGTGGTGCAGTGGGACGTCGGGCCCCGCTTCAGCACCGAACTGGTCGACGTGGATCCTTCCGACGTCCGGATCGGCATGCGGGTGAGCCCGGTGTTCTGCGACGTTCCCGAGGCCGGGGTCACCCTGCTGCGGTATCGGCCGGAGCCTCACGATGTTTGAGACCGTCCAGCAGTTGCTGCGGGCGCGCATGTACGACGACACCCCGGCGGTTGCCTGCGGCGAACAAACGTGGACGTGGCGCGAGCATCTCGCGGAAGCGGCAGCTGAGGCATCGGTGTTGGTCGGGCGCGCCCACAACTCGCGTCCGCTGCATGTCGGTGCCCTATTGGGCAATTCGCCGGCCATGCTGCGGTCAATGGCCGCCGCCGCGTTGGGCGGCTATGTGTTGTGCGGCATCAACACCATCCGACGCGGCGCCGGACTGCTGGCCGACATCCGGCGCGCCGACTGTCAACTGCTTCTCGTCGATCCCGATCACCGCTCGCTGCTCGACGGGCTGGATTTAGCCGACGTCGCGGTTCTTGACGTGACTTCGTCGCATTACCTCGACGCGGTCGCGGCCGCACCGCCGCTGGTGCCGCACCGCGAGGTCGGGCCGGCCGATACGTTGATGATGATCTTCACGTCGGGAACCTCCGGCGACCCGAAAGCGGTCCGGTTCGCTCACGTGGCGGCAATCATGTGCGGCGCAAGCTTAATTGCGCAATTCGACGTCACCGCGAGCGACGTGTGCTATTTGTCGATGCCGCTGTTTCATTCCAATGGCGTCGCCGCCGGCTGGGCGGTGGCGATTGGCAGCGGCGCGACGATGGTTCCGGCCCGGTTCTCGCCGTCGCGATTTCTGACGGATATCCGCCGCCACAACGTCACCTACATGAACTACGTCGGCAAGCCGCTGGCCTTGGTGCTGACCACCCCGGAAAGGCCGGACGATGCCGACAACCCGCTGCGGGTGGCGTTCGGCAACGAAGCGACCGATCGCGATATCGCAGAATTCGCGCGGCGATTCGACTGCCGGGTCGTCGACAGTTTCGGATCGAGCGAGTTTGCGGTCATCGTCACCCGCGAAGACGGCACACCGGCCGGCTCCATCGGAAAGGGATATCCGGGCGTCGCGGTGTACCACGCGGAGACTGTCACCGAGTGCGCGCCAGCGGTTTTCGACGACAACGGTATGCTGGCCAACTTCGATGAAGCGGTCGGGGAACTGGTGAACACCCAAGGCGGCGGGGCATTCTCCGGGTATTACAACGACCCGACGGCAACAAACGAGCGGATGCGCCATGGCATGTACTGGTCCGGCGATCTGGCCTACCGGGACGTCGACGGCTGGATTTACCTCGCCGGTCGCACCGCTGATTGGTTGCGGGTGGATGGCGAGAACCTGGCCGCCGCGCCCATCGAGCGAATTCTGCAGCGCTTAGCCCCGGTCAACCAGGTCGCCGTTTACGGGGTGCCCGACCAACACGTCGGCGATCAGGTGATGGCAGCCATCGTCCTCGACCCCAGCCAGTCGCTGACGCCTGAACAATTCGAGAAGTTCCTCGCCGCTCAGCCTGATTTGTCGGCCAAGGCCTGGCCTCGCTTCGTACGCTTCAACGACGGGCTGCCCAAAACGGCGACCAACAAAATCCTGAAACGCGAACTGATTCAGGCGGGTGTGACCGCGGCCGGCGGCGTTTTATGGGAGCGGGCGGACCGCGGCACTAGCTATTCTCCGGTGTAGTCGACCCGCCAATGCTTGACCCCGTTGAGCCATCCCGAGCGCAATCGTTCGGCCTTGGCGAGCGGGGCGAGATTCGGTAAATGGTCGGCGATCGCGTCGAACGGGTCGGTGAAGTCGAAGCCGGGCGGTAGATCCGGAGTCGGCACTGCATGCCCTCCCGTGTGGTCAGCGAGTCGCGGTGATGTATTCCGAGTGCATCATCTGGTCGACCTGGAGGTCGACTTCGGGTGGGGTGCGCCCATATTCGGCCTGCAGTTCCGGATTGGTGCGCACGGGTTCAACCGCCCAGCCGTGCTCGGCGAGCCAGGCAGCCGGTTTAGCTTTCTCGGCGTCGCTGTAGGTCAGCGCCGAGAACTTCACATCACCGGAGAGGTTGAGGCCGGGATAGGTCTGTTCCATCGCGGCAAGCCTGTCGTCGTCGAGGCACGAGCCCAGTGCTCCGATCCCGAGTCGGCTGCCCGGCGCGGACAAGTCGTTGATACGAGTGAACAGGGTGTCCTGCGCGTCGCCGGTCAAGTAGGGCAGTATGCCTTCCACCGACCAGGCGGTGGGGCGCCGCGGGTCAAATCCGCCCGCCCGCAGCGGTATTGACCAGTCATCTCGGAGATCCGCCGCGACCTCTATGCGACGGGCTGCGGGCTCGGCACCGTGGTTGGCCAGCACACGTTGCTTGAATTCCAGGACTTTCGGTTGGTCGACCTCGAATACTGTTGTGCCACTGGGCCATTGAAGTCGATACGCTCGGGAGTCGAGCCCGGCCGCGACAATCACTGCCTGGCGGATGCCGCGAGCCGCGGCAGACATGAAGAACTCGTCGAAGAACCGCGTCTGCACCCCGTAGAGCCGCGGGAAGACCGTCGCCCCCTCCGAAGTTCCCGGATCGGCAAGCTGACCAGTCAGATACGGGTCCGCCGAAGCGGTGATGAAATGCTGTGCAAATTCGTCTCGCACCAGCGGCTGCGCACTCACGGCGTGCAGTGCACGCCATCCGGCTACCAGCAGCGCGGTATAGCCGACGCTGCTGACGATGTCCCACTCGTCGTTGTCCGAGCGAACCCACCTGCCATCCGGTGTCATGGTGTCCTTTTTAGCCGAAGGTAAGCGTGGATCGTCGTCTCGTCAGCGGTGGTATGGGTTCGCACCAGGTCTGCCACGGCGTTGACCACATACAGCCCGCGGCCCCGATCGCTGTCGCTGCCGTACGGCCGGCGCCCGGCGAGTGGATCGTCGAGACATCCGTCGCCGCGCGCCTCGCAGACCACGTGGCCGTCGTGTCGCCACAGCGCGAGGCGGCACGTCCCACCCGCATGTAACAGGCTCGCGGTCGCCAGCTCACTGGCGATCAACTGCAGGTCGGCGGTTTGTTCCCGCGCCAAGTCGAACCACCGAGCGTAGGCGCCGGCGAAAGCCCTTGCGCCGCCGAGATCGCCGAGTTTGCGCGCCGTGTACCTGACCGCCGCCGGATCCGTCGACAGCGGCAGGTTGTAGCGGGCCAGCGCCGCTTCGGGGGCGTAGGCCGCGTTGTCGAGTTGCGACGTGCTGCCCTCCCACAGCGCCGGATGGGTGCGATGTGCGTCAGCGATCACCTCGGGATCGAGCTGCGCGACGTGATAGGGGCAGACCACCGCGACGTCTCGGCCGGTGAAAGCGCGGTTGAGCAGCGCCTCGTGTTGCACGCAGGCGGGGTATTCGATGTCAGATCGACTCGGCCACATCGATTCGCCGACGATCCGCACCGGTTGGTCCGCGTGCTTATCGACGAACATGCTCAGCACCTCGCCGAGAATCCGGCTGGGGTTGCGACCCGCCTGGATCATGTCGGTCATGACCACGTTGGGGCGCAGATCGCCCAACCCTTCGGCCAGCAGTGCCAGATTCGCTGCGGGTGACGCGACCAGCACCGCGTAGCCGGCGTTCGCGGCGTCAGAGATGAACGGCAGCAAGACATCGAGATACTCCTGCTGCGTGCGATAGAGAAAGGCGGCGTGACCACTCTGCGCGTACGTCACGTCAGCCGCTCCACGACACCGGGGCGCGGCCCTGCCAACCGCTGCCTTCATGGCACGCTACGCTGAGCCGCCGCAGATGCGGCAAGAACCCGTCAATCACGCCTCAAGCAGCACGGTCACCGGTCCGTCATTGACCAGTTCGACCTGCATGTGAGCGCCGAACGTGCCGGTTTCCACGTCGGCGCCCAGCTGCCGCAACGCTTGCACGAATGCCGCGATCAGCGGCTCGGCGACGGCGCCCGGCGCGGCGGCATTCCATGACGGGCGTCGCCCCTTGGCGGTGTCGGCGTACAAAGTGAACTGGCTGACCACCATGATCGGTGCACCGATGTCGGCCGCAGACTGATCGCCGTCGAGGATTCTTAACTGCCAAAGCTTTTCGGCGAGCCGCTGAGCTTTGCCGTGGTCGTCGTCATGAGTGGCGCCGACGAACGCGAGCAGCCCCTGGCTGTCGGGCCGAATCGATCCCACGACTTGCTGCTCGACTGACACCGTCGCCGATGAGACGCGCTGCACCAGAACCCGCACGGGCCTGATGCTGCCATGCGCTCTTCAGTAGGGTCGTGTTTGTGTCCGTACTGGTCGCATTCTCCGTCACACCGCTGGGCGTGGGCGAAAGCGTCGGTGAGATGGTCGCCGAAGCGGTCGGCGTCGTCCGGGAATCCGGGTTGGCGAACAAGACCGATTCGATGTTCACCGTGGTCGAAGGCGACGACTGGGGTCAGGTGATGGCGGTCGTGCAGCGCGCCGTCGAGGTCGTCAAAGCTCGCTCGCCCCGGGTCAGCGTGGTGATCAAAGCCGACTGGCGGTCGGGTGTCACGAACGCGATGACGGCGAAAACCGACTCGGTCGAGCGTCACTTGGGCGGGCCGCCGACTTAGCCGCCTGCCGCTGTTCGGAATGCCTGCTCGGCCGCATCGCCGTGCACCGCGAACACCACCCGCTCAAGCGTGCTCGGCTGGTGCTGGTGCACCGCCTCGACCATCAGCCGCGCCGCCTCGTCGAGCGGAAAACCGCCGACGCCGGTGCCGAAAGCCACCAGAGCCAATGAGCGGCAACCTAACTCGTCGGCGGCGCGCAACGTCGAGCGGGTCGCGCGCGCAATGATGTCGGCCGAGGTCGGTCCGCCCAGCTCCATCGTCGCGGCATGAATCACATAGCGTGCCGGCATCTCGCCGGCCGTGGTCTCGACAGCTTCGCCCAGCCCGATCGGCGCCTTTTCGTTCGACTCACGCTGCACCGCCGGGCCGCCGGCCCGGGCGATCGCCGCGGCCACCCCGCCGCCGTGCCGTAGCTGGGTATTGGCCGCGTTGGTGATCGCGTCGACCTCGAGCTTGGTCACGTCGGCCTGCAGTACCTCCAACTCGATCATCGGTCCATCCTCCTCCACGCCTAGTGTCATAGCGGTGAGCGCACGCGCGGGCATTGTCGTCACCGGAACCGAGGTATTGACCGGCCGGATCGCTGACCGTAACGGACCATGGATCGCCGACCGGCTGCTCGAGTTGGGAGTCGAACTCGCGCACATCACCATTTGCGGGGACCGCGCCTCCGACATCGAGGCGCAGCTGCGCTTCCTCGCCGGCGAGGGCGTGGACCTGATCGTGACCAGCGGCGGCCTCGGCCCGACCGCCGACGATATGACCGTCGCGACCGTGGCGCAATTCTGCGGGCGCGAGCTGATATTGGACGACGAGCTGGAGGCCAAGATCGCGGCGATCTTGAAAAACTTGATGTCGCGTATCGGGGCAGCGGATTTCGAGGCGGTCCGCGCCGCCAACCGCAAGCAGGCGATGGTCCCGGTCGGGGCGGTGGTGATGGACCCGGTGGGAACCGCGCCTGGTGTCGTCGTTCCCGGCACGCCGACGGTCGTTGTGCTGCCCGGGCCGCCCCGCGAACTGCAGCCGATGTGGCGGACCGCCGTGCAGCTGCCCGCCGTCCAGGACGCTATCGCCGGCAGGACCATCTACCGGCAGGACACCGTGCGGATGTTCGGGTTGCCGGAGTCTGGCCTGGCCGAGACCCTGCGCGACGCCGAGCAGCGGCTGCCCGATTTCGGCACCCTGGAGATCACCACCTGCCTGCGGCGCGGGGAACTCGAGATAGTCACCCGCTACGAGCCCGACGCCGGCGACACGTACACCAAGCTGGTCGCGTTGCTGCGGGACCGACACGGGCAGCACATCTTTTCCGAAGACGGCTCGACGGTGGACGATCAGGTGGCACAGCTGTTGACCGGGCGCCGGATCGCGACGGCGGAGTCGTGCACCGGTGGAATGCTGACGGCACGACTCACCGAACGCAAGGGTTCGTCCGCGTATCTCGCCGGCGGTCTGGTCGCCTACGCCAACGAGGCGAAAACGGAGTTGCTCGGCGTGGATTCGGCGCTCATCGAAGCGCATGGCGCGGTGTCCGAGCCGGTAGCCGAGGCGATGGCCGCGGGTGCGCTGCACCGTTTCCGGGCCGATACTGCGGTGGCGATCACCGGAATCGCCGGGCCGGACGGCGGAACCGAGGAAAAGCCGGTAGGCACGGTGTGCTTCACCGTGGCGCTGGCCGACGGCGAGTCGTCCACTCGAACGCTTCGCCTGCCCGGCAACCGCGCCGACATCCGGGAGCGCTCGACGACCGTGGCCATGCATCTGCTGCGCCGAGCGCTCAGCGACGCTTAACGCGCTTTGTCCACAACCGATTGGCCGACGGAACGTTTTTGTCGGCCTGTTGCCTCACGTCAAGATGCGCGCGAAGGGGGATTCGTTGCCTCACGTAAAGCTCGCCTCGTCGCGGAACAGCGAAAACACGAGGCCTGGCTGGCTGCCACCTACGAGCCACCACCGTTCTAGGCGTAAGCGCTTTCTTTGGTGCCGAACCGAATTCCGGTGGCGTCCTTGCCGATCATCGTCAATAGCGCGACGGCGAGTAATACCGGCACGATCGTCGCTGCCAACGCAAAGGGGTAACCGTGTGCCGCGGCCAGCCGTTCTTGGATAGGCAAGTTGAACGCCGCCAGTAGATTTCCCAGCTGGTAGGTGACCCCGGGGTAGAAACCACGGATCGCATCCGGCGACATCTCGGTCAGATGCGCCGGGATGACACCCCATGCTCCCTGCACGACGAGTTGCATCAGAAACGAGCCGAGGCACAGCATCGCCGCGGTGTGCGAGTAGGCGAACAGCGGCACGATCGGTAGCCCCAACAACGCGCAGAACACGATGGTGTACCGGCGACCGAATCTTTGGGAGAGGCTGCCGAAGGTCAGACCGCCGACAATGGCGCCGATGTTGTAGGCCACCACAATCAGCTTGGCGGTCGCGGGGGACAGCTCGGCGCCACCGTCGTGGGTTGCCGACAAGAAGGTCGGATACACGTCCTGGGTACCGTGGCTCATCCAGTTGAACGCGGCCATCAACAGCACCAGATAGACGAACCGGCGCACGATGGCGGCGTCGCGCAGGACATCGCGAATCCTGGTCTGAGTCAGCCGCATTCGGTCCTGTTCGGCCTCCCACACCTCAGATTCCTTCACCCGGTACCGGATGATCAGGCTGACCAGCGCCGGTATGGCACTGAGTCCGAACAACCAGCGCCACGACAACCCGAGCCGGTCCATCACCAGAAGCGACGCCAGTGTTGCCAGCAGGTAGCCGAATGCGTAGCCCTCTTGGAGCAGGCCGGAGAAGAAGCCGCGTCGCTCGACGGGAACCTTCTCCATGGCCAGCGCAGCGCCCAGGCCCCATTCACCGCCCATCCCGATGCCGTAGAGCAATCGCAGGATCACCAACACGGTGAAATTGGGCGCGAAGGCACACAGGAATCCGACCACGGAATAGAACAACACGTCGACCATCAACGGCAGCCTCCGGCCCACCCGGTCGGCCCACAGCCCGAACAGCAGCGCACCCACCGGCCGCATCAGCAGAGTGGCTGTCGTCAGGAATGCGACCTCGGTTTTGGTGTGGTGGAAAGTCTTTGCGATATCGGCGTAGACCAACACGACGAGGAAGTAGTCGAAGGCGTCCATGGTCCAGCCGAGCAGGGCCGCCATGAACGAGTTGCGCTGATCGGCGGTAAGCCGCGATTTTCCGGGCACCCGCTGTGTTTATCAGCTCTTTTCGATGCTGTCCCACAGCTCGACCATGGAGTGCAAAATCTCCTCGGCGCGGCCCAACCCGGCGAGATGGCTCTCACCGGGCAGGCGGTACAACTCCGCGTCGGGCAGCCTGCTGACGACATGCTGCCCGTGGGCGAACGGGACGATGTGGTCGGCGTCGCCGTGCCACCACCGGACCGGGATCTTCACCTGCTCGAGCCGGAACCCCCAGTCCCTGGCGAAGACGATCACATCGGCGAACGGAGCCGCCAGCTGCTTGCGGCTGCCGTTGAGCAGATCGTCGAGGAACATCGCCTGAATTTCCGGTCGCAGCAGCAGACGGCGATCGGCTTCGGGCGACACTCGTGCGTAGGCATAAAGCGCGGTGGTGGCGACCGGCCGGATCAGCCGGATCAGACCGACCGCCGTCCACCGGATCGGAAATCCCGCCACCCGCAGCAGCGGTGCCACCTGTGTACCGAATGCCATCGCCCCGCCACCGATGGCGTCCGCTCCCACGGTGGGGGCGACGCCGCCGAGCACCCCGACCGCCACGACGCGATCGGGCATGGCCGCCGCGCAGCCGAGGCTGTACGGCCCGCCGCCGGACAGCCCGATGACGGCCATCTTGTCGATGCCCAGGGTGTCCGCCACGGTGCGCAGGTCATCGGCGAATGCGGCGACGGTGTCGTATTGGTAGGGCGTGGACGCGCCGATGCCTGGGCGGTC
>Ga0335073_10014771_pt1 | contig 10937 bp, 8 predicted proteins | sample Lox_Sample_22_FD_207093 | JGI IMG/M metagenome (GOLD analysis project Ga0335073, IMG submission 207093) | Soil microbial communities from Loxahatchee National Wildlife Refuge, Florida, United States - Lox_Sample_2.2 | ecosystem: Environmental > Terrestrial > Soil > Wetlands | place: USA: Florida... | reverse complement strand
ACACGCGCCATCTGCCAACCGACTACAAAGATTATCTGAAGCAGAATTTCCCCAGCCCGCAGCTGGAAATCGACGAGCGCACGCAACTCGACCAGATTCGCTTGCAGGAAGAAGAAACGCTCGCCACTTACGGCTGGGTCGATCAGAAAGCCGGAGTCGTGCACATCCCGATCGAGCGCGCCATGGATTTAATCGCCCAGCGCGGGCTCCCCACGCGGTCGCAGGAAAACGCAGGCCAAAACCAAAGCGATAAAGGAAAAGGATCGAAGCCGTGAGCTGTCAAAGTCAAATTCCCATCGACCATCCGAAGCGGCGTTACCTTGGCGTCATTATGCATGAGCTTTCGTCTCGGGCAAGCAAAATGAAACTGGGATGCCCCACCTCTCGCCGACTTTGCGAAAAGAGGGATTTTCGAAGTGGTGTAACGGGCGCATTGCTGATGGTTGCCGTTCTGATGCCAATCGCTTCCGCCCAGATGTCCAACGGCATCATGGGCCCGCCCTCGAACACGCGTCCGCCATATCTCGAAAATGTCGGCATCGACCAGCATCTCGACTCGCAGATTCCGCCGAACCTCACGTTCACCGATGACGCCGGCCGCTCTGTCATGCTCGGCGAATATTTCGGCCGGAAGCCGCTGATCCTCAATCTCGTTTACTTCCACTGCACTATGCTCTGCGGCGAAGAGCTTGCTGGACTGACCAGCGCCATGAAGCTGGTGAAATTCGATCTCGGCAAAGAATTTGAAGTTGTGACGGTCAGCTTTGATCCGCGCGAAACGCCCGCCATGGCCGCTGCGAAAAAGAAAGATTTCCTCGAGCGCTACGGACGTCCCGGCACTGCTGGCGGATGGCACTTCCTCACCGGCTCAGCCGATTCCATCGACGCGCTGGCCAAAGCCGTCGGTTTCAAATATCAATACGATCCCAAGACCAATCAGTACGCGCACGCCACCGCGATCATGATCCTCACGCCGCAAGGCCATATTTCGCGCTACTTGTACGGCGTCGACTTCCCGCCCAAAGATTTGCGCCTGGGACTGGTCGAGGCTTCGCAGCAAAAGATCGGCAATCCGGTCGACCAGGTTCTCTTGTATTGCTATCACTACGATCCCGCGACGGGAAAATATGGCGCGGTCGTCGGCAATATTTTGAAGCTCGGAGGCGGGATCACGATCATTCTTCTCGCCGGATTGCTGCTGATTCTTTTCCGGCTCGATAAAGCGGCCTCGCGGCGCATCGCACAAACGCACGCAGCACCGGGCCGCGCGGAGCAAGGCAAAGCAAGACTAGGTCGAACGAAATATGTTTAATAATTTTCCATTGTGGCCTCAGCAGGCCTCCACGATGGCGGGCAATGTAGACGCACTCTACATTTTTCTACTCATCGTGTCGGGGTTGATGACCCTGCTGATCTTCACCACTCTCATCTATTTCGCCGCCCGCTATCGTCACCGCCCGGGCGTGCCCGCCGAACAGATCGAAGGCTCCAATAAGCTCGAAATCACCTGGACGGTCATTCCACTTTTCGTCTTCATCGCGATTTTCTTCTGGAGCGCGACCATCTACTTCAAGAGCCGCACCCCTCCGCGCGATTCGACTGACGTCTACGTCGTCGCCAAGCAGTGGATGTGGAAAATCGAACACGCCGAAGGCCAGCGCGAGATCAACGAACTGCACGTGCCGGTCGGCCGCGACGTCAGGCTGATCATGACTTCGCAGGATGTCATCCACAGCTTCTTCGTCCCGGCATTCCGCATGAAACAGGACGTGATTCCCGGTCGCTACACGATTGCGTGGTTCCGCGCCACCAAGCCCGGTACCTATCATCTGTTCTGTTCCCAATATTGCGGCACGCAACACTCCGGCATGATTGGCAATGTGATTGTCATGGAGCCCGCGCAATATGAAGCCTGGATGAGCGGCAGTACCGGCGGACCGCTCTCCGCCACCGGCGAAAAGATTTTTGCGGAACTCGGTTGTTCAACCTGCCATCGCATGGATACGCAGGGCCGTGGTCCCAATCTGCAAGGCGTCTTCGGCCATCCTGTCATGCTCGACGACGGCCGCGTCGTCACCGCCGACGAGAACTATATCCGTGAGTGCATTCTTGATCCTGGCGCCAGGCGAGTCAAAGGATTCCAGCCCATCATGCCGACTTTCCAGGGCCTCGTCAGCGAAGAACAAGTAAATGCTCTGGTCGCCTACGTGAAATCGTTGTCCAATGCCGGTCCCAACGGCTCCAAAACCGCCGAAGCCGCTCCGGCGAAGTCAAGGACTAAAGGAACTCAGGTGGAATAAGTATGGCTACTGCACCAGCTCAACCGGTTGAGCGCGAAAATTATTTGAACGCACACTACGGCATCAGGTCATGGCTGCTCACGACCGACCACAAGCGCATCGCGCTGCTCTATCTCATTTCAATCACGTTCTTCTTTTTCATTGGCGGGTTCTTCGCGCTCTTGATCCGACTCGAACTGCTGACCCCCGCCGGTGATCTCGTTCAGGCCGATACCTACAACAAGCTTTTCACCATGCACGGCCAGGTGATGGTGTTCTTCTTTCTGATCCCATCCATTCCCGCTGTGCTGGGCAACTTTCTTGTGCCCATGATGATCGGCGCGAAAGATCTCGCCTTTCCGCGCATCAACCTGCTGAGCTGGTACCTCTACATCATCGGCGGCGCAATGATGCTGCATTGCATTCTGACCGGCGGCGTCGACACTGGCTGGACCTTTTACACTCCTTTCAGTACAGAATTCAGCAACACAAAAGTGATTGAAGCCGGCCTCGCTATCTTTGTTGCCGGATTCTCTTCGATCCTCACCGGCCTGAACTTCATCGTGACCATCCATCGCATGCGCGCGCCCGGGATGACCTGGTCGCGCCTGCCTCTTTTCATCTGGGCGCACTACGCCACCAGCCTGATTCAGATTCTCGGTACGCCAGTCATTGCCATCACTCTGGTGCTGGTGGTCGCGGAGCGCGCGCTCCATCTCGGTATCTTCGATCCCAAACTTGGCGGCGATCCGTTGCTGTTCCAGCATCTGTTCTGGTTCTACTCGCATCCCGCCGTCTACATCATGATTCTGCCCTCAATGGGCGTGGTCAGCGAGGTCATCGCCTGCTTCGCTCGCAAGCGTATCTTCGGCTATACCTTCGTCGCTCTGTCGTCGATCACCATCGCCGTTTTCGGATTCCTCGTCTGGGCGCATCACATGTTCGTCGCGGGCATCTCCGTTTATGCCGCGCTGGTGTTTTCTCTACTCAGTTATTCGGTTGCCGTTCCTTCGGCGGTCAAAGTCTTCAACTGGACCGCAACCCTCTACAAGGGCTCGATCCGCTACGATGCGCCCATGCTTTACGCCTTCGGCTTCGTCGGTCTGTTTACGATTGGCGGGCTCACGGGCTTGTTCCTCGCCTCGCTTGGCGTCGATGTTCATGTCCACGACACTTATTTCGTGATCGCGCACTTCCACTACATCATGGTCGGCGGCGCGCTCATGGGATATCTCGGCGGCATGCATTTTTGGTGGCCGAAAATTTCCGGCAAGCTCTATCCCGAAGGTTGGGCGCGGCTGGCTGCGCTCATCGTTTTCGTCGGATTCAATCTGACTTTCTTCCCGCAATTTATTCTCGGCTATCTCGGCATGCCGCGCCGTTACTACGATTACAGCCACATGCCCGAATTCCAGATCCTGAACGTTTTCTCGACTGCGGGTGCAACCATCCTCGGCGTCGGCTACCTGCTCCCCATGATTTATTTCCTCTGGTCGATGCGCTACGGCAAGCCCGCGCCCGACAATCCGTGGAATGCCGCCGGTCTGGAGTGGCAGACGGCTTCGCCTCCGCCGACTTTCAATTTCGATGAAGAGCCGGTCGTCACTTGGGAAGCCTACAACTACGACGAAATCGATGCGGCCCACCCCGAGGAGGTGTCCGTTGGCGGATAGTCAGATCATCGTCGAAACCGCAAGCCACGCCGAAGCCTACAATCCGGCGCTGCTGCATCACTTCGCCGAGCCGCAACAGCAGCGCGACGCCGCCAGCCTCGGCATGTGGATCTTCCTCGCCACCGAAGTCATGTTCTTCGGCGGCCTCTTCTGCGCCTATCTGATTTACCGCCTCGCATATTTTGGCGACTTCGCCGCCGCCAGTACGTCGATCAATGCCGCGCTCGGCGGAGCTAATACCGCCGTCCTGATCTGCAGCAGCTTGACGGTGGTTCTGGCAATCTGGGCCGCCCAAACTTCGCGCCGCGCCCTGATGCTTCTCATGCTCGTGCTCACTATGCTGTTCGGTTGCGCCTTCCTCGGCATCAAGGCCAAGGAGTATCACGACAAATTTGTGGAGCACCACGTTCCGGGTGCGTCGTTCAGCTTCGAGCACGAGGAAATCCCCGGCCACCCCGGCCAATATGCCAACCCGCATCACGCTGAAATCTTTTTCGCGCTCTACTTCATCATGACCGGATTGCACGCGCTCCACATGATCGTCGGGCTGGGGGTTTTTACCTGGCTGCTGTGGGCGGCATGGAAGGGACGTTTCACGCCCGACTATTACACACCGCTCGAAATTGGCGGCCTATATTGGCACTTCGTCGATATCGTCTGGATTTATCTGTTTCCGTTGTTGTATCTGATCGACCGGCACAGATGACGCCGGAATGCGAGCTTCCTATGTCTGCACCTTCTGATCACTCGAAATCGTCGCCTCTGACGACCTATTTCGCCGTTTGGGTGGCATTACTCTTCGGCACGTTTCTCACCTACGAGGTCGCCAAGATCGACCTCGGCCCGTGGAACGCCGCCGTGGCCCTGATCATCGCCTCCACGAAAGCGTTACTGGTGGCGCTCTTCTTCATGCACATCAAAGGCGCCCACGAACGCCTGCTCAAACTAGTCGTGATCACGACCATAGCTTTCCTGATCATCCTCCTCAGTCTTTCCATGGCCGACTACGCCACCCGCCTCTGGAGCTGAAAAAAGATTTATGCACGGACAGCCCCCGGGCTGTCCGCCAAAAAAGGGGCGCCCCATGCCTCGCCGCCTTTCCGAGACATGGGAACCGCGGCACTGCCAATACCGCCCATCTGCGCTATACTCGCCCATCGAATACACTGACACAAGACGAGGCACCTTATGGCATTCTGCAATTCCTGTGGCTCAAATCTCGCACCGGGCGCGAAATTCTGTACGAAGTGCGGCGCAGTCGTAACCGGCGCTCCCACTTCTCCCGCTGCCATCGCAAGTTCGCCGGCAATCACACCCGGCCCCGTTGCTCCGAAAGCCGGAGGCAGCGCCGTCAAGATCATTCTGATCGTTGTGGGCGTCCTGGTCATCTTCGGCGTTCTTGGAGTCGCCACTCTGGCCATCATCGGTGTCCACATCGCCCGCCGGACTCACATCTCCCAGGACGGAAATCGCGTCAAAGTCGAGACGCCCTTCGGCAGCGTCGATACCAACAAAGATCCGCAGGAGGTAGCCAAAGACTTAGGCGTCGACATTTATCCCGGCGCGCAGCCGCAGGCCAGTGGCTCCGCCATCGCGACTTTTGGCGGCGTCCGCACCGCCTCCGCGTCTTTCCTCAGCAGCGATTCCGTCGACAAAGTTTGCGACTTCTATCGCTCGAAATTCCCCAATGCTACCTCGAGTACTAGCACCCAAAATCACTGCTCGATCGTTTCCGGGGATCAGGGCAACATAGTCACCATCGCTATCGAACCAAGCGGCAATTCCACCAAAATCCAGATCACCAGCGTCAACAAGTCGTCGACAAACTCGAACTGAAACGGGCCCATGCCACATAAAGCTGCCGATCCCGCGCCGCGCACTTTACAGAAGGACGCACAGGGATTGGCGGAGGCCCTGCGCGCAAAGGTTCAAGGCGAAGTTCGCTTCGATGCCGGCAGCCGCGCCCTCTACGCCACCGACGGCTCCAACTATCGCCAGGTTCCCACCGGCGTAGTCTTGCCGCGCGATTCCGACGACGTCCTCGCCGCAATCTCCGTCTGCCGCGAATTCCAAGCTCCCTTGCTCTGCCGCGGCGCCGGCACTTCGCTCGCCGGACAATGCTGCAACGTGGCGGTCGTGCTCGATTTTTCCCCCCACATGAACCGCATCCTCGAGATCAATCCCGACCGCCGCATCGCCCGCGTTCAGCCCGGCGTGATTCTCGATCACCTTCGCAACGCCGCCGAAAAATATCACCTCACCTTCGGCCCCGATCCCGCCAGCCACGACCGCTGCACCATCGGAGGCATGATCGGCAACAACTCCTGCGGTGTGCACTCCGTCATGGCCGGCAAGACGGACGACAACATCGAACAACTCGAAGTTGTCACCTACGACGGCGTGCAGCTGCGCGTAGGGGCAGAGGCAGCCCTCGGCCTACAGAAGCAAAATGAGAGTGGCGTGCCAAGTGAAAGTGGGGTGCCCCACCCTTCGACAGGCTCAGGGCAGGCTTTCTCGCCGACTTTGCGAGAAGTGGGAATCTCGACCGACCAAAGCAGCCGTCGCGTTTCGCAGATCCTCAACTCCCTCCACCAAATCGCCTCCGACTACGCCTCCCTCATCCGCCAGAACTTTCCCCAAATCCCACGCCGGGTTTCCGGCTACAACCTCAATTACCTTCTCCCCGAAAATGGATTCCACATCGCCCGCTCTCTCGTCGGCTCCGAAGGCACCTGTGTCACGATCCTCGAAGCCACCTGCCGGCTTGTCGAGAGCCCTCCCGCGCGCGTTCTGCTCGTCCTGGGATTCCTCGACGTTTACGAATGTGCTGACCGCGTTCCCGAAATCCTCGAGCACAAGCCCATCGGACTCGAAGGATTCGACGACCTTCTCGTCGCCTGCACCCGCACGAAAAATCTCAATCCTGAAGGTCTCGCGCTCCTGCCCGAAGGCCACGGCTGGCTGCTCGCCGAATTCGGTGGCCAGACTCTCTCCGAGGCCGAATCTCTAGCCCTCACCCTGATGCAATCGCTCGGTCGCACTCCCAATCCGCCGAAGGTCGCGCTCTATTCCGGACCGCAGGCCAAGCGCGTCTGGGAAATTCGCGAATCAAGTCTCGGCGCCACCTCCTACGTTCCCGGTGAGCCCATGGCGTGGGAGGGTTGGGAAGACGCTGCCGTCGCCCCTGAAAAACTCGGTGGCTATCTTCGCGACCTGCGAAAACTGGTCAACGCCTTCGGCTACAAAGGATCGTTCTACGGCCACTTCGGCCACGGATGCGTCCACAATCGTCTCAGCTTCGATTTCAAATCCAGCGAAGGCATTGCCCAATTCCGCCGCTTCATCGAAGAAGCCGCCGATCTCGTCGTCAGCTACGGCGGATCGCTCTCCGGCGAGCACGGCGACGGACAAGCCCGCGCCGAACTCCTGCCGAAAATGTTCGGTCTGGAATTAGTCGAGGCATTTCGAAAATTCAAATCCGCCTGGGATCCCGACTGGAAAATGAATCCCGGCAAAGTCGTCGATCCCTACAAGATCGACGAAAACTTGCGCCTGGGTGCGAACTACGCGCCATGGCAGCCGAAAACGCACTTCCAATTTCCTGACGACCAAGGCGGTCTCGCCGGCGCAACCTTGCGCTGCGTTGGAGTCGGCAAATGCCGACGCGACGAAGGCGGCGTAATGTGCCCCAGCTATCGCGCCACCCGCGAAGAAGAACACTCCACACGCGGCCGCGCTCATCTGCTCTGGGAGATGACGCAGGCGCCGACTCGACAGGATGCAATCATCCGCGACGGCTGGCGCAGCGATGAAGTGAAGCGCTCCCTCAATCTCTGCTTGGCCTGCAAAGGATGCAAGAGCGATTGCCCCACTCGCGTTGATGTCGCCACGTACAAGGCAGAATTCTTATCTCACTATTACCAGGGCCGCGTGCGCCCGATCAGCGCCTATGCCTTCGGCAACATTGATCTCTGGGCCCGCATAGCTTCGAACGCTCCCGGGCTAGCCAACCTAACAACGCAGCTCCCATTCTTTCGTGAGATCGCAAAGCTGGTCGCGGGAATTCCGCTGCAGAGAAAAATCCCTGCCTTCGCTCCGGAAACTTTCACCTCATGGTTCAGACGAACGCAGAGGGAAAAAGCGTGGGGTGCCCCACGTCTCGCCGATTTCGCGAGACCTGGGAATCGAGACGTTCTTCTTTGGCCCGACACTTTCAACAACTATTTCTCGCCCCACATCGCCCGTGCCGCCGTCGAAGTCCTCGAAACCGCCGGCTTTCGCGTCCGCATTCCGCGAGCCCACCTCTGCTGCGGACGCCCTCTCTACGACTTCGGAATGCTCGACCGCGCTGAACGACTGCTCCTCGAAATCCTGGATACACTCGAGCCCGAAATCGAAGCCGGCATCCCGATTGTCGGCCTCGAACCCAGCTGCGTCGCCGTCTTCCGCGACGAACTCACGAATCTTTTCCCCCGCGACGAGCGCGCCCAAGCGCTAAGCCGGCAAACATTCCTGCTCAGCGAATTTCTCGAACAGAAACTGAAACCCAGCGCCGAACTTCCCCAGCTCAACCGCAAAGCCCTGCTCCACGGCCACTGCCATCACAAATCGATCATGAAGATGACCGCCGAGGAATCGGTCCTCCGCCGGCTCGGCATCGACTTCCAATCGCCCTCCCCGGGTTGTTGCGGCATGGCCGGCTCCTTCGGCTTCGAACGCGACAAGTACGAGGTCTCGCAGGCGATCGGCGAACTCGAGCTCCTGCCCGCAGTCCGAGGCGCGCCTTTCGACTGGCTCATCATCGCCGATGGATTCAGTTGCCGCGAGCAAATCGCACAAGGCACGGACCGTCATGCCCTGCACCTGGCGGAAGTCCTGCAAATGGCTCTCAACGGAGTTCCTGCTGACGACCCATATCCCGAGTCCGCCTTACTCCGCCCCCGTGAAGCCCAAATCCGGCGTTCCATGCAGCAAGCCGGATTGGGCATCGGAGCCTTAACCGCCGGCACTCTGCTCCTTTGGAAGTTTTCGTCGTAGTAAGACCGACGAGTGTGCCTGATCCTTAGCAGGCTGCCCTCAGTTGTGGAAGAGACATTCCGCCCAAAGAAGAAAAATAAAAAGGGTGCCCCATTTCTCGCCGGTTTTGCGAGAAGTGGGATTCTCGACCGACCGCAGTCGAAGAGTGGCGTCCTCTGAGACGCCCGGGGCGACGAACAACTTCAACGTATGCGCCGTCCCAACTCGTAGATACGGAATTTTCAGAGGCGCCTGCCCGGGTGCCCCTCGAATTTCGGAGCCTACTCTAACTATCACATCTCAAATAGCGTAGGAAGACCCCCGGGTCTTTGCGCACCCTCTGTAGCCCAATTCCCCGCTTTCTGGGACAATATTACGTAGTCTCCTGCGCCCTTCTTCGGCGCGTTCTCAGGGCCGCTTCGACCGATGGAAATTGGACCGTCCGCATGGATCGCGAACTCACGACTCCGACGCTCGCCAACGCCGTTGATACCTTGACGGTGCCCAAGACCCTGAATGCCCCGGTTCCCTCGATCTCGCAGGTCCGCACGCCCCTGACCGGTTCCGTCCTCATCCTGATCCAATTCGACGTTTGCGAAGAGATCCGGCTCGACGAACTCCGCCGCATCATCGGGGCTCGCACTCAGCAACTCCCGCTCAAAAACACCGCGCCGAGCTACGTTCAATACCAGCGCACGCCCGTGGTCGTCACCCTCGACCCGGTCATCCTCGACTCCGGCGAGCGTCTCGAAGGACAAATCAAGTACTTCGACTACGGCGTCATCAGCCTCGTCTTCGAATTGCCATTCGCCGGTACCTGGGACGACCTCATCCAGCTCTCCAGCCGCTGGACCTCTGACACAGGCTTCGAGGCCCTGGCCACGCGCATCGCTCGTCAGCGCCTGGAGCGTGCCGCGCCCGCCCTGGTCAAGCCCTATAACGGCGATTGGCTGCAGGAAGACTATTTCATCTTTCACGTGCGCGAAATCGAAGGCTCGCCCTCTGCCCATGATTTGCTGGCGGCCCAAGGCGAAAAGATCGCCCAGATCGTTCGTGGCGAGACGGCCCAGCTTTCCGAAGGCGAGCGCCAGGAGATTCTGCAGTCCCGCATTTCGTATTACCCGAACGATCTCGCCGTCATCGGATGGAATGCTGCCTTCATCTACGACACGGCCGCTGGAGCCGAAACCGCCATTCAGCTTTTGCAATACGCGAACTCGCAGCTCCTCGAATTTCGCCACTACGACGAGTTTTTAACCCGCGAGCTCCAGGATGTTTACGATTTCCTTGACCGCGGAGGCACCGGCCTCTGGTCACGCTGGCGCACTGCCCGCGCCGCCTCGAAATTGCACACGGTTTTGCTTGACGTTAACGAGCTCACCGAGCGCGCCGACAACGCCATCAAGTTCCTCAGCGACATGTTCTCCGCGCGCCTCTACAAGCTCTGTGCAGCGAAAGTCGGCGTGCCCGACTACAAGGACCTCGTTCAGGAAAAACTCCACACCGCCGAGGATCTCTACCGCTACATGGTCGAGCAATTCAATCAGTCCCGCGCCTTCGTCCTCGAGCTGATGGTGGTCGTCATCCTCATCATCGAACTGATCTACTTCTTCAAAGGCCACCCGCTGTAGTGGGAAAAAAATGAGGGTGCCCCACTTCTCGCCGTTTTTGCGAGAAGTGGGAAAGGTCCCCAAGTTGGACGGGCGGGTGGCCCAGGCTTTAAACGCCCACGCTAAGTATAAAGTAAGTGCCCCACTCTTCGCGTTCTTTGCGAAGGGTGGGTACGATGCAGCTTGCGGCGCCGTGCTTGACCTCGTGGAAAATCCCATGCTACAGACAGCATCGTACCCGCCCTTGCAAAAAGCGCAAGGGTTGATTGGATAAGAGCGAAGGCTCGATTGGACCCGGTAGTCTTGGTTTGAGGATCAAGGCGCTGGGAAGAAAGGAGCCTTCGCAGATGATGATTATA
>Ga0335073_10014769_pt1 | contig 10938 bp, 9 predicted proteins | sample Lox_Sample_22_FD_207093 | JGI IMG/M metagenome (GOLD analysis project Ga0335073, IMG submission 207093) | Soil microbial communities from Loxahatchee National Wildlife Refuge, Florida, United States - Lox_Sample_2.2 | ecosystem: Environmental > Terrestrial > Soil > Wetlands | place: USA: Florida... | reverse complement strand
ATCTCGGCGCCGCCGTTCGTCGCCGGAGCCGCGAGGCGCACATGGGCGCTGTCCGGGATCACGGGATTGCCGTCCTTGTCGGTGCGCTCGAGGTCGAGCGCGTCGCGCTCGTGCGTCATGCCGAGGGGGGCGCCCGAATATTTGTGGCGGCCCATGGTCTGTTCCTGGAAATCGACGTCGGTGCGGTCCCAATGCTCGAGTGCCATGCGAATGCGGCGCGCGACGAGATAGCTTCCGCCGCGCATCCAATCGGGCCCTTCCGCGCCCACCCACACCGCCTTCTCGAGCGACGCGGGCTGCTGGGTTCCGTCCTTGAAGCCCATGAGGTTGCGCGGCGTGTCCGACTTCCGCGCGCCCGGGAGAAAGCCCGACTGGGCCCAACGCATCTCGGCGGCGCCATAGGCGATGCGCACGAGCTCGCGCACCGCGTGGAACGCGACCTGGGGATCGTCGGCGCAGGCCTGGATCGAAAGGTCGCCGCCGGTGCGGGTTACCACGAGCTGGTCGCCGTTGAAGCGCGGCAGATCGACGAGGGCCGCCGGGCGCAAATGCGCGAGCCCGTAGCGGTCCTTGCCGTCCTTCTGAAACAGGCCGGGGCCGAAGCCGAAGGTGAGCGTGAGACGCGCGGGCGAGAGGCCGAGGGCCGTGCCGTCGTCGGGTGCGGCGATTTTCGTGTCGCTGCCCATGGGCCGCGCGGTCTCGCCCTTGGTCATGCGCGCGGCGGCCTCGGTCCAGATTTTGAGCGTGGCGACGAGCTCGTCGCGCTTCGCGGCCGCGAGGTCGAGGGCGGTGAAATAGGTATGGGTCTGCTGGGGCGTCGAAATGCCCGCCTGATGCGCGCCGTAGAAAGGCTCGGACGCGCGCATCGACGTTGCGTGGGCGTCGCCGGTCCCAGCGCGCGCGGCGGCGGCGCCGAGACCCGCGCCGCCGAGCCCCGCACCCGCCAGCGCCGCGACGCCGCCCGCGGCCTTGAGGAAGCCGCGTCGCGACGGGCAAGCGCCCGCCGTCTCGCCGCGCGGCCCGTCCGCGGGGAGCTTCCGATCGCCGGCGCTCATTGCGCCAGCACCACGGTGTTCATGTCGTCCTCGACGTAATAGAAGCCGTCGCCGTTGGGCGTCATGGCGATGCCGAAGAGATCGCCGCTCCCGGGCGGGGTCTGGGCGCGGTCGGTGTCGATCCAACGCGCGTAAAGCTGTTTTCCCGTCGCGGGATCGATCTCGACCACCTGGCCGTTGAGCGCGTTGGTGACCAGGAGATGCCCGTTGGGCGCCATCACCATGGCGAGCGGGCGCTTCAAGAGCCCGTCCTTGGTCACGAGCGTGCCTTGGCCGGCGCTCGTGGTGCGCGTGGCTGCGTCCGGGATCGCGACGATGCGGTTGCCGATCGCGTCCGACACGTAGAGCGTCGTGCCGTCCTGGCCGAGCGCCAGGCCGGTCGGGCCGATGAGAAACACGCCCTTGTCCGCCTGCGCGCCGAAGCCGTCTCCGATCACGGTCTCGCGCACGGCCTTGGGCGGCTTGCCGTCCGCGATCTCGAGATCGATGCGCGCGACGGTCGCCTTGTCGACCACCGGCGGCGAGCCGTCGGCGGTGCCGATGCCGAAGCCCGCGTCGCTCACGAAGAGCGTCGCCTTCGAGCCCTTGTCGATCAGCGCCATGTTGCCCCAGGGATCGTCGATGTCGGGGCCCATGAGGGTGCCCGCGAGCTTGCCGTGGGAATCGAGCACGATGAGGCAGCCCGATCCCTTGGTGCCGGTGGTGCCGTCCTCGCTTGGCGTCGAGCCGACGATCACCCAGCCGCTCTTGAGCACGGCCATCGCGGTCGAGAGGCCGACGCCGCCCGGGCACGCATCGATGTGGCGCGGCAGCTTCGCGAACAGGATCGTCGCCTTCGTCGAGGGCCGGTAGATCACGATCGTGGTGCCGAGGCCCTGGAGGTTGGTCGAGTTGTTGAAATTGTCGATCAGCACGTCGTCCTTCTGGATGTCGCCGGCAGAGACGGGCGAGACGAAGATGGCGTAGGGATTGAGATCGCCATTCTCGGGCACGGTCGAGGTCAAGGTCGTGTGGCGCTTGATGGTCTCGAGGAAGCCGTGCCCGTCCTCGGCGCGCGCGACGAGAGGCGTCGCGCACAGGGTCGCGAGCGCCAACGCGCCCGCGAGCCAACTCATCCGATCCTTGCGCCCATTCGCCTTCATCTCGATCGCTCCTCGACCCTGCGCGCGTCCCCACCGGGCCGACGCACTGTTGAAAATGAGAATGAGTTGCACTTCATCTATCACTCGCCGCGACCGGGGTCAATGCGCGGATTTGCTCGCCGCGCCAAGGGGTTCCAGCCGGCCTGGCCACGCCCGGACGCACACCGCGCGTCATCGGCCGAGCCTCGATCGATCGGCCCGCCATCAGCCGGTACTCCATCAGAAAGTCACCGTGGTGCGCAGGCCGAGGACCGCCTCGTCGCCCACGCGCTTTGCGGGATTGCCCGGCTCGGCGATGCCGGCGCCGGGATTGAAGGTGTATTGGAAGTCGGGCTGGAGTTGCCACCAGGGGACCAGCTGATACTGATAGGTGACCTCGACGACCTGCTCGCTGCCGCGCACCGGAGCGTTGGTGCCGTTGTAGAAATTGGTGTCGCGGTCGAGGGCGCTCGCACGCCCGCTCACTTGCGCCTGGTTGAAGCCGATGCCGAGCGTGTCGTTGTCGCGCCCGGGGAACGGCGCTTTAAGGGTCGCGCCGACATTGAGGCTGAAGACGATGAGGTTGCGGTCCGCAAGCGGTGTCCCCATCGGGCGCAGGAACAGGCTCAAGGCGCGCGCGCTGTCCGGATCCTGCCAGACCGTCTGGTCGACCACGCCGTAGAAGCTGTAATCGCCGCGATGTTGCGCCGCTTGGCCGCTCGATGCGGGGCTCGCGAGCGAGAGGCCCGTATTGTCGATCTCCTGGTCGGCGAACTTGCCCGCGTCGTACCAGAAGCCGAGCTTGTAGCTGCCGGGAAGTCCGAGCGACTTTTTGCCGTCATCCATCGCGCCCTCGGTCGGCTGGTTGAAGGCATATTGGATTTCGCCGATGACGAGCGGGCTGTCGGTGAGCCGGAAGCTGGTACCCGAGGCGTCGCGCAGCTGCGGATCGCCCGAGCCGGGCCCCGCGGGATTGTCGTCGAACAGGCCGAGAAGCCCGGTGAGCTGGTCGCTCGGCTTCACGCGCAACCGCGCGCCGGGCGACGAAAGCGGATAAGCGGGTCCGCCCGAAAGCAAATCCGCCGACGGCACCATGGGCCAGCCGAACATGGTGTTGACGAAGAGCAGGGCGTTGGCGCTCACCATGAATTCCTGGTCGAGGCTCTGTTGGCCGAGCTTCGCGTCCACGGCGCCGTCGAGGAAGGATTGCTGGTACCAGAGTTCCCAGAGCCGCGTCGCGCGATCGGCCTCGATGCCGCTCGCGGTCTGGAGCGAGCTCAGATTCTGGGCGCTCAGATTGCGTCCGTGGATCTGAAGCGCGCTCGCCTCGAACGTGCCGCCCTCGAGGCCGAGAGCAGCCCCGGTGTCGACGCTCAGGGACATGGTCGTGAGCCCGTCATAGGCGAAGCCGCGATGGACGCCGCCCGAGACGTTGCCCAGTACCTCGCTCACCTCGTTGAGATTGAACGTGGCGCCGTAGGTTCCGAGCCAGGGGCGCACGCCGCCCATGTCGCCGAGCATGTTGCCGCGATTGAGGATGCCGGTGAAGAAGCCGGGTGCCGCGTCCGAATGCGTTGACGCCGCCGGAGTCGCCGCCGGGGTCGCCGGAGTCCAAGTGAGCGTGGGCGCATTCTGGGCGTGCACCGAGCCAATGCCGACGAGCGTGAAGACGAGCGCGCTCAGGATCGCCGCCGAGACGGCGAGGGCGGTCGCCGCGTGCTTCGGAGTCTTTGGCGCGGGCCGGGATTCGTCGTGCGACCAGCCCTCGAGCAGCTCGCTCGCCGCGGCGAGCCGGCTCGCGGGCCCGCGCCATAGAAGCAGAGGCTCTGTCCGCGCCTCGTCCCCGTCCTCGATCCTCGCGGCCCCCGAAACCTGCGTCATCGGCACGCCCCCATTCGATCTGACCTGCAATTAAGAATTGTTCGCAGATCGTTTCTAGCGGGCTCCGGCGGGCGCGTCAATGGAAATGATAATCATTTGCAAATTCGCGGGGAACAGCGCGCGGGACCGCAACCCCGCCTCGATCAGGCGAGGGTCTTGTCCTTGAAGCGGCACAGGTCGCGCACGAGGCAGCGCGGGCAATCGGGATTACGCGCCTTGCACACGTAGCGGCCATGGAGGATGAGCCAATGATGGGCGTGGAGGCGGTAGCGCTCGGGCACGCGCGCGAGGAGCTCCGCCTCGACTTCGAGAGGGGTCTTTCCGGGCGCCAGGCCGGTGCGGTTGCCGACCCGGAAATTATGGGTGTCGACCGCGATGGTGGGCTCGCCGAACGCGATGTTGAGCACCACGTTCGCGGTCTTGCGTCCGACGCCCGGCAAGGCCTCGAGGGCGGCGCGGTCGCGCGGCACTTGGCCGCCATGATCGCGCACCAGGATCTCCGAGAGGCGCATCACGTTCTTGGCCTTGGTGTTGAAGAGGCCGATGGTCTTGATCGCGTCGCGCAGCTTCGCCTCGCCGAGGGCGAGCATCTTCGCCGGCGAATCGACGTGCTTGAAGAGCGGGGCGGTCGCCTTGTTGACGCTCGCGTCGGTCGCCTGGGCCGAGAGCACCACGGCCACGAGAAGCGTGTAGGGGTTCGCGTAGTCGAGCTCGCCGCGCGGGTTCGGGCGCGCGGCCGCGAGGCGGCGGAAGAATTCCTCGATCTCGTCCGATTTCATCCGGGTCGGGCGCGTGGACGCGGCCTTGGTGGGCGGCGCCTTGGTGGGCGGCGCCTTGGCGCGCGCGGACTTGGCGTGCCTAGACTTGGGTTTGGCGCTGCGGGCAGGTGCCGGCTTTGGGCGCGTGGATTTCATAGGAGCCTCATGGCCCGTCCTTATAGCGCAGTCTTTACCGGGCCGCGCAGGTCCCCATATGATCCTGCATGGCCGACCATCGCGACGCCCCGAAGGAAGTGCCCGCGCCGCGCGTGCTGTTCGACGCGGTGCTGATGCCCCATCGAAGCCTCGGGCCCAAGGGGTTCTGGATTCTCATGGCGCTCGTCTGCGGCATGAGCTTCTTCTCGGGCGCGCTCTTCGTGCTGCGCGGCGCCTGGCCGATCTCGGGCTTCATCGCCCTCACGGTGCTCCTGATCTTCATCGCCTTCAAGGCAAGCTACCGCTCGGGCCGTCTCTACGAGACCGTGAAGCTCACCGAGGAGGCGCTTGTCGTCGAGCGCGTGGGGCCGAGCGGCCGGCGCCATGCCTGGCGCTTCCAGCCCTATTGGCTCCGGATCGAGATGGACGACCCGCCCCAGCACAATAGCCAGCTGAAACTCACGTCGCACGGGCGCACGCTCGCGATCGGCGCGTTCTTGGCGCCCGAGGAGCGCCACGAGCTCGCGGAGGCTCTCCGCGGCGCCTTGCGCCAATGCCGCGCCGTTCAAAGTCCCGGCGCCTGACAGTCCAAAACTCGCGCCATCGACGCGCAGCGACGCATTCGCACATGCCCCCGAAAGTTTCGGCCCGGGATTTCAGTCTTATGGCCATAGACACCATATGGCTTTTCATGCCATCATCGTCCGGCGATGAAGGCCGAGCTGCTGCTCCACCAACGCATCGATTACGACGACGGTGCGATCGTGGAGATGGCGCTTTGGCGCGTCCCGAAGCCGGTTCCGCCGTCCACCCATGGGTTGAAGTATTCGCTGTTCTACGGTCGCCCGGGCAATCGGGAAGTCGGATACGACAATGAGCGCGGCAAGGGCGATCATCGGCACTTTCGCGGTGTCGAGTCGGTTTATGCGTTCAGCACCGTCGAGCGATTGATGGAAGATTTCTGGTCCGACGTGCGCAGGCTGCGAGGGGGCAAATGAGCGATGTGAAGATCACGGTCGGCGGCAGGATCGAGGACGAGGCGTCGCGCCGGTTCATCGACGCGTGGCACCGCGCCGAGCGCGGCAAAGCATTCCGTGAGCGGCACTTGGCGTTCGAGAGCTGGGACGCCCTCGCCCGCGTCCTGACCGGGAAACGGATGGAGCTGCTGCGCTACGTGCGCCGGCACAAGGTCGCGAGCGTGCGCGCGCTCGCGAAAGCGCTCAAGCGCGACTACTCGAACGTCCATGCGGATGTCCAAGCGCTAACGGCGGCGGGGCTACTCGACATCGCACATGGTGGCGTGCGCGCGGACTACGACGCGATCGAAACCAGGATCGCGATCTAGCCCTAAAGCCCCAGCACGTCGCGCATGGAATAGAGGCCGGGCGGCCGGCCCACGGCCCAGAGCGCCGCGCGTACCGCGCCCTGCGCGAAGAGCTCGCGCCCGCCCGCGCGATGGGAGAGCTCGATGCGCTCGCCCTCGCCCGCGAAAATCACCGTGTGGTCGCCCACCACGTCGCCGCCGCGCAACACCGCGAATCCGATGTCGCCCGGACGCCGCGGCCCGGTATGCCCGTCGCGCCCGCGCGCCGAGACGCGCTCGAGCTCGACGCCGCGCCCCTTGGCGGCGGCACGCCCGAGGGCGAGCGCCGTGCCCGAAGGCGCGTCGACCTTGTGGCGGTGGTGCATCTCGAGAATCTCGATGTCGTAGTGCGGGTCGAGCTTCGCCGCCGCCTGCTCGACCAGGGCCGCGAGCAGATTGACGCCGACGCTCATGTTCGCGGCCCAGACGATCGCGCATTTCGCGGCGGCCGCGCGGATCTTGGCCGCCCCCGCCGCATCGATCCCTGTGGTGCCGATCACGAGCGCCGTCCCAGTTTCGGCCGCGAGGCTCGCGTGGGCGAGGGACGCGGCGGGGATCGTGAAATCGAGCACCGCGTCGGCGTTTTCGAACAGCGCGCGCGCGTCGGCGCCGAGTACCCGCCCGAGCGGCTCGAGCCCGGCGAGGGTCCCGAGATCGCGCCCGAGGGACGCGTGGCCGGGTGCCTCGACCCCACCCGCGAGCTTCGCCCCCTCGGTGCGCGCGACTTCGCGCACGAGGGCCTGGCCCATGCGTCCCGCCGCGCCGACGATGCCGATCCCGATTGCCGCCACCGCACGTCTCCCTCAAGCCCCGGTGCCCGGGCACCAAGGCAATCGCGCGCGACAATTAGCACATGGGAGCGGGTGCCCGGGAGGGGTTTCAGTCGAGGAGGCGCGATCGGCTTGGGTAACCCTCATCCTGAGGAACCCCGCCGCCTCGTCCTGAGGAGCTTGCGTAGCAAGCGTCTCGAAGGACGGCGGCGGGGTGTCTCGAAGGAGGAGGTAAGGCCTCGCAGCCCCCAAGCGACGGCTACTCGGTCAGATCGTCCCACAACTCGCGCATCTTGGCGAAGAAGCCGGCCGATTGCGGGCTGTTCTTGTCGGGCCCGCCCGCTTCCTCGAACTCGCGCATGAGCTCGCGTTGGCGCTTCGAGAGGTTGACCGGCGTCTCGACCACGGCCTCGACATACATGTCGCCGCGTTGGCTCGAGCGCAGCACCGACATGCCCTTGCCGCGCAGGCGGAACTGGTGGCCGTTCTGGGTCCCGGCGGGGACGTTGACGCGCGCGCGCACGCCCTCGATGGTGGGCACCTCGACCGTGCCGCCCATGCTCGCGGTCACCATCGGAATCGGCACGCGGCAATGAATGTTGGCGCCATCGCGGCGCAGGATCGGGTGCGGCCGGATCGAGAGGAAGATGTAGAGATCGCCCGGCGGCGCGCCGCGCAGGCCGGCCTCGCCCTCGTTGGCCAACCGGATGCGCGTGCCGTCCTCGACCCCGGGCGGGATCGCGACCGAAAGCGTCTTCTCTCTAGCGACGCGGCCCTGGCCGTGGCACACGCGGCACGGATCCTTGATCACCTTGCCCACGCCCTGGCAGGTCGGGCAGGTGCGCTCGATGGTGAAGAAGCCCTGCTGGGCGCGCACGCGGCCGTGACCGTGGCAAGTCTCGCAGGTCGCGGGCTGGCTGCCGCCCTCGGAGCCCGTGCCATGGCAATGATCGCATTGGACCGAGCTCGGCACGCGCACCTTGGCTTGCGAGCCCTTGAACGCCTCCTCGAGGCTGATCTCGAGGTTGAAGCGCATGTCCGAGCCGCGCGCGGCCGCGGTCTGGCCGCCGCGCCGGCGGTTCCCGGTGAACTCGCCGAACATCTCGTCGAAAATGTCGGCGAAGCCGGCCGAGAAGTCGAAGCCCGGATGAGCGCCCGGCCCGGCACCGCCGTTCGCCTCGAAGGCCGCGTGGCCGAAGCGGTCGTAGGCGGCGCGCTTCTGCTCGTCCTTGAGCACGTCGTAGGCTTCGCTCAAGTCCTTGAATTTCTGCTCGGCCGCCTTGTCGCCCGCATTGCGGTCCGGATGGAACTGCATCGCGAGCTTGCGGTAGGCCTTCTTCAGGTCCTCCGGGCTTGCCGAGCGGTCGACGCCGAGCGTCTGGTAATAGTCGGCCTTCGCCATGGTCCCCTAATCCGATCGCCTAAGACGACCGCCTAACCCTATCCCTGGCCCGCGGGCCGCGTCCCGTTGGCGCGCGCCGCGCGCCGCAACCCCAGCCCCGACACGAGCGCCGCCCCGCAACCGAACGGTCCGGGGCGGCGGACTCATGCATCGATACCCGCGGACGCGCGACGCGTCAGGCGGATTTCTTGTTCTTGTCGTCGTCGACCTCCTCGAAGTCGGCGTCGACCACCTTCTCGCCCGACGGCCCGGTACCCGACGAGCCCGTACCCGACGAACCGGCCGCGCCCGGACCCGCGTTGCCGCCGCCCGAGGACGGACCGGCGCCGGGCGCCGCAGCGCTTTCCTGGGTCGCCTTGTAGATCGCCTCGCCGAGCTTCATCGAGGCGCTCGCGAGCGCGTCGGACTTGGTCTTGATCGCCTCGGCGTCGTCGCCCGTGAGCGCCGTCTTCAAGTCGGCGATGGCGCTCTCGATCGCAGTCTTGTCGGCCGCGCCGATCTTGTCGCCATGCTCCTTCAAGCTGCGCTCGGTCGCGTGGATCAGGCCCTCGCCGTGGTTCTTCGCCTCGACCAGCTCGCGCTTCTTCTTGTCCTCGGCGGCGTGCGCCTCGGCTTCCTTGACCATGCGCTGGATGTCGGCCTCGTTCAGGCCGCCCGACGCCTGGATGCGGATCGCCTGCTCCTTGCCCGTCGCCTTGTCCTTGGCCTGGACGTTGACGATGCCGTTGGCGTCGATGTCGAAGGTGACCTCGACCTGCGGCATGCCGCGCGGTGCCGGGGCGATGCCCACCAGGTCGAACTGGCCGAGCAGCTTGTTGTCCGCCGCCATGCCGCGCTCGCCCTGGAACACGCGGATGGTGACCGCGGTCTGGTTGTCCTCGGCGGTCGAGAAGACCTGGCTCTTGCGCGTGGGGATCGTCGTGTTGCGGTCGATGAGGCGCGTGAACACGCCGCCCAGCGTCTCGATGCCGAGCGAGAGCGGGGTCACGTCGAGCAAGAGCACGTCCTTGACCTCGCCCTTCAAGACGCCGGCCTGGATCGCGGCCCCCACGGCCACCACCTCGTCCGGGTTGACGCCGCGGTGCGGCTCGCGCCCGAAGAAGTTCTTGACCGTCTCGATCACCTTGGGCATGCGCGTCATGCCGCCCACCAGCACCACTTCGTCGATCTCCGACGCCTTGAGGCCGGCGTCCTTGAGCGCGGCCTTGCAGGGCTCGACGGTGCGCGCGATCAGCTCCTCGACCAGGGCCTCGAGCTTCGCGCGCGTGAGCTTGATGTTGAGGTGCTTCGGGCCGGTCTGGTCGGCGGTGATGAAGGGGAGGTTGACCTCCGTCTGCATCGCCGAGCTGAGCTCGATCTTCGCCTTCTCCGCCGCCTCCTTGAGGCGCTGGAGCGCGAGCCGGTCCTTTCTAAGATCGATGCCCTGCTCCTTTTTGAATTCGTCGGCCAGGTAGTCGATGATGCGCTGGTCGAAATCCTCGCCGCCCAGGAACGTGTCGCCGTTGGTCGACTTGACCTCGAACACGCCGTCGCCGATCTCGAGCACCGAGATGTCGAAGGTGCCGCCGCCGAGATCGTAGACCGCGATGGTGCCCGAGCCCTTCTTCTCGAGCCCGTAGGCAAGCGCCGCCGCGGTCGGCTCGTTGATGATGCGCAACACCTCGAGGCCCGCGATGCGGCCCGCGTCCTTGGTCGCCTGGCGCTGGGAATCGTTGAAGTAGGCGGGGACCGTGATCACGGCCTCGCTCACCTTCTCGCCGAGATAGTTCTCGGCCGTCTCCTTCATCTTCTGGAGGATGAAGGCGCTGATTTCGCTCGGCGAGAACTTCTTGCCGCGCTCCTCGACCCAGGCGTCGCCGTTGCCGCCCTTGACGATGCGGTAGGGGACGAGGCCCTTGTCCTTCTCGACCATCGGGTCTTCGTAGCGCCGCCCGATGAGGCGCTTGATCGCGAAGAAGGTGTTCTCCGGATTGGTGACCGCCTGGCGCTTCGCCGCCTGGCCGACCAGGCGCTCGCCCGGCTCGGTGAAGGCGACGATCGAGGGCGTGGTGCGCGCACCCTCAGCGTTCTCGATGACCTTGGACTCCTTGCCCTCCATGACGGCAACGCAGGAGTTGGTCGTCCCGAGATCGATACCGATGACTTTGGCCATGTTTCTCCACCTCTTGCGGCGAACCCGTCGGGCCTGGATACAGCGCCCTTGGGGCCCCCGGGATTGATCGGCCGGATGGGCTCGATGGGTTGAAAACCTCAGGCCATAATTTGGGCACAATGGTGAATTGTTCAAGAGCCGATGGGGGCCGGCAGCCCATGCAGGGCTGGCTTGGCGGGCATTTCGGGCGGATGCTTCGGGCGGGCGTTTCGGGCGCCTTCGGGCGACCGGCGGGGCCGGTCTCAGGCCGGTCCCGGATTCGGCCGGAGGCCCGCATTGG
>Ga0335073_10014767_pt1 | contig 10939 bp, 10 predicted proteins | sample Lox_Sample_22_FD_207093 | JGI IMG/M metagenome (GOLD analysis project Ga0335073, IMG submission 207093) | Soil microbial communities from Loxahatchee National Wildlife Refuge, Florida, United States - Lox_Sample_2.2 | ecosystem: Environmental > Terrestrial > Soil > Wetlands | place: USA... | reverse complement strand
CGGACTCGGCGGGCCTGCGAGGGGCCTCCGCCGGCCAGCGCATCCGCCTCACCCACCTCACCCACCTCATCTGCCTCAGCGAGCGGGTTAGCATCACTGTGCGTTGTGAGCCGGCTGGACGGCGGCTGCTTGATTCCCGGCGGCAACGCGCCGGGCAAGATCACCGTGGCCCGTAGGGCTGGCTACAACCGGCCCAACAAGCCACGGAGGATCCCTCCGGTTACCTAAGCGGCGCCGGCGCCGCCGCCCGCCCACTTCCGCAACGCCTCAGACACCACCACCGGAACCACAAGCACCACGGGTCGCCTCGGAGACCGCCCGCTGCCGCCCAGGCCTGGCCGCCGGCACAGCCGGCCGACGGCAGGCGGCCGGCCCGCAAGATCGTCATGTGGCAGAAGGCCGGCTCCTGCCGGCTAACACTCACATGACGATCTTCAGCGGCTCAATGGTCACGCGCCACCAGGGCACCCGGCCATCCGGGCTGAACACGAATTGGAACGGCGGTACCAAATCGCAAAGTGATGCCAAAGAATGTCCTGTGACGCAAATTCTAATTCTCGGCGCTGAATGTCGTTGGTGACCCTTATCGTCTGAGCATGAGCAAAATCACCGCGACACGGGCCACGGCAGTCCCCGCCCGACCGGGTCACGCCGTCCAGGTACCCGCGTACCGCACGCGCGTTGTCGATCAGGTCGGTGAGGTACAGTTCCTCACGCCGCATGCAGAACCTGCGCGTCGGCCAGTACCTGGTCCCGGATCACTCGGTGCAGGCCGTCTTTAGCCACCAGGTCCACCTCCGGCAGCGGTCACTCACCTCGGGATCACCGTTGCCGGGCAAGACGACTTCCTGTCGGGACTACTTGAGCTGTACCTGGACGCGGTGCTCGGCGCGCTCCGCCGGATTCCAGTTTTGCGTCTTGAATAATGATCAGGACACAGCGCGGTAGAGGTCTGCGTTGTGTTTTTTGTGTTTCCTGTGGATGATGGACTGGTGGACTCAGACGACCTGATCCGGACTGGTGAGGCGGCGGTGCTGCTCGGCTGCTCTCGTCAGCATGTCGTGGACTTGTGCGACTCCGGCAGGCTCCCGGTGGTGCGCGGCGGCGGGTCGCACCGGTACGTGCGGCGCTCTGACGTGCTCGCCCTGGCAAGCCGCCCGCTGACGCGCGAGCAGGAGCAGTCACGGTGGCTGCACGCCGCGATCGCCAGCCGACTCGTCGCCGAGCCCGACCTGGTCCTGGAGCGCGCCCGGGCAAACGTCGACCGGTTCAGCGCCATCCACGCCGGGACGACGGCCGCCCACTGGCTAAGGCTATGGCGGGACACGCTGGACGCCGGCCCCGACCAGGTGCTCACCGCCCTGGTGGCGGAAACCCCGCAGGCGGCGGAGATGCGGCAGAACAGTCCCTTCACCAACATCCTGCCCGCTGAGGAGCGCCGCGCGATCCTGGAGTCCTTCCGGCGGCACTGGCAGGCAGGCCACCCGCGATGACGCGCGAACAGCTCGCGCATGTATTGCGCACCGTGGCACGGATCTCCGGGGAGCGCGACATCCTCGTCATCGGCAGCCAGTCCATCCTGGGCAGCTACCCGGAAGACGCGCTCCCGGCCCGGGCCACCGGTTCCATGGAAGTGGACACCGCGTTCTTCACCGACCCGGACGGCGCCAAGGCGGACGACGTCGACGTCAACCTTGGCGAGTTCTCCGAGTTCCACAACGAATTCGGCTACTACCCCCAGGGCGTCAGCGTGACCACCGGCGTGTTCCCGGCCGGCTGGCGCGACCGCCTCGTCGTCTTCGAGACGCCGGGCACCGAGCCGGGCCGCGGCCTGTGCCTGGAGCCGCACGACTGCATCCTGGCCAAGCTCGTCCGCTTCGACGAGAAAGACCTCGACTTCGCCGTCGCCCTCGTCGGGGCAGGACTCATCAACCTTGACACCCTGGCCGGACGGGCGGGCACGCTCCCCGCCCACCCCGCCGTCATCGACCGCATCCGGACCTGGATCAACGCCATGCGAACCCGCTAACAGCCAGCGACGGCTCCGGTCCAAGGAGCGGGACGACGCGGGGCCGCAGCGCGCTGTTGAGGCCAGTGAGGCGGGTGAGGTGACCATGGAGGCGTCTGGCGGGTCACGGCGAAGTGCCACAGGCCAGCAGGCAAGGCCCTCAACCGCGCGCGGGGCAGCAGCGCGCAGGGGTGATTCCAGTTTTGCGTCGTGAATCTGAGCCAAATGCTTGAGCGCTCAGGGGTGGACGACGCCAGTGTCCGAGGCGCAGGGCAAGCTCGGCGGCCCGGGTGAACTAGGTTGTCGAGGCGCCGCGCTCAAGGCGCTCGGCGATCCAGACCTTGATGATCGACTGGCGGTTGACCCCGAGGCGCCGCGCTTCGCGGTCCAGGGACTCGATCATCCACGCGGGAAAGTCGACGTTCACGCGCCGCTGCTCCAGGCCTGGCCGCCGCGCGGCCGACAAGTCCAGCTGGGACGTGACGTCCTCGCCATCGTCAAAGGCCCGGTCGAATTCCTCAGACTTCATAGATCCTTATCTCCTCATCCCGTGCCCGGCGGACAGAGATGATCCTGACCCTGTCCTCCCGGTAAGTCACCACGGCCGACCAGTGCCTGCCGCCCATCCGGCCGATCACGAGCCACCGCGGCTCGCCCGTCGTGCGGGCTGGCACCTCGATGCGCATCGGGTCCTGCCAGAGTTCCTGCGCCTGGATGAAGTCGACCCCATGTTTCTCACGGTTGGACGCACTCTTGAGAGGATCAAACTCAAAATCCATTTGTATACCTCCATGGTATACGTACCATACCGGAGAGGTCCATGAGGGACGTGGAAGACTCCTCAGGTGTCGACGGAGCCTGGTCTGAGGGCAGACAGACGCGGGGCTGCTCCGCGCAGGCCAGCCGCGGCGCGTCGTGGAACTGCCGCCCCATCACCGCCGCGCTCGGCGAGGTGACCTCGCACCTGCCCGCCGCCGAGGCGCGTCGGCACGAGGGTGCCATCGTCTACCTGTCCAGCCTGCCCACCTGGGTCGTGCGCACGGCCTGCCGCCGCCTCGCCCGCAGGGGCCGCCGCCCTGGTGGCGCGGTAACGCGGACCTCAGCGGAGCCGCGCCACCACCGCGTCCGCCTGCGCTGGCGTCACCGGGACGGGGATCTCGCTGACGGGGACGGTACGCGAACCGCCGTCGAGGAAGACCACCTGGTCCTTCATGCACGCGCGCAGTTCGGGATAGCGCGCCACGATGGTGTCCTGGTCGGCCTGGGCCTGCGCGAACCGCTGCTCCGCCTGCGCGGCCTGTGCCTGCGCGGCCTGAGCCTGCATGGCCGGCTTGACCTGCTCGTTGACGACCTTCTTCACCCCGCGGCCGATGGCGCGTCCGGCGAACCCGAGTGCCGCGTCGGTCACCGCGCCGCCTGGGTCGGACAAGAGGTCCAAGGCGAACCTGCCACGTTCCCATTTCTTGCTCCGCGGCTTGCGGCCGCGCGACCTGGAGCCCTCGGCGTTGTAGTGGTTGTAGCCGCCGTCGTCGGCGCCGGGCCCGCCGGACTGCTCGCTGAAGTGCTGGAAGGCCTGGGCCCCGCCGGCGTTCATGATGTCGAAGAACTCGCGGATCGTGCGTACGTCCGCGCCGCTGCCGCACTGAGGGCACACGGCCGCCCCGCTCTGGTATGCCACGAATCCATAATGCGCGCTATGTGCCGCTTCTGATAGACCGCCGGGGCGCCAACGCAAGGGGTGATCGGCGCTGGCCGCGCTCAGCTGATTCCTGAGTAGTCGGCGACGACGCGCGCAGTGCCGCCACCGGCGGGCGGGTCGTAGGCGGCGAACTGCTCCAGGTAAGGGATGTCGGCCTGGGTCAGTGCCTGGTCCTGCGCGTACAGGCCGGGAACGGTCAGGTGGAGGGTCGAGCCGACGGGCGGAGTGATCGTCAGCCGTGCCGCGTCGGTGTAGAAGACGAGCGCGCCGCCGCCGTCGGTGAGCAGTGCGAACTCCTGTCCGTCGGCGCCTGCCGCCGCCGTGTGCGCGTCGGTGACCGTACCGCCTGGCACCTTGGCCCGCCATAGCTTCTGGTCGTACTGGTCGGCCAGGTTGCCAGGGACGACGACCTGCCCCGCGACCGCCGGCTGCACCGCGACCGCCGCGTCGAGCGAGGAGGCGGTCGCCGCGGGAAGCTGGCCCGGCGCGACCGCGACCGCGGCGGAGTCTGGGCCGACCGCGGTGGCCAGGCCGTCGCCGCCGACCGTTACCTGCGGCGCGGTCGCGCTGGCCAGCAGGTAGGGCTCGATCGTGTCCTGCCAGGCGCCGCCAGGGACGGGCTGCGTGAACAGCAGGTACTCATCCGACGTCACCGTCGCCGGGCTGGAATGGAAAGCGTTGGCGACCTGGACGACGAACCAGCGCGGGCCGCCGCCGGCCGGCTCGTCGCGCGGGATGTAGTACGTGGCCTGGACCGGGCCGAACGCCGGGTAGTGCGTTCCGTCGGCCAGTTGCCTCCGGTACAGGCCCGCGTCGATCGCGTCGCTTGACCCCGACTCGACGCTGGCGAGTAGCGCGTCGCTGCGCTGGGCGTTCGCGCTGTTGTTGGTCGTGGTGTACCGGGAGAGTACGGCCTGTGCCTGCGTCAGGGTGAGCGGCGCCCCGCCTACCGCACTCGGCGTCGGCGACCCGGACGCCCGCGCCACCACCATGCCGGGCGTCGCGGACGGCGGGATGACGCTCGTGGCCCCTGGGGCCGGGTGGCGGCCGATCGTCAGCACCGCGGCACCGCCCAGGGTGGCGGCCACGGCGACGAGCCCGGCCGGGATCAGCCAGCGACGGCCGCCGCGCTCGCGGCCTCCGCCCGCGTTCGATGGATCCCTCGCGTCATCCCTCGCGCTCGTACGGTCGCTGAACCAGGAGGGAGGGGGCGCGGGCGGCCACGGGTAGGAGGACCCGTGCGGCCGGCCGGACGGCCGGGGCGGCGCCGAGCCGCCGGCGGACCCCAACTCGTCGGCATCGAGCTCGTCGGCATCGAGCTCGTCGGCATCGAGCGCCTGAGCCAGCGGAAAGGGAAGCGGGTAGGGATAGCTAGTGCCATCGGGCCAGGACGGCCGCGACGCGTCATACCGCTCGTCCGCTGGGCGGCCGTAATCCCAGTCGCTCATTGCCATCCCTCAGGAAGCGGCTCGCTGTTCGCACGTACCGGAGACCACCTCCGACGTGATTCACGCCGCCGGTCAACTCCAGTCATACAGGCAACGCTAACCCTCGAAAAGCGAGGAATGGCACCGGAGCCCCAGACGTCATAGAAAGGAAAGACATAGCGAAGGAACCCGGTCCGCGCGGGCGGCGGTCGGCCGTTAGCCGGCCGGGCTGGGCGGCGCAGGCTGTGCGGCGGGCTCCGTAACAGGCTGCGCGGCAGGTTGCGTGACAGGCTGCGTGACAGGCTGGCTGGCGGCGGTGCCGCAGAAGAACGGCGCGAGCTGTATCGGCTGCCCGGTCGCGCTCCGGCTCAGCTCGGTGCAGTGCGACTCGACCCACCGGACCCGGGGGTCCGGGCTCGGCGGTGAGACGGGGAGTATGAACAGCCGCACGTAGCCGCTGCTGATGTCGCTTCGCAGCGTGCTCAGCGTCGGGGCGGGCACGTTGCCGAGGAAGCCGCCGATCGGCAGCACCTCACGGCCGCTGTACAGGATGTAGTTCTGCGCGAGCCCAGACGTGTCGGTGCCCAACAGTGCGTCACCGGGTGGCGTCCCGGCTTCCAAGCGCTGGACGGCCCGGGTGAGGTTGGGCGCGGCGGCGGCCAGTGCCTGGTTGACGCGCGCGGTCTTCGCCGACTCGAACGGGGTGTCAAACGGGCCGAGCCCGCGGCTGACACAGCTCACGGACACCGCCGCGGGCAGCAGGAGCGCGGCGGTGACGGCGAAGCAGGCTCCCGTTCGGTACTCGCCCTTGCGCACCGCGGCCAGCAGCAGCTGGCCGACCGCGGCCGCCGCGGCGACCAGCATCACCACGGTCAGCTCGAGCGGGGCGAAGGCCGTACCGGACATCAGGTAGGCGCCGTAGCCGACGCAGCCGAGCACCGTCGCGGCGACGGTCAGCCGGACGCGGGCCGGCCAGGGGCGTGGCCCGCACGCGGCGAGGCCGGCGCCGCACAGCGCGGCGACCGCGGGGACCAGCGCCGCGACGTAGTAGGCGTTGAGGTACGTGCCGGCGCTGAAGAAGACGGCGAGGACCAGCCACCAGCCGCCCCACAGCACGACGGCCGCGCGCAGCGGGTCGCGCCTGTCCCGGATGCGGCGCCGCGCGATGAGCACGCCGAGCGCGCTGACCAGCGCCGCGGGCAGCAGCCAGCCGCTGTCGGCCGCGAACGGGCCGGACAGCAGCCGGTGCCAGGTCGGCTTGATGCCGAAGGTCTCCGCGTTGAGCAGCTGCCCGTTCTCCACGGCCGCGACCAGGAGCGGCGCGGGCGGACCCGCGGTGTCCGCCCAGTTACCGTTGAGCCGGCCCAGGCCGTTGTAGTCGAAGACTTGCGTGTACACGGAGTCGTTCGGGCTGCCGTCGACGTAGGGGCGGTCCTGTGACGGGACGAGTGAGACGGCGGTCATCCAGGCGAGCGAGATCACGACAGTGACCAGGCCCGCCAGCGCGACGTGCGCGCACCGGGTGCGCAGCCGCGCCGCGGGCGCGGCGAGCAGGTACGCGGCCGCCAGCGCCGGCAGGGCCAGCCAGGCCTGCACCATCTTCGCCTGGAACGCCAGGCCGACCCAGGCGCCGGCGAGCAGCAGTTGCGGCAGCGACCCGGTGACCAGCGCGGCGGACGTGGCGTCGGCGGCGAGCACGAGCAGCAGGATCAGCAGCGAGTCCGACACGTTGCCGCGGCCAAGCAGCACGGTGACGGGCGTGACGGCGAGCACGGCGGCGGCGGTCAGCCCGGCCGCCGGCCCGGCTGTCGGCCCGGCCAGCCGGCGGACCGCACGGTACAGCACAAGGACGGTGAGCACGCCCTCGGCCACCTGCGGCAGGACCAGCGCCCAGATGTGGAAGCCGAAGAGCCGCAGCGACAGGGCCTGCAGCCACAGGGCGCCTGGCAGCTTGTCGACGGTCACGGTCCCGGCCGGATCGAACGCGCCGAAGATGAAGTCGTGCCAGCTCTCCGACATGCTGCGGGCCGCTGCGCCGTAGAACGGCTCGACGCTGGCGCCGGCCATCCCCCAGCTGTACCCGACCGCCGCGACGGCGGCGATGGCCAGCAACGCCGGCCGGGCCCACGCGGGCTGGCCCGCGGGTGAACGCCATGGCGTAAGGAAACGCCGCCAGCCAGGTGCCCCTGCCGCTGGCGCTGGCGCGGTTTCCGGCATAAGTGCCACTGACGCCCCACCGGTCCAGTATGGCAGGTAAAGCTCGTTCATAGGCTGATATCCTGATTTTCAGGATATCAGCGGCCCTTTCCGACAACCCCCCGTTGACATCGACAACAGGGGGTTGTCATAATGGCGGCATGACACAGCACACGACAGGTCACCAGCAGGAATTCGACCGGCTGCGGCAGGTGCGGGCCGAGGCGCTCGAGCACATGCGGCAGGCGCAGCGGCTCGCGCGCGAGCGCCGCGACATGATTAGGCAGCTCATGGATGACGGGTTCTCCCAGGCGGACATCGCACGGGAACTCGGCGTCACCCGGCAGGCGATACAGAAGATGCTCGCATGCTGACGGCAACGCCGAGCGGAACGGGGCCGCTGGCATGCCGTCGCTCCAGGTTAACGACATCGAGCTGTTCCTGCCGCCAGGCAAGCCGCCGACCGCGGCGTGAGCGGCGGGCTGGGCGCGGAGCCACGCCTTCGTTCCGGATAAAAGCGAAGCTCATACCGAACGGGAGCGTGCTTTTCCCGTTCCCGCCGTGCCCGTAGGGTGCTGGCATGGCCCCGCCCGATGTGACACCAGCCGAGCACGCGCTCAACCCCGCGGAGATCGACGCCTTCTACCAGGTAGCCGGCGCCCGGCGCGACGTCAGGAACGGCTTCCTGCCCGACCCGGTGGACGACGAGGTACTGACCCGGGTGCTCGCCGCGGCGCACCAGGCGCCGAGCGTCGGGCTCAGCCAGCCGTGGGACTTCCTCATCCTGCGCGAGCGGGGGGTCAGGGAAGAGGTGCGGCGGCTCGCACAGGCGCAGCGGGACGTGTTCGCGGCCACCCTGCCGTGGGCGCGGGCGGAGGCCTTCCGTCGTTTGCGGGTCGAGGCGATACTGGAGAGCCCGGTCAACGTGGTCGTCACCTGCGATAGCACCCGCGGCGGCCGGCACGTGCTCGGGCGGCACGCGCAGCCACGGATGGCCGAGTACTCGGCGGTCTGCGCGGTGCAGAACCTGTGGCTCGCGGCGCGGGCGGAGGGGCTCGGCGTCGGCTGGGTGAGCTTCTTCGACGAGCGGGAGCTGGCCGCGGCGCTCGGCCTGCCCGCGCACGTCACCGTGGTGGCCTACCTGTGCGTCGGGCACGTCGAGGCGTTCCCGCCCGCACCTGAGCTCGCGCTGGCCGGCTGGGCGCGGCAGCGGCCGCTCGCCTGGGCGGTGCACGATGGCGGCTGGGGGCGGCGCGGCCTGCCGGGCGCGGAGCCCGCCAGCCTGCTCGATGACACGGTCGGCGCGATCCGCCCGCCCGACATCGCGGCGGCGGCCGCGGCCCGCGACCGGCAGGCCCAGCTCACCAAGCCGCCGGGGTCGCTCGGCTTCCTCGAGGACCTGTCGGTGCGGCTGGCCGCGATCGCGGAACAGTGCCCGCCGCCGCTGCCAGAGCCCGCCGCGGTCGCGGTGTTCGCCGGTGACCACGGCGTGCACGCCCAGGGCGTCACCCCGTGGCCGCAGGAGGTGACCGCGCAGATGGTGGCGAACTTCCTCGCCTCGACCGCCGTGGTCAACGTCATCGCCGCCCAGGCCGGCGCGGAAGTCTGCGTGGTCGACGTCGGCGTCGCCGCCGACCTGCCCGCCGCCCCAGGCCTGCTGCCGCGCAAGGTGCGCCGCGGCACCGCCGACATGACCGAAGGTGCCGCGATGACCCGCGACGAGGCGCGGCAGGCGGTCGAGGCGGGCATCGAGGTCGCCAGGGACCTGGTCACGGCGGGCAGCAGGTGCCTGATCACCGGGGACATGGGGATCGGTAACACCACCGCCTCCGCCGCGCTCATCGCCGCCTTCACCGGGGCCGACCCGGTGGAGGTGACCGGCCGTGGCACCGGCGTCGATGACCAGACCTGGGCGCACAAGGTCGACGTGGTGCGCCGCGCACTCGGCAGGCACCAGCCGGAGCCCGCCGACCCACTCGGCGTCCTCGCCGCGGTCGGCGGCCTCGAGCACGCCGCGCTGGCCGGCTACCTGCTCGGCGCCGCGGCGCTGCGCGTTCCCGTCATACTCGACGGGGTGATCGCGTGCGCCGCCGCGCTCGCCGCCGCCGCGTTCTGCCCGGACGCCATTGGCTTCATGATCGCCGGGCACCGGTCCACCGAGCCTGGCGCGAGCCGCGCGCTCGCCGCGCTCGGCCTGCGCCCGGTGCTCGACCTCGACCTGCGGCTCGGCGAGGGGTCAGGCGCCGTGCTCGCCCTGCCGGTCGTGCAGGCGGCGGCCCGGGTGCTGCGCGACGTCGCGACCTTCGACAGCGCCGGCGTTTCCGGCGCTAAGGACTAGCCGCCGCCCGCCTATCATGGGCAGGTGAGCCAGCAGCAGGGGGGCCAGCAGGGGGGCGGCAAGATGCCGGCGACCGCGGCCGAGCGGATACTGAACGCCGCCATGCGCGAGTTCGCGAAGTACGGGTTCGCCGGCGCCCGCGTGGAGCGGATCGTCAGCCGGGCGGACGTGAGCCCACGCTCGCTTTACTACCACTTCGGCAGCAAGCAGGGCCTGTACGAAGCCGTGCGCGAGCGGCTGAGCGCGCAGCACTTCGAGGACTTCGTGCGCGGCGTCACCGACGAGCCGCTCGTCGACCGGCTGCTCGCCAACCTGGACGTCGCGATGACGCCGCGCTGGCAGACCTGGGCGCGGCTGCTGATGTGGGAGGCGCTTGACGGCGGTGGGGCAAGCGCGCCCTATCCCGACGGCACGGTGCCTGGTGACCTGCTCGCGATCCGCGCCGCGCAGGAACGCGGCGAGCTCGACCCAGGCATCGACCCGCACGTGCTGACGCTGGCGTTCATCGCGATCACGTTCTGGCCGACGATGTTCCCGCAGTCGACCAAGCGGCTGACGCGGGACATGCCCAAGGACGAGCTGCTCGCGGCCCGCAAGGACCTCGTGCGGGCGCTCGTCCTTGGGCTCGGCAAGTCCTCGGGCTGAGCCCGCGGCAGGGACCCGGTGCCGCGTAACCGCGTAACGGTCAGTCCACCATGTCGGTGATCTGCACGCCGGTGGTCGCGGTGGCGGACTCGCGGACCACGGGGTCGGCCTCCGTGCCGAGCAACCGCCAGTCCTCACCGGGCTCAAGGATCTTCTCCGCGCCGCGGATCGCCGTGAAGTCGCCGGTCAGCGCCGGTGGTTCCTTGCCGGCGGCGAGGCCCTTCGCCGCCGAGAGCAGGATGTGCCGCATCCGGGTGATGGCCTTGTCGGTGGAGCCGAGCTGCTCCTGGGTGCGGTCGTAGATCGGGCCCATCGACTCGGTCACCATCAGGTCCTGGCTCACGAAGTCGTCGACGCCGCTGAAGATGCCGCGCTGCTGCCTGACCTCCTGGGACAGCTGGTAGTCGTTTTCCGCCGTGTACAGGCGCGGGGTGATCCCGTTGCGCGGGCTGGTGACCGGCGTCGAGAACGGGGCGAGCGCGAACAGGTTCGTGCCGCCGTAGTTGCGCGGGTTACGCCACTCCTTGGGCGCGGAAAAGTACCGCCAGCAGTTCTCGTCGTCGATCGGCACGAACATCCCGCAGCCCACGCTGAACGGGATGCTGGCGACCATCGTGGCGTAGGGC
>Ga0335073_10014766_pt1 | contig 10939 bp, 8 predicted proteins | sample Lox_Sample_22_FD_207093 | JGI IMG/M metagenome (GOLD analysis project Ga0335073, IMG submission 207093) | Soil microbial communities from Loxahatchee National Wildlife Refuge, Florida, United States - Lox_Sample_2.2 | ecosystem: Environmental > Terrestrial > Soil > Wetlands | place: USA: Florida... | reverse complement strand
CCCTGCACGTAGCGCCCGCGGCGGGTCGTGACCTCGCTGTAGGCGTCGATCCACATGCAGCCCGCGCCGAGCGATACCGCCGGCTGCGGCGGAATCCGGCCCGCGCAGCCGGCGCCGACGAAGTCATCGTGGACGTGCACTTCGTTGAGGCCGCGCAGCCAGATGAGGAGCGAGTCCGGCGCGTTCGAGGTGCCGAGGTAGCTGTGCGCGGCGCCCTTCACCACCAGGCGCAGGTTGTGGGTGCGCGCGAAGTTCACCGCGTGGGCGACGTCGGCGGCGCTGCGCGCCCTGACGGCATAGACGCTCGCCGCGGGCGTCCAGGCATCGAGCCACCCGGAGACCTCGGTGCCGGCCGGCTGATCGCCGAGGTAGAAGGGGTTGCGCAGGTTCTGCTTCACCTCGGCGCAGGCCGCGCCGGCCGCATCCGCCACGCACGGCGCGAAGAGCGCGTGCGGCTCGAGGAGGCTGCCGCCGACCTGGGTGCCGAGCTCCTGCCACTGCGCGGGCGTCGGCCAGTAGCGGTCGCCGGGCCGCACGCGTGCGAACGGCGACATGACCCGTGCCGCGAGCTGCGCGGGCAGGGACAGCGCGAGCGGCAGCGCCGCGCCGAGCTTCAAGAGATTTCTGCGCTGCATGACGAGAGCTCTCCTCGCGCAGCGCGCGCGGCGGCTGCGCCCATCGAAATCCGCCGTCAACGGCTCAGCCGACCGCCTTCACCGCCGCGATGAGCTCGGCCCCGGCCTTCTGCGCATCGCCGTACAGCATGCGGGTGTTGTCGAGATAAAAGAGCGCGTTCTCGATTCCCGAGAAGCCCGCGCCCTTGCCGCGCTTGATGACGATGACGTTCTTCGCCTTGTCGGCGTTGAGGATCGGCATGCCGTAGATCGGGCTGCCCTTGTCGGTGCGCGCCACCGGGTTCACCACGTCGTTGGCGCCGATGATGAGCGCGACGTCCGCGGTCTCGAACTCGGCGTTGATCTCATCGAGGTCGGCGATGAGGTCGTAGGGGACGCCCGCTTCCGCGAGCAGCACGTTCATGTGGCCGGGCATGCGTCCGGCGACCGGGTGGATGGCGAAGCGTACGTTCACACCGCGGTCGATGAGCAGCTGGCACAGCTCCCAGATCTTGTGCTGCGCCTGCGCGACTGCCATGCCATAGCCCGGCACCACGATCACCTTGGAGGCGAAGGCCATCATCACGCCGACGTCGGAGGCCTCGATGGGCTTCAGGCTCCCCGTCACCGTACCGGTGGCCTCGCCGCCCGTGTCGCCGAAGCCCGAGAACAGCACGTTGCCGAGCGAGCGGTTCATCGCCTTCGCCATGAGCTGCGTGAGCAGCGTGCCGGCCGAGCCCACCACGGTGCCGGCGATGATCATCGCGGCGTTGTCGAGCACGAAACCCTCGAGGCCGACGGCGAGGCCGGTGAGCGCGTTGTAGAGCGAGATCACCACCGGCATGTCGGCGCCGCCGATCGGCAGCGTCATGGTGACGCCGAGCACCAGCGCCAGCACGAAGAAGCCGGTGACCACGGCGGGACTTGCGTTGAGGTGCGCGGCGACCATGCCGCCGAGCGCCAGCGCCGCCGCCAGCACCAGCAGGTTGAGGATCTGCTGGCCAGAGAAACGGAAGCTGCGGTTGATGAGTCCCTGGAGCTTGCCGAAGGCGATGAGGCTGCCCGAGAAGGACACGGCGCCGATGATGCCGCCGAGGACCGCCAGCGAGCCGGTCGCGTAGCCGGACGTCTCGCCGCGGTACAGCTCGACCGCCGCGATCGCCGCCGCCGCACCCCCGCCCATGCCGTTGTAGAGCGCGATCATCTGCGGCATGTTGGTCATCGCGACCCGCTTGCCGCTCCACCAGGCGAGCACGCCGCCGACGAGAATGGCCGGCAGGATCAGCTCGTAGTTCGACATGCCCGGATAGAGGAAGGTCACGAGCGTCGCGACCGCCATGCCGGCGCCCGCCCAGAGGATGCCGCTGCGCGCCGTCACGGGCGAGCTCATGCGCTTCAGACCCAGGATGAAGAGCACCGCGGTGACGAAGTAGCTCGCCTGGATCGCGAGCCCCGCCGACAGCCAGGCCGGCATCAGTGCGTCCCCTGCTTCGCGCGCGCGCCGCTCGACTTGAACATCTCGAGCATGCGCTCGGTCACGACGTAGCCGCCGACCGCGTTGCCGGCCGCGAGCAGCACGCCCAGGAAGCCGATGGTCTTCTCGAGGGGGGTGCCGGCGCTGCCGAGCGCCACCATGGCGCCGACCAGCACGATGCCGTGCACGAAGTTCGAGCCCGACATGAGCGGGGTGTGCAGGATCACCGGCACGCGCGAGATGACCTCGTAGCCGGTGAAGGCCGCGAGCATGAAGATATAGAGTGCAACCATTCCGGTCATGTCAGCCCCCGAGCGCCTTGGCCGTCGGCTCGTGTTTGATCGCGCCGTCGCGGGTGAGGCAGGACTGCGCGAATACCTCGTCGTTCCAGTCGATCGAGAGCTCACCCTTGGCGAGCGCAGGTTTGAGGAAGTTGAAGAGATTGCGCGAGTACATCTCGCTCGCGTTGTAGGCGAGCTCGGTCGGCAGATTCACCGGCCCGACGATCTTCACTCCCTGGTGCTCGAGCACCTCGCCGGCGCGGGTGAGCTCGCAGTTGCCGCCCTGCTCGGCGGCGATGTCGACCACCACCGAGCCCGGGCGCATGCGCTCGACGGCGGCGCGCGACACGATCTTCGGCGCGGGGCGGCCGGGCACGGCGGCGGTGGTGACGACGGCGTCGGCGAGCGCGATGCGCGCATCGAGCGCCTCCTGCTGCCGCGCCTTCTCTTCCGCGGTGAGCTCGCGCGCGTAGCCGCCGGCACCGTCGGCGCTGACGCCGGTCTCGACGAACTTCGCGCCGAGCGATTTCACCTGCTCACGGGTGGCGCTCCTCACGTCGTAGGCCTCGACCACGGCGCCCAGGCGCCGGGCGGTGGCGATCGCCTGCAGTCCCGCGACGCCCGCGCCGATGATGAGCACCTGCGAGGGGCGGATGGTGCCGGCGGCGGTGGTGAGCATGGGCAGGAACTTCTGCAGGTGGCTGGCCGCGATCAGCACCGCCTTGTAGCCGGCGATGGCCGCCTGCGAGGAGAGCGCGTCCATCGACTGGGCGCGCGAGATGCGCGGCACCAGCTCCATCGAGAAGGAGGTGAGGCGGCGCTCCTTGAGCGCGCGGACCTCGGCGGCGCGTGCGTAGGGCTGCATGAAGCCGATGACGACCGCGCCCGGCTTCAGCTGTGCGATCTGCTCGAGCGTGAGCGGCTGCACCGTGAGCAGCACGTCGGCAGCGGTGAGCACCGCGGCCGCGGAGTCGGCCCAGGTCACACTCTTATAGGCGCCGTCCGGAAAGCGCGCGCGCTCGCCGGCGCCGCGCTCGATGAGCACCTGCGCGCCTTCCCTGGCGAGCTTCTCCGCGATCTCCGGAGTCAGACTGACGCGCGTTTCCCGGGGCGCGGTTTCCTTCAGCGCACCGATCTGGACTGGCATTCAAAAGCCCCTTCGCCGAGCCGTGGCCGGTCGGCCACGCGACTCTGAAAATTTCAATTTAATGAAGACCTTGCGATGTTGAATTCTTGCACATAAGTGCCGTATCTTACAGCCGTCATGCACGGGATCGATCTCGATCGCGCCGACCACGGCCTCCCCGACGACCTCGCGGTCGTCGCCGCGCCCGCGGCGCGCGGCCTTTCCCAGCTCGTGCTGCGCACCGACGTCGCCGGCATGCCGCTCGAGTGGATCGATTACAAGGAAGCCGCGCGACTCTACACCCAGGAGCAGGTCGCTTACACGTGCGGCTCGCTCCTGTACCAGCTGTACGGCGGCACCAATGCGCGCACCGGCGCGCGCACCGTGCTCGAGGTGAACTCGATCGTCGCCACCATCGGGCACACCGGCAATCCCGGCAACACGCGCCACGACTACGTGCCGCCGCTCAACAATCAGACGCTGTTCCGGCGCGATGCGTACCTGTGCATGTACTGCGGGCTGCGCTTTCCCTCGCGCGAGCTGTCGCGCGATCACATCCGGCCCTTCAGCCAGGGCGGCGTCGACGTCTGGACCAACGTGGTGGCCGCCTGCCGCCGCTGCAACAACCAGAAGGCCTCGCGTACGCCGGAGCAGGCGCGCATGCAGCTGATCGCCGTGCCGTTCACGCCGACCTACGCCGAGTACATCTTCCTCAAGGGCCGCCGCGTGCTCGCCGACCAGATGGAGTACCTGGTGGCGCATTTCCCGCGCACCAGCCCGCTGCACGACCGCATCCGCGCGTACCTTGGTTAATGCTCGCATCGGACATCGCGGGCACATCCACGTGCCTGATCAGAGCCTGATCAGAGACTCGTCGACCTGTTAAAGTCCGCGGCGTGATCTTTCTCGTCGACGCCTCGGTCTACGTCTTTCGTGCCTACCACTCGATGCTGCCCGACATGCGCGACCGGGACGGCAACTCGACGCACGCCGTGTTCGGTTTCGCGCGTTTTCTCGGCGACCTGATCGAGCGGGTGCGGCCCACCCACATGGCGGTCGCCTTCGACCAGCGCTCGAAGGAGTCCTACCGGCGGCGCCTGTTCCCGGCCTACAAGGCCAACCGCGAGCGTCCGCCCGAGGACCTGACGCAGCAGTTCGGCCGCTGCCGCGAGCTGTGCCGGCATTTAGGGGTCGCCGAGTTCGTCTATCCGGAATACGAGGCCGACGACATCATCGGCACGCTCGCCGGGATGATGCGCGCCGGCGGCGAGCGCAGCGCCTACATCACCCGCGACAAGGACCTGGCGCAGCTGATGCGCGACGGCGACCTGCTGTGGGACTTCGGCGCGCGCGGCCAGTTCGGCTATCACGACATCGAGCGCCATTACGGCGTGCGCCCGGAACGCTTCGCCGACTACCTGGCGCTCGCCGGAGACGAGTCCGACAACATCCCGGGCGTGCCCGGCGTCGGCCATCGCACCGCGGCCTCGCTCATGAAGGCCTTCGCCTCGCTCGACGATCTGTACGAGGACCTCGACGGCGTCGCGGCGCTCAGGATCCGCGGCGCCGGTACGCTCGGGGCGCGGCTCGCCGCGCATCGCGAGGCGGTGTTCCTCGCGCGGCGGCTGACGCGCATCAGCTGCGACCTGCCGCTCGGCGTCGGCGCCGCGGGCCTCGCGCGGCGCAAGCCCGACCTCCCGGGGCTCGGGCGCTTCTACGACGTCCTCGGCTTCGGACCCTTCCTGCGGCAGCAGGGGGCGCGACTCGCGCAGCTGCCGGCCGCCTGAGGCGGCTCGCGAAGCTGCACGGTTAGACGCTATGCTCGGCACCCGGCTCGTGCCGGGGCAGAACCAGTCCTCGAGGGGTAGTCATGGCGGCCGCGACGACGGACAAGAACATCGAGTCGGTACTCATCGAGCAGCGTAGCTTCCCGCCTGCTCCCGAATTCACCGCGCGCGCGCGCATCAAGCCCCACGACCTCGAGAGCCTGCGCAAACGCGCCGCCGAGGATCACGTTGGATTCTGGGCGGATCTCGCCTCGCAGGAGCTCAGCTGGCAACGGCCGTTCACGGTGGCGCTGGACGAGACGCGCGCGCCCAACTACCGCTGGTTCACCGACGGGCGCCTCAATGCCTCGGTCAACTGCCTGGACGTGCACCTCAACGAGCGTGGTCACAAGACCGCCGTCATCTTCGAGGGCGAGCCGGGCGACGTCCGGCGGCTCTCCTACCGCGAGCTGCACGCGGATGTCTGCCGCTTCGCCAACGCGCTCAAGGCCTCCGGCATCGCCAAGGGCGACCGGGTCGTCATCTACATGCCGATGGTGCCGGAGGTGCTGGTGGCGATGCACGCCTGCAACCGCATCGGCGCGATCCACTCGGTGGTGTTCGGCGGCTTCTCGGCGCCGGCGCTCAGGGACCGCATCGAGGACACCGAGGCGAAGCTGGTCATCACCGCCGACGGCGGCTGGCGTGGCGGGCAGGCGGTGGACCTCAAGGTGAGCACCGATCACGCCCTCGCCGCCGGCTGCCCGAGCGTCAAGCGGGTGATCGTCCTCAAGCGCACCGGGCGGCAGGTGCCGATGGCCGCGGGGCGCGATGTCTGGTGGCACGACGCCATCGAGGGGCAGCCGCCCTCATGCGAGGCCGAGTGGGTCGAGGCGGAGCACCCGCTCTTCATCCTCTATACCTCGGGCTCGACGGGTAAGCCCAAGGGCATCCAGCACGCGACCGGCGGCTATCTGCTCGGCGCCAAGGTCACGACGCAGTGGGTCTTCGATCTGCGCGACGACGACGTGTTCTGGTGCACGGCGGATGTCGGCTGGGTCACCGGACATTCCTATATCGCCTACGGACCGCTCGCCGCCGGCGCCACCATCGTGATGTACGAAGGCGGCCCCACCTTCCCCGACGGCGGCCGTTTCTGGAAGAACTGCCAGACTCACGGCGTGACGGTGTTCTACACCGCGCCGACCGCGATCCGCGCGCTGATGAAGCTCGGTGACGACATCCCGGCGAAATACGACCTGTCGAAGCTGCGCCTGCTGGGCAGCGTCGGCGAGCCGATCAATCCGGAAGCGTGGATGTGGTATCACCGCGTGATCGGCAAGGGGCGCTGCCCGATCGTCGACACCTGGTGGCAGACCGAGACCGGTGCGATTCTCATCTCACCGCTCCCCGGGGTGACCGCCACCAAGCCCGGCTCCTGCACGCAGCCCCTGCCGGGGATCGATGCCGACATCGTCAACGATCACGGCGAGTCGGTGAAGCGACCCGACGCCGGCGGCTATCTGGTGATCCGCAAGCCCTGGCCCTCGATGCTGCGCACCATCTGGCGCAACAACCCGCGCTACATCGAGGGCTACTGGTCCAGGTTCCACACCCATTGCTACGTGGCGGGCGACAGCGCGCATCGCGACAAGGACGGCTACTACTGGATCATGGGACGCATCGACGACGTGCTCAAAGTCTCGGGGCACCGGCTCGGCACCATGGAGATCGAGTCGGCGCTGGTGGCCAATCCGCGCGTCGCCGAAGCCGCGGTCGTCGGCAAGCATCACGACATCAAAGGCGAATCGGTGTTCGCCTACGTGGTGCTGCGCGGCCCGCGTCCCACGGGCGACACGAGCGCGCTCACCCGGGAGTTGCGCGACTGGGTGGGCGAGCAGCTCGGCCCCATCGCCAAGCCGGACGACATCCGCTACGCCGACAACCTGCCGAAGACGCGCTCCGGCAAGATCATGCGGCGTCTGCTGCGCGCCGTGGCGAACGGCGAGGAAGTCACCCAGGATGTCTCGACGCTCGAGAACCCGGGCATCCTCGAGCAGCTGCGCGGCGCCGGCAGCGGCGCCAGGGCACCGGCCGCGGCGACCGCCCGGCGCGCCGCAGCCAAAGCGAAGCCGGTCGCCAGGGCGAAACCGGCCGCCCAGGCGAAACCGGCCGCCAAAGCGAAGCCGCGGGCGAAAGCCGCGACGAAGCGCCGGCCGAAGAGCAAGCCCGCGCGGCGGGCCGCGGCGGGTAAGGGACGCGGCGCGGCCAGGGGCAGGCCGGCGAAAGCGCGCCAGGCGCCAAAACGCGCCGCGCGCCGGCGCGCCGCCCCGCGACGCGAGCGCTGATTCAAAAACAAGCCCAGGGTATCGGGACGGCGGCCGGCGCTGGCATCGCTCAGCCGGACGACGCGGTCGCATCGAGCCCGAGCACCACGAGACGCCGCTCGAGCCGCTCGCCGAGCGTCGCCGGGCGCTCGAGTCCCATGCGCTCGAGCGCCGCCGCGTGGCGTGCGGCCGGCCGGCCGCGCCAGACCGCCGCGGCGGCGGTGGCGAGCTTTGCGAAGGTGCCGGTGGAGCGCGTATCGAGATAGCGCAGCGCACGCGCGAGCGCCACCTCCTCGGCGGTCAGATCGGTGCCGAAGGGATACTCGCTGAAGAACCCCCGCTCGCGGTGCGCCGCGAAGGCGCGCGCCAGGCGCGCCGGCGTGTTGTCGCGGCAGGCCGCCGGGATGCGGTAGTCGGGGCGGATCTTGCCGGCGGCGCGCGCCTGGGCGAGCAGCTCCTCCTGGAAGCGCGAGTCGGCGATCTCGAGCAGCGCCGTCACGATCTCCTCGTCGGTGCGGCCGCGCAAATCCGCGATGCCGTACTCGGAGATCACGATGTCGCGCAGGTGCCGCGGAATGGTCTCGTGGCCGTAGCGCCAGAGGATGTTCGAGGTGGTGCGGCCGTGGCGGGTGCGCGTGGCGCGCACGCACAGGATCGAGCGCGCGCCGGGGAGCGCGTGCGCCATGGCGACGAAGTTGTACTGGCCGCCGACGCCCGAGACCACCTGGCCGCTCTCGAGCGCATCCGACACCGCGGCGCCGAGCAGCGTCACCATCATGGTGGTGTTGACGAAGCGCGCGTCGCGCCGCTGCAGCATGCGCAGCTCCTGGTCGGGGCCGTAGAGCTGGTTGACGTAAGCGACGCCGCGCATGCCGAGCTGCGCGCGGTCGCTCTCGGGCAGATCGCGCAAGGCGGCGTAGAAGCCGCGCGGCCCGAGGAAGAAGCCGGCGTGCAGCACCTGGCCGCGCCTGAGCTCGCGCCCCAGGCACTCGCGTGCCAGCGCCGCGCGGCCCGATGCATCGCCGAGATCGGCGCGCAGCCACTGCCCGCCGCGCACCCGCATGCGGCCGTCGGCGAACTCGACGTCTTCGCGGAACACGCCGTGGTATCTGAGCTCGGCGAACTCGGCGGCGCTCAGCTGCGGCCCGACGCCGGCCGCCAGGAGCTGCGCGAGGATGCCCTCATCGAAGCGCTCGGCCGTCGCGCCCGCCGCCAGCAGCCGCTCGAGCGCGAGGGAGTCGTAAACGCGGCGCCGCAGGATCCCGGCGCGGTACAGCTCGAGCAGCTGGTCGACGAACATCTCGCTGGATGCGAACAGGCCGCGGACGAAGGGCGCGCGGCCGCCGGCGGCGTCGATCAGCGCGGCGCCGCTGCGCGTGCCGGGCGCGCTGAGCGCGCCGAGCGCCTGCGCCCAGGCGGCGTTCTGCTGATGGCGCAGCAGCAGCGCGTAGGCGATCGAGTCGCCGAGCTCGCCGATGCCGATCTGCAGCGTGCCGCCGTCCTTCACCAGGGCGCTCGCGTACATGCCGATCGCCTGCTCGGCGTCGCCGATCGGCGCGTTCGGCGGGCCGAACAGGTCGAAGTCGTAGCGCGCATCCTCGATGAGGTAGTCGAAGCGCTCGGGTGCGACCTGCGCCTGCCCGGTCATGAACGGCATCTGCGCGTGCACCTCGCCGATCACCACGACGTCGCGGCCGGCGCGGCGCAGCGCCTCGAGCTGCGGCAGCAGGTCCACGATCACGTCGGCGTTGGAGCCGAAGCTGAGCGCCGTCTCGCCGCCGACGGTACGCCGCGCGACGAGCTGCGCCACCACGTTGACGCCGTGCGCCAGCACTTCGCGCGCGACGTGCGTGTAGTTGGCCGACAGGTAGTTGCGCTGCGCGTGGGCCGAGTTGAGGAAGGCGCCGGGGGTGAGATAGAACTCGATGACGCGCACGTTGGGGGGCAGGCGGTTCGCGAGCAGTGCGCGCGCGTATTCGGGCTCGACGTAGCTGCCGAAGACGCGCGTCACGAGGGGCGCGAGCAGCCGGGCCTCGAGCGGCGCGCGCGCCACGGGTTTCAGCAGCGAGAGCGCCGTGACGATGGTGAGCTCGATGCCCGGATCGCGCTGCGCGCGGCGGTAGAGCTCGTTGACGAAGGGGTTGGGCTTGCCGATGCCGAGCGGCAGCGCCAGCACCACGCGCGGCCCCACGCGGGCGAGCACCGCGTCGACGCAATGGCCGACGTCGTCGAATATCTCAGGCATGCAGCTTGTGGCATGCTCCCCGAAGCAAGCGGCGCGCGTCAACCGCGCGCCGCCACTTGCGGAGAAACGCATCATGGCATCGCACCGCCCCGCACTCGATCCGCGCGACGTCGCGCCCGTCAGCCGCTCGGGATACCCGCAGCCGTATCGCTCGCGGGTGCTGCCGCGGGAGAAGCGCGCTCTCGGCGATGCCTTCGGCCTCACCCGCATCGGCATCAACCACACGACGCTGCCTCCCGGCAAGGAGTCCGCGATGTGCCACTGGCACACGCATGAGGATGAGTTCGTGTACGTGCTCGAGGGCGAGGTGGTGCTGCGCACCGGCGCCGGCGAGCAGCGGCTCACGGCGGGGATGTGCGCGGGCTTCGCCGCCGGCGTCGCCGACGGGCATCAGCTCGTGAACCGCAGCGACCGTCCGGCGGTGTACCTCGAGATCAGCAACCGCGACACCGAGGACCAGGCCCACTACACCGACCCGCAGGTCGATCTCGCCTTCAGTCCGCCGCACGCCCGCGGCCGCTTCACGCGCCGCGACGGGAGCGCTTATTGATCGCCTGAAATCGCCTGGCGGCGCTCCTGGCGGACAGCCGCTTCGGCCCTAGTGCGCCGCGGTCAGCCGCAGGTTGAAGGACACCGTGACCTCGTTCCCGGCCTGGTCGGTCGCCTTCCAGTCGCCCTGGCCGACGCCGTAGTCGAGCCGGCGCACGACGGTCTTGCCGGCCATGTAGGCGGCCGCGGCGCCGCCCTCGGTGACCTCGCGGAACGTGAACGGCACGCTGGCGGCGCGCGTCACGCCGCGGATGGTGAGCTGGCCCGCGGCCTGGTAGCCGGCGGAGGTCTTCACGATCTGCGTGGCGCTGAAGTGCGCCTGCGGGAATTTCTTCACCGCGAACAGGTCGTCGCTCTTGAGCGTGTCGTCGCGGTCCTTGTCGCCGGTGTCGAGTGCGGCGACTTCCACCGTCACCTCGAGCCGCCCGCCGGCGGGGTCGGCGCCCGGGAAATCGAGCGCCACGGCAAAACGGGGGAAGCGGCCGGTGTTCGGCGCGCCGGCCTGGAGAAAGGTGAACTGCAGCGAGCTCTTCGCGGCATCGAGCGTATAGCGGTGG
>Ga0335073_10014765_pt1 | contig 10939 bp, 7 predicted proteins | sample Lox_Sample_22_FD_207093 | JGI IMG/M metagenome (GOLD analysis project Ga0335073, IMG submission 207093) | Soil microbial communities from Loxahatchee National Wildlife Refuge, Florida, United States - Lox_Sample_2.2 | ecosystem: Environmental > Terrestrial > Soil > Wetlands | place: USA: Florida... | reverse complement strand
TGCGCACCTTCATTCTCAGCATCGAGCCGGGCCGATCCTGTGCGAGGTGCGTCAGGGCAACGACGCGCGTGTCGATTATGTTGTGCGATCCGGCGCCAGCCACCGAGAGGGGTAGAACGAAGTCATCACCGAGGGTCCGGTCCAGCGGCCGCCAGAGACTGCGTCTGATCGCAAACAGAGAACCCGAGGCCATTGCGAGAATTCCGCGCTCGCTTTCTCGTTCGCGGAGCCACGTATCGTAGCGGAGATACAGGCTCTCGTTCCTGGCCACGCGCGTCCCGCGCGAGTTGCTGTATTCGGCATGCGCTGTCACGAGCCCCACGCGCGGATCGGCGAAGTTTTCGACGATCTGGCGTAGCGCGCCGGGATGGACGGTGGAATCGGCGTCGGTGAGCACGAGAATTTCACCGGAGGCAGCCGCCACGAGGCCGTTTTGCATCGCGCTTTTGCCCTGTTGGCGGGGGAACGAGATCAGGCCTACGCCTTCGTGGCGAAATCGTTGAACGATATCCTCGGTTTTGTCGGACGAACCGTCGCTGCCGACTAGTATCTCCACGAGTTCACGCGGATAATCGCAAGCGATCAGGGTATGGAGTTTCGCCTCGATGGTTGATTCCTCGTTGTGCGCCGGCACGATCACGCTGATCGACGGCAGCACCCGCCTGCGAACGAAATCGATGCGGTGCCCCAGGAGACCGCACCGGAGAAGAGCGGGATAGCCGAAATAGACGTAGATGATCTCCGCGAGACTCCCCCAGAACAGAATTTGCATTGCGAGCTGGCAGTTCATCTCAGGGCGCGGACCTCTGCCGTTGCCCGCTCGCTGATGTGCTCTGCCACTGTTCTTTGAACGGGGAGATCACGGTATGAAATCAGTTGAATGCCGCTTCGCTCCAGCGCATCGCGCCATTCCCGACCGGTGAGCCACTGCAGTTCTTCTTCGCGTAATGCGCGAATCGGATCGTTCTCGGAAAAGCCCCGCTCGAAGAGGCCGGGATGGCATGCCAGTTCAAAAGTGCCTCGAGGCAGGTTCTCGAAAGTCGATTTCCAGCGCTGGCCGAGGACGTCGAAGTCGCCGCGGTCACGCGAAAGGAAGGAGACGCGGCTGTCTGGCATATAGAATTTTCGAAATGCCGCTGCCTGCAGAAAACTGCGATACAGTCGCACCGAGATTCGCCGCGCAAGCGAGCCCGCGTGGGGTCCCCCGAGCGAATCGGTGCCAAGGGCTTCGCTCCCGGGCCAGGCGACAGACCGCGGAGCGCGCGTACAGCGGATTCCTTCCGCTGTGAGCGACCGGATGAAAGGGCCGATCGCCGCGGGGTAAATATGCATGTGCTGGTGCGAATCTGCATGCGTGGGAATCAAACCGCGTTCCTTCATCCATTCAATCTGTGCCCGAAACTCGGCTTCGATCTCATGGCCGGCGGCCCGCCAGAGCCACAGCTTCATGCTCATCGCTGCGGGCCTGTGAAATTTGCCCTCCGCGTCCACCAGAGTCGGAACTTTCTGCGGGGGGAGAACGGGCCGGCCTGCCGTGATGTTCAAATGCACCCCAACGCTGAGCCGTGGCGCAGCCGCCAGCCGCGAAACCGCGTATTCGGACGCAGGCATGTTGACCATCAGCGATGTGCTGGTCACAAAGCCGTAGCGATGCGCCAGGACGATTCCATCCGTGATCCCACGGCTCATGCCAAAGTCATCGGCGTTCACGATCAGCCGCGCTCCGCTCATGGCCGCGCGGCCTTTTCGACAATCAGGGGAATTTTCCCGCCGCTGCGAATAATGGGCTCAGCTCCGAGTTCAGCCGTTACTTGAATTCCTGCGCCGAGAAGATTCTGAAGATCGCTTCGGATCTGCATCAAATCGTCCGCCGTGTGTCCGTTCTGCGTTAAGCCGCGTGCCACGGCCCGAACAACGACGCGGCTTGGCCGGTCGTGCACGAACTGGCAGCATCGGAACGACGTCGCTCGCTTCAGGAGTTGATTCAAGGCTCGAGCGGAAAACAGCCGGCCGTCCGGGCAGTACAGAGTGTCGCTTTCGCGAGTGATTGTCGGAACAACGAGAGGGAACGCCCGCCCACAAGAACAAAGTGGGCCATCTTGCCACCGCCCGCGATCGCCGATGCGATAGCGGATCAATGGCATAGCATCATTCAAAAATCCCGTCCAAACGAGATGCCCCTCTTCACCCGGCTCTGTCGGATTACCAATGTCGTCGAGAATTTCCAGGAATCCGTATTCGGGCGCGAGATGCATCTGGCCGCGCTCGCATTGCTGAATCAAGCCGCAATACTCCGTCATGCCATAGGTATCGAACGTATGAGCCTGAAAAGCCGCTTCGATCTTTGCGCGCACCTGAGGATAGAGTGGCTCGCCGCTTGTAAAGACAACCCGCATCGGGATGCGAATGCCGGCTTCGATTGCGAAATCTGCAAGAATGCCGAGAACCGACGGAAATCCTTCGAGCACCTGGCCTCTGTGCCTGCACAGAAAGTCCAGGTACGCGGCCGCCGTCTTTTTCGACAAGTGGAAAATGCTCATCAGAACTTGCCGCTCCGGCACGTTATAGGTCCAATAAGGTGGCTCGCTGCGATTCATTGGAACGATCCGCGCCCCCTGCAACGTGATGCGCGGTTGTCGCGGTTCGATATTGGCCCAGGCCCATTGCCGAAGCAGAAAAGCCCAGTTGTAGCGGGCCAGGCTTTCGGAGTAGGCCACGCGCAAACTGGCGCCGGTGGTGCCCGTCGTGCCGGCCCGGATGCGCTGGTTGGCCGGAACGGCGCGAGAAAGAAACCGATCTTGATTATCGAGGATGGTCTCGCGATCGATCACCGGCAAGGTTCTTAGGTCCTCGAAACTGCGAAGCTTCACACGGGGATAATCGGCGTAAAAGGGAACTGAACTGAAAGCATGGCTTAGCGTTTGCCGAAGACCCTGAAGTTGATGATCGGCAATTTGCGCGGCATTCCAGGACTCGTGCTCGCGGAGATCGCCGAGAATCGCGAAAGTTTCACGGGAATATCGGAGCCGCGTGAGGACCCAGCCTCGCGCGCTCGTCAGCAGATGCCGCGCAGGCGCCGGTGCGCGGTCATAGAAATACTGCAAGCGCGGAAGATTTTGTCTCACGAGCGGTTCAAGCATGCCGGGTGAGCTCCTGGGCAGTCCACGTGATCGAGCCCAAGCCTCGAGTCGCAATTTCCGCGCAGAATCGCTGCAGCTTGTGGGTTTCTGAATGATTGTTCAATCTCTGGGCTACGAGATCGCGTCCGCGCCGGCCCATTCTCGCTGCCGCTCGCGGATGATCGAGCAGCCATCCGATTCCTTGCGCCAGCTCATCGGCTTGATCGGGCGAGCAAAGCAAGCCCGCCTCCCCGTGCCGGAAGAAAGGGCGGATCGGTGGCAGGTCGGTCGCAACTACGGGCAGCGCGCAGGCCCAGTATTCAAAGACCTTCACCGGAATGTTTCGCATGAATTTGGAAATCGGCTGAAGCGGACACACGCCGATACGTGCCTCGCTCAACGCTTTGGCCATCCGTTCGTGATCGATGCGGCCCCGGATCACGATGCTGGATTCGAGTCCGAGGGCGCGAATGCGCTCGCGCATGTCCTTTTCGGCAGTTGCGTTGTCAAAATAGCCCATCAGGAGCAACCGGACCTGGCGATCCGGGCGGGCCAGGAGGCGCATCGCATCCAACAAGATGTAGGTACCGGCGCGTTCGGAAAGGCCTCCGCGATAGACGACGTCGAATTCTTTGGCTTCTAAGGTGGGCGCCGGAAAGAGGTCAAGGTTCGGAAAGTTATAGAGCACCAGCTTTTTGCTGCGGCCCGTCCTGGCAAGCCGGCGGAGTGTCAGGGGATCAGCCGTCATTAGCCCGTCGAACGCAAATGCCGCAAGTCGCTCGGCTGCGCTCACGATCCTCGCCGCGGTCGGCCGAATCATTCGCGGGATGGATTTCTTGTTCGCTACCATCGCGGGGAAGTCCTCGTATGCGTCGTAGACGACGCGCTTGCGAAAGATGAGCTTCAGGACGAAAGCAAGCGGCAAGAGTTCCGTGTCCTGAAAATGATAGAGGTCCGCCCTTTGACGCAGCAGCATTCGTAGCAACGAGGGGAGCGCCAGGATACGCCGCACCCGGCCCTTCCCAGCCGGCAACGCGATAAGTTCGACGCCCTCGAGGCAGGCCGCCGCTTTCACCGGTGCCACGTAGCAAATCCTCGCTCCGGCCGCCGCGAGAGGCATCATCTGTCTGTGGAACGAGCGGCTTTTGAGTTCAGTGTGGACGGTGGTGAAATGGCAAATCGTGATCGGACGGCTAACTTCTGGGCCAGCCGATGCAATGATCGATTCCACAAAGTTCGTCGCCATGTTCTTATGCCGCCACCGGCTGTGCCTGCTCCAACGCCGCCCGAGAGTGCTGAGTCGAGGCATTGGCGATACTTCGCACCACGAAAACCAGACTGACAAAAAGCCACGTCGCTCGATCCGAGTTGATGTCCCCGGTATTGGTCCCGTTGATCAGTCCCGCGAAAAGCAGCGCTGCGGCCACTTGCGAGAAGACAAAATGCGGTCCGGTCGCGTGCTTCAGTTGGCGGCAAGCCTCGATGATTGCGCTTCCAAAGATCGCGCATGCGATCAGCGCTGCCGGAATGCCGATCTCACAGGCGATCTCAAGGAAAATGTTGTGGGGCCATTTGTAGAGCTCCGGATTCGGCGAGTAGTAACGGAAACCCTGAATGCCCGTGCCGATCAGCGGGTGTCGCTGGAGCAGTTGCCATCCGTAGTCGAGCAAATCGCTTCGGAAATCGAGGACAGAGCCTATACTCTGCCCATGGACGAGCGTCCCCAGATAATCGAGCGACGAAGCGGGAATTTTCACGAACGGAATCGCCGCGAGTGCCAGGCCTGCGATGCACGCCAGATCAGCCATGAGCCGGCGTCGAAACAGCAGAGAGCTCAGCAGAATCACCATCCCGCACGCGATCACCGGCCCGCGCGAGCCCGAGCCGATCATCGCCAACGCCGGAACCGCGAGCAGCAGATAGGCCAGAATACGGACCGGGAACCGGTAGCGTGGGATCACGCCAAACCAAAGCAGCAAGATCAGCCCGCACGCGATATGACCCAAGCCGATCGTGTTGTCGCTCGGTGTCGCCAGTCGGGCTGTGCCGCTAAGGCCGGAGAGCGACCATGCACAGATCGCGAACGCCACGGCGCCAAAGCCAATAAGGAACCGCTTCATTGCCTGAGGCGTGCCGATGACGAAGAACGGCGCGACGATCGCGATGCCGGTCACCGTGAGGAACCGGCCCAGCTTTTCAAGGCCAGCCGAAAACACAGGCGTATAGCTGAGGCTCGCGGTCATCAGTGCAACAAGCGCTACGAAGAGGAAGTAAACGGGCGGCATCGCGGATACGCGTTTCTTCCGGAGCAAATTGAGCGCTATTCCGGCGAGCAGGACAGCGCCGAGCGCCAGCGTCAGGTCCACCGGCAGAAGCGAGGCGACCCGTTCGTCGCCTTTCACATCTCCGATCACCACATAGAGCGCCAGTGCTAATTCGGGGTAAAAGAGGAGCACAACCAGCCCCGCGATGCCCGCCGCGGCTGAAAGAAACGTTGCGGGCGAACCGCTGAAACATGCGAGCGCAATGCCGAAAGCGAGCGATCCCGCCAGGGTCAGCAGGTGCGGGAATCGCAACCAGCCGCTCGACTCGATTGTCGCGAGTGTGTTCTTGTTCGGCATTTATGCGCTCGCCAGGAAGAGCACGTCTTCGACGTGGCCGATTTTGCGAATGTCGACAGGCGTAGAGCAGTCGATCAAGTCGCGCGCGACGTAACCCTGAGCGGCGGCGAAGGCTGCAAGTTCGTCGATCGTGCGCCCCATCAGCGAATAAGAGCGCGGAGCGATTTCGCAGATAATCGCGGGGCGCTCGCCAGTCCGCTCGAAGTAGCCCTGCAAGCCCTTCAGGATGGGTAATTCGAATCCTTCGGCATCGATTTTGATTAGAGCGATCCGCCCGAGTCGATGCCCTTCGATGTAATCGTCCAGCCGCACGACCGGCACTTCAATCTCACTGGCGATTTCAAACCCCGCCTTATAGGAAGGAACCAGAGTGCTCTGCCCGGCCTGACGAGTGACGTAAATCGTACGGCTGGAAGACTCTTCGCCGGCAGCAAAAGGATTCGCCGCGATGTGATAGCCCGGATTAAGATCGACCAGTTGGCATAGCTTTTCGAAATGGGCGGGCACCGGCTCGAAAGAGTGCACTTGGCCGCGCGGCCCCACAAGATCCGCGGCGATCGCTGAGAGGTAGCCTATATTTGCGCCGACATCGAGAAAGATATTTCCGGGCCTCAGGAATCGTTTCATCGCCTCGACCACGAGCACGGCGTACGAACCGAAGTACATCGGAGCGGTTCCGTGATAATCGGCAAGGCTGCACTCGAAGATCACGTCACCGATTCGTCTGCGCGCCGGAAGAGGAGGCATCGGCCTCTGCGTCCTGAGCTTTGCCAGCGCGAGCCGGCAAAAAAGGGACGGATTCTTTGTCAGAAGGGAAGCGGCCCGCGAAGCTGTGGTTTGCAAGTGCACGTTCGTGTCCGATCTAGTTCACGGATCCCGTGGACGGTTCTCCGTCCTCGATAAGCGTCGCGTGTGCAAACAGGCGCTGCAGCTCGCTCATCCGCTCAAAGTCCGACCGCCAGATTCGGTTCTCTTTTCCATCGCGGACGACCCCTCTTTTGTGGCCGTGCAAATCGAGCTTGATAGCCGTTCGGGGCTTGTTCGCGGGGTCGCCGGGGCGCGCCCAAGCGGGTCCTTTGTGTATGCCGTTGCCATGGATCGCAGCGAGACTGCCGCGGCCCGTGCGCAACACCGCCCAACCGGTGCGCGGGTAGGCTCGTTCGACTTCTTCGTCGCTCAGGCGCCCGTCGTTGGCGTCGATCCCCAGATCGCGCGAGAGCCTCGGCCGGCAGGAGCGAACATCATAGTGATTTGAGCCCGGGACGTAGACCAGCGGCCCGCGCCGATCGTCGATATCAACGAGATAGATAAATATCTGCATCGAATCTGATTCGTCGTTGTCTTTGTGGAAATTGCTCGAGTGCAAAGGCCGATCGTGGGGAAAGTCGCGTATCACCGTCACGCGATAGAGCGGCGGAATGCAGCCGAGAAAGTTCGCAGCGATCCGCAAAATGCCTTCGTCGAATGCAATGCCAGCAAGCTCCGGGATATGGAGCAGGGGATCGCCAAGCGCGATCATCTTTTCCGTGCTGGCCAATTGCTCGTACGACAAGTGTCGCAGGTCGGCCCGCTGGCCGCTTTGCACCGAGTAGGCGCGCCGGAAATCGATCTGAAGGTTTCGGAACATCGCGTCCGCCTGCTCGTACACACGATCGGTAAGGTCGCTCGCGAAATGTCGGGAGGCGAGCGCATAACCGTGGCGCCTGAGCGACTCCACTTGCGCCCGCTCGAAGTCGTTCATTTGCAAAATGTCCCGATTACGGTGGAAGGCGCTGCGTTCCCTCGATCCGGCCACGTGTCGCGAATAAAACAGCCGGGCGCGGCAGATCGCGCTGTAGATATTCGGCTGCTTGCGAAGACCGCGCACAAGAAGCGGCGGGCGGCGTATCGAAGCAGATCGATGCGTCTCGGGGATGTGGCTCGACCTTTCGATCTGCCCCTGGTTCGTGTTTGGCTCTGAAACCTGTCGTGTGGATGCCATTTGCTTATCTCGTGTCGAGTCCGGAGCTCATGCCGTCGCTCGCATCGCCTCCGGCTCGCGAATTGCTGCCGTAGTGCGCCGGGCTTCATCGAGGATCGCTCGCACTGCCGTACAAACGTCGTGTACCTCACCCTCGGTCATCGATGAGAAGAATGGCAGCGCCACGCAGCTTTGGGACGCCAGCTCGGTTTGGGGCAAAGGGTGATTCGACGAGAGGCAAATCTTTTGAAAATAGGGTTGGCGGTGGATGGCCGTGAAATAAGGACGGTTGCCGATGCCCCGGTCCTGCAAGCCGGCCATCAAGCGATCGCGCAAGGCAAGGGGCGCGGAACCGCACAAACGGATTGGATACACAAACCAGCTTCGCTTTCCTTTTGGCGTGCTGGCAGGAAGGACAATATCCGGAATCCCGCCGAGCTTATCCGAATACAGCGCGGCCAACCGCTCCCGGGCAAACAATCGTTCGTCGATTCGCTCCAGTTGGGCCAGCCCGAGCGCGCAATGGATGTCGCTGAGGCGATAGTTGTAGCCCAAACGCACGTGCAGCAGCCATTCGCCGTCTTCGCCGCGGCCCTGATTGCGCAGGCTGCGGCATCGGCTTGCCACATCGGAATCGTCGGTAACAATCATGCCGCCTTCGGCCGTCGTCATCTGCTTGTTGGGGTAGAAAGCAAACGCGGCGGCGTTCCCAAATGTGCCTACGCGGCGCCCTCCCCATTCGGCCCCGATGGCTTCGCAGGCGTCTTCAATGACGAACAGGTTGAATTCTCGCGCAATCTCGAGGATCGGCCCCATCTCGCAGGGCAGTCCAAATACGTGAACGGGCAGGACGGCCTTCAGCATTCGCCCAGAGCGGCGATTCAACGCCCGCCGCCTCGTGGAATCCCACACATACTCGCGCTTCAGCGTCTCGCGCGCCTCGGCCGGATCAAAGTTCAGCGTGGCCGGGTCGATATCCACAAAAGAGGGAAGAGCTTGCTCATAGAGAAGGCAATTCACCGATGCCGGAAAACTGAACGACGTCGTCAGCACCTCATCTTCGGCGCCGATTCCGAGCGCCCTCACGCATACGTGCAGAGCGGACGTGCCGCTATTGGTGGCCACCGCATGGCGCGTCCCGACGTACGCCGCGAAGCGGGCCTCGAATTCCTCCACGGCCGGGCCCAGGCTGAGTTGGCCGTTCCGCAGCACGCGCGTGACGTACTCGATCTCGCGCTCGCCGATATCGGGCTTGGAGAGAGGGATCCTCACGCGACTCCTTCGCAGGCGCGCGTCGCGGTTTCGGTTGCGCTCCCGCATTCGCAAGCCTCATTGCTCCGGCTCGCCGCGAAATCTGGAAAAGCATCATCGATGTAGCGCAGCAACCCTTCGCGATCCTGAATTCTCAGAAACTCTTCCATTCGCCGCACCTTTTCGAGAACCCCGTATGTACGGCCCTTCTCGCCGCGTACGGCGAGGATTCTGTCTGATTCCGTCAGCGCCGGCCGTTCGCCTTCGCTCCAGAGTTCCTCGCTGATCTTTTCGCCTTTCCGGAGACCGATGAATTCGATATGCACGTCTTCGTTTGGTTTGAAACCCGCGAAAAGCATCATGGTTCTTGCGAGCTCGGCGATGTTGAGCGGCTCGCCCATGTCGAGCACAAACGTCTCCCCGCCCCGGCCGAGCGCAGCCGCCCGCAAAATCAGGTGCACCGCTTCAGGCACGGACATGAAATATCGCGTCGCTCGCGGATCGGTGACGCGCACGGGGCCGCCCTTTTGGATCTGATCCCAGAAGAGCCGCAGGACGCTTCCGGTGCTCCCGGCCACATTGCCGAAGCGCACGCTTGAGAATCTCGTCGCCCCCGCACCCGCCACATCCGTCCGGAGTGCGATTTCATCGATGCACATCTCGCTGAGCTTTTTCGAAAGTCCCATGTAGCTGCGCGGATTCACGGCCTTGTCCGTCGAAATGTTTACGAAGCGCCCGACCCCGCATTCGAACGCCGCCTCCGCCAGATTCCGAGTCGCCACCGCGTTATTTCGGATGGCTTCCTCCGGATGCAACTCGAGCATCGCGACATGCTTGTGCGCCGCTGCGTGAAATACGATGTCCGGGCGCTCATTGCGCAGAATTCGTGTCATGCGCGTCGCATCGATCAGGTCGAGGAGAAACGGCTTGACGCAGTCGGCATCGAGGCGTTCGGACGCTTCGAGATTCACGTAAAAAAGGCTGTTTTCGGATTTGTCGACTAGAAGCAGCTTCCGCGGCCCGGCCGCTGCGATCTGCCTGCAAAGTTCGCCGCCGATGCTTCCGCCGGCGCCCGTCACAAGCACTGTTTTGCCCGCGACCACTCTGCGGGTCTCCCCGGCGTCCACTCGAATTTCGTCGCGCTGCAGGAGATCCTGAATTCGCGGATTGCGCAGATCGCGCCGCGAAACCTCGCCCGATCCGGTCCTGTGCATCAGCTCTGAAAGGGAGGGAAGGGAGCGCACGGGAAGGTTCGACTGGCGGGAGGCCCTGAGAATGTCGTGCATTTGCATGCGGGTGGCGCTGGGGATGCAAATCAGAATCTCGCTGGCGTTTCTGCCAGCGGCAATTTCGGCGAGCTCCTTCGTGCCGCCCACAACTGGCACGTCGTACAACGTGCGTCCCCATTTCGCAGGGTCGTCGTCCACGACGGCTACGGGCCGGCACAACGACGTCGGATCGAGCGCCAGCTCCTTCAGCACGGCCATGCCGGCGTCGCCGGCCCCGACGATCACGGCGCGGGTTCCGCTTCTTCGGCGCGCGGCACGCTGGACGCTCCACATGCGGAGCCCGAAGTGCAAGCCTCCCCAAAACATCAGGAGAAGGCTCGCATCAACCGCGAACAAGTCACTCGGAATCTGCAGCCGGCGAAAGAGCCACTCGGCCGTGGCCCACAAAAGGACGCTGCTTACGAAAATGCTCTTTGCGATCGCGACAAGATCGAGAACGCTCGCGTATCGCAACGATCGCCGATAGAGTCCCCAGCCAAACGATGCGCCAATGCGCAGAAACAAGGCCAGCCCGAGGGTCGATCGAAGAACTTCAGCCGCCCAGCCTGACCCGCGCGCTTGCGCCACCAGCAAAACCGCGAGCGCGTACGCCGCCGCTGCAAGGCATGCCTCACCCAGCAGGACTAGTATCGATGCGCCGGTATCCTGCGTTGCCCGGCTGATGCGCGCGCGGATGTCCCGAAAATCGAGCGTGTTGCC
>Ga0335073_10014764_pt1 | contig 10940 bp, 8 predicted proteins | sample Lox_Sample_22_FD_207093 | JGI IMG/M metagenome (GOLD analysis project Ga0335073, IMG submission 207093) | Soil microbial communities from Loxahatchee National Wildlife Refuge, Florida, United States - Lox_Sample_2.2 | ecosystem: Environmental > Terrestrial > Soil > Wetlands | place: USA: Florida... | reverse complement strand
GTAGTGCTCCATCACGTAGTCGATCGGTGCCCCGGAGCGCAGCTGATAGACTGCCTCGGCCGCGTCGACCTCGGCCTGAGCGAGCGTCTGATCGGCATCCGCGTAACCGCCGAAATGCAGCAGCAGATCGTGCACTGTCATCGTGCCGCCCAAGGTGTACCGGGCGCGATGCGCATCGTAGAACGCTCGCAGCTGCGCGTCGGTCGGCTCGAGCGCAAGGAGCGGCGCCTCGACCTGCGCGTTCACGGCGGACGCCATGGTCTCGCGCACCTCGGTGGTCGTCTCCGGCAGATCGAGCACGAGCGCCCGCTGCACGAGCAGCTCCTGATCGATCATCTCGCGCAGCACGCGGCGGCGCTCCTGCGGGCTCGTATCGGCAAAGTCCGCGCCCGTCTCGCTCTGCGTCTGCGCGATGAAGTCGCTCATCAGCACGCCCTTCTGATCGACGAGGGCCACGTAGCCGGGCGGCACGCTCGTGAGCGGCCGCGCCACGGGTCGGAACAGGCTCGCCCCCGCGGCGGCGAGTCCGAGCACGACGCCGCACGCCGGCAGCACCGTGGTGGCGAGTCGCGGATGCGCGAGCGTTCGCACGAGACGCGCGCCGAAGCGGGGCCGTGTAGCCTGGATCGATTCGCTCTGCGCCATCGTCATGCTCCGGCGGATTGCTCAGCCCGCCGCGGCCTGCGAGCCGCGGCGCGCCGGATGGGAGAGGACGTGAATGTAGACGGCGAGTGCACGGATCTGCTCGAGGCTCAACGTCCCGAGCCATGCCGGCATGATCCGATGGCGCCCGTAGTAGATGCTGCGGTAGAGCGAGTCCGGGTCCCCGCCGCTATCCCAGACGTTCACGGTGAGATCGGGCGCGCCGTAATCGGAGTCGCCGCGCGCATCGGATGCGTGACAGTCGAAGCAGTCGCCCTTGCCGTAGAAGACGACACGACCGTCCTCGGCGGCCTCCGCCTGATGCGGCCGGGCGTTGAGCTTCAACAGATACTGCACGACGTCACGGATCTGCTCATCGCTCAGCATGCCGCGCGCGCCGAATGCCGGCATGTCGGTGACGTTGTGCGACTTGCTCTGGCCCGAACGGACGCCGAACAGGATGGTGCGCTCGATGTCATAAACACTCCCATCGCCGTAGAGCCAGACCGAGTCGCGGAGATCGGGTGCACCGAGTGCCACGGTGCCGCGCATATCCGCGCCGTGGCACACGGCGCAGTGCTGCGCGAAGAGCGGTCGCGCCTCGGTGAATGCAAAGCGCACGAGCGTGGGGTGCTCGACCACCTCCCCGGGCGGGGTTGCGAGCAGGCGCCGGGCGAGCCGTTCGCGCTCCCCGTGAGCGCGGGCCGCGGCAACGGCGCCCGCGGCGAGCGCTACGATCAGCGCCGCCGCGACCCATTGCCAACGCAGCATCCTAGATGTCAGCATCGCTCGAGCGCAGAGACATGAGCCCCCCCGATTCCGTTCCCGCCTCCTCCCAAGAGCCTGTCCTGCCGCGGGCCGCGCGACTCGTCCGTCAGCTGAGCCTGCTCTACGGCGCGATGACGCTCGGCTTCGCCGTGCTGCTCGCTGCGGCGCTGCTGCCGGTGCACGTGCTCGGGCCGTTGGGCCCGCTCGCGCGTGAGGCGCTCGCGGGCGGCCTCGCAGGCCGCGTGCTCGGAGCGCTCCTCACCGCCCTCACCCCCCTCCTCGGCACGCTCGCGCTCACCGCGGCGCGCTTCGGCTTCTCCGCCCACGGCACCGCACCGTCGGCCGGTGCCGCTGCGCGGCTCAGGACCGACCCGGGCTTCGCCGCCCGCCAGGGCCAGGCGCTCATTGCTCCTGCCGGCGCGCTTCTCGTCTGGCTCGCCATCCGCACACTGTGGCCGCGTGCGCCCGTTGCGGCGCAACCGACCGCCGCGAACCTCGCCGCGGCGCTCGTGCTCGCGCTCGCATTCGTCTCGCTCGTGGCCGAGCGCGTCATGAACGCGTTTCCGCCGGCGCTGCTGCCGGAGGCGCCGACCGTGCGCCGGCAGCTGCTGCTCGCGACGCTGCTGCTCGCCGCCGCCGCCGCGATCGAGCTCGGGCGCGCGGCCGGGCTCGCCTGGCTGCGCTGGCCCGGCTACCTGCTTGCGGTCATCCCCGGACTCCTCGTGACGGAGCTCGCGCTGCGCGCGCTCGGCCGGCTGTTCCTGCCGGCGCCAGAGGCGGGCGACGCTCGCGCGGTCACCGAGAGCATCCTCGCCGCGGCGCTCACCGGCGGGCCGCGCGCGCCGGCGATCCTGCTGCGCACGCATCTCGGCCTCGACTTCGCGCGCAGCTGGGCGCTCGCGTTTCTCTCCGCCGCGATCCTTCCGGCGCTCTGCGCGACGGCGCTGTTCTGCTGGGCGCTCACCGGGCTCAAGCTGATCGATCTCGAGCACCGCGGCGTCTACGAGCGCTTCGGTGCGCCGGTTGCCGTGCTCGGCCCCGGCCTGCATCTGCTGCTGCCCTGGCCGCTCGGGCGATTGCGGACGGTCGAGTATGGAGCGATCCACTCCGTGGCAATCGGCGTCGACCAGTCCGAGCCGCAGGCCCCCGAGCGCATCGGGGCGGAGGCGACGCCGCCCGTCTCGCTCAATCGGCTGTGGGAAAGCGCGCATCCCGACCAGGCCCATTACCTCGTGCCGAGCGCCGGCACGGCCGAGCAGAGCTTCCAGAGTGTGAGCACGGAAATATACGTATTGTATCGTGTCGGTCTCACCGACAGCGCCGCCTTGCAATCGGTCTATACGGTCGCGCAGCCCGCATCCCTCATCCGCGACGTCGCGAGCCGTCTGGTGCTGCGCTACTTCAATTCGCGCACGCTCGATGCAGTGCTCGGCGCACGGCGCCAGAGCGTCGGGGCGACGCTCCGTGCCGAGCTTGCCGCCGACCCCGCCATCCATCGCTCGGGAATGGACATCGTCTCGGTGCTGATCGAGGAGATTCATCCTCCGGCAGGCGCGGCGGCGGCCTACCATGCGGTTCAGGCCGCCGAGATCAACGCCAATGCAAGCATCGCGAATGAGCTCGGCCGCGCGCGGCGCACTGCCGGAGTCGCCCGTGAGGAGGCCCATCAGTTGACTGCTGCGGCGGATGCGCAGGCTGCCGAGACGGTGGATGCGGCGGCGGCGGCGGCGTATCGCTTCGATGCCGATCGGCGCGCGTATGCCGCGGACAAGGACCCGTTCCTGATCGAGCACACCTTCGACAGGCTCGTGGCGGCGCTCGCCCATTCGCGCCTGACGCTGATCGATCATCGCCTGGCGGGCGGGCAGCCGCCGATTCTCGATCTGCGCACGCCGGCAGCGAGCGTGAACCCGCGAACGGACACGAGCGGCGCCGGCACCGGATATCCCGTCCCTCCCGGCAGCACGGAGCCGCCGATCCTCCCCGAGGTCGATGCGCCGGATTGAGGCGCCTCACCCCACTTCCCGAGCCTACCCGGAGACACCATGTTCATCGAGTCCACACCAGAGGGTTCGGCGCAGGCGGACCAGCGCGCTGCGCTCGCGCTGCGGATCGGCGTCGCAGCGCTGATCCTGCTCGCCGCGATCGCCGCCGCGTGCATCGTCATGGTGCCGGCGGGAGAAGCGGGCGTCATCACGCGCTTCGGCAACCCCATCCGCGTCGTCACTCAGCCCGGACTCGCATGGAAGCTGCCGGCGCCGATCGAGGGCAGCATTCCGATCGACTTGCGATTGCGCACGACCTCCACCGGCCTTCAGGACGTGGGCACGCGCGACGGACTGCGCGTGCTGGTGCAGGCCTACGTCGCGTGGCAGGTACCGGACGATCCGCGGCGCGTGCGTCAGTTCCTGCGCTCGGTGCGCAACCAGCCCGACGAGGCGGCGCGGCAGCTGCGCAGCTTCGTCAATGCCGCCCTGCACATCACCTCCAGCAACTTCGCGCTCGGCGATCTCGTCAACATCGACCCGGCAAAGGTACGGCTGGATGCCTTCGAGGAGCAGGTGCAGGCGCAAATCGCCCCGCGCATGCTGCAGGTGTACGGCATCGACGTGCGTCAGGTCGGGATCGAGCGGATGACCTTGCCGGATGAGACGCTCGCGGCCACCGTCGCACGCATGCGCGCGGAGCGCGAGACGGTCGCAGCCGAGCGCACCGCCGAGGGACTGCGCCAGGCCGCGGCGATCCGCGCCGATGCCGATCGTGATGCGCGCGAAGTCGTGGCGACGGCGCGCGAGCAAGCCGCGCACACCGAGGCGGATGCCGAGCAGGCGGCCGCGCGGATCTACGCCAAGGCATACCGCAGCGATCCCGGGCTCTATACGACGCTGCGCTCGCTCGATGCGTTGAGCGAGATGGTCGGCCGCAATACCAGCGTCGTGCTGCGCACGGACGCGGCGCCGTTCCGCGTGCTCGTCGACGGTCCGGTGGGCGCGGCACTGCCGCGCTCCGCTCCGCGCGACACCGCGAAGGCCAACCCGTGAGCGCGACGCTCGAGCCCCCGCCGCGGGCCCCCGCACCGTCCGCGCCCGCCGGACCGCCGCCCCTGCCCGCACCCGGCCCCATCGCCCAGTCGGTCGCGATCGGCTTCCGCGCCGTCTACGGAGCCGCTGTGCTCGCGCTGCTCATCTGGCTCATGACCAACGTGCGCGAGATCGCCTCCGACAGTCAGGCGGTGGTGCTGCGGTTCGGGCGCATCGTGCGCACGCAGGAGGCGGGACTGCTCATCGCCTGGCCGCGCCCGATCGAGCGCATCGAGCTCCTCCCGGGGCCCGATCGGCAGCTGAGCCAGAATGTGTCGACGCTCCCGTCGTGGAGCGACAAGGCGCGCGCACTGGTCGGCCCCTTCGAGCCCACCGAGGGCATACCGCAGAACGCTTCGGCCTTTCTCACCGGGGATGGCAACGTCGTGCTGCTCGACGCGACGCTCATCTACCGAATCAGCGACCCGATCGCCTACGCACTGTCGCGCGCTCACGTCGCCGCGGCGCTCGATCGGCTGTTCCGCGCGACGACCGTGCACGTGACCGCCGGGCGCAATCTCAACGATTTCCTCGTCGTGCAGTCGGGCGGCGGCGTGCCGAGCGATGCGCGCGCCTTGATCGCGCTGCGCGGCGAAGTGCGCAGCTCCCTGCTCGATTCCATGAACGCGCGCCTGAGCGCGCTCGCCGCCGATGGGGCGCCGCTCGGGGTGCGCATCGAGCGCATCGACACGACGGCGTGGCTGCCGCCCGAGGCGAAGTCGGCGTTCGACGCGGTGCTGCTCGCCACCCAGGCGGCCGACCGCGGTGTCGCCGTGGCTCGCACCGACGCCGAGCGGCGGCGTCAGGAGGCCGACCGCGAGCGTGAAGAGCTCCTGAGCGCCGCACAGGCAATCGCCACGGAGCGCATCAGCCGTGCCGAGGTTGCAGCGGCGCCGATCGTCGCGCTCGCGCGCGAGGAGACGCCGCAGACACGTCCAAGCCTGCTGCTGCGCGAATACCGCGCGCGCGTCGCGGTGATCATGAGTCGCGTCGGCTCGACCACACTGGTCGATCCGCGCACGGGAACACGTCTGGTCTTACCGGGGGCGACCAAATGAGCACCGTACCGGAGATGGGCGCGGGCGCCTGCGGCGGCGCCGAGGCGGCGGCACGTTTCGTCGGCGGCGAGACCGCGGGTGAGCCCGCGGCGCTTCTCGATCGCGCCGAGCGGCTGGTGCTCGGGCTGCGCCTCACGCTCGCGCTCGCCGCGCTGTGCGTGCTCGCGGTGGCCGCCGGGATGCGACTGCTCATCCCGTCGGCGGCGGGCGTCGCCGAGCTCGTCGCGGGCATCGCCGCGACCCTCGTCGCCGTACCGGTCTTCGTCGAGGCGTGGGCGAGCCTGCGCCATCCGAGCCTGCATGGAATCACCGACCGGTTGGTGGCGCTCGCGCTCATTGCGGCGTGGGCGACCGGGGACCTGATGACCGCGGCGCTCCTGCCGATCGTGATGACGATCGGCCACGTGCTCGAGGAGCGCAGCATGTTGGGGTCGCACGAGGCGGTGCGCGCGCTCACGCGCCTCACGGACGCCGACACGCGCCGCCTGCTGCCGGACGGAAGCACGGAGCGCGTGCCGAGCGGCGAGCTCGAGGTCGGCGATCTGATCGAGCTGCGCGCGGGCGAGCGCGTACCGGCCGACGGGATCGTGCGTCGCGGCCACTCGATGCTCGACATGGCCTCGCTCACGGGCGAATCCGTTCCGGTGGAGATCGGCGAGGGCCACCCCGTGCTCGCCGGAGCGATGAACATCGACGGGCTGCTGCAGGTGGAGCTCACCCGGGTCGGTGCCGAGAGCACCGTCGGCCGCATCATCGCGCTCATGCGCGAGGCGGAGAACGCAAAGCCGCCCGTGACGCGCCTGCTCGACCGCTACGCCGGACAGTACATGGCGCTGGTGCTGCTCGTCGCCTCCGGCACCTGGCTCCTCACCGGCAACGTCCCGGCGATGCTCGCAGTGCTCGTCGCCTCGTGTCCGTGCGCGCTGGTGCTCGCTGCGCCCGCCACCGCCGTTGCGGCGATCGCGGTCGCCGCGCGCCACGGCATTCTCATCAAGGGCTCGGCGTTCCTCGAGCATCTCTCCGATGTGTCCTCCGTCGTCTTCGACAAGACCGGCACACTCACCACCGGGGATCTGCACCTCGCGGAGGCGCGCGCCGTGTCGGGCGTGGATCCGCAGCTCCTCAAGCGGCTCGGCGCGAGCCTCGGAGCGGCGAGCAACCACCCACTGAGCCGCGCCGCCGCCGCGGCAGTGCCCGTCGCGGAGCGCCTGCCGCTCGAGGAGACGCGCGAGTTCGGCGGGTTCGGGGTGACGGGCCGCTACGAGGGCCGGCCCGCCGCGCTGGGGCGCTCCGATCTGTTCGGCCGGCTCGGCATCGAGGCGCCGCCAGCGCCGGCGCATAGCGGGCCGATCGCCGGGGTGAGCCTGGACGGACGCTTCCTCGGCTGGCTCCTGTTCTTCGATCAGCTGCGCGCGAGCGCCGCCCCCGCCGTTCAAGACCTGAAAGCGCTCGGCATCGAGCGGGTGGTGCTGCTCACCGGGGATCGCACCGCGGTCGCACGCCAGGTCGCTGCCGAGATCGGCATTCTCGATGTGCAGGCCGAGATGCTGCCCGAGCAAAAGATGGACTGCGTGATGCAGGAGATCGGCAAGGGCTACCGGCCGATGGTGGTAGGCGACGGTATCAACGATACCCTCGCGCTGCGCGCCGGGGCGGTGGGCGTCGCGATGGGGGCGCAGGGTGCAGGCGACGTGGCGCTCGCTTCGGCCGATCTCGCTTTGATGACGAACGACTTGCGCCGCCTCGGAACCTGCATCCGCTTGAGCCGCCGCTGCCGGCGCACGATCAACGTCAACGTCGCGATCGGCGTGGGCTTCACCTTCGGGCTCACGGTGCTTGCGGGCGCGGGCGTGCTCGGGATCGAGGCGCCGATCATCGCGGCGTTGCTGCACAATCTCAGCACCTTCATCGGACTCGGCAACGCCGGCCGTCTGCTGCTGTTCGACGAGACCCGCGGCGCGCACGCCCCTCTTCCCAGGGCTCAGTCGACGGGGCTTCTCACCTCGAGCTCCTCGTAGCCCTTGTAGCGGTAGATGATCACCGAGCCGGCCCAGGTGATCGCGAAGATGCCGATGATGAGGAATCCGAGACTGCTGAAGTTGCCATTGAGCCGTCCGATCCAGTTCCAGAACTCACCCGAGAGGTGCAGCTGGTCCTCGATGAGCCCGAGCGCCTCGATCCCGCCGATGAGCAGCGCGACGGCGACCGAGACCAGCGTGATCGTCATGTTGTAGAAGAGCTTGCGGATCGGCTTGACGAACGCCCAGTCGTAGGCGCCGAGCATCAGCACCCCGTCGGTCGTGTCGATCAACGACATGCCGGCCGCGAACAGGGCCGGGAACACCATGATGGCCCAGATGGACACGCCCTTCGCGGCCTGGGTCGCCGAGATCCCGAGGAGGGCCACCTCCGTCGCCGTGTCGAAGCCGAGTCCGAAGAGGAAGCCGAGCGGGATCATGTGCCAGCTGCTGCGCACCAGTCGGAACAGCGGCCGGAAGATCCGGGCCGCGAAGCCGCGGCGATTGAGCAGCAGGTCGAGGTCCTCCTCCGCGTAACGGCCGCCCTGGCGCACGTGCCGGAACGTGCGCCACACCGACAGGAAGATCGCGAGATTCATCGCCGCGATGAGCAGCAGGAACAGCGCCGAGACCGACGTGCTGATGACTCCGCCGATCTCGCGTGCCGCGGCGAGCCGCGGTGCGAGCGCCGTCGCGGCCGCGGCGATCCCGGCAGCGGCAAGGATCACCACGCTCGAGTGCCCCATCGCGAACCAGAAGCCCACCGCGACCGGGCGCTTGCCCTCCTGCATGAGCTTGCGCGTCACATTGTCGATCGCGGCAATGTGATCGGCATCGACGGCGTGCCGCAGACCGAATCCGTACGCGAGCAGAGCCGTCCCGAGGAGCAGCGGCTGGCGGTGAAAGACGATCAGGGCCCACAGCCACGCCGCGACGTTGAGCGCCGCGAGCAGCGCATAGATGCCGGCGATCGAGCGCCTGAGGCCGGCGCGCTCGCGCGAGAAGAGATATCCGATGATGGCGAACACGCGCGTCTTCCGTACCGTTCGCGAGTCGGCCATGCCGCCCGCACTCCACCCTTCATCAATACGCGCGAGGGTGCCGCCGTCCCTCGTCCCGCCCGGCGGGCGCAACCACGCTTCGGTCAGGCGAACCAGTACGCGCAGGCGCGCATCTCGATGCTCGAGCGCGGCGGCACGTCCGGCGGACAAGTGGGATCGTTGAAGGCGCTGTGCGGCACCTGGCTCGGCTCGCCCCGCGCGGAATCGTGAGTCTTGAAGACGATCACCTCATCGCGCGTCATCTCGGAGAAGAAAAGCCAGCGGTGATCCGGGTTGTAGCGCACCACGAGGCCCTCGAAGGACCATTCGGGCTGCCCGGTCACGTCGAACACCGCATCCGCAGGCACCAGATCCCGCGGCGCGACGCTGCGCGCGTCGCAGACGGCCAGTGGCACATCCTGCGGCGGCGGTGAGAAGACGCGCCACACGTTGTAATGAGCGAACCGTCGCAGTGCCCGCTCGGGCGTGCGCGGGCGCGAGCGCTCGGCGAACGCCGCCGCCGTCGCATCCGAGCAGTCGACGTGAACGAAGCGCGCCGGGCGGGAGTTGTCGTGCCGCCCGGAGTCGGCGGAGCGCTCGCCGAAGCGCAGCACGCCGCTGCCGTTCACGACCACCGCGTCGGCGCCGGAGAGCTCGAGCACGAGCCGCTCGATCTCGCGCGGATGCGCCGCCGCCACCTCGCGCGCGTCGCGAAAATCGGCGACCGCACTGCGATGGGCAACGAGCGCCAGACCCTCGCGCGCGAGCGCAGGGGGTACGCTGCGGCAGCGTGCATCCTCGATCGCGACCGTGCGCGCATCGAGCACCAGCACGTCCCGCGAGCTGTCATTGGCGTGATAGCGCGGCCGCTGCGACATCGCCGCGGCGTAGTTGATGCCGCCGGTGACGAAGCGCGGCTCGGCAACCCGGGCCGCGGGGGACGAGCGCGTTGACATGCCCGGAAAGCTATCGAGCCGCAAGTCCGGGTGTCAAGCGGATGGGGCGGGCGTGGGCCACGCTAGAATGAGCGGATTCGCGCCACGAGCCCCTGCGCAGTCATGTCGAGCGCCTTCGAGCCTCTGCCGACCTATTACATCCCGCACGGCGGTGGGCCGTGCTTTTTCATGGACTGGCCGTATCCGACGCCCAATCCGTGGACCGGGCTTGCCGGCTGGCTGAGCGGCCTCGCGGCCTCGATCGGCTCGGTGCCGCGCGCCGTGCTCGTGATCTCCGGCCACTGGGAGGAGGATCCGGTCGCACTCAACGTGCAGCCGCACCCGCCGCTCCTCTACGACTATTACGGCTTTCCCGCGCACACCTACCGTCTGCAATACCCGGCGCCCGGGGCGCCCGAGCTCGCCCGAGAAGTGGGCGAGCTGCTCGCCGCGCAGGGGATCGAGAGCCGCGAGGAGGCGAAGCGCGGTCTCGATCATGGGGTGTTCGTTCCGTTCAAGCTCATCTACCCCGACGCCGATGTGCCGATGCTGCAGATGAGCCTGCGGCGCGGTCTCGACCCCGAGGAGCATCTGCGGATCGGCGCCGCGCTCGCCCCGCTTCGCAGCCGCGGCGTGCTCATCGTCGGCAGCGGCATGAGCTTTCACAACCTCGGCATCGCCTCGCCCGAGAACACGCGCATTCCTGCCTCGGAGGCATTCGATGCGTGGCTGCAAGCGGCCGTGTGCGCGCCGCGCGCCAGCGAGCGCAGCGCGGCGCTTCTGCGCTGGGCGCGCGCGCCGGCCGCTCGCATCGCCCATCCGCGCGAGGAGCATCTGCTCCCGCTCATGGTGGCCGCCGGGGCGGCCGGGGAGGATCCGGGCGCGCTCGCGTTCAGTGGCCGGATGATGGGTTGGCAGATCTCGGGCTTTCGCTTCGGGCGGGGCTGAGCGTGCGCTCCGCCTCGTGCTCCCCGGGAGGCCCCGGGGGGCCCGTGCGCGCGTCTTGCGCGGGCCGCTGCTCCCATTCTGCGTTGATCTCGGCGCCGATCAGGATTGCGAAACTACCGAGATAGAACCACATGAGCAGCACCATCGCTCCCCCGAGGGTGCCGTAGATCTGCCCGTAGCTCGCGAAATTCGTCACGTACGACGCGAACACGACGCTTCCCAGGATCCACAGCGCCGAGGCGGCGACAGACCCCCACGTCACCCAGCGCCAGCGCGTCTTCGGCCTGCAGGGCCCGAAGTGATAGACCACGCCGAGCGCGAGCAAGGAGAAGGAGATGAGCAGGACCCAGCGCACGGCGAGCGCCACGTCCCTCGCAAGTGGCCCGAGCCGCACGCCCTCGAGCGCAAGCGGCGCGGCGATCGTGAGTGCGACCATGAAGGCGAAGCCGAG
>Ga0335073_10014762_pt1 | contig 10941 bp, 12 predicted proteins | sample Lox_Sample_22_FD_207093 | JGI IMG/M metagenome (GOLD analysis project Ga0335073, IMG submission 207093) | Soil microbial communities from Loxahatchee National Wildlife Refuge, Florida, United States - Lox_Sample_2.2 | ecosystem: Environmental > Terrestrial > Soil > Wetlands | place: USA... | reverse complement strand
GTTCAGTCTCGCGGTGTTCTTTTTGCAGGTTGATGACCCACAGTATGAATTCAGCGGTGGATTTCCAGTTTTCGTGTAATTGCAGTTTGCCTTTGATTTTTCGCGACTGGTCGTCGCATGCGAACGCAGACATGAAATAGAGGATGGCTTGTGTTGCGACTATTGCGGCAGCAGTAGCATCGGTACGACTCAGTTTGTCGGCTTCCCTTTTCAAAGTTGTTCCTTTCGCGAGGTACCTACCATAAGATGAGAAATGAGAGAAGATACCTTTGAGATTTTTCAGCGAAGGCGGTGGCTTCGGATGTTTCCTGAGGGACGGAAGGGGAGTTGGTCTGCGGCGAGTCGAGAAATGGCTGTGTTTTGGGAAAGGTGGGTGTCAGCGGACTTGTATTTGCCGCGCTCTTGCGTTTCTTGTATTCGTTGATCGAGAGTGATTTTTTATGCGAGGGAGTCACAGAGTCAGTGGAGTCGACAGCGTTGGAGTCGAGAGGGTTTTGAGGTTGAGAGTCGAGTGGTCGTTTTGGGTACCCGAAGGCGCTGGGGAGAGTCGGACTGAGAGCAGATGGAAGTGAAATAGCAAACGCAGGAGGCAGTGTCGGACTCAGAAAGGGGGGTAGACCAACCTCCTCGCTATCATTAGCACAGAAGTAGAGTTAGCGTACCCATTGGAAGGTGCAGAGGGCTTGGATTCCCACGGTTCACCGTCTCGAGGCGTCATGAAACTTGCATACTGTGAATTGCCGAATGGGTATTCAGGTGTTTCGGGGAGTCTGTTCACCAAATCGGAGATCTTCTCGTCAAGGGCGGAAGTATCCAGTCGCATCAAACATCAACAAGAAGTGACACAGACGATCACATTCGAGATTGCAGATTACAAAGTGAGCTGAAACGCAGGATATTTTGATACAAACGATTACAAAGTGAGCTGATTCGGAAATTTCACGAATTCCAAATTTCCAATTCAACTCCGCTCATCATGTCTGAACGAGGTCCACCGAGAGTGAAGAACAAGGTAGTTCAGGTGGTTTTCAAGCTAACGTAGGCTGCGGCTCCAGTGCAAATCACAGCGGAGCAGCTGTTGCGAGAAGCATACGAACGACAAGATGTTCGGCCTGTACGCCCTGCGCATGCCATCCTCGACTGGGAAGAACTGCAAGAGTACCAGGGACGCCAAAGGAAGGATTTTGAGAACAAGCTCAGGCGGAACAGATTGCGCATGGGAGAGTGGTTGCGCTATGCAACCTGGGAATTGGAACAGAAGGAGTTCGGAAGGTGACCCCCGACCGCTGACCGCATGGAAGATTCTGATCGTAGAGCTCGCTCCGTGTTTGAGAGAGGATTGAACGAGGATCCGCAGAGTGTGTCGCTATGGTTGGCGTACATTGATGCAGAGATCAAGCACCGGAACATCAACTTTGCGAGGAACCTGCTGAACCGAGCGGTGAGTACGATGCCGCGGGTCGACAAGTTTTGGTACAAGTTTGTGTACATGGAGGAGACTCTGGGGAATGTTCCGGCGGTGAGACAGCTTTTTGAGAGGTGGATGCAGTGGGAACCGGATGAGGAGGCGTGGAATTCATACATCAAGATGGAGATTCGGTATGGAGAGATTTCACGAGCTCGTGCGATTTTCGAGAGATTTGTGCAGGTTCATCCGAGTGCTGGGAATTATTTGAAGTGGGCGAGGTTTGAGGAGGAGCATGCGGATGCAGACAATGTGAGAGAGGTGTTCTCTGCGGCAATGGAAGTCTTTGGAGAGGGCGAGTTTGTGGATGAGCGGGTGTATGTAGCGTTTGCCAAGTTCGAGACTCGACTTAAAGAGTATGACAGGGCGCGGACGATTTACAAGTATGCATTGAATCGGTTGCCACGGAGCAAGTCGGAGGCATTGTATCAGGGATATACTGCATTTGAGAAACAGTTTGGTGATAAGGATGGGGTGGAAGATGTTTTGATTGGGAAGAGAAGGATGCAGTATGAGGAGCAAGTTACAGAGAATCCGAAGAATTACGACGCATGGTTTGATTATGCGAGGTTGGAGGAGATGACGGGGGATGCAGACAGAGTGCGAGAGGTATATGAACGAGCGATTGCACAGATTCCGCCGACACGGGAGAAACGTCACTGGAGACGGTACATTTATCTCTGGATCAATTATGCGCTGTTCGAGGAGTTCAACAGGGAGTATGAACGTGCACGACAGGTGTACCAAGAAGTATTGAAGTTGATTCCACATAAGGTGTTTACTTTTGCAAAGGTGTGGTTACTGGCGGCGCAGTTTGAGGTGAGACAGTTGAATCTGACGGGTGCAAGGAAGTTGTTGGGACAGGCGATAGGCAGATGCCCGAAGGGAAAGTTGTTTAAGGGGTATATTGATTTGGAGATGCAGTTACGAGAGTTTGATAGATGCAGGAAGTTATATGAGAAGTTTCTTGAATTCAGTCCGAGTAATTCGTATGGATGGATATCGTATGCGGGCTTGGAACGGTTGTTGGATGATGTGGAGAGGGTTAGGGCGATATTCGAGTTTGCTATTACGCAGGGGTTGGATGTTCCTGAAGCGGTGTGGAAGGCGTACATTGATTTTGAAGTCGAGGAGGGGGAGTATGATCGAGCGAGGTTGCTGTATGAGCGGTTGCTGGACAAGACGAATCATGTCAAAGTGTGGATTAGTTTTGCGGAGTTTGAGGTGAGCATTGAGGAGAAGGAGCGTGGAAGGGCTGTACTTGAACGTGCGTACCGCAGGATGAAGGAGCAACAACTCAAGGAGGAGGTGAGTCTTCTGGTGACTGTGCTGACTGTAGCGTGTGGCATTGCTAGAATCGTGGAAGCAGTATGAATTGACATATGGGGATGAGCAGTCGTTGGCGAACGTGGAGAGTCTCATGCCGGAGGTTGTCAAAAAGAGACGCAGATTGGAGGATGGGAGTTTCGAAGAGTACTTTGACTATTTGTTCAAGGATGATGATGATGGGAATCAGAAGACACTTAGTCTTCTTCAAAAGGCAGAAGAATGGCGCAGGCGCATGCAGGCAAATCAATAGCTTTCATATTACTACAGAAAAATAATCCAAGCATACATTTCCAGCGAGATGTTCCATTTCTAGCGATGTCCATTTATAGATGAGTGACGTCATTTGAGATTGAGGGCAGTCCTCAAATCAGTTCGGGTGTCATTTCCAGAACATCGATTGAGAGTCCAGATTAGCAGTCGAGTAGAGACCATTAGCGAAGTCTGAGAGACGACGACGAAAAGGATGCGGAGAGATTAAGATGCAGTCTATTAGAGATATCTGAGGTCCATCGACAATTAGCGAGGTCTATTGAAAGACCGAAGTCGTAGGAATATTCGCGAAGTCGTCCATTGTCTAGGTGTTGACTAACGAGGTCTAGTTGGCGATGCGGAGTCGACGGTCATTGGTGAATTGGACCTGGTCCATTGTCGATATCGAGAAGAGAGTCCATCATCGAGAGAGATCGTTCTCCGAGGATTGATCGTCGAAGCAGACAAGGTCCACCGGCGTGAGACAGATCGATCGGCATGCAGCCCATTCGTCCAAGTGGTCAAATCGATCGTCCTGAGAGAGAGATCGGCGAGATGTGGTCCATTCGAGAGGTCGAAATTGTCCGTTGTCGACAGAGTCCCATTGATCGACGAGGAAGTCCATTCATGAGGTCCATCAATTGACCGATCCGTCATGTCCAGTCCATTGCAGAGGTCCATCGGAGTCGTCGAGAGATTCTACAGAGGTTCATCAATCGTCCACCAGTCGAGTCCATCATTGACTAAGTCCACCAACCAATCGGAAATCGTCAAGAGAGCCCAACCCATCCATCGGCGAGGGGGATGGCCTATTAGCGATTATATAGCAAGGTCATTCCCAAAGTCGTCGGCAAGTGTCCATCGAAGAGGTTCCATAGAGAGTCGAATAGAGAGGTCATCAAGCGAGATCTTTGACAGAGGTCAGAAAAGGTCATTTAGCGAAGTCGGAAAGAGTCCATCACAGCGGTCAGTGTCGACGAGATCCAACAGGGAGGTCATTTCGAAAGGGTCATTGATAGAGGTCTGCAAGGATTTTCGACAGGGTCATGAGAAGTCCATCGGAGGTCCATGGGGTCCTAATAGAGGTCGACCCGGAATCTTTCCAATGAGTCCCAAGGTCCCAATAGAGGTCCTAAATGTCCATGTACGCATTATTGCGGGTAGCAAGAATATATATTTAACTTTTGACGCATATTTCAAAAACTCAAGTTTTATTTCAATAGCGTGGATATTCGCGAAGATATCTGATAATTTTGATTGATCATACAATTGTAATCAGATCAATCTAAAAAATGATGGTTGAACTTTATAATCACCTATTGGATTACCAAAAGTTAGGCTAATCGATAGGATCACAGATCCAATTGCACCTATAAGCAATGATTCCGATCGCCCTCGTTTTCCAGTGAATTCCGCTTGTGTTGATGAATCAATCAATGCGGGTGAAGCGCATATCCAACTGGAAAGCAAAATGTTTAAAAGTTCGTGTGAGGAGGAATAAACTTTTCAAAGACTTGCAGGGACACAATTTTGTGGGCCAACCCGTAGAAACAAGGTTTTTGGCGGCGGGACCGTATTTTTGCGGCTTTGAATCACTTATTCAAATTTGTTTTAGCTAATGCGCTTTTCAAATTCTCCAACACATAATCCCTACTCAAACATGGACCCTCCAAGTCCCATGCTTGCAACTTGACTCAGACGCTTGCTCTGCTCCGACCAGCATCCTTCGAGAATATCGCACGATGAAACTCATCCCGTCGGACCACCGTCAGAAGTTGGCTATTGCGACTGTCTAGTTGAGGCCATGATCACTACTTTATCCGTGACATATCTTCCCACAAGACAACCATGTATATATTCCAACAAGTCAATGAGCCTTGCGCCTTATCAAAAGGTGCAGCTGGCAACCAAAATCATGTAGTGTTCGTTGTCGTCTTATTCCAACAGGCTAGCTGCAGAAATGGTCGTCATCAAAAGCGAGGGTCCCAATTCACTGAGACTTCACGCACCGTGATGGGTGCTCAGACACAAGCAGGGATACCGACAGCTGCCTGAATCTGCGGCTTCGTACAAAAAGCGATGAGCTTTCAATTCGGTGATCGTAGCCCTGTCTGAGACGTCCATCTGTAGCATCGAGCTCAAAAAATCGCAGATAACACGATTTTGAGAACCTGAAACCTCGGAAAGGGATATGAAGATTCTACTAGCAAGCGAATATTTGTAAGGTAGCAATTCATCCAGATCTAGTACTACGTCAGTGCTTAGTTAACATCGGAATCAATACCATAGCCGTCAACCACAATCTCTTTCAACGACTCCGTTTTGTCAAGTAGATAATCAGGCGCCGGGCCACACGTCAAAATCATACTTCGGATAAGACCATCATTAGTTGGTGTCGAGGAGCGAAATAAAGGGGAGAGTGTGAGAAGCTCGAAGAGCTACACTATTAGCGATTCATTGTTTAAAGGTGACAAACCGATGCGCCGAGACTCCATATATCGGCCCTGAAATCCCATGGACAGCCAAGAAGAACCTCTGGCGCAACAATAGTCCGGTCACCATGACCGTTACTCAGACGGCTGTGTTCATCCTCATTGATAAAGGATGCTGGGAAGAATTAGCGTTGAATTGAAAGTTTGTTACCCTTGCCAAAGTCAGCTATTTTGACGACTACATCATTTATCGAAAACTGCTGTCCTGAAGCCAGAATGATTGGCTGCGACTCATAAATCCGCACCGGTTGTTCTGAACTTCCAGCACTACTGTACTCACGAAATGTTGCTTGATGACCGTAAACTCCGCGGACGGTTTCAGCAGCGAGCAAGTCATCGAGAGATATAGAGCTCGAGTCCAGTGATATAAGGAAATTTTGAGGATGGAAATCTACAATTACTTAACTCCTGCTTATCGGGATCCTAACCGTTATGTATCACTCCACAGTCTTGAAGGAACTCTAGGCCCTCAAGAAGCTGCCTCGAAATGTTCCTCACAAGCGGTAGATGATGGCCTTCAGCATCATCCGTATAACCTTCCAAGAAAGAATGAATATTTTGCCACATGAGCTCCATTACAAGACAGAGGTGTGAGGCGTGCTCAAAGGAGTCGAGCAACTGGACAACATATTTTGACAAAGGAGAATCTGCATGAGTCTTCAATCGGAGCATGATGTCTAGTTCGTGGCGGCTAGCATTAAGAGCTAGTACCTTCAAAGCGACCGCCTTGCCCGTTCTGGATGTTAGAATAGACGTCCGACATCGGAAATAACCTCAAGTCCTCCGTTAGCCAAGTCGTCGAGAACGAGCCCCAACCTAGCTTACGTACCACTCTATAATGTTCGCCATATACGTCCCCAACGCGTACGGGATAGAATTCGCGTGAGCGGTATTTCATAGGAGGTTCTTCGACCAAAATACCTGGTCCTGCCCTATACGATATTGTCTTCGAAACTGATACCCCAGAGATCGGCGGAATGGAAGCGATGGCGCAGTTAATGGGAAGGTCCGCCGCCACAATAACGGACCCTGCCTGATAGGATAGAGTAGAACACATTGCAACTTCACTATACAAAAGTATAGATAACACGTGCGTAGAACAAATCCACGTTGAGGCCTCGTAGGAGGAATAGGAACCGGTACGAGACACCGGAAGAATTTCCTACGAGAGAATTTTCGATTTCTGTCGTCAACAAACTCGTCACAATGCATCACCTAACCCTGGCATCGAGCGGTTGTGCGTAACGTGACACACGTGACATACCCTCGGTCGCGCGTGAGCCTCTTTGATCACGAGAGAAAATATCTTGATCTCCGGGTTCCTCTCGAATCAAGGGAACAAAGAACCGTTCCATCTCACATAAATTTGAGTCTTTGACCAGTAATTTCTTACCCCAATTCCTTGAGACGACTATCCGACTTCATCTGGCCAACAGACTTTCAAATGACCAGCGGAAATCCGCCGCCGGCACATTGGGTCATTAGGCCGCCTCCAGGGTTGACGGGCCGAGCTTCAAGACGTAACATCAACCTCCCGGCTCCAACCCTCAATCCAAATACCACAATCGAAGGAGAGGATATCTATTGGACTGCAGCAACCCTCCAAGATCGTAAAATCTTCGGGTTCCCGGACGTCGAAGGAGTGATTACCCAGCACGAGCCAGAGGAAGGAGCGGACCGAGGACTCAGGACGGCCTGGTACCCTTGGAACAGTACCACATCCGATGAGGAAGCCAGGCAAGAGAGATCGAATTGCACACAAGCGGTGAAGACGTGGTGGCCGAAATCAATATTTGCTCTTGGAGGCAGTCATGAAGCCACAGCAGCACTAATCATGTACCAACCATTTCCGCTCGCAAGTACTGACGGGGACTATAGTAGTGGCCGACATTCCAGCAGCTCTATGGGAGGAACAGTCCACATTACCGTGCAGTGGTACAGATTGACTGACGAGACTCCAAATGAAGGTTATGTATGCTTAGGTTTGTCTCATGTAGTAATGTCTTGAATAGCTATAAAGTTGTTTTGTTTTTGCTTTTAGTCGAGAGCGACTATATAGTTAGTGAACACAGTAACGACGAAAGGATAAGAAGATAGCCCTGTTATGGATATAAGTATTATTACAGCTAGTAAGAATTGGGGATAGGGGAGTTAACATACCTCGTGGATCACATTTTCAGTGCCGATTCTGAAAAAATAAATTTTGTTTCAATAGCGTTGATATTCATGGAGATACCGAGCAATTTTAAGCGCTGTTTATGATAGACGATCTCTCAGAACCGAGAACTTCACAACCGATGTAGGTGCTGCATGATGAAATTCACCAATCCTGAAAAAGTATGTTAGCCATGTGTAGAATCACCCAGCGACCTCGGACTATCGTTTTTTCGTGCCAAAGCAACCAATTCTTATGCATCGCAATACCTCCGCCCGTGACGGGTCGTGATGCGAAACTATTAAACACCGGACTGTCGTGTTTGCTGGGTTCAGCCTCAATTTCCATAATACGGACTTTTCCGATCCGGGAGAACCTTGTATTACTAGGATTCGCCGGAGTTGACTGAAACCTCCAGTCCATTCCTTGAAGTGTGGAACATCAAAGATCCCGGTCGCCCGTTCCCTACTACTATATATTATACCTGTCAATGCACCTGAATTATTTCCTAAATGCACCTGCATTTATCGTGGTGCTCCACCTTATAATTTGTCCCCATACAAAATATAACCTGTAGTTAACTACACCCCCCTTCGCCGGTTTTGGTCATGCCACTGTATCTTGGCACCGGTTGAGGCTCAATTTCTTTCGGGAGAATGACGTTCGGTTCACGGTGGGCTCGCTCCCGTGGCAGAATCCCAATCATTCTCCACACTTCTTTTGTTTCCAACCCAAGTCTGGAGCGCCAGTGGATCAGCGCAGCTAACTAGAATTGGGTTCCGACCGAGGCGTCTGCAGCAACATAAAGTTTATGTCCGATGACGCGGTTGAAGTCAATTTTCAGGAATTGCCGTTGTCCGATCTTACGTATCGACCAAGTGCGTGTTTACATCCCAAAAATGCGAGTAATAGTATGTTGGTGTGGCATTTCATGGCTAGAGAAGCAACCTTGGATTGATTTGATCAATCAAGTCAAATCAATCAGCTAATCACGATCCCAGATTGTGGAGGTGCGCGTTCTGAAATCTTGAAAAGTCGAAAGAGTTTCTTGAAAATATTTGTGCACACCCTTGTCCACCCTAGCAGTGCTCCCGAGAACTACATAGGGGCCGGATAAATTCAAGAGTGAGTATCGTAACTGATCGGATCAACTACCAAAACTAGCCATGATGATCAGGAGTCTTCGGAGCCCAGGCGGCCGAAATTTGCGGGAACTCAACGATAGGGCCAGGCTGCAGGGATTCTAAAAAATTAGACACAGAGTGGGATGGTCCTGCGAACAATTTGAAACAAAGTAGGAAACGAAATTATTTCCGGGGGAAACTAGGTGAACCATGTTCATTTGTGCTTTGTGGCCGATACACGTTCACATGATGTCTCTGTGCCCGTTGAATGTAGTAAAAGAAACATTGGAATTTGTTGAGAAGACCAAAAGGTTTAATCGGCAGTTCTTTATCCCGTAGTAATTTTCATCCTTTTGCCATCATGACGACTTGTCGCGTCCTCAACCGGGGCGAGCATAATCGTGTACGAGAACCGCACATAATCGCAGATGAATGGCAGCGCAGGAAAATCCTTCGAGGATTTGTCGTGTGTGGCAGGAACTTGATCTTTTGCTGGAAAGCCCAAAATAGGAAGAATACTGTCGCAAAGGAAATCATCCAGCGTTGCAATTCAAGAGAAAGAAAGGTTTTAGACGAAGGATGATGTCCAACACAAAGTGTTGGGCCCTGTTTGATGAATATGAGGATCTATCTTCCCTGAGATAATAGCCCAAAAATCTCGAAAATAATCAGTTTACTTCACCACACTCGGCTTCGTGCCCGATTCGCCCGCAAATAAAATTTAGGTGTCAGATGAATGACAGATGAGATCCCACCCATTTCTGGGGCCCGAGATGAATGTCACGTGTGCACCGGGCTAAATTGCAAGCTGCCACGTCGGTTTTCTTCTTCAGCAATCAACTCTGCCAACCTTGCTCCTGAAGTCCTTGATCCCACAAATCCACCTGTTGCAACCCATCCGTGGTCTCGGTCCTCACAATGAACCACGAAAAGCAAAAAATGGGATATCTCTCCTTATGACCGTTATGAACTATTTTGTACACGACGTTCATATGTCGCCTTAAGAGCTTCCTTCGGTGCGCTGTGGGTTTCAAGCGCCAATACTTGGTTCCTTGCATTTGGTGGACTCCGTCATTCTTTTCTGCCCGACAATTGAAAAGGACGTTACATCGCTCTTTTGCTTCCTCGGATTCTCGTTTCAATCTTTCAACTCTCGCTAGAGAAGGATACAATCTCTCAGTTCTCTGCTTTTATTCAACTTTATGCTCCTCGACACAACACCTTTCATGGACGTCTTGTCTGTGCTTCTTTTGTTTTCGATCATGTTTTGTTCCGTTCATGCGGCAACCAGTACCTTCAGTTGGTCCATGTCATATGTAACAGCGGCTCCCAACGGTGTCTCTCGTCCCGTCATAGGCGTTAATGGAGAATTCCCTCCTCCGACTATTATCGTCAATCAAGGCGATGTGGTAGAGCTTCAAGTCACCAACAATTTTATCGATGGAGAAGTTGTCAGTCTCCATAGCCATGGCATATTGCAGCATGGAACGACCTATTATGACGGCGTCCCAATGGTTACGCAATGGTATGCTTTTCGGCACCTAACACTCTCCTGAGTCTTTAGCGGGATTACTTCGGGGACCAGTTTCACTTATTGCATCGACACTAGTGATCAGATCGGAACTTTTTGGATTCATTCGCATGTGTTAGGCCAGTATCCTAATGGAATTCGAGCTCCCTTTATTATTCAAGATCTAAGTCCGCCTTACCTTTACGATAGGTTTGAAGTTATTTCGGTTTCCGATTGGGTATGTCTCGGTCTTCATAGCGCAACTCATAATAGTACAATCAGACAATGCAAGTGTTGATTCCTGAATTCTTGTCGACTGCCAATCCAACCGGCGTGGAGCCTGTACCTGACGGCATACTGACCCATTTACCTTTGCTAATCTTCAGCTGCACTAATCTGGGACAGACAAAACGGAACATTTGATGCCACTGCCGGGGAAACCGTTCGCTTTCATTTTGCCAACATTGGGGCCTTCGCATTGATTCACATTTGGATTGAGGAACACGAAATGACTGTTATTGAAGTCGATGGGGTTTATGTTCAACCGTACATTACTTCTGGAATTAGTCTCGCAACTGGACAACGCTTGAGTGTCCTTGTGATAATGGACCAGAATC
>Ga0335073_10014760_pt1 | contig 10942 bp, 12 predicted proteins | sample Lox_Sample_22_FD_207093 | JGI IMG/M metagenome (GOLD analysis project Ga0335073, IMG submission 207093) | Soil microbial communities from Loxahatchee National Wildlife Refuge, Florida, United States - Lox_Sample_2.2 | ecosystem: Environmental > Terrestrial > Soil > Wetlands | place: USA... | reverse complement strand
CGACGATCTTGTCCCCGACAATCAGATCCACCGGATCGGTCAGGCGCCGATCCAGTTCCACCACGTCGCCCGGACCCAGCTCCAGCAACTCCCTCAGCTCCAGTTCGCGCGATCCAAATCGGACCGAGGCATCGAGCTCCACCTCGAGCAGCAGATCGTAGTTGCCGGTTCGCGCCGCCGTGCGGAGTGCCTCGCCCCCCTGCCATGCCGCTTCCACCGGCTTTGCCTGCTGACCCGCCGCGCGGCCCTCCCGCCCTTCGACGGCGAGCGCGATGCGCATCGTCGCCTCGCCCAGCCGAATCGTGCCGGGCTCGGCCGGAAATTCCCTGGCAGCCTTTCCCGATTCCGCCTTCCCGCCAAGACGCGCTGCTGCGCTGGTCAGAATTCCGTTCCAGAGTTCGCGCACCGTTTCCGGATCTTCCTGCCCGGCTTCGATCAGTCGCCCTTCCGCAAGAAATCCAGCCAGATCCTCACGATCCACCGCCAGAACCAGGCGTGCGCCATCTACCTCCAGCACGTAGCACCAGCTCGTCTCCTCATGAGGTGCGTCTCCGCCCTCGGTAACGGATACGGTCTGGCCAAGTTCGCGGGCGATCTCCGCCTCCAGTCGCTCCATCCAGCGGCTTCGATCCGTCATCTTTTTGCCTCGCTTAAGGCCAGCAGGTGCGCCGCACGATGGTCCGACTGCCCCACCGGCGCAGCGGAAAACAGCGGCACGCCGCCCGCCCTGAACTGAGCCGGTGCACGCGCCGGCAGATTGAGCCGCAGAATGCTCCCCGCACGCAAATCACCCAGAGCCTCGGCGGGAACTAACACCCGCGGCAGTTCCAGCGTCGCGCTGGTCCGGCATCTCAAGGCCCGCTCGAGCATGCGCTGCCGGGTTTCGTCGGAATGCCGCCTTTGCCTCGTCTTTTCCCCCGCCAGGCGACGCAGGATCGCATTCGAGACAACCGCGGGAAATGCGAGGTTCAGCAGCCCGCTGGTTTCGGCCACACGCAGCTCAAAGCTCAGACACAGTGTTTTCTCCGAAACCGGAATCAAGCGCGGCGTCTGTGTCTGCATTTGCCGCTTTTCGAAAACGAACGACAAACCCACCGACTGCCATGCCGTGGTCAGTTCGCGGCAGATAGCTTCGACAACGCCGGAGAGGATTGACTCCTCGATATCCGTCAGCTCGCGCGCTTCCGATGGCTTGCCGTCGCCGCCCAGCAGCAGATCGATCATCGACGGGGCCGTGGTCAGGTCCATCTGCAGCACGGAAACAGCACGCAACGGCTCGAGGCGCACCGAGCAGACATAGGCCAGCTCCGGGATCCGCAGCAGAAATTCACTGAAGGGAATCTGTTCGGCGGACACTAGGCTTACCTGGACGCGACAACGAAACCAGGCGCCAAGATGATGGGTCAGATTGCGGGCAAAGATGTCATTCAGCATGCTGATCGCGCGCAGCTGTTCGTTCGAAATCTGGCCGGAGCGCGAAAAACTCCACGGCAGCACCCGGCTGCGGGGCTCGGCGGGTGCCATTTCGGCGCGCGCGCGCGCGGCCTGGAACAGAGCATCGATCTCCTCCTGACCGAGTTCCTTTTCCATCAGTGCGTCCGCTTCCCTTCTCTGCGGCCGAATCCGGCCAGCCGGGCACGGAGATGCACGACCGCCGAAGAGTGAATCTGCGAGACGCGCGACTCCACTACGCCCAGTACCAGCCCTATCTCCTTCATGGTCATTTCCTCGTAGTAATAGAGTGTGACCACCAGCCGCTCCCGTTCCGGCAGCTGGTCGATGGCCTGCGCCAGCCTCTCCTTCATCTCGCCGCGAAGGCAGCGGAACAGCGGATCCTCTTCGGGAGAATTGGGGATGTAGGCCAACTCCTCTTCGCCGGAATCTTCGGAGCGCTCCATGTGCAGGGTCCCGATCTCGAGGCCCTTCAGCTCGCCCAGTAACTGCTGATAGTCCTCGAGGTCGAGTCCCATTTCGCGCGCAATCTCCGGTTCCAGCGGGGCGCGGCCATATTGCGCGGTCAGCTTGCGGATCGATTCCTCCACCGCGCGTCCCTTGCGGCGCAAATCCCTCGGGCTCCAGTCCAGTGTGCGCAGGCTGTCCAGAATTGCGCCGCGAATGCGGAACTGCGCGTAGCTGCGGAACTGGACTTTGCGTGCCGGGTCATATTTCTTAAATGCGTCCAGCAGGCCCAGCGTGCCTGCGCTCACCAGGTCCTCGAGATCGACGTGCTGCGGCAGGCGCTCGTGGATGCGTCGCGCCATCCAGCGCACCGCCGGCATCTGCTCGATCATCATCCGCTCGCGCTCCTCTTCGGAAACCGGCAGTTCGGCAACGGCGCCCGCCGGTTCGGCGCTCCCCCCCGCTCCCATTCTCAGCTTCTTCCAGGATTCCGTGCTGCGATCCATGGTCTGACCTGCATATTCCATCATCTTTTCCGCCGCCTGTTAGTTCGCCCGTACCATGCCTGCCGCACGCACCGCGATCTCCGGTGGAACCTCGGCCGGCGCGATGACCGTCAGCTTAGGCAACACCGGCTCGAGCCACCGCTTCAGGTGGTAGCGCGCCGGACTCGAACAAAGCAGCACGGGCTGGACCGAAGCAGACGCGGGTCCCATTAGCTTTTTCAAAGAATCGGCGATGCGGCGCAGCACCGGGGGATTGCCTCCCGTGGTCAGCAGTCGAGCTCCCGGTTCCGGCACCACCAGCGCCGCCAACTCTTCCTCGAGTGCCGGATCAAGGGCAATCACCCGCAGCGAACCGTCGGCTTCGAGTAGCGGCTGCATCAGCCGGCGGCCGAGCGCCTGCCGCGCAGCCTCCACCAGATGGGGCAGCGAACGGTTCTGCGCCGCAGTTTCCACCAGCGCCTCGAGTATCGTTCCCAGATCGCGGATCGAGACTTGCTCCCGAAGCAGCTGTTGCAACACCCGCTGCACCTCTCCCAGAGAAAGGACCTTCGGGACCAGTTCCTCCACCAGTTTCGGATGGCTCTCCCCCAGCGAATCGAGAAGCCGCTTTGTCTCCGCGCGCCCCAGCAGCTCATGCGCGTGCCGGCGGATCATCTCCGCGAGATGGGTTCCAATCACGGTCACCTGGTCGACCACCGAATAGCCCGCCGCGAGCGCTTCGTTTTCGATCGACGGCTGAATCCAGCGCGCCGCAGACCCAAAGGCCGGTTCGCGCGTTTCCTTGCCAGGCAGCGGACGCGCCTGCGCCTCGGTCGAGACCGCCAGCAGGCAATTCCCCTCCGTCTGCCAGCGACCGATCTCCAGGCCGCGCAGCGAGAAGACGTACTCCCGCGCCTTCAGCCGCAGGTTGTCGGAAATGTGGACGGGCGGAATCAGGAATCCCAGCTCTCCGGCCAGATGGCGGCGCAGCGTGCGCACCCGCTCCAGCATTCGCCCGCCCTGCTGCTCGTCCACCAGAGGAATCAGCTGGAACCCGATCTCAAGGCTCAGCTCGTCCAGCCGCAGCATGGCCGCCACATTCTCCGTCGCCGGCTTCTTCGCTGTCTCACCTTCGGCGGCCGGAGCCTCGCGCTTCGCCACCCGCGCTGCTGCGATGCCGAGCGCTGCGGCGGGCAACAAGAAGGCCAGCTTCGGCAAGCCGGGAATCAGACACAAGGCACCCAGCACCCCGCTCGCCACATAGAGAGTCGTCCCTTTGCCCAGCAGTTGACTGCCCAACTCGGTGGTCAGCGCGCCTGCCGAGGAAGCGCGCGTAAGCACGATGCCGCCGGCGACGGAAACCAGCAGCGAGGGCATCATGGTCACCAGCCCGTCTCCAACGGTCAGAATCGTATACGTGCGCACCGCTTCGCCCATATCGACGCCCTGCTGCAGCGTTCCAATCAGCAGGCCCGCCACGATATTGATCGCCGTAATCAGAATCGTGGCCAGCGCATCGCGCTGGTTGAAGCGTGCTGCCCCGTCCATCGCACCGTAAAACTCCGCTTCCTGGGCGATCGCCTGGCGGCGCTTTCTGGCCGTGGCCTCGTCGATGAGGCCGGCGTTCATATCCGCATCGATAGCCATCTGCTTGCCGGGCAGGGCATCGAGTGTGAAGCGGGCGGTTACTTCCGCAGTCCGCACCGCTCCGTGGCTGACCACCAGGAACTGAATCGCGATCAGCGCCAGAAAAAGCACGAAGCCCACGACGTAATTGCCACCGACCACATACTGCCCGAAGGCTTCGATCACGCGGCCCGCCGCGGCGGTCCCTTCATTGCCGTGCAGCAGGATCCGCCGGCTGGAGGCGATGTTCAACGACAAACGAAACAGCGTCAGCAGCAGCAGCAGCGTTGGAAACACCGAAAATTCCACCGCCCTGCGCAGTTGTACGGCGGAGAGAAACACCAGGATCGACGCGGCCATCGAACAGGCCAGCAGCATGTCCATGACGAAGGCCGGCACCGGCACCACCATCACGAACAGAACACTGATCGACGCCACCGGCAGCGCCAGCGAGCGCAGCATCTTCGATCCGCCCCGGCTCGCCGGACCCAATCCTCCTGAGCGCGATGCCATCGCGCCACGCCCGGCTGCCATCGTTGCCGCGCTCATTCGCCTGCCCTCATCGCCATCTCCTTCACGGCAACACTTTCGCTTCCTCCAGCCGTTGCGTCGGCTGTGCCCGCTCGCGCCGCACCCGCTCTTCCACCTCGCGACGGTAGAGCCACGCCAGAATGCCCGCCACCGCCGCATACAACTCGTACGGAATCGACTGGCCCGGTTCGACCTGGCGGTAGAGCGACCGCGCGAGAGGCGGATTCTCAACGATCGGCACGCCTGCCCACTGCGCCTCCTCGCGAATTTGCGCCGCCAGCAGATCGCGGCCCTTCGCCAGCACCCTCGGCGCCTCCATCGTCTCGAAGTCGAAGCTCAGCGCTACCGCATAATGAGTTGGATTGGTCACCACCACCGACGCCCGCGAGATATCCGCCTTCAACTGGCGGCGCCGCATCTGCCGCCGCAGCCCGCGAATCCTCGCCTTCACCTGCGGGCTGCCCTCGGTCTCTTTGTATTCGTCCCGCAAATCCTGCTTCGACATGCGCAGTCTGCCCTCGCGGCTCCGCCACTCCATCAAGTAGTCGATCCCCGACCATGCCAGGAAAATCCAGGCACCGTCGAGGAGGAGGTTGTAGAGCAGCGCGAACAGGTCCGGAAAGCGCTCGGCGCTCAACGGCGGTATGTCCGCCTGCGCGGCCAGCGCATGTGCGGAGCAGAAACCCAGCGCGGCCACGGGCACCAGCGATTTGCCGAGGCGCACCGCGCCGCGCAGAGAGAAGATATTCTTCATGTTTTCGACCGGATTGAGCCGCTCCGGCTTCGGCGTCAATGCCTCAAAATTCAGCGCCAAGCCCCCGCCCTGCACCACGCCGCCCGCAACGGCTCCCGCCAGCACCGCGGCGAAGATCAACAGCAGCGGTTCCAGCGCCGTCAGCAGCGCCTGGCGCAGCGCCAGAGCGGTCTCGGACGCGGTCATGTGCGCCCACAAAGCGGGCTGCCCCAACTGCAAAAACGCCTGATACGCGTTCGCCCACTCGGCCGCCCAGTTGCGCGAGGCGCCTCCGACCGCGAAGATGCCGGCCAGCATTCCCGCCGCGGCCGTCAGATCGCGGCTGCGCGTGCGATCACCCTTCTCGGCTGCCTTCTGCCGGTGCCGGGGCGTCGCCTTCTCGGTGCGGTCTCCAGGCATCGCTCAGGCTCCTGTCGCCGCGCCGGCCAGCAGGTGTCCGGCCGCATCGAGCAGCCGGACGAACCGTCCCTCGATCCAGTGCGGCCACGCCGCCAGGGATCCAATGAGCACGCCGTACCCCAGCAGGGTTTTCACGGGCACCGTAACTGCCATCACCGGCAGGTGCGGCGCCAGCTTCCCTGCCAGGGCAACCGTCATCTCCGCCAGCAGGGTCGAAGCCAGTACCGGCGCCGACAGCTGCAATGCCGCCGCAAAGACTCCCGACGCCATCGTCACCAGCGCCAGCCCGGCGTGCGGATCGAGCGTTACCGTTCCCACGGGCGCTGCGGCGAAGGTCCGCAGCAGCGCGGCCATCGCCGTGCGGTCCAACCCCGCGCCGATCACGGTCAGCGTCCCCAGCAGCCCGAACAGCTGTCCCATCAGGGGTGTCTGAATTGACGCGTTCGGGTCGAGCACATTCACGAGCGAAAAGCTGAACTGGAATCCCAGCATTTGCCCGGCAAAACCGAGGGCCTCGAACACCAATGAAAGTGTCAGTCCAAAAAACAGCCCCACGCTCAGTTCGCCGAGCACCGGCAGGACCCCCAAGTCGGGATGTGCTCCGGGGAAAGCCGATACCACCGGAGCCGCCACACAGGAGACGGCCAGCACGAAGACCGCTTTCACCCGCATCGGGATCCCATCTGAAGAGAACACCGGAGCGAAGACCATCAGCCCACTGATGCGCACCAGCACCAGCGTCATCGCCGCCAGAGCGCTTTCCCAATTCAGCCCGTTCCAGCTCGCACTGCTCCACTCTGCGTTCATGCGGCCCACCTCATCCCATCCCCAGAAAACGGTGAAACTCAGAGAACAGCGACAGCGTGTAACGCATCAGCCGATCCAGAAACCACGGCAGCCCCGCCATCAGGACTCCGGCCACCACCAAAAGGCGCGGGACCGTTGATATGGTCTGGTCCTGCAGTGAAGTCAGCGTCTGCAACAGACTGATCAGAAAGCTCGTCACGCAGGCGGCTAGCAGAACCGGCGCGCCCAGAATCAGCGCCTCCCGCAGCACCTGCCGCATCAGTTCCGCCACCTGGTCGGGTCCCATCGCACCTGCCTCAGGAAAATCGCAGTCTCAAAAACTCTTCAGCAGCGAACCGGCCAGCAGATTCCAGCCGTCCACCATCACAAACAGCAGGATCTTCAGCGGCGTCGAAATCACCACCGGCGGCAGCTGATACATCCCGATCGACGTAGTGATCGAAGCCACCACCATGTCCACCAGCAGAAAGGGCAGAAACAGCACCGCCCCGATCTCAAACCCCGCCTTCAGCTCGCTCAGAATGTACGCCGGCACGACCACCCGCATGGGCAGGTCTTCGGGTTTTGCAGGACGCGCCGTCATCGACGCCGAGACGAACAGCGCCAGATCTTTCTCGCGCGCGTAGCGCAGCATGTAGGTCTTCACCGGCCCCACGCCCCGTTCGATTGCGTCCCATCCCGAGATCTGCGCGTGGCGGAAAGGCTCGACCGCCTGCTGATCCACCTGTACCAGCACCGGCTGCATCAGGAACCAGGTCATCATCAGCCCCAGCCCCATCAGCACCTGGTTCGAAGGAGCCGTCTGCGTGCCCAGCGCCTGGCGCAAAAAGTGAAACACCACCAGCAGCCGCACCATCGGCGTCATGGAAAGCAGAATCGCCGGCACCAGCGTCAGCAGGGTCAGGGTAAAGACAATCGTCCACGGAATGGTGTTGTTCGAGCCCAGGTTCAGGCCCCCCGGCGTCTGCACCTGCATCTTCGCCGCCAGCAGCAGAAACATCACCGCACCGCACCGTTCGCCGCGCTGCGCGCGCTTGTCCGCCGCGCCTTCGCGACCTCCAACACTGGCACTACTGATTCCCCGCACATCGCGAGCAACACCTTCGCTCCACAGCAGTCCACCAACACCAGCGCCTTCTTCGGCCCGAGGTTCAGCCGCGCCTCCACGCGCAGAGGCGCATCGCTGTCCGCCGGAGCTTTCGCCAGCCGCCGCACCCATCCCCTCAGCCGCGCAACCCACGGCGCTCCGCCCACTCCGCCCCTCGCCGCAACCAGAACCTGTTCCATCGTTCTCCCCATCCGCCTTCCGCTACGCCAGCCGCGTGATACGCACAGCCAGCTTCTGCTCCACCACCTCAAACTCGCCCCACACCAGCAGCGCGCCGCCGCAACGCACCGGCACGTCCTGGGAATGCTCGTGAACGGTCTCGACGACCGTGCCCTTTTCCAGAGCCAACAAATCCTTTACGCGAAATCCCGGCACCTTCACCATCACATCCAGCTGCATCGGAAGCCGGTTGAGACGATTGTCCGGCCCGGATTCGGGCTGTGATTCCTCGAGGCCGTCTCTACGCATCAACAGTGCCGTACCTCCGCCGCTCTGCGGCGTCGGCGCATGGAGCGCGCTCTCACCCGCCGCTGGACCAGCAGTTAGCTTGTTTTCAGGCTCGGCTCCCATCGCGGACCCACCCTGCGAGTGAGTGCCCTGGTATAAGACAGAAGTATTAGAAAGCTCTCAGAATTACGATCCCGCGACCTCTACGCCGCCGCCGACCTGCTTCTGTCGAGCGTGAACCAGAAGGTTGCGCCCTTCCCTACTGCGCCCTCGGCCCAAATGCGCCCGCCGTAGCGCGCGAATATGCGCTGCACCGTTGCCCGGACCAGGAAACTCACTCCGGCGGCGCAGCTGGTGGAAGGGCTGGAAGAGCTGTTCGTTCAGTTTTGGATCGAATCCGGCTCCATCGTCCCTCACGAAGTACCCGAATTCTCCCCGCAGGGGACCGCACCAAATTCAACGCAAGGCGCATTGTGGTGCGACGTATACTTCCACACCTTCCGGATCAGGTTATCCCAGGGCTATGCGCGTCAGGCCCTCGTCGGCCTCTACTTCGGGTAGATTCGCGATATGGAACTCGACCTTCGGTTCCGGCCCGGCTCGCTTCAGGTCTTCCGCGATCTTCCCCGCCAGTTCCCTCAGGTTCACCTGTTCCTTCTTAAGCGCTATCGTTCTGGCCCGTGACAGGTTGAGTAATTCGTCGACCAGCAGCGCCATGCCTCGGGTTAACTGGCGCAGCTGACACAGCATCTCTGCGCGCTCAGCCGCCTTTGCTTCCTCTCCCAGGCTCTCCTAAAGGTAGACCATTCCCCTGCACTGCATCGGGCGGTCCGCACAGGTCGTGCGTCTCCGTATATGAAAATGCCTCCAGCTCACGATGGCCGCGCGCAGCGCCGCAGTTCTCTCCTGCGTACAGGCCTCCGGCCTCTCGCCGACCCAATTCAGCGCAATATCGCGCTCCCGAACCTGTTCCGGCATTTCGTTGAACGCATTCACCAGCACCGCAATCTCATAAGGGTCCGGAGTGTCCTAGTTCTCGTGGGTGGAGTAGGGCTGGCGTGGGTGCTTGGCCACGCAGAAGCAGCGATGTGGCCGCAGCGCGACTAGGTGAGCCCGGCGCAGTTGAAGCAACTCACGAGCCGGGCGGCCTGATCAGCTCGAAGGCAAGGAATCTGGTGGCACGGTCGCTGGTAGCGCTGGTGGAGACCGCGCGGCGTGTGTCCCGGGAGCGCGACTACTCTGTGCGTGCTGTGTCGTATCATTCCCAACTGTGCGCACTCTCCGCTTCGGGTCCCCGACAAAATTGCCACAGGTCCTGCGTTCGCCGGGGAGGATCGCACCATGACGCCCCCTGAGGCACTGCCACATCGGTCACGCGATGTCTCGGAAAGCTGTTTTTCCTGAGGAGGTTCATGCTGCATTGTCCGGCTGCAGCGCCGGTTTTGCTGAGCATTGGGCAAGTGGGTCAACCAGTTTGGCCGGCTCGCCCTTGCGCACGAAGGCGTGCGCGTAAGGAACCACCTCGGAAGGAAGATCGTAGACACCCGACAGTACCACGATGGGCACAACCGGATATCTCTGCCTCGCGAGCTTTGCTGCCTGCACCGCTGTCGGCTGCCCGGTCAGCTGATAATCCATGACCACAGTATCGGCACGGGCCTCCGGAAAATCGATCCGGTTCGCCATCGCCATCGCAGGAAACGCTTCGTATCCTCTCCCTGCAATGATCCATTCCATAAATCCTCAGGTGGATAGGATTGTCGTCAATGATCAACACCTGAGCTTTGCCGTTCATACTTTCTCCGAACGACGTCAAACCTTAAGACAGGAAGCTGAATTACGGCCGCGTAAACTGCAACCTGCGATTGCGGCGAAGCGTCAGTGGTAGTTCTGCGTATACGTGTCCCGCGGCAATCCCATCCGGATGGCTCTCTTCCGCAATGCCAGGGCCTCCTGTTTGCTCATCACCCCGCCCAGAGTCACCAGATAGGGAGGACGCCCCTCGACGGAGAAAACTCCAGGCGTCAATTGTGGATAGCGCTTCGCAATTGTCTGCGCCTTGTGCTCCGCCTGTGCCTCGTGATTGTAGGTGTAAGCCACCACGCGCCACCCCGGCGTTGTCACCGCTCCAGTGTTCACTCCCGTTCTGCTCGCGACAGATGGTTTCACAGCATGCTCTGGACCGGCACTCCCAGCCGAGGTCATCACCGTCTGCGCCGACCGTGCCGCGCTGCCGCGATGCATCAATCCGTGGAGCGCCAACACCGTCGCCAGCACCAATACCACCGCTGCTGCAATCACCCACGGCGCGCCGGCGCGCAACCTCACTCGCGGCTCGTCGTCTTCCAGCAGAGAGGAGAGGACATCTGGTTCCGAAGCCAGTTGCCCCATCGCGACCTCGCGCATCTCCTCGTCGCCCTTCATCGCAATCAACCTGCCCGCGGGCTTCTCAATTCCGTCCGGCCGAACCGTATTTGTCATTCCTGGCGCTGCAGACTGCTTCGCCGCCTTCTCCGTCGCGTCGGCGATTGCTCCATCGGCCGGAACGAAGTTCGACCTCACCGCGACTGGTCCCGATTGCTGAAGTGCCTTTCCCTCCGTTTGTGGAATCGACACTACGGCCGATTCCAGCTTCGCCTCGGGCAGCGACTCTCGACTCAGCTCCTTCACCGGCGCAATCCGGATACTCGCCAGCGCCGCAATCTCCGCGACAGTCGCGCCTCCGCCTAATGCCCGGCGTACCGCTCGGACCATCGGCTCCGGCAGCAGTTGCAGCACGGGATCGTTCCCTCCCGACGGAATGCGTCGCGTCAGCGCCTGCGTGACGATCCGCCCGATGCCGCGTACATCGTCGGCCGCCGCAGCCGCAAACCCTGCGCGTCCTTT
>Ga0335073_10014756_pt1 | contig 10942 bp, 7 predicted proteins | sample Lox_Sample_22_FD_207093 | JGI IMG/M metagenome (GOLD analysis project Ga0335073, IMG submission 207093) | Soil microbial communities from Loxahatchee National Wildlife Refuge, Florida, United States - Lox_Sample_2.2 | ecosystem: Environmental > Terrestrial > Soil > Wetlands | place: USA: Florida... | reverse complement strand
TCCCGAGAAGGCCACCCGTGCCGCCGCGCGCCACCTTAAGGACCTCTACAACCAGTTTGGCGACTGGTATCTCGCGATGGCCGCGTACAATTCCGGCGCCAGCACTGTGCAGCACGCGGTCGAGCGCACCGGCTACGCGGACTTCTGGGAGCTTTATCGCCGCGGCGTGCTCCCGCAGGAGACGCGCAATTACGTGCCAATCATCCTCGCCGTGACCATCATGGCGAAGAACCCCGAGCAGTACGGCTTGCAGCGGGTCACGGAGGAGCCCGCCACGCTGACGGACCACGTCACCATCAACTATCCCGTGGACCTGCGGCTGGTGGCGGAGTGCGTGGACACCTCGGTCGATTATTTGCAGGAGCTGAACCCGAGCCTGCTGCGCATGACCACGCCCAAGGACCAGCCGTTCACCCTGAACCTGCCCGCCGGATCGCAGGAGAAGTACGAGACGGCCATCGCCGCCATCCCGCTCGATATGCGCAACTGGTGGCGCTATCACCGGGTGGAATACGGCGACACCCTGCCCTCGATCGCGCGCAAGTATCACACTTCGGCGTCGACGATCGCTGAGGCAAACAATCTGACCGACGGCGAGGTAAAGGCGGGCACGAAGCTCATCATTCCCATCACCCCCGGGCATGCCCAGACCACGGCGTTTTCTAAACATCCGACCCACTACAAGGTCCGCAAGGGCGATACCGTGGCTTCGGTGGCCGACGATTTCGAGGTCCCGGCGGACAAGCTGCGCAAATGGAACCATCTGCGGGGCAGCGCCCTGACTCCGGGCCGCACGCTGGTGATCTACAAGCCGGCTTCCGACAGCGCCGAGTCAGAATCCGCCTCTTCATCCGAAGAAGCGAGCGCCGAGAGACCTAAGACGCACCCCGCCGTTACCACACAAAGCGCGACCTATCACAAGGTTAGGAAGGGCGAGACGCTCAGCAGCATCGCCGAAACCAACCACACCTCGGTCGCCGCCCTGAAGCGCGACAACCCCAAACTGGCCGCCAACCTGCGCGCCGGTGAGGTGCTGGTGATCAAGAAGTAGCAGTGGGCGGTTGGCCGTTGGCATTTTGGCAATTGGCAGCGAGGGGAATCCGATTGAGGTCCGGCAGCAGAACGAGATTTACTCGGAGTTTCCTTAGCAGTTATCCCCGGGACCTGCCATTCACTCGCCATCGCGAACCGGTCAGCCTCAGCTTTGGCCAAGTGCCAACTGCCAACTGCGCTCTTCCCTTCCCGCGCCGCATCTGTTACAACAAGCGCGTCGCAGTTATTCGCTGTGCTACAATCGCGCGCTGTTGCGCAGTATTGATGTTTAGGTATAAAACCAGATTTTGCTGTGCGGGCTGCCTCCGTTCAGTCCTGCGGAGTCCGGCACCATCAGGAGGACAGGCATATGGCATTCGACGACACGCTCTACGGGCGTAGAGAAGATGAAATGGATGACTACGGAGACGGATCCTACGGCGAGTCCCTCGACGACGAGGAGTACGAAGAGGAAGAAGAAGAGGAAGAAGAACCGGAGGCCGTTGCGATCATCGAAGAACAGGACGTAGTCGTGGGTGGAGGGGTTGAAGGCGGCGGCGAGGAGGCCGAGGCCGGCGGGGGTGGTGGCGCCCCCAAGAAGCCCCCCAAGCCCGCAAAGAAAGCCGTCAAGAAAGCTCCGGCCAAGAAAGCGGCTAAGAAAGCTCCCGCGAAGAAGGCGGCCAAGAAGGCCCCGGCCAAGAAGGCAGCCAAGAAAGGTGGAGCAAAGAAGGCGGCCAAGAAAGCTCCCGCGAAGAAAGCAGCCAAGAAGGGCGGCGCAAAGAAGAAGAGCGCCAAGAAGGCAGGCCGCAAGCGCTAGCTGGTATTCGCTTCGCGCCAGAGCCTGCCCTGAAGGATGTCGAAGGGTTAGCGCCCCACTGGAGCGCGCCGACCCGGGGCACGATTCTACGGTACGGCAGCGATAGAAGCGCTTGGTCTGTCCGTGATAACCGATCGTCATTTCGAGCGGGTGTTGCCCGTGCTCATCCTGGTGTCAGGGATGGCACTCGGGAACACCCGCTTTGCTTTCTGCCAGAACGCAATGCCATCCAGCCCTCAGCCCGCTGTGTCGTCCGGCAATAATCAGTTTGCTTTCGACCTGTTCAAGAACGTCGCTTCCGGCGACAAGAACGCTAACGTTTTCTTCTCTCCGGTCAGCATCTCGACCGCGCTGGCCATGGCGTACGCGGGCAGCCAGGGCGAGACGCAAAAGCAGATGGCGCAGGTGCTGCACTTTACCGGCTCGCAGCAGGAGGTAGCCAGCGGATTTCACACGCTCATGACTTCCATGAGCCAGCCGGCGAATAACGCTTATCAGCTCAACATTGCCAATGCACTATGGGCGCAAAAGAATACCCGCTTCGTCGCCGAGTTCACCAACCTGATGTCAACTTACTATTCGGGTGAGTTCAACTCGGTTAACTTTGGAGACGCGCAGCAGACGCTTGCGACCATCAATCATTGGGTTGCCGGAAAGACCGCGAACAAGATCCCGCAACTGCTCCATCCCGGCGACATCAGTGCGCTCACGCGCCTGGTGCTGACCAACGCCGTATATTTCAAGGGCGATTGGACTACTCCGTTTGTCGAAACTCTGACCCAGCCAGAGAATTTCACCACCGGCGACGGAGCCCAGAAGCAAGTGCCCATGATGCACCGGACCGGACGTATGACCTACGCCCAGTCCAGCGACCTGCAGATGCTCGAACTGCCCTATCGCGGCAATGAGCAGTCCATGCTGATTCTGCTGCCGCGCGCCGGCGCGCCCGACCCGTGGTCCAACTTCACCTGGGAAAAATTACAGCAGCTGCGCAAACAAATGACGGAGACCAAGGTGATCCTGTCGCTCCCTAGGTTCAAACTGGAAGACCGACTGTCGCTCGCTCCGAGCTTGTCGCAGATGGGCATGCCGGACGCGTTTTCCCGAACGGCCAATTTCTCCGGCATCACGGGCGAGAGCGGCTGGCACATCTCTGCCGTCATCCACGACGCTGTAATCGACGTTAACGAGAAGGGCACCGAAGCCGCCGCGGCGACGGGGGTTGCAATCTCAACTCTGGCGATGCGCCGCGAACCGGAGCCCGTCATCTTCCGCGCCGACCATCCGTTCCTCTACATGATCGTCCATAAGCCGTCCAATTCGATTCTGTTCATGGGCCGGCTATCGAATCCGCCGGCGGGACGTGAACCTGATGCACCACGACCCTAAGGCAACGAGGCAATCATGAGCGAATACAGCTGGCCCAATCCAGCATCCCGCCCTTTACTCGGCAAGCGCATCTCGCGTGTCGATGGCCCCATCAAGTCCTCCGGCCGGGCGAAATACACCTACGATTACAATCCGCAGGGACTGCTGGCCGGCGCGATTCTGCGCTGCCCCCACGCGCACGCGCGCATCACCAGCATCGACATCTCCGCCGCCGAGAAGATGCCCGGTGTGAAAGCGGTCGTGGGCATTCAGAAGCCGGGCACGGAAATCTTCTGGGCCGGCGATGAAGTCGTCGGTGTCGCGGCGGTCGACGAAGTCACGGCGGAAGACGCGATCCGCGCCATTAAGGTGCAATACGAGGTGCTGCCGCACTTCGTCTCCGACGCCGAGCCGCCGAAGAACATTGCCGCCAGCGCCGGCCCGATCAGCCAGGACGACTTCGAAGACATGGAGGACAATCAAGTCCCCGATGAGCAGGTGATCGCCGCGATTAAGCAGAACGGCATCAGCTTTCACCCAGAAGAGAAGTATCTGAAAGAGGCGCAGGAGTCAGGCGTCGATCCCAAGGTCGTTCAGGCGCTGCGGACCGCCAAGTATGTCGAGGCGACCGGTCCGAAGTCTCCCTACAAAAAGACGGCAGTGCAGAAGCAGGGCGATCCCGACAAGACCTTCGCCTCCGCCGCTGCCACAGCGGAAGGACTCTACGGTGCATCGTGCATCACGCACTGTTGCCTCGAGACGCACGGCATGGCTGCCGAGTGGCCCAGCGCCAACGAAATGACCGTGCACATCTCCACGCAGAACCTCTCCGGCATCGCGCCGCAACTGGCCGAGCCCTTGGGCGTTCCTGCCGGCAACATTCAGGTCTTGCAGCAATACATCGGCGGCGGCTTCGGCAGCAAGTTCTCGCCCGACCGCTGGGGCATCGCCGCGGCGCAGCTCTCGAAGCAAGCCGGCGGCAAGCCGGTGAAGATGATGCTCGACCGCGCCGCCGAGCAGGAAGTCGCCGGCATGCGGCCCTCGGCCTTCGGGCGCGTCAAAATCGCCTGCGACAAAGAGGGCAAGCTCGTCGCGTGGGAGTCGCGCTCCTGGGGCACGGGCGGCATGGGCGGCGGCGGCACGCCTCCGTTGCCGTATATCTTCGAGATTCCCAACCAGCGCAAGCAGCACGTCGCCATCTCGACCAACCAGGGCAGCGCCCGCGCCTGGCGCGCGCCCAACCATCCGCAAGCTGCGTCGATCACCATGTGCGCGCTGGAAGACCTCGCGGCCAAGATGAATATGGATCCCGTCGAGATGCTCACGCGCAACCTGGAGCTCACTGGGCCTCGCGCGAAAATCTATGCCGACGAACTCCCCATCGCCGCCGAGTTGATGGAGTGGAAGCAGAACTGGCATCCGCGCGGCGATAAAACCGCCGGACCGGTGAAGCGCGGCCTCGGACTCTCGATCCACACCTGGGGCGGGCGCGGCCACAACAGCGACTGCGATCTCACGATCAACCCCGACGGCTCGGTCGAGATCAAGATGGCAACGCAGGACCTGGGCACCGGTGCGCGCACCATCATCATGATCGTCGCCGCCGACACGCTCGGCATTCCGCTGGACCAGGTCAAGTTGCTGATCGGCGACAGCCGCTATCCCGTTTCCGGCGCGAGCGGCGGTAGCACGACCTCTGGTGGCGTGACGTCGTCAACCCGCCGCGCCGCGGTCGATGCGCGCAGTGCGCTCTTCGCCAAGGTTGCACCGGCGCTGAATGCTCAGCCCGAAGATCTGGAAGCCGTGAACGGAACCGTGCGGGTGAAGAGCGATCCCTCGCGCAACCTGTCGTGGAAGGACGCCTGCGCGAAGATCGGCGCGATGCCGCTGACCATCCGCGGCAAGAATCCCGACAAGTCGAAGCCGCCCGACCTGACCAACAGCGGCGTCGGCGGCGTGCAGATGGCGGACGTCTCCGTCGATACCGAGACCGGCATCGTACGCGTGAACCGGATGGTCGCGGTGCAGGATTGCGGCCTGGTCGTCGACGTCAAGACCGCCGAAAGCCAGGTCAAAGGCGCGCTCATCATGGGCATCAGCTACGCGCTCTACGAAGAAAAGATCCTCGATCCCGTGACCGGGCGCATGCTGAATCCGAATATGGAGTTTTATCGCCTGGCGGGCATCGCCGATATCGGCGAGCTGAAGGTCCACATGATGACCGGCAAAGGCTACGACGAGCGCGGCGTCATCGGCTTGGCCGAGCCGCCGGTGGTCTCGCCCGGCGCGGCCATCTCAAACGCCGTCGCGAACGCCATCGGCGTGCGCGTGCCGTTCCTGCCGCTCACGCCAGCGCGAGTGCTGGAGGTGATGGAAGGTAGAGCGTAATCTAGCGCGACCGAGTACTGCTCCGACTCTTCATAAACCCGAATCCGCCCGTGCTCCACAACCCACAGCTTCCCGTCGAGGCGTTCGCGTGCCACCGCGTCGAGGAGCGTGCGGCACAAGCCTTCCAAATAGCTTGGAGAAATTTGCACCGATGGTCTCAAAACGGCGATGCCATGGTATTGGGATGGGCGGAACCGCAGCGGATTGGCGAAATCGAGATCGAGCGTAATCAAGGCGCGTCTTTCGTTTCGGCAGAGTTCGATCAACTCTGAGTCCGAACAGCCACAAACGCCTTGGCTTGCTACCGAAGTGGCATCATACCCAGCGACTTGGAACAGTTGCCGAATGCTTGCGCCGAGATTCTCATCCAGTTTAAGTTTCAAGACTTGACGCTGAGGGGAACGTCAACAAAGCGCTCACGCGTCATCTCCGCTGCATAGGCCACACAGGCAAGAATGTCCGCCTCTTCGAGCTGTGGATATTCCTTCAGGATGTCTGGAATCGTTGTGCCTTGCGCGAGAAGATCGAGAATTAGCGACACCCATATCCGATGGCCGCGAATGCAGGGCTTACCGAAGCAAATGCTCGGATCAATGCTGATGCGCTGGAGCAGCTGTTCCCTTTGCATAATCAACTTCGCCTTAGGATAGCACTCCAGGTAAGGAGAGCTTTTACAACGCAAGTCATGCTTCTTTGGACAGCGCCCGAAACGTACCTGCGTCTGCGTCGGCAGCCATAACGTTTCCCGTCGCAATGTCGTAAACCCAGCCTTGCAACAGAAGTTCGCCCTTAGCTAAACGCGCCTCGACGGCCGGGTGTGTTTTCAGATTTTCGAGCTGCACCAGCACGTTGTACTCGGTCAGCAGTCTTAGCTTTTCCTCGCGCGACGCGCCCACATGGTCGCGCAGCAGCCGTTCGCGGGCGGGCAGCGAGTGCCGCATGCAGCTTTGCAATGCGGGCATCCCGGAAGCTTTTTCGGGTTCCAGTAGCGCCTTGACCACGCCGCAATCCGTGTGTCCGCACACGATGATCAGCGGCACATGCAAAGCTTGGAGAGCGTACTCCACGCTGGCGGTGACGCCGGCGACGTGATCGCTGTACTTGGGAACGATGTTGCCCGGCGTGCGCTCGGTGAAGATTTCCCCCGGCTCCGTCTGCATAATCAAGTTGGGCACGATGCGCGAGTCGGCGCAGGTGAAGAACATCGCGATGGGGTGTTGCTCGTGCCCCAGGCGTTCGAATTGCGGGCGGCGCTCGGGAAAGACTTCGCTCTGGAACTTCGCTACACCCTTCTTGATTTTCGCCAAAGCTTCCTGACTTTTCACGCGTGCTCCTTATTCGAATCGCATCGCGGCAGTGTACAACTTAGCCGATTCGTTCCAGCATAACTACGCACTCCTTGCGGTAGAAATGCGCTGTCCAGAAGACGATGGGCCGCCAGCAAAGACCCGTAACCTTACGGCTGTATTCCACGATCTCCGCAATGTCGGCGTCGGTCCAGACATGGTAGTGAATGCTGTAGTCGGAAGCCAGCAGATGGCCGACTTCCTGCTCGAACGCGGGTGTCGTGCGACGCCAGCCCACCACATGCTCGACCCAGTCTTCGAAATGCGCCTGCTTGTCCAATGAGCTCGCCCGATCTTCGTCGATCAGGTGTTGCAGCGGCGTGCGCTGCCGCCGGACATCGAAGGTGTAACGCTTGTCCGGGATCTTCAGTAGCAAAACCCCTCCCGGCCGCAGCACGTCGTACCAATGACGCAATGCGGCCAGGGGGAACGGCAGATGTTCCAGAACATGGCTGGCAATGATGAAGTCGAGGCTGCGAGAAGGGAATGGCAGCTGCATCGCGTCGGCCACTACGTCGGGAAGAACGACGTTGTTGATCTCAGTGTAGTGATCGCGCAGATCATCGTTTTGCAGGCGGTCAACGTAATATACGGTGGCATGCGAGTCGACGGGGAATTTGCGCCAAAGCGCCCCGATCTCAATGCCGCGCCCGCGCACCCGTCCCGACAACAGAAGATTCTCCAGCCATCGCAGCGGCGCTCCCTTGCCCACGCGGACACTATAAAACACCTGCTAGACTGAATCGCATGTCGGTAGCTTCGACCAACTCGCTGGCGCGCGCCTCGTCCGCGTATCTGCGCTCGGCCATGTATCAGCCGATTCAGTGGCACGAGTGGGACGACGAAGCGTTTGCCGCAGCCGAGCGCGAGAACAAGCCCATCCTGCTCGACATCGGCGCGGTGTGGTGCCACTGGTGCCACGTGATGGACCGCGAATCGTACGAGAATGCCGATGTGGCGGCCATCATCAATCGCGATTTCGTTCCCGTGAAGGTCGATCGCGACGAGCGTCCCGACGTGGACAGCCGATACCAACTGGCCATCTCGGCGATATCCGGCACTGGCGGCTGGCCGCTGACCGTGTTTCTCACGCCCGATGGCCGGCCGTTCTATGGCGGAACGTATTTCCCGCCGGTCGATCAGTGGGGCCGGCCTAGCTTTAAGAAGATCCTGATGGCTATCGCTGACGCCTATCGCGAGCGCCGCGACGAGGTGCTGAAATCTGCCGAGGAAGCCATGCGCGTGCTGACCAACGCCGAGAACTTCGCCGGGCGGCAGACCGAGTTCTCGCCGCGCCTGGTTGGCGTGATGGTGCAGTCGGCGCTGCCGATTTTCGACGAGAAGCATGGCGGCTTCGGCGGCGCGCCCAAGTTCCCGCATCCGGCTGCGCTCGATCTGTTGATGGATTGGTACGTGCGCACCCGCGAGGAGCGTGTGGCCACGGTCGTGACCACTACGTTGACGAACATGGCGCGCGGCGGCGTTTACGACCAGCTCGCCGGCGGCTTTCATCGCTACTCGGTGGACGAGCACTGGACGGTGCCGCACTTCGAGAAGATGTCGTATGACAACTCGGAGCTGCTGAAGAACTACGTCCACGGCTACCAGGTGTTCGGCTATGAGTTCTACGCGCACGTGGCGCGCGACATCATCCGCTGGATGGACGAGTGGCTCAGCGATCGCGAGCACGGCGGCTTCTACGCTTCGCAGGACGCCGACATCAACCTCGACGACGATGGCGACTACTTCACCTGGACGCGCGATGAGGCGAAAGCCGTCCTGAGCGAAGAGGAATTCGAGGCGGCGGCACTGCACTACGACATCGAGGCGATGGGCGAGATGCACCACAACGCCGCCAAGAATGTGCTGTGGGTGCGCGCGCTGCCTGAAGAAATCGCCTCGCGTTTAGGCATCTACGTCAATGAGGCGCTGGACCGGTTGGCTTCGGCAAAGACCAAGATGCACGCCGCGCGCCTGCAGCGGACCACACCGTTCGTCGATAAGACGCTGTACGTAAGCTGGAACGCGCTGTGTGTCTCGGCCTACTTGCAGGCGGCACAAGTGCTAGGACTCGGAGAGGCACGCAGCTTCGCGCTGCGCTCGCTCGCGCGCATTCTCTCGGGGGCATGGCAGGAGGAACGCGGTCTGTCACACGTCATCACCTACGCCGATCCCCACGCAGAAAAGCGTTACGTGCGCGGCATGCTCGACGACTATGCCTTCACCGCGCTGGCGTGCCTGGACGCCTACGAGATCAGCGGGGCGATAAGCTACTTCAATTTCGCGCGACGCATCGCCGACGACATGATCCGGCGCTTTGCCGACACCGAGCATGGTGGGTTCTTCGACACGGAGGCGTCGCTGGAAGAGCGGCTACAGTTGGGGGCGCTATCGGCGCGGCGCAAGCCGTTTCAGGATGCGCCCACTCCTGCGGGCAATCCCAGCGCGGCGATTGCTTTGCAGCGTTTGCATGCGTACACCAACGAGAGCAGCTACCGCGACTTGGCGCAGGAGACGCTGGAGGTATTCGCCGGGGCCGCGGAGCAGTTCGGGATTTATGCCGGAACCTACGGCATTGCGGCAACCTGGCTCTCGCGGCCGCACACGCAGGTGGTCGTTGTGGGGGAAGATGCTGATGCGGCCGCGCTGCTGAAAGCCGCAGCCGCTTGCTTCGCCGTCACCCGGTCGGTTGTGCATTTGACCGACAGCGAGGCTGTGGCGCAGAACCTGCCGCCGGTGCTGGCGGAAACCATTCCGAACCTGCCGGCCGTGAAAGAGGGAAGGTCCATCGCCATCGTGTGCACGAACTTCGCCTGCCAGCCGCCGGTGAGCGATGCGGAACAGTTGACCGTAATGTTGCAGCGCGCGATTGCCGATTGAAAGGCGCGCTGGTCCCATTATTTCCGATACGAAGGAGCCGTAACGGAAAACGATGGTTTGACAGCCTTGGGAGCCAACCCTAGAATCGAAGTTGGGCTGGACGCAGTTCACGTCCGGCCTTTTAGCTGATCGGCACGGCGCCCACGCCCGAAACGCCTGCGTGCCGATCAACAGCGGCGATCGGTGCTCCCGATCTTCTCTGATGCCGCTCATCCTCGACCGTTGGCGGTGTAGCTCAGGTGGTTAGAGCGACGGTCTCATAATCCGTAGGTCGCTGGTTCGAGTCCAGCCGCCGCCACCATTTTCTCTTATCGTTTACGAGCCCTGCCGCTTCGCCCAAAAGCGGCTACGGCGCGAAGTATCCCGCGATATCCAGAATCAACTGCGTCATGCCGTCTCCGGCGAACGCGTCGGTTGAGCCGTCGATGTTCGGCACAACCGCCATGTTTGATGTGACCAATCCGTCGTAGGCATTCAGCGTCGATACCCCGGGCTTCGTTTGTCCGTCGGCCCACAATGTCAGATACCCCAATGTGGGACTCGGCACCACCGTGGCATTCAGAACGTAGGCCTCGGCCGTCGCAGGCGGCCCGCAGGGGCTGCCCGCGATGTTCACGGTCCGCTCGCCGGTGAATGGCTGGCCGTTGTTCGCGCGGCTGTCATAGGCGCGGCAAGGCGGTGCCGCATAGTACGAGAAACCGCCGGGAGTCGCGAAGTAGCCATTGACGTCGATCAGCACGTCGGTACTGTTGAAGGTAAAGACACTGACATCGCCGTCGGGCGCAGCCTCCACAATGGCCGCGTTGGCAACGACGGTGGCCGTCGGATTATTCAGCGTGGACGTGCCCGGCTGCTGCTGGTTGCTCGGCCAAATCGTCAGAAAGTTCAGCGGCTGCCCGGCGGGTTGAGGGACGACCGTTACATTGAACGAGTAGGCCACCGGCTGGTTGGGCAGGCCCTGCAGGCAAGGACTGGTTAACAGCGGCAGGTCGCGCGTCTCCATGTTGCCGAAGGATGGCGCTCCCAGCCCCGGCGGGAAGTTGGTCTGCCGGGTGTCCACCACGCGACATAGAGGTAACGGGAAGAAGCGCACGGCCTGCGACACCGAGGG
>Ga0335073_10014755_pt1 | contig 10942 bp, 4 predicted proteins | sample Lox_Sample_22_FD_207093 | JGI IMG/M metagenome (GOLD analysis project Ga0335073, IMG submission 207093) | Soil microbial communities from Loxahatchee National Wildlife Refuge, Florida, United States - Lox_Sample_2.2 | ecosystem: Environmental > Terrestrial > Soil > Wetlands | place: USA: Florida... | reverse complement strand
CTGTCCGCCATAGCGCGAAGCGCGCCGGCGGACGCGACGAAGGATCTCAACCATAATTGACCCGCGCTCGTCCCGCGCCGCCAACCCTGCTCACTTATACAAAAAATACTTCCGCCGCACCTCATCGAACGCCGCCAACTCCGGCCCCCAACTGGCGATGATTTGCTCCACCGGCGTCCCTGCCTTCAAGGCGTCCACCGTCGCCTGATTCCCCAACAGCGTAATCGTCTTGCTCACGTCAAACTGCTGTGCATACTTCTTCAACAGCACCGCCGCAATCTCCAGACCCATCTGCACGCTGCGCACCGCTGCGCGATCCGTCACCCGGATGCTGACCCCGCCACAATGCTTTCCCGCGTACAATCCGCTCACCGGAATATACGGCTGGTTCGCAAAACGCAGTCCTGCCAAGCCGCGCGCGTTCAACGCCGCCGCCACTTCTTCGCCATCCATCCACGGCGCGCCGAATTCCTCAAACGGCGCCTCGGTCCCGCGTCCCACAGACACGCCCGCGCTTTGCAGAATTTCCAGCCCCGGATACAGAATCGTCCCTTTCAGCGTCCGCAAATTCGGCGAAGGCGGAACCCAGCGCACTCCCGTGCTCTCGAGAAAATAATTGCGGTGCCAGTTCTTCATCTCAATCACGTGCAACTCGCAGTTGATGTGATTCTCGGTGTTAAACAACTGCGCCAACTCCCCGATCGTCAACCCATACCGCACCGGCAGCGGATAGTACGCCACAAACGACGTCTTGTCCGCATCCAGCATTGGCCCTTCCACAATTTCTCCGCCAATCGGGTTGGGCCGGTCCAGCACGTAAAACGGAATCCCGCGTTTGGCGGCCTCTTCCATGCAATAGCCCATTGTCGTGGTGTACGTGTAGAAGCGCACCCCGGCATCCTGCACGTCGAACACCAGCGCATCGATGCCCTTCAGCATTTCCTCCGTCGGACGCTTGGTATCCCCATACAAGCTGTAAATCGGCAATCCCGTCGACGCATCCTGTGACGACGCCACTTTCTCATCCGCGTGTCCGGCAATTCCGTGCTCTGGGCTGAACAGTGCCACCAACTGCACACCCGGTGCATGCGCTAAAAGATCAATCGTCGTCCGTCCCTGAAAGTCCAGCCCGGTATGATTCGTGATCAGACCCACGTGCTTGCCCTTCAGCGGCGCAAACTTTTCCGCCTCCAGCACGTCCAGTCCTGTCTGCACTCGTCCCACATGTCCACCGGACGACTTGTGCTTCTGCCCACCGAGCGCCCATGCGCGCTCACCTTGCGCCAACGCCACCAGCAACACAAACGCCAGCGCCACCAGCGCCGCAAGAAATGCTTTTCCTCGATCCCTCTGCAAACTCGTCAGTGTTTTCATAGTTCCCAATGATATTCTGGAACGTGCCGTTCGCGCCTTCATTGTGAGCGTCCGGTGTGCGTGCTATATACAGTCAGGGCGCAGGGCGAGCGGCCGGGAGAACCCTTTAAAAATGAACAGGCGCTACGCCGCACTTCTGCTTTTGCCCATTTTGCTTTTATCGATTATGACAGCTAAGGCTCGTAGCCGCACTCGCCCCAACAAATCCTCCACCGCCTCTACTTCTAAAGTGGAAACGTCATCCACGTCCCCGCTCACGCCGCTCACTCCAGAACAAAATAAATGGGTCGAGAGCACGCTGCGCCAAATGACCGTCGAAGAAAAGGTGGGTCAGCTTCTCTTCACCACCTACCACGGCAGCTTCACCGCCACCGACTCCGACACTTACGCGCAGATGATGCACGACATCAACGATCTCCACGTCGGCGGCTTCATCACCATCACCCACGGCTCGCCCCTCGGCATCGTCAAGGATCAGGCTTATCCCACCGCCGTCCTCGCCAATCAACTGCAATCCAAATCCAAGCTTCCCCTGCTGATTGGCGCCGATTACGAGCGCGGCACCGCCATGCGCCAGGATGAAGGCACGTCCTTCCCCACGGCCATGGCCGTAGCCGCCGCAGGCAATCCCAAAGACGCGTACACCATGGGCAAAATCACTGCCCTCGAAGCCCGCGCCGTGGGCGTGCAGTGGATCTACGCCCCGGTCTGCGATGTGAACAACAATCCCGCCAATCCCATCATCAATACCCGTTCCTTCGGCGAAGATCCCCAGCGCGTCGCCCAATTTGTCTCCGAATTTATCCACGGCGTCGAAGACAACGGCGCCTTAGCCACCGCCAAGCATTTCCCCGGTCACGGCGACACCGCCACGGATTCGCACATCGACCTGCCCACCATCACCGCCAACCGCGATCGCCTCGAGCACCTCGAACTGGTGCCCTTCCGCGCCGCCATTGCCGCGGGAGTCGGCAGCATCATGACCGGTCACCTCAACGTTCCCGCGTTTGAGCCCGATCCCAACACCCCCGCCACGCTCTCAACGAACATCCTCACCGACCTGCTGCGCAAACAACTCGGTTTCCAGGGCCTGGTCATCACCGACGCGCTCGATATGGGTGGCATCACCGTGCGCTACGCCCCGGGCGACGCCGCGGTGCGCGCTTTCCTCGCTGGCGCCGACGCGCTGCTTATGCCTCCGGTTCCCGACGCCGCCTATGAGGCCGTGCTCGCCGCCGTAAAGTCCGGCCAGATCCCGCAGGATCGCCTCGACGCCTCCATTCGCCGCATCCTGCAAGCCAAAGCGCGTCTCGGCCTCAACAAGAATCGCCTGGTCGACATTACCGACCTGAACCAGAAGTTCGGCACCACCGGCTGGCAGCAAACCGCTCAGGAAATTTCCGACCGCGGCGTCACCCTTCTTCGCGATCAGCAGCACATACTTCCCCTCGACGCCACCAAGCCCACTCGCGCTCTTCTCCTGAACCTCTACTCCGACCCCGAACCTTACCCCGGCGAAGATCTCGAGCCTCAGCTTCGTTCGCGCTTCGACTCGCTCGTCTCCCTGCGCGCCGACACTAAATTCGTCCACGCTGACACCCTGAAACTCCCTTCGCCCGACACCTACGACGTGGCCATCCTCGCTCTCTTCGTGCGCGTGAGCGACCGCAAGGGCACCATCGACCTCCCCGCCGACCAGATTCCTCTCGTCGACCAGATCTACAAGTCCGGCAAGCCCGTCATCACCCTCGGTTTTGGCAGTCCTTATCTGATTGAGCGCTTCCCGCAGGCGCAAACGTGGCTTTCCGCTTTCGGCATCAGCGATGTGGCGCAAATCTCCATGGCCCGCGCGCTCTTCGGCGAAATCCCCATTCAGGGCCATTTGCCCGTCACCATCCCCGGCGTCGATTTGAAAGCCGGCTACGGCATCGACCTCCCCGCGTATCCCATGAAGCTCGAACCCATGGACGTTCGCGGCGAAGCGCAGCTCCAGCCTGCCTTCACCGTCATCGAAAACGCCATTGCCGACAAAGCTTTCCCCGGCGCCACCATCGCCATCGGCTACAAGGGCAAAGTCTCACTCCACGCTTTCGGCAAGCTCAGTTACGACGCCAACGCTCTGCCCGTCAAACTCGACACCATGTACGACATGGCCTCGCTCACCAAAGTCGTGGTCACTACCACGCTGGTCGAAAAATTAGTCGAAGGTGATTTTCCCTCTCCACTCGATCTAGACGCTCCGGTCGCCCGTTATCTCCCCGAGTGGGCCACCGGTCCGCAGCCGGAATGGCGTGCGCGCGTCACCGTGCGCAATCTGATGACCCACACCTCCGGCCTGCCGCCGTTTAAGGAATACTGGCGTACCTCCAAGGGCAAGGCAGACACGCTGCGCATGATTTTCGCCGAGCCCCTCGAATACGAGCCCGGTACCAAAGTGGTCTACTCCGACCTCGGCATCATCCTCATGGCTGAAATCATTCAGCGCCTGACCGGTAAGCCTCTCGATCAACTGGCCCGTGAATACATCTTCGAGCCGCTGGGCATGAACCACTCCATGTTCAATCCGCCCAAAAATCTTTGGCCGGAAATTGCGCCCACAGAGTTCGACGCTCGCTACCGCCACCGCCTGATCCAGGGCGAAGTTCACGACGAAAACGCTTACGCCATTGGTGGCGTCTCTGGCCACGCCGGCCTTTTCAGCACTTCTCCCGATGTCGCCGCGTTCTGCCAGATGTATCTCAACGGCGGCATTTACGCCTACCATCGCATCGTCGAGCGCGCCACCATTGCCGAATTCACCAAGCCCCAAGCCATTGCCAAAGACGAACGCACGTTAGGCTGGGTGGCCCATCCCGCAAATGGAAACGGCTTTAGCGGCCATTACTTCTCCGCGCACAGCTTCGGCCATACCGGTTTCACTGGCACCTCCATCTGGATTGATCCCGACAAAGATGTCTTCGTGGTGCTGCTCACCAATCGCGTCAACCCCACCCGCGAAAACATGAAAATCGCCCAAGTCCGCCCCGCCTTCCACGACGCCGTAATGCAGGCCCTAGGCTTGGCCCAACAACCCCCACCCACCCACTAACCGCCAGTAGCACAGGCTTCACAGCTTGGGGAAAAACTCCTGTGGCACAGGCACTCTTGCCTGTGCGCGGAGGCTAAGTGCAGCGATCTCAGCACAGGTAAACGTTCCTGTGCCACGAAAACAGCCTGTGTCCTTCTGGAAGGGAAGCCCCGCGAGCCCTGAGCTGCCTTTGCGAAGGTCTTCGCCCATCACGATCGCGTTTTTCGTCAGAGCACGGCTTCAGCCGTGCCATAGCCAGCAGAATCCGTGGGGCTTCAGCCGCTGAGGGAGCGCTTGACAGTTCCCGCACAAACTCTTCACCCCCGACACCTGCCAGTAGGACTCGCTCGCCGTAGGTACGCCACATCTCTTCCCACAAACGCCCACGGCCAACCCGCCTCCACACAAACAAAAAGGGCGGCCCGAAGGCCGCCCCTTTTCTCGCGTTTTCGCGAATCTGTTAGAAGTTAAACTTCAACGACAACTGCACGACGCGCACCGACGAGTCGAACCCGAGGAAGTTTCCATACGGGCTCGTCGGCACTTCCTGCATGGTCCACTGCTGGCCGAAGAACGGCGCGGCAATGGTGTTGCCGGGCAGGTTAAAGTTCGGGTGGTTGAACACGTTGAACGCTTGCGCGCCCAAACCAAAGCTATACCGTTCCTTGAACGTGAACGTCTTGAACAGGGCCATGTCGAAGTCCACATAGCCAGGTCCGCGGAACTGGTTGCGGGTCTGGTTCGGGAACGAGGAGTACGCGAACCCGGTAGCGTTCGTGTTCGTGAACGCGTTGATGTTCAAACAGGAGACGCCAGTCGTATAATTCACGGCCTTGCCGCAAGAAATGGGCGACGCCCCACCGGTAATGATGTTCGCCGGCGCGACACCCGCACCATTCTGGAGGCCCGCTTCTGCGTAACCGTCCATCACGGTGTAGGGCAAGCCGCTGCGGAGAAACACTTTGCCGGACCACTGCCAGCCACCCAGTGCCGCTTTAGCAAACGCGTTCTCGAAGTGCGTTGGCGGCGTCACTACATAGTCGGCGTTGAACAGGTTACGGATGTCGTAGTCCGCGTTGCCGTAGTTATTGGCCCGCAGACTGCCCGGATTCAACTGCGTCAGCACGTTGGCGTTGAAGTAGTTGCCCCCGATCGGGAACAGACCGCCATTGGACACGTCATCCAACGCATGGGAATACGTGTAGTTGAAGTGGCCCATAATCCACGAGTGGTATTGCACGCGCGCCGAAGCGGTAATGCCCTCATAGTTCGCCAGGGCGCCGCTCTGCAAAGTGCGGATCGTTCCGTAGTTTTGATACGGTGCTGTGGGCAATATGTTGGAGAAGATGGAGTTGGTTGCATACTCATTCCACCAGGAATTGAAGTACGGAATGTGTACGGAGTGATTCCCGACGTAGTTCACGGAAAGCGCCACGCTCTTGTTGATTTCCTGGTCCACCTTCAAGTTCCATTCCGAAACCTCCGGCGAATGAATGGTGCCCTCGATGGCCGTAAGGCTCAGTGGGGGCGTGTACCCGATGATGGGATTCAGAATGCCCTGCAATTGATTGTAGCTATCGTTAATATTGAAGGCTTTAGACGCCGCCGCAAACGAGACGGGCCCTTGCGTAAACGGCGCTATACCAATCGTGCCCGGGGTTGCCGTTGTGTCCAGCGGGGAGATGTTGAACAGCACCGAGTTCGGCGGGTTCGATAGCAGGTTATCCAACATGCCCGCCGGCGGGTTGTCGTAGAACAGCCCGTAACCACCGCTGATGACCGTCTTATTCCCTCCCGGAAACCACGGAAAGTGGTCGGTTGCGTTCGGTGACCAGCTAAACGCCACGCGCGGTGACGCATTGATGGTGTCCACGCCCGGATAGGCGGAATGAATTCCACTCTTGATGTCCTGGCTATACGGCACATCTGCCGCTCCGGTCCGGCCCGCTGCCACGCTCGGCAGAGTGTCGAACGGCCCGACGAAGTTTGCGAAGCAATCCGTGTTGCAAACTGGATTGGCGTTCTTCTCAAACCGCAACGCCAACGTCAGCGTGAAGTTCGGCTTCACCTTCCAGGAATCTTCGGCGTAGAAGCCCAATCCCCAAATGCCGATGGGTACATCGGTGGACACACTGGCTTGCTGCGTGTAGTCGTTCGCAAGCCCATTGGCAAATGCTTGCATGCCGCTCATTCCCGCGCCGCCGGGCAAGGTCGTCGAGGTCAAGTCGGCGAAAAAGCTGTATGGATTGACGTTGAAGAAGTTGTGGTCGCTGACATCGTACCGCCGGAAGTTCGCCCCGAACTTCAGCGAGTGCCGACCTTTCACCCAGGAGTAGTCATCGATGAACTGATATTGCGTGATATTACGGCCCTGGGGAAAGTAGCTAGCCTGATAATTCAGATTCGAAAAGCCTACGTCGCTGCCAAAAGCCACGCCGCCTTCCGGGAATACCGCTTTCCACGCTGCCTCATCTTGCGTGAACTGCGCTACGTAGTGGCTTACCGTCGCGGTGAAGCTGTTGGTCATATTGGCGTTAAATACCCGCCTCCAGTTCGCTTGATAGTCCCACGCCGGCTGATTGGAGTTGGCATCGAACGCCGCGTTCAACGGATCGACCGTGGTCGGCTGCAAGCCGTGATCGATCTTAAACCGGAAGAAAATATCGTCTTTCGAGGTGACCTTCTGGTCGATGCGGCCTGCCACGATCCATTCCTTCGCAAACGAAGTTGGTGTCGCCGTGTAGGTTTCTTGGCATGGTGCGTTCGCCGCAAACCCAGGTATCACAATGCCTTCGCATTCCGTCCCTGTCGGGTCAACGGGAGTTACCTGCCTTCCAGCCGCGGCCTTCGAATAAATGTTGAACATGGCCTGATAGGCGGCCAGTTCCCCGGGTTGCAATGTCGCCACGTTGTTCTCAACGGCAGTCGCAAACTGGGACGTCGGCACCACCATGCTGTCCACGTTTGGCAAAATGAAACGCAAACCTTCGGTGTCCACGAAGAACCAGGTGTGATCTTTCCACACTGGGCCGCCAATCGAGGCCGCCCACTGGTTGGCGTTCGAGAACGGCCGCGGCGTGTCCGTCGCGTTCGACAGGAAGTCGTTCGCATTCATTTCCCGGCCGTTCCAATACCACTGCGCATTGCCGTGGAAGGAATTCGTGCCGGACTTAGTCACGTAGTTAATCTGTGCGCCGCTCAATTGCCCGTACTGACCCGAGTACGGATTGGTGACGATCGTCGATTCCTGTACTTCGTTGCTGCCCAACGTCAAGTTGGTGGCGCCCGAGTTATTGATGTTGAAATACGGGTCCATGTCGTTTTCGCCATTGACCGTGTACAGATTCGAGGTGCCCGGCAAGCCGTTCACTGTGAAGTTGCCATAGCCGCTACCTTGCGAGACCACCACGCCCGGCGACGTGAACGCCAACGTCGTGATGTCACCTCCGGCCGTCGGCAGCAACGCCACTTCTTCCGGAGTGTACGAGGTCGCCGTGCCCGGTTCCGTGCTGATTAGGGGCGCCGCACCGGAAACTTCAATGGTTTCCGCCGCCTTCGAGATTTCCAGCGTGAAATTCACTTCGTTCGTCTGGCCCACAACCACACTCGTCGTTTGCACCGTCTTGGCGAAGCCAGAGACGCTGACCGACACTTCGTACTTGCCCGGCTTCAGTAGGTTAAATCGGTAAGTGCCTTCGCCACTCGTCGCCGCTGTTTGCGTTTCTCCGGTGTCGAGGCTCTTCAAATTTACGGTCGCGGCGGGCACTACTGCTCCGGCCGGGTCCACCACTCGGCCCGCAATACTGCCCAAGGTCAATGATTGTGCCCCAGCGTTGCTGGCGAACACGACCATGACTAGGATAGCCACCACAACTCCCATCCTAAACAACAGCTTCATGCAAACCTCCTTGACGGTTAAACGCCACTTCAATGAATGACTCTTCTCTTCTTGGAACAGGAAAAATTATCAAAAAAGGGCTCGTCCTACCGCACGGAGCCCCCAAACACAGAAATTTGCGTGTAATTACCCCCACCACAGGGATGAAACACTCGGTTACTCATTGGCAATTGGTCGACCAAACCAAGGCTCTTTCATACCTATTGTTTTCAACGACTTACAGAGAACTACAGGATTCCACCTGTCCGTCTTCTATATATTTATGTATTTACTGATTTTCCCTACCAAAAAACATATGCACCCGCACCTCCCTGTCGTTGGGTCACACCGTTTCTCCCCGACTCCGTAGCAGCGTTTGCGTTTTCCCGGTAGCATCAGACCTTCATCATTTCGAAGGTGCGCGTCCGCGTTGCTCTTCACTAGCCAGTAGCCACTTTCTTTGTCATCCTCTTACCCCATGACCACACAACTCCCGTCGCTCCCTCGCCGCCGCTTCCTGCAATCCTCGGTGGCCCTTTCGGCATTTACCTTAACCGGTGGGTCCTCAGCGCACGCACAATCCCAACTCCCCGATGCCTTCTCTTCGCTCAAACCGCTGGGTGACCGCGTCCATCCCATTACCCCCGACGAATTTCACGCGCGCCTCCTCCATGCCCAGGAACTCATGTCTACGTTGAACCCCAAATTCGACGCGCTCCTGCTCGGCCCCGGCACCTCTCTCTACTATTTCACCGGCATCCGCTGGGGACTCAGCGAGCGCCTCCTCGCCCTGGTGATCCCGCGCACCGGGCAGCCCATTCTCATTTCTCCCGCCTTCGAAGAAGCCCGTATGCGCGAACTTATGCGCTATCCCATTGAAGTTCGCGTGTGGCAAGAAGACCAGAGTCCTACCAAGCTCATCGCCACATCCCTCGCCGATCGCAACATCCGGTCGGGCCGCATCGGCATCGACGAAGCGCTGCCCTTCACCTTCTACGATCACTTCCGCGCCGACGCTCCCGCTTTCGATTGCGTCTCCGCCGATCCCATCACCATCGGCTGCCGCGCCGTAAAGTCCGCGCACGAGCTAGAACTCCAGCGTCTCGCTTGCGGAGCCACCTGCGACGTTTACCGCCTCGTTTTTCAAAATTTGAAAGAAGGCATGTCTGAAGAAGAAATCAGCCGCATGGTCACCGGCGGTTACGCCAAGATGAATCTGCGTGGTTATGCGCTCGTTTTGCTCGGCGCCTCCGCTGCCCTTCCTCACGGCTCGCGACAACCTCACAACCTGAAAGAAGGCGATGTGGTCTTGATCGACGGCGGCTGTTTTTTAGTCGAAGGCTACGAGTCCGACGTCACGCGCACCGGCATCCTCGGCCAGCCCACCGAAAGGATACAGCGCGCCTACGACACCGTGCGCCAGGCGCAAAATGCCGCGCTCGACGCTGCGCGCGCCGGCAAACTCTCCGGTTCCGTCGATGACGCTGCCCGCAACGTAATCACTTCCGCCGGTTTCGGCCCCGACTATAAATTCTTCACGCACCGCCTGGGCCACGGCATCGGCCTGGACGGCCACGAGCATCCCTATCTCGTTCGCGGCAGCAAAACCATCCTCGAACCCGGCATGACCTTCTCCAACGAGCCCGGCATCTACATCCCCGGCGAATTCGGCATCCGCTGCGAAGACGTCATGGCCATCGCCGCCACTGGTCCTGCGCAGCTCCTCACTCCCTGCTTCCAAGTTTCGCTAGAAAAACCCTTTGGCTGATGGACGATATCAGTAATCAGTAATCAGTAATCAGTAACCAGTAATCGCAAATCGGCAAGCAGCAAACTCCAAAGCGGCAACCAAAACAGCGCGATGGGCGCGACACAACATTAGCCCAGCGCGCGAGGACTGGGAAAAATCACCGAATCACGCAAGCGCCGTAGGTGCGCCACATTCCTTCGCGCCACCTACCTCTGCACGTGGGCACTCTTTCACTCTTTCACTCTTCTCTCGCCACTCGGCACTGCTTCTTTACTCTGTTCCTCTACAAACTCCACAATCCGTTCCTCCGCCCAAAATCGTTCCGTTCCCTTCCACCTCGACACAAACCCGCAATGCCCGCCATGTTCCGGCGCCTCAAACCGTACCCGCGGGTTCGCTGCCGCCTTCGCCGCCAGAAACGACACGAACGGCACGAACGGGTCATCCTGCGCGGTAATCAACAACAACGGCACCGCCACTTGCCCGATCACCCGCTTCGCTCCCGCCGATTCGTAATATTCCTCCGCATCGCGAAACCCGAAACAGGGCGCGGTAATCTCGTCATCAAACTCCCGCACCGTCCGGATCGGCCCAAACCCGTTCCGCCGGTACCGTCCCGGAAATAATGCACACTTCCTCCGGTACCGCTCCATCAACCCGCGCACAAAATGCCACTGATACAAATAATTCTGCCGCTCCTCCAACGCATCCGCGCATCGCGACAAATCCAGTGCCGGACACACCGTGGCCACCCCGCGCAACTCCCGGGGCGCCGATTCCCCGAATTCCCCCGCCATTTTCGTCACCAAATTCCCGCCCATGGAGTAGCCTGCGAAGAAAATCTTCTCGAATCCCTCCGCAATCAATTCCAGCA
>Ga0335073_10014754_pt1 | contig 10943 bp, 7 predicted proteins | sample Lox_Sample_22_FD_207093 | JGI IMG/M metagenome (GOLD analysis project Ga0335073, IMG submission 207093) | Soil microbial communities from Loxahatchee National Wildlife Refuge, Florida, United States - Lox_Sample_2.2 | ecosystem: Environmental > Terrestrial > Soil > Wetlands | place: USA: Florida... | reverse complement strand
CAGGGTCGCGTCGCCGTCGGCGCGCGCCAGGAGTTCCCGCTCGCCGGAACCCGCACCCGGCGCGTCGGTGACGGCCAGCCGCAGCGGCTGGCCCTCGTCCAGCATCGCGCGGGAGCCGACGAGCGCGGTCCCGTGGCGCACAAACCACCCCGACGACGGCTCGCCGGGCTCGTCCATGTGCGGCAGCCGGATCCGGTACCCGTGGCCCTCGGCGTACAGGGCGTGCGTGTGGCTGATGTTGGCCACCCACGCGCCGCCCGCCGCGGCCGTGATCGCACCCGCCCGGCGCGACAGCCCGCGGCCGGCCGGGATCACCAGGTCGGCGTCGGGGCCCCGGCCGAAGATCAGCCTGGCGCCCTCGGGGATCCCGACCACGCGCCCGGCTGGGGTAGTGACGTGCGTGGACGGGGCAGCCCCGGGCGCGGCCGCCTGACTTGAATCGACCGTCATCACCGTCCTGCCCGAAGTACTGCTGCCGCTTGGCGCCTGCCGCGCCCCCGGACGGCCCCGTGACCGAGATGGCCGGCGTGCGGTAGCCGGCATTCTAGGTCCGCCGCGTGCGTGCAGGCATCCCGGAGTTCGGGGATGGCCATGCGGGCCCCCGGGCGGTTTGCTTCTGCGTAGCCGGGACGAGGCGGCATCGCACCGGGGGGAGGATGGCCGCGCCCTGCGGCCGCCAAGGAGCCGGCGTTGCGGGTTTCGGCCCGCGGCGCAGGCGCTGTGGGGGGACCCATGGGTCTCGCGTCGCCCGCCTCGTCTCGGCCACGCAGGCGCCGACCGGGTCCCGCCAGGCCCGGTCGGCCCTTGCCCGTTTGCGGCGTTGCCGCGGCGTCGCCGCCACGTCGCCGATGCACCGCGCGAGCATCGCTGCCGCGTGCCGCAGCGCGCTGACGAGCCGCGGAGCGCGCTCCCGCGCGGCGCGGTTAGCGACAATTTTCGTCTGCTTGTGGCCATTGTTCTCCAGGTAGGACCGTCATCGGGCGTGTAAATCGGCGCTGCTCGTGGAATAGGACTTGCGTAATTGATCTAGACGGGGGGAGATCAGTGCCCGCACGAACAACGACCCGTACGACCGCGCGCCGCAGCCCGGCCAGCGCACGTACCAGGTCGACAAGCAGCAGCACGCCATCGCGCGCTGCTAGCCGACCACGCAAGACGGCCGGCACCACAAGCACCAAGACCACCAGGTCCAGGTCGACGCGCGCGACGTCATCCGCGAGCGCGCCGACGACCGCTGCCGCCGCGCGGACGGTCTCGTCCGCGGCGACGAAGGTGACCTCGGCGGCGACGAAGATGACCGCGGCGGCCACCAAGGCCACGTCCTCGGCCAAGACGATGTCCACCGCCATGCAGGCGATGAATACGGCCACCAAGGCCATGACCACGGCGGCCAAGTCGCTGACCGCGGCGGCCAAGACGATGTCGTCGGCCAAGACGATGTCGCCGGCGCGGCCGAGCGCGTCCCGCCCGGCCAGCCGCGCGTCGTCGTCGCGGTCGCGGACCGCTAGCCGCACGTCGTCGTCATCGGGGTCGCGGACCGCATCCCGGCCGGCCACCAGCGCGTCATCCCGGTCGCGGACCGCATCCCGGCCCGCCAGCAGCGCGTCATCCCGGTCGCGGACCGCATCCAAGCCGGCCGGCGCTGCGGCGTCGAGCTCGCGGACCGCGGCAAGCCGCACCAGCAGGACGCGGACCACGGCCAAGCCCAAGGCGTCGACCGCCAAGCCCAAGGCGTCCCGCCCGAAGGCAAGCAGGCCGTCGACGAGGCAGCCCTCGTCGCCGCTGTCGATGCCCTCGCCGCAGCGCAGCTCCGACGAGGACCAGTACGGCGGTCTCCTGGCTGGCCTTATCCGCTAGGCCATGGACATGGGGCAGTGCCCCGGGGACCGTGAAAGGGATCCCGGGGCACGCGCCCATGTGCGCTCTCAGCGCGCCGCAAGCACCTCTGCGATCTTCGCGGCCGCGCCGGGGGGGTCCTCGGCGTCATGCAGCAGCTCGCCCCATGACCACCGGTAAAACCAGCAGAGGCGGCCGTCGTCGTCGGTGCCCGGAGTGCAGTCGATGCTCTCCGCCAGCATTGACGCGCCGGGGATGAAAACGTGCAGCGCGGCCGGGTAGCTGGTTTTCACCGTGGCGTGAAAACCCTCGGTGTCCAGCGCCGTCGCGAGCCGGTGCAAGTGGTAACTGCGTACATGGTCATGGGTGCCGTCCTGCATCTCACCTGCCTTGCGGGGTCGGCACATTGTCGGCGCGGGCAGACCCGGCTTGTCAAGCCCGCCCGCCGGGCGGGTCGGTTAGCGTTCGGCTGTTCCGTACCCTGGGTAGCCGCCGTACTCATCGGGCCCGTAGGGATCGGCGGGGCCATATCCGGGGTCGGGCGCGGCCGGATAGCCGTTCGGCGGATAGCCCGCCTGCCCGTGCCGTCCGTAGCCGTTGCCGTAATCCGCGGCCCGTGCGGCGTGGCGCGGGTCGGAGGCCGGCGCGGATCCGTTCGGGTAGAGCGGGCCGCCCGGTCCCGGGTAGTCCTCGGGCGCCGGCGCCTGCTGCCAGTAGTCGGTCCCGGCGGGCGCGGCGGGGGGCGGGTACGACCCGTGGCGGTTGCCGTTGCCGTTGACATAGCCGTTGCCAGGAACGGGCGGGTAGCCGCCGTATCCGGGCACCGCGGGCTGGCTGCCGGGCGTCACGTAGCTGCCGTACGGGTTGCTGGCGGCCGCGGGCGGCACGGAGGCGGAGCGGTGCGGGTACGGGTACGGGTCCCCCCGGCTCGCCAGCGGATCGGGCCGGTAGGCGTTCGGGTTCGTGCGTTCGGAGTCGCCGGCGCGGTCGGCGGAGTGCTGGGCGGCCTGGCGCTGCGGACCGGTCTGGCGACGGGGCGCCGCGGGCGGGTGCGCCGCGGGCGGCGCCACGGGGGAGTCGTAGCTCGAGAACTGCTGCGTGGGAGCGAGGTACTGCTCCGGCGCGTGGGAACCACGGGCCGGGGTGCTGGCCCGCCCGTTGTGGTAGGACCTGCTGTCGGAGGCCGGCACCCGCGGGAAGGACGGGCTCGTCAGCGGGTCGTCGTCCGGATCCACCGGTCGGCGGTCCTGCTGGGGACGTTCCGGCGCCGGGCGTTCCGGCACGGGACGGTCCTGCCGCAGGCTGTGCACGGGCCTGGGAAGGCTGGCCGGGCCCGAGTGCCTGGCACCGGACGAGCGGGGCTCGGCCGGGGGGTGCAGCTGCTCCCCGGCCGGGTTGGCCTGGACCGGAGCCGCGGCGAAATCGGCCCGGGCGGCGCCCGCGCCCGGCAGCTCGCTCCCCTGCGTCGGGCCGCGCACCGGGAGCCCGGTGGCCGGATCGCGGCGCGGCGCGCCGGCCGGCACGGATGCGCCGGGCGCCGAGTCCCCGGGGCCGCGGCCGGCGGGCGCGCCGGGTGCCCGGTCTGGCCGGGAGCGCCCGCCCCGCGCCTGGGCCGGCGGGCGCTGGGCGGCAGACGGCGCCGCGGGCTGGACGGCAGTGGTCAGCGATTTGTCGGAGGCCAGCTCGGCCCAGTAGTCAACGTCGGACAGCTTCTCCCACTCGCTGCTGTCCCACTCCGAACTGTCGCCGGACCTCCTGCCGCGGGCCTGGCGGGTGCGGGCCGGCGGCGGGCTCTCCTCCGGGCGGCGCTGGGTGCCGTTGGCCCCGCGGCGCCGGGCGTCGCGCCCGGGCGACGTCGCGGCGCTGCGGGCGGGACGCTGGTCAAACCGGCGATCGTCGTCATAGCCGGGGAGGTCCGCGGGCTCCCGGTCGTAGTCGAGGCCGCGGCGGTCCCTGCGATCGTCGAAACCGCGGGCGGCGCCCACCGGGCGGTTTCCACCGCCCGCCTGGCGCCCGGCGGGCCGGCCGCCCCGCGCGTTGCCGCGCCCGGGATGGCGTGCCGAGGGCTCTCTGCCGTCGTAGCGCCGATCACGCTCGCTCCGGTTGTCGCGCCTTCCGCCGCGCGGGCCCGGCCGGTCGGCGAATTCGTCGGGATCCTCGGCGCGCATGTTCCGCACTGCAACAATGACCACTACGAGGATTACGACGACAACGACTGCCAGGACGACCACGAGCTTAGTCATCGCACCATCCAACCGGCATGACCTCAAAGAGTGGTGCAGGCAAGGCACACGCGGCCATCAACGCGGACCCTTCTTGATTACGCGAGCACCCTGAACTAATACGCGACTGATCACTTGAACAGTGATTCTGTCGGACCGCTATAGCCCCTGTCACGGTTTTCGAGAAGTTTTACCTGGCGTGTCGGTACGCCGCACTCGAACAGTTACGGATTGACAGCGGCCGGTAGCCGGCCTCGGCCGATCGCCCGGCCGGCGATCGCGGACAAGACGTCTGGCAGGCTGGCTCCGCCGCGCAGCGGCAGCGGGGCGTTCAGCGCGTAGATCGTGAACCGGTACTGGTGGAAGCGGGCCGGGCAGGGCGGGGCGTAGCCGACCGTGCCCCTGCTGTTGTATGCCACGGCGGCGCCCATCGGGATCCGGCCGGCCAGGATGTCGGGCGTCGCGGGGCTGATGTTGAAGACGATCCAGTACACGTAGGGCGTGATCGGCGCGCCCGCGTCGTCCATGACCAGGGCCAGCGCCCTGGTGCCGGCCGGCGCGCCGGACCAGGAGATCGGAGGGCTCTCGCCCGCGCCGCGGCAGGTGTACTGCCTCGGCATCGGCACGCTCGGGCCGAACTCGGGGCTGGTGACGGTCATGACCTGGGGGTCATCCTGCTGTTGCAGGGCCGACGGGCTGCCGAGCAGGCCGCAGCCGCCGAGCAGCGAGGCGACGGCGACCGCCGCCGCGGCCCGCAGGCCCGCCCTGCCGAGCCCGCGATAACACCGGCCCAAGCGCACCCCTTTTTCCCGTCGCCCTCGTCGGTCCCGCTGCGTGATCCTACGCTGCCGGGACTGACCGGGGCACCGGCCAGCGCGGAATGGCGCGAGCGCCGGCGCCGGGCGGGCACCCGCGTGGCGCCGCGGATGCCGGGGTTTAGGGGCGGCGGTGCGTTGCCGTTTACCTGTCCGTGATCTGCCCGCGCGTGAGATTGCACGCGGGATAAAAGGAAACGCGGGAGGTGTTTTTCCTGCCGCCGGCCGGCGAGCCCGCCCGGCCATCCGGTCAGTCGGTCAGTCGGTCAGTCGGGCTGGCGGGAGTTCCCCAGCATGATCTCGTCCCATGACGGAACCGAGGCGCGCCGCGACCGGCCGCCCGCGGCCTTCCTGACCGGCCGCTCGCTGGCCTGGTCACCGCGGCGGTCCGCCGCGGCGTCGCGCTCGCCCGCGCGGTGCTCGGCGTCGTCCTCCCGGGCCGGGCCGGCCGAGGCCGGCCCGGGTGGGACCGAGTGCCCGGGCGCGGCCGCCGGGGCAGGCGCGGGCACCGGCCCTCGCGGCTCGGGATGGTGCGCCGCCAGCCCGCCGAGCCGGGGCGCGATCGGCGTCACGGTCGCGGTCGCCGCGGCCGGGCCGCGCCCGGGGAAGCGGATCCCCGGCAGGTCGTCGCCGGACAGGCAGAGCCTGGCGGCCAGCTCGTCGTCGGGCGCGATGTGCCTGCGGCGCGGATCGAAGACCCATTCGGCCGCCTGCGAGCGGCCGCCCGCGGTAAACGTGAGCTGGACCTGCCAGTTCCCGTCGGCCCGTTTCCTTGAGTCCCAGCGCGGATCGTCGGGGCCGGCGCCGAGCTCGGCGAGCCGCTCGCCGACGATGTCGCCGAGCTGCGGCCCCGGCCCGGAGTCGCCGGGGCTGCGGACCGTCGCCCGCTGAGCCTCCTGTGCCCGGTACTCCCGCTCGGCGAGGACGGGGCCCTCGAACCGGCGTATCCGCTCGACCGGGACTCCCGCCGCGTCAGCGATCTCGTCGGCCGTCTCTCCGGCACGGATCCGGTCCTGGATCTCCTTGGGTCGCAACGGACTCTCCACCTCGATCTCGTACTGGGCGAGCCGGGAGAACTGGCCGCGCGCTACGGTCCGCAGACGATCATCGATCGGCAGCGAGTAGCGCCCGCCGCGACCCGGCACCGCGAGGATGGCGTAACTGCCGTCCTCGCTGACGGCGACGAGGCGCAACTCGTGCATCGGCGTTCCTTCCGCGCTGCCCGGCCGCGCGGGGGCGTAGCTCGGACCTCCCCCGTCACGAGTCTGACGGTATGGCCCCGCCGTGGCCAGCACCACGCCCGGCATGTCCCGCATGAGCACGTGAAATCCCGTGTCCTGGCCCGGGGTGCCGGTGGCGGGGTACTCGTCCGCAGCGTATTGATGCCGGGCGGGCCGGGTGCGCCGAACGCCGATAATGGCCGCCGGCCGGCCCCGGCCGGCCCCGGCCCGGCCCGCGCGATCGCGTAGACTGGCAAAAGATGTTCGGTTACAGAAGTATCCTTGCCGAGGCGCCCCGGCCGGACGCGATCAGGCGGAGCCCGCGGGCGGCGTGGCTGGCCGTCGGCGTGGTCTGCTTCGGCGCGTTCATGGGCCAGCTTGACGCGAGCATCGTCACGCTCACGTTCCGTCCGATGCAGCACGAGTTCGGCGCGCCGCTCGCGGCCGTGCAGTGGGTGTCCCTTGCCTACCTGCTCGCCCTGGTGGCCATGCTGGCCCCGGCGGGCCGGATCGGCGATGCGGTGGGCCGCAAGCTCCTGTACGGCTACGGCTTCATCGTCTTCACCGCCGGGTCCGCGGCGTGCGCGCTGGCGCCCTCGCTCGGGCTGCTTGTCGCGTTCCGCCTGGCGCAGGCGGTCGGCGCGGCCATGCTGCAGGCGAACAGCGTGGCGCTGGTGACCACGAGCGTGCCGCCGCAGCGGATGCGCCTGGCGCTGAGCGTGCAGGCGGCGGCCCAGGCGATCGGCCTGGGGCTGGGCCCGACCCTGGGCGGGCTGCTCACCCAGACGGCCGGCTGGCGCGCGGTCTACTGGGTCAACGTGCCGGTCGGCTGCGTCGCGGTGGTGGCCGGCCGCTACCTGCTGCCGAGGACCAGGGCGCGCAGCCGCGCCGGCTCCTTCGACTGGCCGGGCGCCGCGCTGCTGGCCGCCGCCACCAGCGCGCTGCTGCTGGTGCTGTCGGCCGCGGCCGGCCTGGCCCTGCCCGGCTGGTCGGTCGCGGTCGTGGCCGGCGCGGCCCTGGTCGCGTCGGCGGCCTTCGCCGCACGGGCGGCGCGCGCCCGCAACCCGCTGATCCCGCGGGCGCTGCTGCGCTCCCGCCGGGTGGCGCTCGCGCTCGGCGGCGCGCTGGTCGGCTACCTCGCGCTGTTCGGGCCGCTGGTGCTGATGCCGCAGGTCCTGGGGGCCACGGGCGGCGAGCTGCGGGTCGGGCTTGTGCTGTCCGCGCTTCCCGTCGGGTTCGGCGTGGCGGCGCTCGGCGGCGAGGCGCTGCTTCCCGGGACCATGACCAACCGGCGGCGCGGCGTCACCGGCTCGCTCATCTGCGCTTTCGCCCTTGTTATGCTCATCGTCATGCCAATGACGCCGGGATGGGCCGCGGCGATGCTGGCATTGGCGGGCCTGGGCCTCGGCGTCTTCGTCCCCGCCAATAACGCGGTGATCATGCGCAGCGCGGGGGCCGGGTCCGCCTCGGTGCTCGGCGGCCTGGTCAACATGGCACGGGGGATCGGCACCACGCTCGGCATCGCGCTGGTGACGCTCGGCCTGCACCTGGCCGGGCCGGGCCCGGGCGGGCGCCCCGACCCGGCGCTCGCCCTCGCGGTCCTCGCGGCGGCGGCCGTCATCGGAGCGCTGATCGCGGCGGCCATCCGGCCGCTGGGCGGCGGCCAGCACGGCCGGCCAGGCGAGCATGACACGGAGCCGGCGGGTGCGTTCGGCTGACCCGGCCGCCACGGCGGCGCCCGGGAGCACGGCGCCAGCGGCGCCCGGGAGCACGGCGCCGGCGGCGCCCGGGAACGCGGTGACGGCGCCGGCCGGCGGCACGGCCCCGGACCCGCTCGGGCTGGAGATCGCCGACGTGGTCTCGCGGCTGCGGCGCGCGATGCGGCGCGCGGCCCGGGCCTACGGGCGCGACGGGCGGCTGCCGGGCGGGCTGTCGGTGGCGCAGCTGGAGCTGCTGTCCTGCCTTGCCGACAACCCCGGCGCCAGGCCGGGGCAGCGGGCCCGGCTGCTGCGGCTGGCGCCGAGTTCGGTGGCCACGCTGGTGCAGGCGCTGCGCCGGGCCGGGCTGGTCAGCCGCACCGGCGGGCAGCGGGACCGGCGGACGGCCTCGCTGCTGCTGACCCCGGAGGGTACCGCGATGGTCACCCGCTGGCAGGAGCTGAACGAGCAGGTGCTGCAGGCCGCGATCGGCGGCCTCGGACCGGCCAGCCGCAACGCGCTCGACGCCGCGCTGCCGGGGCTGCGCGAGCTGACCGGGGCCGTCGACGCGCTGGCCGACGAGCCGGCCGCGGCCGGCGGGCCGGCCGACGGCTGACCGCCGGGCGGGCCGGCGACCAACGGCCCCGGCGACGCGCCGGGGGATTGTCACCGCAGGTTACGGCACGTCACGTAGGCTCTCTGGCTATGCGCATCGACGCGATCTTCGGCGCCATCGGGCGTTTCGCGGTCCGGTTCCGGTGGCTCGTTGTCCTGGTGTGGATCGCCGGCGCGATCGCCGCGGTCACCCAGCTGCCCTCGCTGTCCAGCGTGACCCAGAGCAACAACATCAAGTTCCTGCCGGCCAGCGCGCCCAGCGAGCAGGCGGCGGTGCTGGCGGCGCCGTTCGGCACCGCCGGGCTGCAGCCGGTCCCGGTGGTGGCGGCGCGCACCTCGGCGCCGCTCACCGCGGCCGACGAGACGGCCATGAACGCGCTGCAGACCAGGCTGCGGTCGGTGCCGGGGGTCAGCAAGGTGGCGGATGCCGGCGTGTCGCAGGACGGCCACGCCGAGCAGCTCGTCGTGCTCGCCGCGCTGAACGGCGGCAACCCGGATGCCGCGCTCAACCTGGTGAACGGGCTGCGCGCGAAGATCGCCGCCGCCGGGCTCCCGGCCGGCCTGCAGGTGCACCTGGCCGGCGACGTGGCCGCGTCGGTCGACCAGCAGAAGGCGTCCGGGTCCACCGGCGCGCGGGTGGAGGACCTGTCGCTGCTGTTCATCATCCTGCTGCTGGTCGTGATCTTCCGTTCGCTGACGCTGGCGCTGGCCACCCTGATCCCGCCGCTGCTGTCGGTCACGATTTCCGGGCCGTTGGTCGCCGAGGCCGCGGCGCACGGCCTGCAGGTGTCGTCGCTGGCCCAGTTCCTGATGATCGTGCTGGTGCTGGGGGCGGGCACCGACTACGGCCTGTTCCTGGTGTTCCGGGTGCGCGAGGAGCTGCGCGCACGCCAGCACCAGAGCGCGGGGGAGTACTACCCGGGTTCCTCCCGGCTGGGCGGCAGCCTCGCCAGGGACCTCATCCACACCAGGAAACCGGCCGCGGACGCGATCGTCTGGTCGGTCACCAAGGTCGGCGAGTCGATCACGTTCTCCGCGGCCACGGTGATCGCCGCGGTGCTGACCCTGCTGCTGGCCAGCTTCTCGTTCTACTCCGGCCTGGCCGCGCCGTTCGCCATCGCGATCGGCGTCACGCTGCTGGCCGCGCTGACCCTGCTGCCCGCGCTGCTGTCGGTCCGGCTCTCGCTGCTGTGCGTGAAGCGCTCGCTCTTCCGCGCCATGTTCGGCAGGCCCAAGCTGCTGCCGTGGAACATCCAGGGCAGCGGCAACCCGGGCGTCTGGGGCCGGGTGGCCGGCCGGATCGTGCGGCACCCCGCGGCGACCCTGCTCGCGGGCGTGATCTTCTTCGGCGCGCTGGGCACGGCGGTCTTCGGCTACACCTCGGCCGGGTTCGGCGGGAACACCGCGCCGCCCGCGGGCAGCGACTCGGCCGCGGGCCAGGCGCTGCTGAACAGGTACTTCCCGCAGTCGGCGTCGAACCCGACCAGCCTGATCTTCCGGTTCAACACCCCGGTGTGGCAGGACCCGCAGCCGCTGGCGCGGGCCACCGCCGAGCTCCGGGCGAGCAAGCTCTTCCGGCAGGTCACCGGGCCGCTGAACCCGGTGGGCGGAGCGCTGCTGACGCCGCAGCAGTACGCCGAGCTGCACGCCGCGCTGGGCCCGGCCGCCGCGCTGCCGGCCGTCCCGCCAGCGCACGGCCCGGTGCCGGCGATCGGCTACGACATCTACCGCGCGACCGCGAACTACGTGTCCCGCGACGGGCGCACCGTGCAGTTCTCCACCAGCCTGCACGCCGGCGACCCGGGCTCCACCCCGGCCATGCGCGCGGTCCCGTCGATCCGGGCCGAGACCACGGCGGTCGGCCGGTCGGCCGGCGCGGCCCAGTCCGCGGTCGGCGGCGAGGCGCCCGCCATCTACGACATCAGCAGCATCTCCAACAGCGACCTCAAGCACATCATCCCGATCGCGATCCTGGCCATCGGCCTGCTGCTGGCCCTGGTGCTGCGCAGCGTCGTCGCGCCGCTGTACCTGATCGCGTCGGTCGGCGTCTCCTACCTCGCCGCGCTCGGCCTGTCCGTGCTGATCTTCATCAAGCTCGGCGGCAGCGACGGGCTGGTGTTCTTCATGCCGTTCCTGATGTTCATCTTCCTGCTGGCCCTGGGCGAGGACTACAACATCCTGGTGATGACCCGGATCAGGGAGGAGGCGCACCAGCATCCGCTGCGCGAGGCGGTCAGGCGCGCGCTGAGCCGGACCGGTACCACCGTGACGTCGGCGGGCCTGGTGCTGGCCGGGACGTTCCTGGTGCTGACCGTCGTGGCGGGCAGCGGCTCGGGCGGCGGGCAGATCCGTGACATCGGCCTGGGCCTGGCCCTCGGCATCCTGATGGACACGTTCCTGGTCCGCACGCTGCTGGTGCCGTCCACGGTGGTGCTGCTCGGCCGGTGGAACTGGTGGCCGTCGAGGATGAGCCGGGCCGGCGCCGAGCTGCCGGCCGCCGCGGCGGCGCCCGCCGCCGGGGTCATCTCCGCGGCGCCG
>Ga0335073_10014753_pt1 | contig 10944 bp, 10 predicted proteins | sample Lox_Sample_22_FD_207093 | JGI IMG/M metagenome (GOLD analysis project Ga0335073, IMG submission 207093) | Soil microbial communities from Loxahatchee National Wildlife Refuge, Florida, United States - Lox_Sample_2.2 | ecosystem: Environmental > Terrestrial > Soil > Wetlands | place: USA... | reverse complement strand
AGTCGTTCATCCTGGGAGAGCTCATCGCCCAACAGATCGAAACCCACACCCGCTTGAAAGTCGAGCGCCGGTTTTATCTGGCGGGAACCTACATTTGCCAACAGGCCATGCTGGCCGGGCGGATCGAGATCTATCCCGAATACACGGGGACGGCGTTGACCGCCATCCTTAAAGAGAACGCCAGCGGAAACAAACAGCAGGTATACGACCGCGTGAAGAGCCAGTATGAACACCGATTCGGGCTGACGCTGGGGCCGGAGTTCGGATTCAACGACACGTTTGCGATGGAGATTCGCGGAGAAGATGCGCGGCGGCTGAAAATCACGACGCTATCGGAAGCAGCACAATACACTCCGCAGTGGCGCGCCGGCTTTGGCTATGAGTTCATGGAGCGCCCGGATGGATATCGCGGCATGGTCGCGACCTATGGACTGCATTTTAAGGAGCAGCCACGCATCATGGATCTGGGATTGCTGGCGCGGGCCTTGAAAGATCGTCAGATTGATTTCGCAGGAGGAAATGCCACGGACGGGTTGATTCCCGCTTTCGATCTGTTTGCGCTGGCCGACGACCGCCACTATTTTCCCCCGTATGAGGCAGTGCCGATTATTCGGAGGCAGACTCTTCGCGAACATCCGGAAGTTGGTGAAGCACTGGCAGTGCTCCGGGATACGATTTCAGATCAGGAGATGCAGCGCATGAATTATGCGGTCGATGGGCAGCATCGGGATACGAAAGATGTAGTGCGTGAATTCCTGAAAGAGAAGGGTCTAATTCATTAGACAGTGTCTAATGAAATAAACTTCCCCTCAGAGTGATCTCGGCTCTCCCTTTCAGGAGCACGCGTTCTCCGGAAAGTTCACACCAGAGTTCGCCTCCGCGTGCAGATAATTGCTTCGCGTGGAGTGTGGATTTCTTGAGGCGGCCGGACCAGTACGGGGTCAGCGCACAATGGGCGGAGCCGGTGACCGGATCTTCCGGAACGCCGTAGCTAGGCGCGAAATAGCGCAAAACGAAATCCGAGTCGTTGCCGCCGGGCGCGGTCACTGCCACGGCGTGCGGATGGAATTGCTCGAGACTGGCGAAATCGGGCATGAGGTTGCGAGTCTCATTCGCGTTCTCGAGAACTACGATGTAGGTGTCGTTCACTCCCAGGATTTCGGAAGGTTCTTTCCGCAGATTCAACGCGGCTCTCAGGCCGCCCGGAAAGTTCACGCACGGCAGCGGAACCAGGGCCGGAAAATTCATCGAAAGATTCTCGTCTGCCTTGCGAACGGTCAGAGGTCCGCTAAAGCGAGTCGAAAACTCCACCGCATCCAGCGTGGGTGCAAGCATGTTGAGAACCACGAACCCTGCCGCCAAAGTCGCATGGCCGCATAGCCGGATTTCGCATCTCGGCGTGAACCAACGCAGCTCGTAGCCTTTGCCGAATGAGACAAGGAATGCCGTTGCAGAAAGATTATTTTCTGCAGCGACTTTGCGGAGGGCTTGGTCATCTAACCACAAGTCTAAAAGACAGACGGCTGCCGGGTTGCCGGTAAATGGTCCGGCAGTGAATGCATTGACGTGAAACAGTGGGACACGCATCTGCTTGATTTTACTTGCCGAACGGCACATGCAACGCGACCGGCGGCAATGTTTCGTTGCGGATGATGACGGCCCGGTGATACGCTGTGACACCCCGCCGCGAGGAGGGCAAAGAGCCCGTCCAGCGCGGCAATGGACGTCTTCCGTGGGGACATCCAAGCCGGTTCGCTCCACCGTTTTGTCTTCAAAGTTAAAGAAGCTACGTTCCGCCACTCGACTGTTACTTCGACTGGAGGCCTGAATGCTCACAGCCCAACGAGATCTCGCGGTCGGACGTCCATTGCTGGAGAGGGTTTCGGAGGCCCGCCGCAGAAGCGACGCTTTGTTTGAGATCATCCGGGAAGACGCAATTTTTGACCGGCCGATTCCGGAGCGCCATCGGATCATCTTTTATGTGGGGCATCTCGAAGCCTTCGACTGGAACCTGCTCCATGAAAATGTTTTTGGACTGAAGAGCTTTCATCCGGAATTCGACCGGCTGTTTGCATTCGGGATTGATCCGGTGGGCGGAGGGTTGCCGAAAGATCAGCCGCGCGACTGGCCTTCCCTCGACGCGGTGCGCGGCTACGTGCGCCGGATTCGCGCTGCGCTCGACGATAAACTGTCTGCAATTTTGGACTCGGCTGAATTTACCCGCGACGGTTTCCCGCTCGAGACGCTGCTGAACGTGGCGATTGAGCACCGGCTGATGCATGTCGAGACGCTGGCGTACATGCTGCATCAACTGCCGATCGATCGTAAGATTCCACAGCGTAGTCCCCGCCTTCTTTCTTCTGACGACGTCATCCCTCAAATGATTCCCATTCCAGCGGGGCCGGTGACTCTCGGGCTTCGGCGCAACGTCGGGGCTTTCGGTTGGGACAACGAATTCGAAGCACACCGAATCGACGTACCTGCATTTGAGATCGATCGATACATGGTCAGAAACGGTGAATTTCTGAAATTCATGCAAGCCGGTGGATACAATGCGCGCGAATTCTGGAGTGAGGACGACTGGAATTGGAAATCCAGCCAGAATATAAATCATCCCGTGTTCTGGAAAAATTCTGGGGACGCGTGGCTTTACACAACGATGTTCGACGAGATTCCGCTGCCGATGGACTGGCCAGTGTACGTCAGTCACGCGGAAGCCGCGGCATACGCACGATGGAGAGGTAAGGCTCTCCCCTCGGAGCAGCAGTGGCAGCGCGCCGGATACGGGAGCGTGAGTGCCGCAGAGAAGAATTATCCGTGGGGCGGTGAGACTCCTCAACCGAAATTCGGCAATTTCGATTTCTCCAGCTGGGATCCCGCGCCGGTGAATGTTCATCCACAAGGCCGGAGCGAATTCGGCGTTGAAGGGATGCTCGGAAACGGCTGGGAGTGGACTTCCAGCGTGTTCGCGCCATTTCCTGGGTTCGAGCCATTCCCGTTCTACCGGGGATACTCGGCTGACTTTTTCGATGGCAAGCACTTCGTCATGAAAGGGGGCTCGGCGCGCACGGCAGCGTGCATGCTGCGCTCGACATTCCGCAACTGGTTTCAGGCGCATTACCAGTACGTCTATGCGGGCTTCCGGTGCGTCAATGACTGAAAAAAGGAGTCTGATGATGCTTGTTCATGCGATCCCGACCAGCGTGCCGTACGAGTTTGCCTCCGATGTGCGTCAAGGCCTGACACACCCATACCAGAAGGAACTGCCCTCGAAATATCTCTACGACGATGTGGGTTCGGCGCTGTTCGAGGTGATCAGTCACTTGCCGCAGTATGGGCTGACTCGCGCGGACGAACGTTTGTTGCGAAGGAATGCATCGGAAATTGTGGAGCGTGTGGCCGGGCCGGTTGCAGTGGCGGAACTTGGCAGCGGTAGCGGAAGGAAGACGCGTTATCTGCTTGAGGCATTTTGCCGGCGTCAGCGGACTTCCTATTATCCGGTCGAAATCTCGCACTCGGCGCTGGTGATGTGCGAGCGAGAACTCAGCGACATCGATTCCATCAGCATTGTCGGCTTCGAGCGCGAATATCTGGACGGCCTGCTCGAAGTGGCCGCCTACCGGAAGCCCGGGCAGCATTTGTGCGTACTTTTTCTGGGCAGTACGATCGGAAATTTCGACCGGGCGGCGGGGGTGAAATTCTTGTCGTCGGTTCGTGCGGTTCTGCTTCCGGGAGATTCTCTTCTGCTGGGGACGGATCTCGAGAAGCCTGCGTCGCAACTGATTCAGGCCTACGACGACGAACTCGGAGTCACCGCTGCTTTCAATCTGAATCTGTTGGGACGTGTGAACCGGGAACTCGGAGCGGATTTCGATGTCTCGCAGTTTCAGCACGTTGCCAGAATCAACGAAGAGGCGCGCAGCGTCGAAATGCATCTGCAATCAAGGCGGCGGCAGATGGTCAGTATTCCGTCCTCAGAAGTAGTTGTTGAGTTTGAGGAAGGGGAAACGATCTGGACCGAGAGCAGCCACAAGTATTCGGCTGAAGAAGTTTTCGAGATTGCGCGTAAGGCGGGATTCCGCTGCGAAGTGCAATGGATCGATGAGCAGTGGCCGTTTGCCGAGAACCTGCTCATCGCCGAGTGAAGTGCGGAATGTGGGAATGCGTCAGTACAATCCGGACCTGCGCCACGCGCGCAGATTGATGGCGCTGATTACCATGCAGAAGACGTTGGCCGGAATGAAGCCAAACTGCGCGGTTCGCATTCCGATCACGCAGATGATGATGCTATTCACTCCAGCTAATGCCCAACCTTCCCAACACCGCCGTCCCACTAAAATGGTGGACGCAATCGTTAACACGCAAGAAAGATAATCAAGACGAAGCACGACTGAAAGAACCTCCGCGAATCATTTTGAGTGAAAGAAGGCGTGTTTTTCTGTGATTATGGCCCTTCGTTACGTGACGGAAGTCACTTGCAACCGTGATTGATATCCTTTGGAGGGACGGATGCCGAGCGAATGTACACACCTGGATCAGATCAAGATCCGTAATACCAAGACGCACGTGTGCGAGGAGTGCGTGAAGATGGGGGACAGATGGGTCCATCTGCGACTCTGCCTGACGTGCGGACACGTTGGATGTTGCGATTCGTCCAAGAACAAACATGCGACCAAGCATTTCCACAAAGAGCACCATCCGCTGATCCGGTCGATTGAGCCGGGAGAATCGTGGGTGTGGTGCTACGTGGACCAGATCGAGGCCGGTGAGCTTTAGGCTTCAATTTTTTCGGATGGATGTGAGATTTGACGCGACCACATGACCTGTCCGAGTATCTAAGCACTAGATTCCCTGGGGTAATCGCGTCGGCTTCCCGCCAGATTTGTGCCCGGTGCCCTCATTCCCGGGCTGTGGGTTGGTATTTTGGGCGCTGTCTTACCTTGTCGGAGCGCGATCATGGCGAAACCTATTCTGCTGACCGTTGATGATGACGCCGACGTGCTACGCGCGATCGAGCGCGACCTGCGCTCGCAGTATGGGGCGGAATATCGGGTGATCAGCAGTGACTCTCCCAACAATGCGCTCGACATCCTGAAAGAACTCAAGTTGCGCAGCGATGGCGTAGCGCTGCTCCTGGCCGATCAGCGGATGCCGCATATGGACGGGGTAGGATTTCTGCAGGCGGCGCGGCAACTTTATCCCGGCGCGAAGCGGGCTTTGCTGACAGCATACGCGGATACGAACGCCGCGATCAGCGCGATTAATGAAGCGAATATCGATTACTTCTTCATGAAGCCGTGGGATCCACCCACGGAGCACCTGTATCCGCAGCTCGACGATTTGCTCGATGACTGGCAAGCGTCGTACCGGCCGCAGTTTCAGGGAATTCGGGTGCTGGGGACGAGATGGTCTCCGCGATGTTACGAGCTGCGCGATTTTCTGGCCCGCAGTCATGTGCCATATCAATGGATCGACGTCGAGACCTCGGCCAACGATCCGGAGACGAAGAGGCTGGTCGAAGCTCTCGGTCCGGATGCGAACGAACTGCCGGTTGTGCTTTTTCCGGACGGAGCGAAGTTGCTGAATAGCGCGCCGACGGAAGTGGCGCAGAAGGTCGGCCTGCGCACTCGCGCGGATACCAGTTTTTTTGACCTCGCGATCGTGGGCGGAGGGCCGGCGGGGCTTGCCGCTGCCGTTTACGGCGCTTCTGAGGGACTGAAGACTGTCATTGTCGAGCGCGAGGCTCCGGGCGGTCAGGCTGGAATGAGTTCACGTATCGAAAATTATCTGGGATTTCCAACAGGGCTTAGCGGAGGAGATCTGGCACGGCGGGCGGTCGTACAAGCGCGGCGTTTTGGCGTGGAAATTCTTGCTCCGCAGTCGGTCGTCAGCCTGAGGACGGAAGGATCGTATCGCATTATCAAGCTGGCGGACGGGAACGAGATTTCCTGTCATGCGCTGATGATTGCCACGGGAGTGCAGTGGCGGCGTCTGGATGCACCGGGCATCGATCGACTGCAAGGCGCGGGCGTGTATTACGGAGGCGGTACGACCGAAGCGCTATCGTGTAAGGGCGAGATCGTGTATGTGGTCGGCGGCGCGAATTCGGCTGGACAGGCGGCCATGAATTTTTCGAAGTATGCCGAGCGCGTGGTAATCCTGGTGCGCAGCGACGGCCTTTCGAGCACGATGTCGCAGTATTTGATCGATCAGATCAAGGAAACTCCGAATATCCAACTGTGGTCCCATGCCAGCGTCGCGGAGGCGCATGGCGAAACACATCTGGAAGAGATTTCAGTTCTCTGCTCGGATACGAACAAAGTCGAGCGTGTTCCGGCAAGTTCCATGTTCATCTTCATCGGGGCATTGCCTCGCACGGATTGGATGGGCGACACAATCGAGCGCGATGACCGCGGATTCATTCTCACGGGTCCTGACCTGATACGTGAGGGCAAACGTGCGAAGGGATGGACCCTTGAGCGAGATCCCTTCCTGCTCGAGACGAATGTTCCGGGAATTTTTGCGGTCGGGGACGTAAGACATGGATCGGTGAAGCGTGTGGCGTCGGGAGTTGGCGAGGGTTCTGTGGGAGTGCAATTCATTCATCAGTACCTGAGCAAGGTCTAAATGGCCGATCTATCTGAGTTTTTGCGAAAGACCTCCGCCTTCGAAGGCCTGCCGGACGACCAGATCGCCTGGTTCCTCAGCCAATCAAAAGAAATGGAGCTCAAAGCGGGCGACGTGTACGCGCGGCAGGGAGATCCCGCCGAAGCGATGTTTGTAGTGATGGAAGGAAAGTTCCAATGGCGTGGAGAATTCGGCGGCCAAGCGTTCACAGTTGATCTCGAGCCGGGAGAAGTGACGGGCGTTCTGCCGTTCTCCCGAATGAAGAAGTACAGTTTGAACGGGCGTGCGGTGACGGCTGGACGCGTGCTTCGTTTCCCTGCAGCGAAGTTTCAGGAACTCGTGCAGAAGATGCCGGAACTGGCTACGCGGCTGGTCGGCATGATGTCCGACAGGATTCGGGAAGCCACTCGCTTTGAGCAGCAACGGGACCGGCTGGCCGCGTTGGGCAAGCTGTCAGCAGGATTGGCGCATGAACTGAACAATCCCGCATCTGCCGCAAAACGCGCGACCAGCCAGCTTCGCGACATGTTGAAGCGGGTGCGGGATGCCAGTCACGAACTTGGACGCCGCGATCTCACTGCGGCGCAACGATCAGAAATCGAAAAGCTCGAAGCATCCATCACGCAAGCGGATGGCCCGCCTCCGGATCCGCTGACGGCCGGTGCGCTCGAGGATCGAATCGATTCGTTGCTGCGCAGTCATGGACAGAACGATCTCTGGCAGCTTGCAGGCGATCTGGCGCGGCGAAACTTCAAGCCGGAATCGCTCGAAACGCTCTTTGAGACGCTCGAGCCCGATACGGCTCGCGCTGCGTTGGTGAGAATTTCCACGTCAGTCGAGATTTCCGGATTGCTCAATGAAATTGAGAGCAGCACTTCGCGCATTTCCGATCTCGTTCGCGCCATCAAGGAATACACGTTTATGGATCAGGCGCCGATCCAGAACGTGGATGTCGTGAAAACGCTGGAGACCACGCTGACGATTCTCAATCACAAGCTGAAAAAGGGTGTCGCGGTGAAGCGGGACTATACGCAAGCGCCGGTTCTCGTCAGTTCCTTTGGCAGCGAATTGAACCAGGTCTGGACGAACCTTATCGACAACGCAATCGATGCCATGGGTGGCAAAGGCGAATTGCGCGTTCGCACGTATCTGGACGATGGTAGCGCGGTCGTAGAGATCGGCGACAATGGCCCGGGGATTTCTTCGGACGTCGAGCCGCACATTTTCGAGCCGTTCTTCACTACCAAAGGCGTCGGCGAGGGAACTGGGCTTGGACTGGACACGGTACAGCGAATCGTGAGGAAACATCGAGGAAGCATCCAGGTTCATTCCAAGCCCGGAGACACGGTTTTTCGGGTTGTGCTGCCAATTTCTGAGAACCCGAGTTAAGACATCTCTGTTCAACCGGTTCGCGTCAAAGGCTCCTATGAATTCAAGCTTCGCTATCTGGTTTGCATTTGGGATCGGCTTCGTCGCAGGGCTGCGATCGTTTACGGCGCCGGCGATCGTCGCATGGTCGGCATACCTTCGCTGGATCCTGCTGAAGGTTTCTCCGGTGGCGTTCATGGCTTCGAAGTGGGCCGTGATTGTCTTCAGTATTCTCGCCGTGATCGAACTGGTGCTGGATCAACTGCCGAATACCCCAGCGCGCACCGGCGCCGTGGGACTCTCTGCGCGAATCGTAACGGGTGCCCTGACCGGCGCCTGCATCGCAGTCGCTACCTTTGCCACGTTGTGGGTGGGGGCGCTCTGCGGGGCGATCGGAGCGATCGTCGGCGCGTTTGGAGGCTATAACGTGCGCGTAGGACTGGTTCGCATTCTGCGGGTTCCGGACTTCGTGATTGCGATCCCTGAGGATCTGGTTGCGATCGGGCTCGGGCTATACTTTGGATCGCGGTGAATGCGGACTGCTGAACGCGAAGCGATCAGATTTGGGCTTGTTGCTCAGAACGCGAATGAATACTTACTTCGTCGATGGAACCTACGAATTATTCCGGCACTTTTTTGCCGTGCCGTCGAGTCGGGACGCGTCCGGGCAAGAGATCGGGGCCGTGCGGGGCGTCGTCGCGTCAGTTCTGTCGATGATCGAGCAGGGCGCAACTCACGTCGGAGTGGCGACTGATCATGTTGTCGAGTCGTTCCGCAATGAGCTCTATCCCGGCTACAAAACGAGCGAAGGGGTGCCTCCAGAACTGCTCTCGCAATTTCCGATCCTCGAAGAAGCCTTGCAGTCGCTGGGCGTCGTCGTTTGGCCGATGACGTATTTCGAAGCCGATGATGCGTTGGCATCGGCGGCGGCGAAGGCTGCGGCGGATCCGCGCGTCGAACGAGCGTTCCTCTGCACGCCAGACAAAGATCTCAGCCAGTCTGTGCAAGGCACGCGCGTGGTCCAACTGGATCGGCGACGGGAGATCGTTCGCGATGAAGCGGGTGTCGAGGAGAAGTTTGGAGTCAAGCCGGAGTCGATCCCGGATTATCTCGCTCTGGTCGGCGACAGCGCCGACGGATATCCCGGCATCGCGGGATGGGGTGAGAAGGGCGCGGCGGTTGTGCTGTCACAGTTTCGGCATCTCGAGAACATTCCGAAGGATTGGCGTTCGTGGCCAGCATCGCTGCGGCGCGCGCGCGGATTGGCGGAAACACTTTTCTCCGAATGGGATCAGGCGCTGTTATTCCGCACACTGGCTACTCTTCGGCTGGATGTGCCGGTTTTTGAAACGGTGGACAACCTGCGATGGTGCGGGCCTCGTCCAGAATTTGCGGGCGTCTGCGAACGGATCAAAGCGCCGGACCTGCTACGGCGGGCGGCGAAATCGGTTCCGCTGGCCGCGACGGAAAAGGTCTGATCGCGTTTGGCAGGTCGGCAAGCATCTCAGCGTTTGCCGGAATCGCGCATCGCCCATTAGAATTGAACAACTGCTATTTTGTAGGCCCGTAGCTCAGTTGGTCTAGAGCGCTTCCTTGACACGGAAGAGGTCGATGGTTCGAATCCATTCGGGCCTACCATCATTGCTTGCTGAGTTTCAAGCGAGGCCCTTCGCGCCCACGGTGTCGTCTACCCACTCCCGCCAGAACTACGGATCAAGTTCGAATCGGTCCGGGCGACGTAATTTTCAGCAGGATACCCCGCGGAAAGTCAGTTTCAAGTTTCGTGAACATTTCGTGGTGGAACTTGAACGTGGATGCAAGAACTCGAAACTTGTGAACGGAAACTCGAAACTGTTTCTAAAGACCGACAATCATTTGTTGTCGCTGCCGATAGCTTGTGACGGCTGCCAGGACGCGGCGCTGTTCCTCGAAGCTAAGGTCATTGTAGAAAGGTAGCCGAACGAGTCTGGAACTTGCCTGCTCCGCAATTGGACAAGGAACCCACCGTGCACTGAATTTCTTGCCCGCAGGGGAACTGTGGAGCGGTACATAATGGAAGACCGAAAGAATCCCGGATGCTTTGAGGTGCGAAATGAATGCATCGCGATGGTCGCTCGAGGGCATAACGATGTAGAACATGTGATAGGCCTGTTCACAATCGAGTGGTACGACGGGGAGGCGGGCTCCCACATCCTTTGCCCAATCCCTCAATTCCTCGTAGTAATGATCCCAGACGCGCTTGCGCTTCTCTTGAATCAGTTCACGCGCCTCAATCTGCGCATAAAGAAAAGCCGCTAAAAGGTCAGAAAGCAGAAAGCTGGAACCGATGTCAGTCCATGTATATTTGTCGACCATGCCACGGAAGAACATGCTCCGATTTGTGCCCTTGTCGCGTATGACGTTGGCGCGTTCAACCAGTCTAGGATCGTTGATAATCAGCGCTCCGCCTTCGCCGCACGTGAAGTTCTTGGTTTCGTGGAAGCTCTGCGCCGCCAGGCAGCCAAAGGTTCCCGTATATCTGTTCCGGAAACGGGCGAACAGAGCATGAGCGTTGTCCTCCACGACTTCAACGCCATTGCGGGCCGCGATCTCCATGATGCTCTCCATGGCACAGGGGACGCCGGCATAATGAACGGGAACAATGGCCTTCGTTCTAGGAGTGATCAGTGATTCCAGCAGTTGCTCGTCAAGATTCAAGGTATCGGGACGGATGTCGCAGAAAACGATCTTAGATCCGCGTAAAGCGAAAGCGTTGGCGGTGGAAACGAAGGTGAATGAAGGCACAATGACTTCGTCGCCCGGGCCGCAATCGAGTAGAAGCGCCGCCATTTCGAGGGCATGGGTACAGGACGGAGTAAGCAAAGCGCGAAGCACGCCGAGTTCCCGTTCAAGCAGTTGGCGGCATTTTTTCGTGAACGGGCCGTCGCCGGACGCATGGCCGTTCGCGAT
>Ga0335073_10014752_pt1 | contig 10945 bp, 9 predicted proteins | sample Lox_Sample_22_FD_207093 | JGI IMG/M metagenome (GOLD analysis project Ga0335073, IMG submission 207093) | Soil microbial communities from Loxahatchee National Wildlife Refuge, Florida, United States - Lox_Sample_2.2 | ecosystem: Environmental > Terrestrial > Soil > Wetlands | place: USA: Florida... | reverse complement strand
GTACGTCTGGAAACTATGGACTGCTCGATCAGATCGCCGTTTTGCGCTGGGTTCGGCGCAACATCTCCGCGTTTGGCGGCGATGCCGGCCGGGTCACGATCTTCGGCCAATCGGCTGGCTCCTCGAGCGTCAACACATTCATGGCGTCGCCGCTCGCGCGCGGCCTCTTCCATCGCGCGATCGGTCAAAGCGGGGGTGCGCTCGGTTGGCGCGCCATGATGATGCGGGAGAATGCCGAAAGCGCCGGCGTCGCCTTTGCGCACGCCATCGGCGCGCCTTCTATTGCCGCTTTGCGCGCGCGACCGGCTCGCGAGATTCAGCTCGTAAGGCCGGACGAAGGCGGCGCCTTGAGGGAACTCTACGATTCCGGCGATCGTACCGCCGTGAGCCGTGAGACGGCCTGGGCAACGGTCGACGGCCATGTCCTCAGGGCCAGGGTCAAGGATGTGTTCGAGCGCGGCGAGCAAAACGATGTGCCGGTGCTGACCGGCGCCACGCGGGATGAGGGCGCCACATTGCCGGCCGTCCGTTCGCTCGACGAATTCGAGACGCGCGCACGGACCGATCTTGGCGCGCTTGCGTCGGATTTCCTGCGACTCTACCGCGCAGCCGATGACAAGGAAGCCGCACGGAACAGTCATACAGCGGCCGGCCATCGTAATTTCAATTGGGAAAATTGGTTGTGGGCACGCCTCCATGCGCGCACGGGACGGTCACCCGTCTTTGCTTATCATTTCAGCCGCGTGCCCCCGCGATCCCCGATCGGCGCGACGGGCGATCTGTCCCGTGATCTCGGTGCCTTCCATACCGCCGATATTCCCTATGCCTTTGATCATCTCTCGGTTCGTGACTGGCCGTGGGAGACGGCGGACCATCGGCTCGCCGCGACGATGTCGTCGTATTGGGCCAATTTCGCGGCGCACGGAGACCCGAACGGGGAGGGCCTTCCATTTTGGCCGCGATTCAACGAGGCCGGGCAGCACGTCATGCATCTCGGCGATGAAATTCGCGCCGGTGCCGTTCCGGATACCGACAAGCTCGAATTTTGGAGTAAGGTCGATGATCATCTGAGGGGAAGCGCAAAGACATGAAAATTACCGGCGTTGAGCCCTTTGTGGTGGCGCTTCCTTATGAGCATGGCGGCCCCAAGCCGGCCCAGGCCGGCGCGCAATGGTCGACGATGGATACGCTGTTCGTACGGGTCGAGACGGACGGCGGCGTCGTGGGCTGGGGCGAGGCGTTCGGGTTCGCGGCCTGTCCGGTGACCGCGGCGGCGTTGACCCGCGTCGTCGCACCGATATGTCTTGGCCGCGACCCTCTTGAGATTTCCGCGCTCATGGCGGATGTGCAGCGCAAAGTGCAAAACATGGGGCTCAACGGCCCATTTGGATTTGCGCTCTCCGGCGTCGACATTGCGTTATGGGACATCAAGGGAAAGGTCGAGGGGAAGCCGATCTATCGGCTTTTGGGCGGCAAAGATAAATCTTCCGTTCCCGCCTATGCGAGTCTGCTGCGTTACGGATCGGTCGATCTGGTGGAGAGGAACGCGGCCGCGGCGATGGCGCGCGGCTATCGCCATATCAAACTCCATCAAACAACCGCCGAAGCCGTTGGGGCGGCGCGGCGCGCATGCGGCGCCGGTACGCCGCTGATGGTCGACACGAACTGCGCCTGGGATCTCGACGGCGCGGTCGCGGCGGAAAAAGCACTGGCCGCCTACGATATTGCGTGGCTCGAAGAGCCTATCGGGCCACCCAATGATGTCTCGGCGCTGGCCCGTCTTCGTGCCGGCGCGACGGTGCCGATTGCGGCCGGCGAGAATCTCGGCAACGCGATCGACGCCGGCGCGATGATCGAGCGGCGCGCCGTCGACATCATCCAACCGAGCGTCACGAAGATCGGCGGCATCACCGAGATGGTGAAGGTCATCGATATGGCTCGGCGTGACGGCGTCAAGATCGCGCCGCACTCGCCCTATTTCGGCCCCGGGCTCATCGCCACCATTCACATCATCGCGGCACTGGGAGACGGCGCGGCCTGTGAGCGCTTCTACTGCGACCTCGGCGCCAGTCCTCTTGGCGATGCGGTGGACGCGGTCGATGGATCGATGCGGGTGCCGCAAGGACCAGGTCTCGGCGTCGATCTCGACGAGCGCGTGATTGCCAAATTCCGATTGGGATGAAGGATATCCAATGTCCAAAATTACCCGCTTAGAGGTCGTGTCGCTTGATTACGCGCTTCCGAAAGGCCGGGCCTACGGGACCGCGCGCGGGCTCAATCATCATCGCACCTGCTCCCTCATCCTGCTCGAGACCGATGACGGCATCGTCGGCATCGGCGACGCGTCCGGACCGCTGGGCGCGATCCGCGAATATCTCGCCGTGCTTACGCCATTCTTCGTCGGCCGCCGCCTTTTTGATTTCGAGATCATCGCCGCCCATGTTCGGAACAAGCTCTATCATTTCGGGGTGCAGAACCATCTGACCTCCTGTCTGGGCGGCATCAATGTCGCGGTCTTCGATGCGCTTGGCAAAACGCTCCGGCTTCCCGTTCACGATCTGCTGGGCGGAAAAATCGCGGACCGGCTGCCGTGCTACGCGACCACCGGATATTTCACCGATGACCCGGCAACCGAAATCGAAGCCCAATTGGCGCGCGTGGACCGCGACATCTTTGCCGGAGTCAAAATCAAAGTGGGGGCCGGTCCGGCGTCCGACCTCGAACGGGTCCGCATCGCGCGGCGGATTCTCGGCGACGATATCCTGCTGATGATCGACATCAATGGAAACTACACGGTCGACATTGCGCTGGAGAGTTTGCGGCGCCTCGAGCCCTACAATATTCATTGGTGCGAAGAGCCGTTGCCGCCGACCGACATCCGCGGTTACGCGGAATTGCGCGCGCGTTCGCCGATCCGTCTGTCGGCGGGAGAGGCACATTACACCGCGCACGACTTCAAGCGATTGGTCGATGCGCGGGCCATCGATATTCTTCAGCCTTCGATCACGACTGGCGGCGGCTTCGGTCAGGCGAAGATGGTGGCCGCATTGGCAGAGATGAACAATCTCCGCCTATCGCCGCCGTGCTGGGCAAGCGCGATCGGCGTTGCGGCTGCCGTGCAGTTCGCGGCGAGCTTGCCGGTCTGGCCGCATTCGGACAATGTGCCGTACCCCGTTCTGGTCGAGTACGACGTGAGCGAGAATCCGCTACGCGATCACCTTGCTTCAAACCCGATAAAGGTCGGCAAGGGTGGCCTCGAGGTGCCGAGTGGATTTGGCCTCGGTATCGAGATCGACCATGCGGTCGTGGACAGGTTCCGCAAGCAATAGGCTCACGGCTCGAAGGAAGACACCGCCGGATCGGGCGACCGGCGGCGTGATCCCTTTCGTGACGGAGCAGACCGCTAATGCTTATCCATTCTGCGGCCAGATCAAATGTATGTCGGCCGATGCGGTCCGGCCAACCCGCACCTCGCGGGTACGTTGCTGGCCCTCGTTCATCGCATGGATGACGTAATTGCCGGGCGGTAGTTGGGCGTAGAACAGCGGGCCCGTCTTGGAAACCTGAAGAATGCTGCGTCCACCCGTCGTGTCGATCGTGAGTGCCGTCCCGGTCGTGAATTGGCCGGCACGATTGCTGTTGCTGATCGCGAGATCATACTCGTGCGCGTCCGCTTTGAGCGCGTTTTGCTCGTCGAGACCGACCCCGCCGGAAATGTAGGTGACGTTGCCTTGATGCGACGGTTGCAGCAGGGGCTCGGCCAGCGCAGGTACGCAAAGCGCGGCAGACATTGACGCAATCACCGCGACATTTCGGGTTATGCGAAATGAAACCATGACGTCCTCCTCTGACGATCATGAACCTAAGAGTTCGATATGGGTGGTTGGATGTCGCCGCAAGGTGTCAGAGAGATGAAATCTTTGTCACAGCAAATTGGCCCCCCTCGATAGGGCGAAACGTCATTGTTCTGACGAAGAAAGGCCACCTAAACTTTTATACATATGACCGGCGCACCGGCGGGCGATATATCTGCGGCCTTTGCGGGCGGCGTCGCGCCGTCCCAACACTCAGGCCAAGGGTCATGAAGCGAAACTCCCACCCTATCCGGATCGATTGTACACTCGCCATCACCGTCGTCGGCTTACTGCTCAGTGGATGCTCCGCAAGGGGCGGCACGGCTGCGACTGCCGATGCGGGCAGCAGCGATACTCAGCCGAATCTCGCTCTCATCAACGATGTGATGCAGAAGGTCGAGAAAAGCTATGTGCACCCGGTCGATAGCGATCAACTGACCACCAATGCGCTCAAAGGGATGCTCACGCGCCTTGATCCTCACTCGGATTACATGGATGCGCAAGAGTACCGTGAGCTTTCGGCCGACACCGAAGGGCGTTTTGGCGGGCTCGGCATCGAGATCACATCCCAGGACGGCCTGCCCAAAGTGATCGCACCCATTGATGGGACGCCGGCGGCGCGGGCCGGGATCGAACCCGGCGACTTGATCACGAGGATAGATGGCCGGCCGACCGATGGCATGGGACTGACACAAGTCGTGGAGATATTGCGTGGCAAGCCTGGGAGCCGCGTGACGATCACCATCGCGCGAAACGGGCGCGCGCCTTTCGACGTGTCGATCACGCGAAACGTGATCGACATCGTGTCGGTGAAATCCTCGCTCGAGCCGGACGCGATCGGTTACGTGAGGATCACCACGTTCACCAGCAGGACGCAGGCGCAATTGACCGACGCCGTTGCCCGTCTGAAGCGTCAGGCTGGGGGACATCTCAATGGGTTCGTGCTCGACCTGAGAGATGACCCCGGGGGCTTGCTCAACGCTGCCGTCGACGTCGGTGGCGACTTTCTCGACGGCGGTACGGTGGTGACGACGCGCGGCCGCGAGAGTGATGACGACCACGCCTACACGGCGCCTGCCCATGGCGATGTGATTGCGGGTGCACCGATGGTCGTGCTGGTGAACGGCGCGTCGGCGTCGGCGTCGGAGATCGTCGCGGGGGCGCTTCAGGATCGTCATCGGGCGACGGTGATGGGAACGCCGAGCTTTGGCAAAGGCTCGGTACAGACGATCATGCCAATCGGCGACGGTGCCGTGCGGTTGACGACGGCGCTCTATTACACGCCGGCGGGCCGGTCGATCCAGGATCACGGGATCGATCCCGATGTCGTCGTGGGCGTGCCGGAATCCGAGCAGGTGGCGAACGCGGTCGTGATGCGCGAAGCCGATCTTCATGGCGCGCTCGCGAACAGCGGCTCGCTTGACGCTCACGGCGTCACGCAGACTCCATCGCCCCAGGCCATCAACGCCGTCTCTCATCCGATCAAGCCCGAGCTGATCGGAACCAACAAGGACGCTCAGCTTAGCGCGGCGGTGGATCGGCTCGAAAAAATGGTCAAGAACGTGTCGCCGTCGCACACGTGAAGATAGACGGCATGTCGAAGATTTAATCGCGCGGGAAACAAATTGGTCTTCCCTCTCGGCATCCGCGACGTAGATTGATGGCTGCTTGTTTGTTGTTGAAGGAGTGAGCCATGCGCATGATCCCGGCCATTCTCCTGGCCAGCGTCGGGTCTCTTGCCTTTGCAGGAGCCGTTGCGGCGAAAAGCTTGCCAGTGCATACAACGACTGTTCAGCTTCCGGACGGAAGCGCCGAAGTCATTCACTACGTGGGGAATGTGGCGCCGCGAGTGACGTTTCTTCCCGATGCGACCGCATCCTTCGCTGCGCTGGATCGGCTGTCGTATGAGATGGATCGTGAGGCGGCCGCGATGTTCAACGGCATGATGCCCCTCGCGGCCCTTCCCGTGCCAAATCCGCAAATGTTCCGGATCGATATGAGCAGTCTGCCGGCCGGCGCGCGGGGGTATGAGGTCATGACGACGCTCGCGCCCGGCAGCTCTTGCACGGAAAGCGTCGAGATTACCTCGACCGGGCCCGGCGCCCAGCCGCACGTTGTGACGCAGAGGTCCGGGAATTGCGGCGGCCAAGGAGCTGCGACGCCCCAGGTTGGTTCGCCCTATATCGCACCCGTGGCGCCGCCCACCCGGATCATTTCGGTCAGGGCCGATCAGGCTCGCCCGTCGCGGGAGCCGGTGCGGGTCGCCTCCCTGCAAGGCATCAACTGACCGCTTGGGTGAGGCCCGCTTATGCGCGGGCCTCACCCACCCCGACCGTTCCGTTCTTCGGTTCGGCGTAGCCTCCCAAGCACCCTTGCGTGCGCGGACTTCCGGCGCTGAACTGGCGCCGTTCAGAACGGCGCCGCGAGGGAGGTTGGGATGGCAAAAGTGCTGCGCAAAGCTGCTGGCGGGCAGGAAATGGCTCTCGACAAGGATGTGGAAATCCGGCTCAGCGACGGAGCCGTGCTTCGCGCGGACATCTATCGGCCGGTGCCCGACGGCAAATATCCCGTGCTCATGACCTATGGGCCCTATGGCAAGGATTCCCATATCAGCCAGTTCATGGGCGATGGCTGGGCGAAGCTTAAGGGACGCCATCCCGAGATGGTGGCCAACTCCACGGGCCAGCATATGGTGTTTGAGCGGCCCGACCCAGAATCTTGGGTGCCTCACGGCTATGCGCTGGTTCAGGTGGATTGCCGCGGCGCAGGGCGCTCGCCCGGCAAGCTCGACGTCAACTCGCCGCAGGAGTTCAAGGACTTCAAGGAAGCGATCGAATGGGCCGGCGCGCAACCGTGGTGCAACGGCAAAGTCGGACTGCTGGGCATATCATACTACGCCGCGGGCCAATGGATGGCCGCCTCCTACCGGCCGAAGCACTTGGCGGCGATCCTTCCGTGGGCCGGTACGTGTGACTTCTACCGTGACCGCACGCGGCATGGCGGCATCTTCTGCAGTGGCTTCGTCGGCCGGTGGTGGCAGAACAGCGTCCTCAACAATCAGCACGGGAAAACCGATTCGACGCTCACCGATTTCATCAACGGCGAGCGATCGACCGGCCCGGCGAGCCTGACACAAGAGGAATTGAAGGCGAACCGGTTCGACTATATCGACAATGTGCGTGCGCACCCGCTTCTCGACCCGTGGTACCAGGCACGCTCGGCCGATCTCTCGAAGATCGAGGTACCAGCGCTGGTGGTCTCGAACTGGGGCGCGCTTGGCCTCCATCTGCGCGGCACAATTCAGGGCTTCGTCGGCATCGCGTCGCGCGAGAAATGGCTGAAGGTGCAGACCGGGCCCTATTTCGCGACCTTCTTCGCTCCTGATTCGGTCGCGCTTCAGCGGCGGTTTTTCGACCGTTATCTCAAGGACATGGAGAACGGTTGGGAACAGGAGCCGCGGGTCGACGTGGTGGTTCGTTCGCCCGACGACAAGGTGCATCGCCACGTCACGTCGACGACCTGGCCGCTCCAAGGCACGAAATTCGTCAAGATGCATCTCGACGCGTCCGGGAATACGCTGGAATGGAAGTCGCCCTCGGCCGCGGCGACAGCGCGCTATCCGGCCTTGAGCGAGGGCGCGACCTTCACGTCCGCGCCGCTCGACCGCGACATGGAGATCGCTGGCCCGCTGATGGCGAAGCTGCAGGTGTCCTGCTCGAAGCCCGACATGGACATGATGTGCACGCTCCTCGCCTTCGACCCGTCCGGGCGGGAGATCAATTTCGCGACCAATTTCGATCCCATTCCCATCTCGCAAGGCTGGCTCCGCGTCGCATTGCGCAAGCTCGATGCGGCGCGCACATCGAACTGGCAGCCGGTGCACAGTTTCGACGAGCCGCAGCCATTGAAGCCCGGTGAAGTGGTCGAGGCGCTGGTTGAAGTGTGGCCGACCGCCGTGTTCCTGCCCAAAGGCTCGCGGCTCGCGCTCATTCTCTCGGGCCAGGACTACAAAGGCACCGGACGACCGGGCTCGTCCAATTCGGGATTCTTTCTGCACAACGATCCGGTCGATCGGCCTCTCGACAAGTATGATGGCGAACACACGATCCATACCGGCGGCGGCCGCGAATGCTGGATCCAGCTTCCGGTCCTCGCCTGAGGGCGCTCAATTGACAGGAAATGGGGGCGGTGAGATAAGAGTCCACGCTTCTTGACGCGAGGAAGGGTAAGATGGCAGCCAGAATCCAGCATATCGCGATCTTCTCGGACGACCCGTTGAATCTCGCCAAGTTCTATGTCGACGTGTTCGGCATGGAGATCAAGGGCAGGAGCGACAAGGACGGGTCGGTCTGGATGACGGACGGCTACATGGATATCGCGCTCCTGAAGCGCAACCATGAGCTTGCGCCCGAAGGCGTGCATCATTTCGGCATCACGATCGATCCGGCCGAAAAAGAAGGCGTGTTTCGCCGACTCAAGGAGCGGGACGCCTGGCTGATGAAGCCGCCGCCGGGCCGCCCCTATGTCGAAGATGCGTGCAAGGACGCGGACGGCAACAAGTTCGACATCTCGACCTCTGCCGTGAAAGCGCGCGGCGATCAGGTCGAGATGAAGGACGAAAAGCGCGTCGAGGAGCTTGCCAAGGTCTGATCGCGCAGCAGGAAAGGGCCGCCGGCATGTCCTATGCGGGTCCCATCGAGCCGGGAATGGTGTTCGATTTCGAGCCCGGCAAGAAGCACCATTACGAGCGGCTTACCATTACCAGAAAGGTCGGCGCGCAGCTTTGGGCCCGCGGGCGGTGCGGGGAGACGTTCCACGAGGAAGCGGACTTTCGGCGATTGGCCGTGTTTGTCTGGGCCACGGCGCCCGCGAAGCCGCGTCCCGTTCCGATGCGGCTGGAACGGCGATATGAAGGGCCGATCAGCGTCGGGATGGTGTTCGATTTCGAGCCCGGCAAGAAGCATCAATATGAGCGGCTGACGATCACCGAGCTCAAGGGTCCGCATATCTGGGCGCGCGGCCGGTGCGGGGGCACCTATTACGAGGAACCGGAGTTCCGCGATCACGTCGTGCCGGTCCCGCGCGAGCGGCGTTAGCGCAGCCTGGGGGCATCGCGCATCATGGCACTCACTCTCGTCTATCCGCGCGTGCAGTTCGATTTCGGCGCGATCAAGCTCCTGGCGCAGGAGCTCGAGATCCTTGGCGTCAAGCGGCCGCTGTTCATCACCGACCGGGGCGTCGTGCAGCATGGCGTCTTTGCAAGCGTGCAGCGCGCGATGGGCGGCCGCGCCGATCTCGCCGTGTTCGACGAGACGCCGGAAAATCCCACCGTTGATGGGGTGGAGCGAGCGGCGGCCCAATATCGGGCCCATGCCTGCGACGGTGTTGTCGCGGTTGGCGGCGGGTCGGTGATCGACACCGCCAAGGCGGTGTCGGTACTTGCGACACACGAGGGCAAGATCACCGACTATTTCGGCCGACCGGACAAGATCAGGTCGAATACGGCGCCTCTGATCGCCGTGCCGACGACCGCCGGTACCGGAAGCGAGGCCTCGCGCGGCGCCGGCATCCACGCCGACGCCAGGAGCCGTGGTCACGGCATCAACTCGCCCTTCATCGTGCCGCGGGTCGCGATCTGCGATCCGGAGCTGACTTTCTCTCTGCCTTCCCGTCTCACGGCGGGAACGGGCATGGACGCCCTCGGCCACGCGGTTGAGAATTTCTTCGCCAAGGGCGGCAACCCCGTTGGCGACGCGATAGCGCTCGACGCCGCGACCCGTGTGTTTGGCTTCATCGAGCGGGCAACGGCCGATGGCAACGACAAGGACGCGCGCTGGCACATGATGATGGCGGCATTGCAGGCCATGATGTGCGGCAAGGGGCTGGGGCCGGTCCACGCGCTTGCCAACACGTTCGGAGATCAGGGCCTGCATCACGGCGCCATGGTGACGATCGCCATGCCGGCCGTATTGCGGAGCTATGAAGGCCGGTATCCCGAAAAGACCGGGAAGCTCGCGGACGCAATCGGCATCAAATCCGGAACCCCGGCTGAGGCGGTGGCCGAGATGAATCGGCGGCTGGGGATACCCGACACCATTCGCAAGCTCGGATACCGCGGCGGCGATCCGGCGGAGCTGGCCGAGGACTCGCACAAGAGCTTTTTCAATGTCACGGCACCCCATCATCCGTCGGTCGAAGACTATCGTGCGCTCGTCGACCAAGTGCTGGGATAGATGAGGACGCCGATCGCGTCGGCCATCCTTGGCGTGGTCGCGTGTTTATCGGTCCTGTCGCCGGCCGAAGCCGCCGACACGGTGCGCGTCGGCAAAGCATTGGGCTCTCTCTGGGCGTTCCTGCCGGTCGATGTTGGTGTGGAAAAAGGCATCTTTGCCCGGTACGGCATCGATCCCGAGATCAGCGATGTCGGCAACGGCAACAAGCTGCAACAGGCGCTTGCCTCCGGCAGCGTCGATTTCGGTCTGGCGGCGGGGACCGATCTCGCTTTCGCGGCGAAGGGTTCTCCCGTGCTGGGCGTCGCCGCCTTTGCCAAAGATCCGCGCACGGTAACAATCATCGTCTCGGCGGACTCGCCGATCGATGACGTCGCCGGCCTCAAGGGCAAGCTGTTGGCGATGCCGGGCGCGCCATCCGTGGCGCAGTGGCTCGTGTGGCAAATGGCGATTGCCGAGGGCTGGGGCAAGGATGGCGTCCGCACATTGGCGCAAGGGTCGGTTCAGGCCAATGTTGCTGCGCTTCTGACGCATCAGGTTGACGCGATCGTCGATCCGGTCGAACTCGGCTGGCAACTCGCCGATCAGCACAAGGGCCGGATCCTGGTGGGGCTGGGCCGATATGCGCCGCATTTTCATGCCCACGTGCTCTTTGCCCGTGACACGTTGATCGATGACAGGCCTGACCTGGTCGCACGGTTCCTCAAAGGCTTCTTCGCCTCGATCGCTTTCATGAAAGACAACAAGCCCGAGACGTCGGCCGTCGCCATGCGCGTCCTCGGCGAGAGCCAAACGATGGCCGATCGCGCCTATGACGACGAGGTGTCGATGCTGTCCGATGACGGTTCGTTCGATCCAAAG
>Ga0335073_10014751_pt1 | contig 10946 bp, 5 predicted proteins | sample Lox_Sample_22_FD_207093 | JGI IMG/M metagenome (GOLD analysis project Ga0335073, IMG submission 207093) | Soil microbial communities from Loxahatchee National Wildlife Refuge, Florida, United States - Lox_Sample_2.2 | ecosystem: Environmental > Terrestrial > Soil > Wetlands | place: USA: Florida... | reverse complement strand
CATCTTAGCCAAGGATCTATACAAACGTCCTATACAAATGTCTTACACGTTTGTATAGTTCAAGCCATGGAGGCTAAGCAGAACCGGAACATCCTGATCTCGGGGGCCAGCGTGGCGGGCCCGGCGCTGGCCTGGTGGCTGGCCCGGCACGGGTTCCGCCCGACCGTGGTCGAGCGCGCGCCGCACCTGCGCGGCGGCGGCTACGCGGTCGACTTCCGCGGCCCGGCCCACCTGTCCGTGCTGGCCCAGATGGGCATCCTGGACCAGATCTCGGCCCACCAGACGCACCTGGCCGCCACCACCTACGTGGACGAGGACAGCCGGCCGGTGGCGAGCATGCCGGCCGGCATCTTCGCGGGCGACGTGGAGATCCTCCGCGGCGACCTGGGCCGCATCCTGTACGAGGCGACCAGGGACCGCACCGAGTACCTGTTCGGCGATTCGGTCACCGCCCTGCGCGAGGACGACGGCGGCGTCCACGTCACCTTCGCCCGGTCCGCGCCGCGCACCTTCGACCTGGTGATCGGGGCCGACGGGCTGCACTCGGGCATCCGCCAGCTCGCTTTCGCCGGGCAGCCGGACCAGGTCGCCGACCTCGGCCTGTACGTCGCCATCTTCGGCGTGCCCGACCGGTACGGCCTGGACCACGAGGGCCTGCTGTACAGCGTGCCGGGCAAGACCGCGGCGGTGTTCAGCGCGCCGGGGACCGGTCAGGCGGTGGCGCAGTTCTTCTTCCGCGCCCCCGGCGGGCGGCCCGTCGACTTCGACTACCGCGACACCGCCCAGCAGCAGAAGATCCTGGCCAGCGCGTTCGCCGACGTCGGCTGGCACGTGCCCGACCTGCTCGGGCAGCTGCCCGCGGCGGACGACTTCTACTTCGACTCGGTCAGCCAGGTCCGGCTGGGCCGCTGGTCGTCCGGGCGGGTCGCGCTCGCCGGCGACGCGGGCTACGCCGCCGGGCCCGGCGGCAACGGCACCGGCACCGCCGTGGTCGCGGCCTACGTGCTGGCCGGGGAACTGGCCGCGGCCGGCGGTGACTACCGCACCGCCTACGACCGCTACGAGCGGCGGCTGCGGCCCTACGTCGCGCGCGGCCAGAAGCAGGCCCGCGGCGGCGCCGACTTCCTCGCTCCTGACACCGCGAGGAAGATCGCCCAGCGCAACCGCTTCTTCCGCCTGCTCCCCTACCTCCCCCCGGCCCGGGCTCTGGTCAAGCACCTGTCCACCCGCACCGCCACCGCCATCAACCTCCCCCAGTACGCCCCGTGAGCCGAAGGGCGCGACCGCGAGCGCCCGGAGGCGAGCGGGGCAAGGAAATATGCTTGCTCACGTGACACCCCAGCTATCGAGCCCGGCCCTGGTCGGCCGCTCCGTGCAGCTGGCCGCGCTGGAGACCGCGCTGGCCGAGGCGACCGGGGGCCGGCCGTCGGCCGTGCTGGTCGGCGGCGAGGCCGGGGTGGGGAAGTCCCGTCTGGTCAGGGAGCTCGCCGAGGGTGCCCGCGGCACGGGGGCGCGGGTGCTGACCGGCGGCTGCCTGGAACTCGGCGCCGAGAGCCTGCCGTTCGCTCCCTTCACCGCCGTGCTCCGCGAGCTCGTGCGCGACCTCGGGGCGGCCGGGGTGGCCGCCCTGCTGCCCGGCGGCAGCGGCCGGGAACTGGCCCGGCTGCTCCCCGAGTTCGGCGCCGCGGCCGGTCCCGACGAAGCCGGCCAGGCGCGCGCCCGGCTGTTCGAGCAGATGCTCCAGATGCTGGAGAACCTGGCCGAAGCCGGCCCGGTGGTCCTGGTCATCGAGGACATGCACTGGTCCGACCAGTCCACCCGGGACCTGCTGGCCTTCCTGATCCGCAATCAGGGGTCGCTGGACGGCGTGCTGATCGTGGCCACCTACCGGTCCGACGACCTGCACCGCACGCATCCGCTGCGGCCGCTGCTGGCCGAGCTCGACCGGATCGAATGGGTCACCCGGATGGACCTCGGCCGGCTCAGCCGCCAGGACACCGGCCGGCTGGTGGCCCAGATCATCGGCCGCGAGCCGGCCGACGAGCTGCTGGCGGCGGTGTACGAACGGGCCGAGGGCAACCCGTTGTTCACCGAGGCGCTGGTGGGGAACGGCGAGCCCAGCTCGGGGCTGCCGGAGTCCCTGCACGACCTGCTGATGGCCGGGCTGCGGCGGCTGCCGGAAGAGACCCAGGAGGTGGTCCGGGTCGCCAGCGCGGGCGGCGACCAGGTCGGTCACGGGCTGCTGACCGCGGTCACCGGCCTCGACGGCGCCGCGCTCGGCCGGGCGCTGCGCCCGGCGGTGGCGGCCAACGTGCTGCGGACCGAGTCCGACGGCTACGTCTTCCGGCACGCCCTGATCCGCGAGGCGGTCCACGACGAGCTGCTGCCCGGCGAGGCGGGCCAGGTGCACAGCCGGTTCGCCGAAGTCATCGCGGCCGACCCGGCGCTGGTGCTGCCCGGCCGGGCGGCCGGCGAGCAGGCCCGGCACTGGCACGCGGCCCACGACATGCCCCGGGCCCTGGTCAGCGCCTGGCAGGCGGCGAGCCAGGCCGGCCGCACGCTGGCCTACACCGAGCAGCTGGCGATGCTGTCGCGGGTGCTCGAGCTATGGGAGCAGGTGCCGGACGCCGCCGACCGGATCGGCGCCGGTCATGTCGCGGTGCTCGAGGAAGCGATCAGGGTCGCCGAGCTCGCCGGGGAAGGGGACCGCGGGTTCGCGCTGACCCAGGCCGCGCTGCGGGAGGTCGACGTGGCCACCGAGCCGGTCCGGGCCGCGCTGCTGCTCCGGCACCGCGGCTACCTGAAGCACCACCTCGGCCGGACGGATTTCGCCGCGGACCTGGAGGAGGCGGTCCGGCTGGTCCCGGCCGACCCGCCGAGCCCGGCTCGCGCCCGGGTGCTCGAAGCGCTGGCCCACTTCACCTTGAAGGTCCGCGGCGGCTGGGGGGATGACAAGCCCGAGCTCCGGGCGGCCGCGGAAGAAGCGATCGCCGCCGCGCGGCAGGCCGGCGACGCCGCTACCGAGGCCGCGGCGCTGGTCACCATGGCCTGCGCCGAGCCGATCGGCGGGAACGTGGACCGGATCCGGCAGATGCTCGCCGAGGCCAGGACGATCGCCTCCCGCGCCCGGGCCTTCCAGCCGCTGCTGAGCGCCGCCATCACCGAATCGGACATGCTGGAGGACGCGGGCCTGCACGAGCAGGCGGCCGAGGTCGCCCGGGCCGGACTCGCGGCCGCCCGCGAGTACGGGGTCGCCCGGACCTACGGCGCGATCCTGGCCAACAACGTGGCCGAGCCGCTGGTGTCGCTGGGCCGGTGGGACGAGGCGGCCCAGGTGATCGAGCGCGCGCTGCGGCTCTTCCCGCCCCGGCTGAACCGCGCCTGTATATGGCGGCTGGCGGGCGACATCGCGCTGGCGCGCGGCGACCTGGCCGGCGCGGACGGGTTCGTCGTCTTGATCAGGTCCGTGACCGACAGCGCCCGGTACGACCCTCAGTACAATCTGCCGCTGATCCGGCTGGAGATCGAGCTACGGCTGGCGCAGCAGCGACCGGCCGAGGCCTTGTCGGTGGCCGAGGCTGCCATCGATCGCTATGCCGTGCGGGAAAGCCCGCGTTACACCTGGCCGATCCTGGTAGCCGGCGTCCGGGCCGGTACGCTAGCCGCCCGCGAAGGCGTCGCCCCGGAGGGCGGGCTCGCCCCGCGGGCGGCGGTACTGCTCGGCCGCCTGCAGTCGGAGGCGGCCCAGCTCACCGCGGACGGCCTGGCCCAGCGGGCCTGCCGGGCGACCCTCGCGGCCGAAGCAGCCCCGGACGGCGCGGCCTGGGACGAGGCCGTGCGGGCGTGGGAAGCCGTCGGCCAGCCTTATCCGCTGGCGGGCGCGCTGCTACGGTCCGCCGAGACCGCGCTGAACGCGGGCGACCGCGACGACGCCACGTCCCGGCTGCGCCGGGCCGCCGCGCTGGCTCAGCAACTCGGTGCCCGCCCGCTGAGCGACGAGATCGTCCTGCTGGCCCGGCGGGCGAGGATCTCGCTCAGCCCGGACGCCGGCTTCGGCGCCGCGACACCCGAACCGGACCGGCTGGGGCTCACCGCGCGGGAGTTCGAGGTGCTGCGCCTGGTCGCGGCCGGCCGCAGCAACCGCGAGATCGCGGCCGAGCTGTTCATCTCGGCCAAGACCGCCAGCGTGCACGTGTCCAACATCCTCGGCAAGCTCGGCGTCACCAGCCGCGGCGAAGCCGCCGCGGCCGCCCACCGCCGCCGCCTGTTCGACACGTTCCCGGCCGGCGACCCAGCGGGGTTTTAGGCTTCCGACCGTGCTTATGCCGCGTTGCCGCGTGCGCTGGTGTGCCTGAGCCGGCTTCTCCTGTGGCTCTTGTGATAGATAGTGCCCATTGTCGGAGTCTTTGCCCAGTTAACGGGGTTGATTCGGGCTATGGGGTGGATTGAGGGTACCGGGGTGCACCAAAACCACCCCGTAACCCCGATCCACCCCACTAAGTTTCACGATACGGAAATCCGTCGCTCGGTGATGGTTCGCCAGGGGCGTTCAGGTGCGGGTGTTACTGGGCAAGCTGCGCAGGCCGCGATCGATGCCGGAGCGCCTTAGGCGTCTAGCGGGCCTGGTAGCCGGGTGAACCCGCGTCTAAGGCGCTGCTGGCCTGCGAAACCGGGAAATCGACCGATCCGCGGCCGGGGGCCTTACGAGCATCCTCGAAGTGTAGGCAGAAACGCACCGAGGAGCCCCAGATGAACCCCAGCCACACCATCAGCTACGAACTGGCTCAGTCCCGGATCGCCGACCTGCGTCACCAGGCCCGGCGCGAGAGCCTGGCCCGCGCGGCCCGGAGCGCGCAGTCCGAGCGGCCGCCGCGCGTATCGCGGATTCCCGGTCACCTGCGCCTGCGGCACCGGGTGACGACCGCCGCCGGCTGATTCACGCTAACTGCGGACTGGTCGCCCGGGTTTCGATGACGGCGAAGGTGGCGGGGGGCATGGTCACCGTGTCCTGCGTGATCGCGACGCCCGAACTGGAGGCGGCCAGCACGCCGGTGCCGCGCTCGCCGAGCGGCAGCCGGGCCGGCTGGCCGCCCAGGTTGGCGGCGATCCGCAGCCGTCCCCGCCGGACCAGCAGCCAGCGCGCGTCCTCGTCGAAGTCGGCGTGCACCCGGTCGAGCCGCGGGTCGACCAGCTCGGGCCGGGCCCGGCGCAGCGCGATCAGCTCGCGGTACCAGGCCAGGATGCCCAGATGCGGATCGCGGTCGTGCTCGGACCAGTCGAGCTTGGACCGCAGGAACGTCGCCTGGTCCTGGGGATCGGGCACCTCGGCCGCGTCCCAGCCGTGCGACGCGAACTCGGCCTTACGGCCCTCGGCGACGGCCTTGGCCAGCCAGGGCTCGATGTGGTCGGTGAAGTACTGCCACGGGGTGACCGCGCCCCACTCCTCGCCCATGAACAGCATCGGGGTGTAGGGCGAGGTCAGCACCAGGCCGGCCCCGACCTTGACCAGCTCGGGCGAGAGCGTGGCGGCGATCCGGTCGCCGGTGGCCCGGTTGCCGATCTGGTCGTGATCCTGGAGGTAGCCGAGGAAGCGGTGGGCCGGGACGCGGAACACGTCGACCTGGCGGCCGTGGGTGCGGCCGCGGAAGGAAGACCAGATGCCGTCGTGGAAGAACACCCGGGTGTAGGTCTTGGCCAGCGCCGCGAGCGAGCCGAAGTCGCTGTAGTAGCCCTGCCGCTCGCCGGTGATCGCCGCGTGCACCGCGTGGTGGAAGTCGTCGCTCCACTGCGCGGCCAGGCCGTAGCCGCCCGCCTCGCGGGAGGTGACCAGCCGGGGGTCGTTGGTGTCGGATTCGGCGATCAGGATCAGCTCGCGGTTCAGCCGTGCGGCCAGCGCGCCCGCCTCGGTCGCGAGCTCCTCCAGGAAGTGCAGCGCGCGGTGGTCCTCCAGCGCGTGCACCGCGTCGAGCCGGAGCCCGTCCAGGTGGTAGTCGCGCAGCCACATCAGCGCGTTGCCGATCAGGAACGCCCGGACCTCGTCCGAGCCGGGCTGGTCCAGGTTCACCGCCGGACCCCACGGGGTCACGTGCGCCTCGGTGAAGTAGGGCCCGAAGTCGCCCAGCCGGTTGCCGATGCCGACGTGGTTGTACACCACGTCGAGCAGCACCGCCAGGCCGCGGGCGTGGCAGGCGTCGACGAACCGCTTGAGCCCGTCCGGGCCGCCGTACGGCTCGTGCACCGCCCACAGGTTGATCCCGTCGTAACCCCAGCCGTGCTGGCCGGGGAACGCCGCCACCGGCATCAGCTCGACCGCGTGCACGCCGAGATCGCGCAGGTGATCCAGGTGGCCGATGGCCGCGTCGAAGGTCCCCTCGGGGGTGAACGTGCCGGTGTGCAGCTCGTAGATCACGGTCCCGTGCAGCGCCCCGCCCCGCCACCGCTCATCGGTCCAGCGAAAGGCGGAATGGTCGTAGGTGCGGCTCAGGCCCTTGATACCGAACGGCTGGCGTGGCGAGCGCGGGTCAGGCAGCACGTCGCCGTCATCAAGACGGAACCCGTAATCAATGCCGGCCGTTACGTCGGGGACGTCAGCTTCCCACCAGCCGGTGTCGACGTCATCGCCGTTCGTTCCGTGTTCGGGGCTCATCGGGTAACGCTGTCCCGCGACCTCGACCTCGACGTGGCCCGCGGCCGGGGCCCAGACGCTGAACGAGGTCACCGGTGAGCGCCGTCCGCGTACTCCTGCCCCATTTCCCAGACCCGGTCCGGGATCAGCAGTGCGACCGGGAACCGCCTGGTCAGCTCGGCCAGCGGCGGTCGCAGCCCGGCGTGCCTGACGCCGGTGAACACGTCGCGCCAGTGCAGTTCGGGCAGCGCCACGGCGGTGTCCGCCCAGCCGCCGCGGCGGCGCAGGCCGCCCGGCAGCCGGGTCACCACGGTGACCGCGTGGCCGCCGCGCATGAACGCGACCGCGTGCTCGGCCGCGGGCCCCTCGACCGCCAGCGGGGTGTAGCTCCCGCCGAACCAGTCCGGGTGGTCGCGCCGCAGCCACAGCGCTCGCGAGGTGACCAGCAGCTTCTCCGCGTCCAGGCCGGTCGCGTGGTCCGGGCCGGCCTCGAGCGCGGTCAGCAGCCGCCGGCGCCGCTGGTAGTCGACCGGCCGGCGGTTGTCCGGGTCGACCAGGGACAGTCCGGTCAGCTCGCACCCCTGGTAGACGTCGGCCACGCCGGGCATGGTGAGCTGGACCAGCTTGGCGCCGAGGGTGTTGACGCGTGCGTCCGGCGCGATCCGGGCCGTGAAGCTGGCGATGCCCGCGGTCAGCTCCGGGTCGCCGAGCACCGCGCCGGCCAGGCCGAGCACCGCCGACTCGTAGCCGGGGCGGCGCACGGTCCACGACGTCCGCGTCTTGGCCTCGTGCATCGCCTTGTCCAGGTACTCGCCGAGCCGTTCAGGACCGATCAGCCAGGCCCCCACCAGGGTCTGCCACATCAGGTACTCGAGGTCCGGCTCGGGAGCCCGTTCCGAGGCCTCGGCGGCGGCCCCGTCGGTCAGCCAGCGGGCCAGGCCGTGCCACTCGGCCGCCTGGTGCCCCCAGTCGTGCGGGTACTCGGCCAGCACCGCCAGCCGGGCCCGGACGTCTTCCTGCCGCTTGGTGTCGTGGGTGGACAGCGTGGTCAGGGTGGCCGGCCAGCGCCGGGCCAGGCGCCCGGCGGCGGCGTGGAACTCGGCCGGGCTGATGCCGAACACGTCCGGGTCGCCGCCCACCTCGTTCAGCGAGACCAGCCGCGACCAGCGGTAGAACGCGGTGTCCTCGACCCCCTTGGCCAGCACCGGTCCTGTGGTCTGGCCGAACCGGGTGACGAGCTCGTCCCGGGCGGCCCGCTGATCGGGGTCGGCGGTCATCTCGCCCAGGCCGAGCACGGCCGTCTGCACCGCGTCGAGCGCCGGGTGCAGGCGCTCTTCCAGGTAGTCGCGGGCCGCGGCGGCCGCCGCGGTCACCGCCGCCGCCGCGGCCGGGGACGGCGGCTCGCCCGGCCGCACGTAGGCCCGGTAAACGCGGAACTCGGCCAGCATCGCGACCAGCACGTCGTGCAGGTCGGCGGCGGTGTAACCGTCCAGGGCGGGGTACCCCGCCCGGGCGAAGAGCCGGGTCAGCCGGGCCAGCTCGGCGGCGAAGGTGCCGTCGGCGATGTCGCGCTTGGCGTCGCGTTCCACCTCGGTGAAGCTCTGCTTGCCGCCGGTGAAGCGGACGTACTCGTCGGCCAGCGGGACGTCGCCGGCCGGGTCGGTGAACAGCCCGCCGACCAGTCCGAGGGTGTCGTAGCCGGTGGTGCCCGCGCAGGGCCAGCCGGGCAGTTCCTCGCCGTGGGCCAGGATCTTCTCCACCACCACCCAGGCGCCGCCGGTCTCGGCCGACAGCCGGGCCAGGTAGCCCTCCGGGTCGGCCAGCCCATCGGGATGGTCCACCCGCAGGCCGTCGATGAGGCCCTCGCGCATCAGCCGCAGCAGCACCTCGTGGGTGGCGGCGAACACGTTCGGGTCCTCGACCCGGACCGCAATCAAGGAATCGATGTCGAAGAAGCGCCGGTAGTTGAGCTGGGTGGCGGCGTCGTGCCAGTCGGTCAGCCGGTAGTGCTGCTGGGCCAGCAGGACCATGAGGGGCAGGTCGGCCACGCCGTCGCGGAGCGGGAGCACGTGGTCGAAATAGCGCAGCACCGGACCGCGGTGCCCGGGGTTCTCCGGGGTCCGCGGGGCGGTGTCGATGATCAGGTCGCGCAGGCACTCCTCCAGCGGCCCGGCCAGGATGGGCAGCAGCAGCTTGCCTTCCTGCGCGTCCCAGTCGACGTCGAACCAGTGCGCGAACTCAGACTGCCGTCCGGAGTACAGCACCGACCACAGCTGCCGGTTGAGCGTCTCGGGCACCGGCCGGGCCATGTGGTTGGGCACCACGTCGACGACCACGCCCAGGCCGTGCCGGCGGAACTCGGCCACCATGTCGCGGAACGCGGGCTCGCCGCCCAGGTCGGCCGAGACCAGGGAGTGGTCGACCACGTCGTAGCCGTGCGCCGAGCCCGGGTTGGCCTGCAGGATCGGCGACAGGTAGACGTGGGTCACGCCGAGCGCGGCCAGGTAGCCGGCCTGGGCGGCCGCGGCGCCGAACCCGAAGCTGTCGCGGAGCTGGAGCCGGTAGGTGGAGACCGGCTGCCGGTAGTCAGCCACCTGCCCGTGGTCAGCCACGGCGCAGCAACTGCAGGGAATGGTTGATCAACGTAATCGTGTCTCCCGGCTTGACCGGATTGTCATCCTCAGGCTCCGCCGCTCCCCGGGCGGTGTCCAGCACCCTGGTCCAGCGCGGGCCGTAGCGTCGCGCCGGGACGGTGAACTGGAGATCTTCCTCGCTGCCGTTGAACAGCAGGAGGAAAGACTCGTCCTGCACCCGCTCGCCCCGCCGGTCCGGCTCGCTGATCGCCCGGCCGTTGAGGAACACGGTCAGCGACTTGACGAACCCCGCGTCCCAGTCCTCGCCGGTCATCTCCTCGCCGGCCAGGGTGAGCCAGGCGATGTCGCCGAGCCGGTTCCGGCCGCCGCGCAGCGCCTTGCCGGCGAAGAACCGGCGGCGGCGGAACACCGCGTGGTCGGCCCGCAGCTTGATCAGCGTGCGAACGTAGTCGTACAGCGCCTGGTCGTCCTCGGCCCGGGGTGACCAGTCCATCCACGAGATCTCGTTGTCCTGGCAGTAGGCGTTGTTGTTGCCCCGCTGGGTGCGGCCCATCTCGTCGCCCGCGAGCAGCATCGGCACTCCCTGCGACAGCAGCAGGGTGGCCAGGAAGTTGCGCTTCTGCCGGGCGCGCAGCGCGAGCACGGTCTTGTCCTCGGTGGGGCCCTCGGCGCCGCAGTTCCAGGAGCGGTTGTCGTCGCTGCCGTCCCGGCCGTCCTCGCCGTTGGCCTCGTTGTGCTTGTGGTTGTAGGAGACCAGGTCGTTCAGGGTGAAGCCGTCGTGGCAGGTGACGAAGTTGACCGAGGCGACCGGTCGCCGGCTGTCCTGCTGGTACAGGTCGGAGGACCCGGTCAGCCGGGAGGCGAACTCCGGCAGCGTGGCGGGCTCGCCGCGCCAGAAGTCCCTGATGGTGTCGCGGTACTTGCCGTTCCACTCGCTCCACAGCGGCGGGAAGTTGCCGACCTGGTAACCGCCGTCGCCCACGTCCCACGGCTCGGCGATGAGCTTGACCTGGGACACCACCGGGTCCTGCTGCACCAGGTCGAAGAACGCGGACAGCCGGTCCACCTCGTAGAACTGGCGGGCCAGGGTCGCGGCCAGGTCGAACCGGAAGCCGTCCACGTGCATGTCGAGCACCCAGTAGCGCAGCGAGTCCATGATCATCTGGAGCACGTGCGGGTGCCGCATGAGCAGGCTGTTCCCGGTGCCGGTGGTGTCCATGTAGTAGCGCCGGTCGTCGTCGACCAGGCGGTAGTAGGCGGCGTTGTCGATGCCGCGGAAGGACAGCGTGGGCCCCAGGTGGTTGCCCTCGGCGGTGTGGTTGTAGACCACGTCGAGGATGACCTCGATGTCCGCCTGGTGCAGGGCCCGGACCATGGTCTTGAACTCCTGCACCTGCTGGCCGCGGATACCGCTGGCGGCGTAGGCGTTGTGCGGGGCGAAGAAGCCGATGGTGTTGTAGCCCCAGTAGTTGCTGAGGCCTTTCTCCTTGAGGTGGCTGTCGTTGACGAACTGGTGCACCGGCATGAGCTCGACCGCGGTGACGCCGAGCCCCTTCAGGTGCGAGATCACGGCCGGATGGGCAAGACCCAGGTAGGTGCCCCGCTGCTCGTCAGGGATGACCGGGTGCTCCATGGTCAGGCCGCGGACGTGCGTCTCGTAGATGACGGTCTCGTGGTACGGGATCCGCGGCGGCCGGTCCAGGTTCCAGTCGAAGTACGGGTTCACC
>Ga0335073_10014750_pt1 | contig 10946 bp, 9 predicted proteins | sample Lox_Sample_22_FD_207093 | JGI IMG/M metagenome (GOLD analysis project Ga0335073, IMG submission 207093) | Soil microbial communities from Loxahatchee National Wildlife Refuge, Florida, United States - Lox_Sample_2.2 | ecosystem: Environmental > Terrestrial > Soil > Wetlands | place: USA: Florida... | reverse complement strand
CGGCCAGCTCCTGGTGCGCGCGCTCGTCACCCTGCCTCTGGTGCTGCCGCCCGTCGTCGGCGGCGTCGCGCTGTTGCTGGCGTTCGGCCGGGCCGGGTTCATCGGGCGGCTGCTGAACTCCTGGTTCGGGGTGACGATCCCGTTCACCCCGGTCGCCGTCGTGATGGCGGAGACGTTCGTGGCCATGCCGTTCCTGATCGTGACCGTCGAGGGCGCGCTGCGGTCGGCCAACCTCGGCTACGAGGAGGCGGCCGCCACGATGGGCGCGGGCAAGATGACGGTGTTCCGGCGGGTAACCGTCCCCATGATCGCGCCGTCGCTGGCGGCGGGCGCCGTGTTGTGCTGGGCGCGGGCTTTGGGGGAATTCGGGGCCACCATCACGTTCGCCGGAAGTTTTCCCGGACAGACCGAAACAATGCCGATCGCGGTGTATTACGCACTGGAAACCGACCCCGATGCCGCGATCGCGCTCAGCCTTATCCTGCTGGTGGTATCGATAGCCGTTTTGGTATCCCTGCGTGATCGATGGCTTAGGGGCGGCTCAACGCAGTGACGGACGAACGCGCGGATGGCCTGGCGGTCGACGCCCAGGTGCGACGCGGCGGGTTTCTGCTGGACGTGGTTCTCTCGGTGGCACCGGGCGAAGTGCTCGGCGTCCTCGGTCCCAACGGAGCCGGGAAATCCACGTTGCTCAAGGCGCTGGCCGGGCTGATACCGATCACGACCGGCCGGATATCGCTGGGCGACCGGGTCCTCGATGACGCGACAACGGGAACTTTCGTCGAGCCCGCGGCACGGCCGGTCGGTTTCGTCTTCCAGGATTACCGGTTGTTCCCGCATCTGAGCGTGCTGGAAAACGTTGCGTTCGCGCCCCGGGCCCGGCGCTGGGGCAAGCGGGAGGCCCGGGCGGCCGCGGCGGGCTGGCTCGGACGGCTGCGTCTGGCCGACCTCGCCCAGCGCAAGCCCGCGGCCCTGTCCGGCGGGCAGGCCCAGCGGGTCGCGCTGGCCCGGGCCCTGGCCGGCGAACCGAGGCTGCTGCTGCTGGACGAGCCGCTGTCGGCGCTCGACGCCGGCACGCGCCTCGACGTGCAGGCCGAGCTCAGGATGCACCTGTCGGAGTTCCCTGGGCCGTGCCTGCTGGTAACGCACGACCCGCTGGAGGCCCTGGTCCTCGCCGACCGGCTGACCGTGCTGGAGGACGGGCGCGTCGTCCAGCAGGGCACACCGGCGCTCGTGGCCCGCCAGCCCGCCACGGAGTACGTGGCCAAGCTCGTCGGGCTGAATCTTTACGCGGGCCACGCGGACGGCGCCACGGTCAAGCTGGCCGAGGGCGGGACGTTCGTGATCCCCGACCGCGGCCAGCACGGCGACGTCCTGGTTTCCGTGCGACCGTCGGCCCTGGCCGTCAGCGAGAGGCCACCGCAGGCCAGCAGCCCCAGGAACGTCTGGCCCGCCCGGGTCGCCGGCCTGACGCTCCTGGCCGACCGGGTGCGGCTGGACCTCTCCGGGACGCCGTCGGCGCTGGCGGACGTGACGCCGGCCGCCGTGGCCGAACTGTCCCTGGAACCCGGCCGCCAGGTATGGCTCGCGGTCAAGGCCACCGACCTCGAGGTCTACTCCAGAGACCCACCGGGCGGGTCGGATGATCCGGCCGGGCGTCAGTGACGGATCAGCAGCCGGAGCCGGGCCAGCGGCCGCTTGCCGCGCGGCAGCCGGGCGACGCGGGCGGCGGCGATGGCCTTGAGCACCGCCTCCTGGTGCGGGCGGCTGCCGACCTCGCGCCCGGAGCGCCAGGTCCGCCACACCCGGTCACGCAATCTCTTGGGCACCCGGTACCAGTCATGACGGCACATCAGGCGGGTTCGGTCGATCTGTTCCTCGCATCCCGGCACCGGGCAGCGGCCGGCGGGTAGCTGTAATCCGGTGGGCTGGCCACCGGGTCCTCGGCCGCGGCCTCGTGGTAAAGCCCCGAGGTTCTGGCGTTCCGCCAGCTGGAAGGTCATCGCGTGTCTCCTCGTATGGGTGGCTATGTGGTTAGACGTTACAGACCATCACTTACGTTCCGTGCACACTGGTACCAGCGCCGACGGCGTGTCGCGCGTGACAGCCCCGACCGCCTGCCTCGGCTACCCGCCCCGGGTCAGCGGAACCGCATCTGGAGGACCGGAAGGACGGGGAGCGCATAGCGCACTCTCCGCGGGAGGCGGCGGACCGCCCGAAGGGTCACCGGCACCAGCCCGCGTGCGGGCGGCGGCACGAGGTCGCGGATCTCCGCGACGCCAGGGATCTCGCTGAGCGCCGCGCGCTCATCGGGAGTGAACAGCCACGACCACAGCTCGACCGCCTGATCACGCTCACGACCAGAGGACTTCCGGGCCATTTCGAGCATCTTTCCGGGCACGACGTCGAAGACGAACAACGCCCCGGGAAGGCGTTCGGCCATGGCCGCGATGAGCTCATGGACCTCGTTCCGCTGGAAGTAGACCAGCAGACCCTGAGCGGTGACCATGGCCGGCGCCGTCCGACCCAGCTGATCAAGCCAGCCCCGGCCGAGGGCCGACCCGGCGTAGGCGCGCTGGCGCGGGCCGTCCGGCAGCACCAGCCGTCGAAGATCCAGTACGGCGGGGAGGTCGACACTAAGCCAGTGCACGCGGCCGTTGTCCACCCGCCAGAACTGGGTCTCGAGACCTTCGCCGAGCGCGACCACCGTGCCGGCCGGATGCCGTTTCAGAAAGCGGCGCACCGCGTCATCGAACGTGGCGACCCGCATCGCATGCCACCTGGCGCCTCGGGAGGCGTCCGTGAAGTCGTACTCGAGCCGGCCGGCGACCTCGATCGCGAGCGGATCGTCGAGCAGCGAAGCACCCGTACGCGCCGCGGCGGCGCGCCGGCCAAGATTCCAGAGCAGCGTCTCCGGGACTCCCGACAGATCGACCGGTACCGGGTCCATCCTCGCGATGGTAACGGTGCCGCCGGACCGGACTGGGAGCGGTCGCCGTGGTCGCCGCCGACGTTCTCGGTCTCGGTCTCGGTCTCGCCGACGATGTCGGGTGTCTGGCGCAGGCGCCTCAGTCCGAGGAACCCGAGTGCGCCGGCCCCGATCAGGATCACGCTGGCCGTTATCAGGGCCGCCTCGAACCCGTGCAGGTAGGACGCGACCGCGGGGCTGTGCGCGCGCTGGCCCAGCGCGGTGGTGACGGCCTTGATCTGCCCGCCGGCGACGTCGGCACCGAGCCCGCTGGCACGGAGCCGCTCCGCCGGGGCGAACGAGCCGACCTGGCCGCGCCAGTCGGCGACGATGATGCTGGTCGCGATCGAGCCGAGGATGGCCAGGCCCATCGCCGTTCCGATCTGACGGCAGGCGTTGAACAGCCCGGAGCCGATGCCGGACGAATCCGGTGGCACCTCGGCCATGGCGGCGGCCGAGCCGGCCGGGACCATGAGCCCGAACCCGACGCCCACCAGGACGTAGCTGACCGCGGGCAGCGCGAACGTCGTGGTGGTCGTCAGCTGGCTCATGGCGAGCGTGCCGGCGGCCGCGATCACGCACCCCCAGCCGACCGCCGCGGCCTCCGGCAGCCAGCGGGCGAGCTGGCGCCTGCGCTGCGCGACCAGGAAGTACGGGATGCAGAACAGCAACCACGACAGCCCGGTGTGCAGCGCGGACCAGCGCTGCACGTTCTGGAAGTACAAGGTCACGTAGTAGATGAAGCCCGAGAACGCGAGATACGCCAGCAGGTACACGCCGCATGCGGTGGCGAAGCTCCGGGTCCGCAGCAAGGCGGGCGGCGCCATCGGCGATGGCGTCCTGTGTTCCCAGGCAGCGAAGGCCACCAGGACGGCCGCCCCGGCCGCGATGCAGCCCGCCACGACCGGCGAGTTCCAGGTGGCATCGGCCGAATAGACCAGGCCGAGGGTGACCAGAAACAGGCCGAGGGCACTGAGCGCCACGCCGGGCACGTCGAGCGGGCGCGGCGCGCTCTCCCGGGATTCGGTGACCCCGACCACGGAGATGGCGATGGCCAGCGCCCCGATCGGGACATTGACCCAGAAGATCGATGACCAGGAGAAGACGGCGAGCAGCAGGCCGCCGACGACGCTCCCGCCGGCGACGGCCAGGCCGCTGACCGCGGCCCACAGCCCGATCGGCCCGCCCCTGGCATCGGGGGGATAGGCCTGCGAGATCAACGCGAGCGTGAGTGACGACATGACCGCTCCGCCGATCCCCTGGATCACCCGGAACGCGATCAGCATCCCGCCGGAGGCCGAGAGCGCACATCCGACCGAGGCGAGCGTGAATAGTGCCAAACCGGCCAAGAAGATGCGCTTGCGCCCGAAATGATCACCGAGCGCGCCGCCGGAAGGAATCAGCGCCGCGAGGACCAGGGCGTACGAGCTGACGACCCATTCCAGGCCGCTCGGCGACAGCCGGAGTTCCCGCTGCATCGACGGGAGAGCGACGCTGACGATCAGGACATCGAGGACCATCATGCCCTGGGCCAGGCATGCGGCGGCGAGGGTCAGCCGCTGGCCAGCCCGAACGGTCAAGGTCGTCATTGCTTGTGTCTTGCCCGACCGCGGGCGGTGTCAATGGCCAGTCTGGCTTATACGTCGGCCGGGTCCGGCCGGATGGGAATTCCGTTGGACCGCAGGACCTCGCGAACGTCCAGAGCCACTGGAAAGACTTCGTGGTTGCGGTCCGCGCCCTGTTCGTCCCAGGCACGTTGCTCGGCTTCGACGGCCTTCCGGTCCTCTGCGAACACCCGCTCGGTGAATCGGCGGATGAACGGCAAGGCCAGGCGCAGCGCCCCGGGAACCGCCGGCTTGGCGATCATCAGCAGCCCGTAGGCGTGGCTGATGCGCTGCGCGGCATCCTCGGGGACGTATACGGCCCACAGTGAGACGGCCGGGCGCCGCCCCCCGGCCGCATACAGCTGGAGGGTCTGGTAGGGGTAGCCGGTGCGGATGGTGAGGATGTCCGGCTCGCGGCTTCCGCCGGTGAGCGCCGAGAGCAAGTCGGCGCCCAGGGACTTCTTTGGGCTGGCCTGGGTGAACAGGTACCGGGCCTCAACGGAGCGTGAATCGGCCCGGTGCCCCAGCAGTTCGGGCTGGATACGGCCGACGACCCCGCGGTGCAGGAACTGGTGGTTCATATCCAGCAGGTTCTCGTGCAAGAACGAGTAATGACAGGCCACGGTGCGGGAAAAGGTCATGGTCTCGTAGGCGGCGGAACCGAACTGCGGAAGGTCGGGCAGCGCCCTGGTGACGGCATGATCCGGGTCGCCGGGGAAGACGAACACCAGGCCGTAGGCCTCGCGGACCGGGTAGGCCCGCACTCCGCGAGGCGGTCTGGGGCAGCCCTCAGGTAGGTAAGGGATCTGCGAGATGCGGCCGTTGCCGCGGTAGGCCCAGGCGTGGTAGCAGCAGCGCAGTACCTCCCCTTCCACCACGCCCATGCTCAGTGGCACCTGGCGGTGGGCGCACCGGTCCTCCAGCGCGTGGAGCTTGCCGCTCGCGCTGCGGTACAGGGCGATCCGCTGGCCGGCGAACCTGGTGGCGAACGTCTTTCCCTTACGCACCTCACCGCAGAGCGCGACCGGGTACCAGAAATCAGGATCGATCCCAATACGCCTCAGGTCTTCGGTTTTCTCGGCAGCGATCCTCGCGCCGCTCGCGCGAGCCGTATCGGTCATGTGCCCCTCCCCCGTTCCGGCGTCCGTGGCCCGGTACGGCGGGCCGCACCCGTCGGCATTCCCGCGTGGAGGGCCGAACCCACCCCTAGCTGACCAGATGGACGAGACGCTGCGCGAACGTGTATTGCCTGCGCGGGCTGTGCCAGGCGATCTGCTGGTGCGCTGGCAGGATGGAACCGAGAGCGTCGTCTTCCTCCGTGATCGGACCCCAGGCTCCGGCAGCCAACTCGTATCCCGGGCTCGAATATCTGACGAGGAGGGGCCAGCCCGGTGACCACCAGAGTCGGGCGACGCTTTGACAGCCGATATCCGCTGTTATCACGAATGCCTCGTCAAAGAGATCGTCGTCAGGCAGCGCGAGCTACATCGCATGTGCAACCTCGCTGAGCAACTCTGCGGCAGACCACCGGGACCAAGGGCTCTGCACTGCACTGGACAGCACAGGTTGAAAATTGCCTGAGGCAGCTCGAACCGCGGGCCAACGCGAGCCCACGCCAACCAACCCGGGAGCACTGACATGACGACTACCGCGGAACGGCCGGCGCTGACTGAGGGGGAGGCTAGGACGCTGGATAGTTACTGGCGGGCGGCCAACTATCTCTCGGCGGGCCAGATTTACTTGCTGGACAACCCGCTGCTGTCCGAGCCGCTGCGGCCTGAGCATATCAAGCCGAGGTTGCTGGGGCATTGGGGCACGACGCCGGGTCTGAACTTCATCTGGGCTCATCTCGACCGGCTGATCTCGAGCCGCGACCTGGACATGATGTTTGTCATCGGCCCTGGCCACGGCGGCCCGGCGGCGCTGGCGAATACCTGGCTGGAGGGCAGTTACAGCCAGGTGTACCCGGGCGTGCCGCGCGACGGCGCGGGCATGCGGGAGCTGTTCCGCCAGTTCTCGTTCCCCGGCGGGGTGCCCAGCCACGTCGCGCCGCAGACGCCGGGCTCGATCCATGAGGGCGGCGAGCTGGGCTATTCGCTGGCGCATGCGCACGGCGCGGCGTTCGACAATCCCGGCCTGATTGTGGTGTGCGCGGTTGGTGACGGGGAGTCGGAGACGGGGCCGCTGGCCGCGAGCTGGCATTGTCACCGGTTCCTGGACCCGGCCCGGGACGGCGCGGTGCTGCCGGTCTTGCACTTGAACGGCTGGAAGATCGCGAACCCGGCGGTCCTGGCGCGGATCCCGGAGGATGAGCTGGACGCGCTGCTGCGCGGGTATGGCTACGACCCGGTCTACGTCACCGGCCACGAGCCGCGCGCCATGCACCGTGACATGGCGGCCGCGCTGGACGGCGCGGTCGACGCGATCCGCGCGATCCAGCGCCAGGCCCGGACCGAAGACCAGACACCGGTCGTTATGCCCTGTCTGCCCGGCGGCCGGGCGGCGGGCCGGCCGGCCCGCTGGCCCATGATCGTGCTGCGCTCCCCCAAGGGCTGGACCGGCCCGGCCGAGGTGGACGGGCTGCCGGTGGAGGGCACCTGGCGGGCCCACCAGGTGCCGCTGGCCGGGGTCAAGACCAGCCCGGAGCACCTGCGCCAGCTCGAGGAGTGGCTGCGGTCCTACCGGCCGGGCGAGCTGTTCGACGCCGGCGGGCGGCCGCGGGAGGGCCTGCTCGGCCTGGTGCCCGGCGGTGAGCGGCGGCTGGGCGCGAACCCGCACGCCAACGGCGGGCTGCTGCTGCGCGACCTGGCCATGCCCGACTTCCGCGACTACGCGGTCCCGGTCCCCGGGCCCGGGGCGCGCGTCTCGGAGTCGACGCGGGTGCTCGGCGGCTTGCTGCGTGAGGTGATGGCCCGCAACGCCGCCAGTTTCCGCGTCGTCGGCCCGGACGAGACCGCGTCCAACCGGCTGGACGCCCTGTATGAGGTCACCGGCAAGACCTGGGAGGAACGGGTCATCGACGTCGACCAGCACCTCGCCGCGGACGGCCGGGTCATGGAGATCTTGTCCGAGCACCTGTGCCAGGGCTGGCTGGAGGGCTACCTGCTGACCGGCCGGCACGGCTTGTTCTCCTGTTACGAGGCGTTCATCCACATCGTCGACTCGATGTTCAACCAGCACGCCAAGTGGCTGGAGACCAGCCGGCGGCTGCCCTGGCGCCGCCCGGTCGCGTCGCTGAACTACCTGCTCACCTCGCACGTGTGGCAGCAAGAGCACAACGGCTTCAGCCACCAGGACCCGGGGTTCATCGACCTGGCGATGAACAAGAAACCCGAGGTGATCCGGGTCTACCTGCCGCCCGACACCAACACGCTGCTGTCGGTCGCCGATCATTGCCTGCGCAGCCGCGACTACGTCAACATCACCGTCATCGGCAAGCAGCCCTCGCCGGACTGGCTCGACATCGACGCCGCGATCCTGCACTGCGCCCGCGGCGCCGGGATCTGGGAATGGGCCAGCAACGACGGCCCCGGCGGCGAGCCCGACGTCGTGCTGGCCTGCGCCGGCGACGTGCCGACCCTGGAGGTCCTCGCGGCCGCCAGCATCTTGCGCCAGCACCTGCCCCAGCTACGGGTCCGGGTGGTCAACGTGGTCGACCTGATGCGGCTGCAGCCCCCCTCCGCGCACCCGCACGGGATGAGCGACGCCGAGTTCAACGCGCTGTTCACCACCGGCCGGCCGGTGATCTTCGCCTACCACGGGTACCCGTGGCTGATCCACCGGCTCACCTACAGCCGCGCCGCCCACGATCAGTTCCACGTCCGCGGGTACAAGGAAGAAGGCACCACCACCACGCCGTTCGACATGGTCGTGATGAACGACATGGACCGGTTCCACCTGGTCACCGACGTCATCGACCGGGTCCCCGGCCTCGGCAACTCGGCCGCGTGGCTGCGCCAGCAGATGGCCGACACGCGCCTGCGCCACCACGCCTGGACCCGCGAGCACGGCGAGGACCTGCCCGAGGTCGCCAACTGGACCTGGCCCGGCACCACCCAGCAAACATGAGGATCCTGGTCGTCAACGCCGGGTCGAGCAGCCTCAAGCTCAGCGTGCTCGGACCAGCCGACGAGATCCTCGCCGACCTGGCCATCGACCCCTGGGACGGCGGCCCCGGCCACGCCGGGCTACGCCAGTTCCTGCGCGGCCAGCCCGGCCTGGCCGCGGCCGGCCACCGCGTGGTCCACGGCGGCAGCCGGCTCACCACGGCCACCGTCATCGACGACCAGGTGATCGCGGCCATCGCCGGCCTGACCGGCCTGGCACCGCTGCACCAGCCGCGCGCCCTGGCCGCGATCGCCGCCGCGCGGGCCGCCCTGCCCGCCCTGCCGCAGGTCGCCTGCTTCGACACCGCCTTCCACGCCGCCCTGCCGCCCGCCGCCGCCCGGTACGCCCTGCCCGCGGACTGGACCGGCCGCTTCGGCCTGCGCCGCTACGGCTTCCACGGGCTCTCCCACGCCTACGCCTCCCGGCGGTGCGCGCAACTGCTCGGCGCGCAGGCCACCCGCCGGGTGGTGACCTGCCATCTGGGCGCGGGGTCATCGCTGGCGGCCGTGCACCACGGCGCCAGCGTAGACACCACCATGGGATTCACCCCGCTGGAAGGCCTGGTCATGGCGACCAGGTGCGGGAACCTCGACCCCGGCCTGCTGACCTGGCTGCTGCAACACGGCGGGCTCAGCCTCGACGAGGTATCGCGCGGCATCCAGCACGCCGCCGGCCTGGCCGGGCTGGCCGCCCTGCCCGACGGCTCGGGCGACATGCGCCAGGTACGCGCCGCCGCCGACGCGGGCAGCGCGACCGCCCGGCTAGCCATCGACGTGCACACCCACCGGCTCCGGCAGCAGATCGCGGCCATGGCGGCCGCCATGAACGGCCTCGACACACTGGTGTTCACCGGCGGCATCGGCGAGCACCAGCCCCAAGTCCGCGCCGAAGCCGCCGCCGGGCTCGGCTTCCTCGGCGTGGCCATCGACCCGGCCCGCAACAACGCAGCAGCCAGCGGTGACACCGAGATCTCCGCCGCGTCGGCCAAGGTACGCACCCTCGCCATCACCGCCCGCGAAGACATCGAAATCGCCCGCCAGGTCCGCGCCACGCTCGGCATGGCCTGAGCCCGCGCGGACGCCGTGGCTGCCTCGGGCCAAAGGTCCCGGTGGATCGAGGCGTAGGTCGCTGGTGCCGGGTTGCCGATTGCCGTGAAATAGACACGATGCAGGCGGAAATCGGAGACAAGCTGAACGTCACGGGCCACCGGCCCGGCGATGAGGACCGGCACGGCGAGATCATCGAGATTCAGGGCGACGACGGCTCACCGCCCTACGTCGTCCGCTGGGAGGACGGAACCGAGAGCGTCGTCTTCCTCCGTGATGAGACCCTCGGGTCTGGCGGTCGGCAGGTCACCCACGTGATCACGAATGGGGACTACTGATGCCCGAGACGATAAGCGAGCCAGGTTCAGGTCCGGAAGCCGGGAGTGAGCCGGCCGTGCTGGCCGTGCTGGATGAGGCGGAGTGCCTGCGTCTGATCGCGCCCGGCGGGATCGGCCGGATCGCGTATTCCGGCCGCTACGGTCCGACGGTAATTCCGGTTAACTACCGGCTCTACCAGGGGGCGATCGTCTTCCGCACCGCGGAGGACAGCCCGACGGACGAGGATCTGCGAACCGGCATAGCCAACGCCGATTACAAGGTTGCCTTTGAGATCGATGACGTCGATAGGCGCGCCCGGGACGGCTGGAGCGTCCTCATCCAGGGCCCGGTACACCATGTGGCATCCGAGGCCGAACGCGCCTCGATATCACAGGCCGGCGTTGAGCCGTGGCCGGGCGGAGACCGGGAACTCTTCCTTCGCATCGTTCCGACCCGCATCACCGGACGGCGCATCCTCCGGTCATAGCGCCTAGCGCGCCGTCGACTGCCGGCGGCGCCGCTGACCGGGACGCAGAGCTAGGACTCCCGCAGCGGCACTCGCCATTCGAGTATGGTGCCGCCGCCCTCGGCAGGATCGGCGCGCATGGTGCCGCCGAGCATCACGGCCCGTTCGGCCATATTGGCCAGACCGCCGCGGCGCTCGGTGCCGGTGATGCCGATCCCGTTGTCCCGGACAACCAGGTTCAGCTCCGGCCCGGCTTCGACCGTCACCTCGACCTTGCTGGCCTTGGCGTGCCTGGTGGCGTTCGACAGCGCCTCGCGCAGGACGTTCAGCAGATGCTCGCCCACGTGATCGGGAAGGTCATCCAGCAGCCCGGACATCCGAAGCGCGGGCGCGAAGCCCAGCGGCCCGGTGGCCTGGTCCACGACGTCCGCGATCTG
>Ga0335073_10014743_pt1 | contig 10948 bp, 5 predicted proteins | sample Lox_Sample_22_FD_207093 | JGI IMG/M metagenome (GOLD analysis project Ga0335073, IMG submission 207093) | Soil microbial communities from Loxahatchee National Wildlife Refuge, Florida, United States - Lox_Sample_2.2 | ecosystem: Environmental > Terrestrial > Soil > Wetlands | place: USA: Florida... | reverse complement strand
CATCGCGGCTGACCTTGCGGTCGTGTTTGACGGCCGTCCAGATGCTGATGTGGACGGCGGCGAGCATTGCGCGTTCGGTAATCATTGAATGACCTCCCGTTATGTTTCGCACCACATAAGCGGAGTTATGTGGTGTTCAAAGTTATGTTGCGTAGCAGTGTCAATGCGCAGTACCCATGCGGTCATGAAGCGCTGCTTACGCAACATAAGTAATCAGAGAGAACGGAGGAAAGCCATCAGAGATGGATTATCTTTCCAGGGCCGTTTAGATACAGGGTTGGAATGGAGAGCGTTGGTCTTTTCCAGCATCTGAGCTTTGCGTTCGAGATCGACCTCCACATAGATGTTGGTGGTGTCGATGGAGACATGGCCGAGCCATGCACGAATAGTGTTGATGTCCACGCCGGCACGTAGTAGGTGCGTAGCGGTGGTGTGGCGGATGGTGTGAGGGCTAATGCATTTGTCGGCTAGAGATGGGCAAGGGGCCATGGCCTTGCGAACATATTTCTTGATGAGGCGATGAACACCGTAACGGGTAATAGCCTGTCCATGACGGTTTACGAAGACCGGCTCGTCAGACGAACGGTTGCGGGTGAGCGCAAGTAATTCCGCTGCTGTGGCAGCCCATAAGGGACAACGACGGGTTTTGCCGCCCTTACCGAATATTTCGACATGGCTCATAGCGTTGGGCCTGAGATTTAGTTTGTTGATCGGCAGGCTTGATGCTTCTGAGACGCGGGCACCGGAATTGTAGAGAAAGAGGAGCAATGTGTAATCACGCCGACCCAGTACCGTGTTACGATCCGGAGCGGCTAATAGTGCATCCATTTGGGGCTTTTCAAGGTACGTAAGTTGAGGACGATGAAAACGCTTGAAAGGCACTGCACGAATCGTAGCGCACCATGCGACATGCTCAGGGCTGTGCTCAGCCACGAAGCGAGCCATCGCATGAATAGCGGCCAAGCGTTGATTGCGGGTGCGGATTTTACAGTGACGCTCATGTTCAAGGTGGTCGAGGAAGGCCTTCAAAACACCGCTGGACAGATCAACGACACAAAGATGGTCAATGGGGTGCCGGCTATGTATGCTGATCCATGGAAGTAAAATGGAGAAAGTGTCACGATAGCTTCGTTGCGTGTTCTTGGAGAGGTTTCGCTCCGCGATCACATGCTCCAGAAGAAAGCGCCGCACCCAACTGCCAAGCAAGTTCGCACTAGTCACGGCTCACCTCCGGTCGAGCGTAGCGCTCGAAGCAAAGGCTGGCCTCTGTGAGTAGTTCTGTTGCCATCGTCAAGTAGCGCGCAGTGTCCTGAATACTGCCATGTCCAAGGTAGGTCGTGAGGTGGGGCAGTAAACGCTGCACGTTCTTACCCTCTCGATACCACGTAACGATCCGTACCAGGGCAAAGCTGTGACGAAAATCATGAAGTCGCGGCTGGTATCTCGCCTCCCTGGAACGATGGACCCCGGCTTCTTCGCGCAACTTCTTAAAAACCTCTTCGGCAGTATTGCGAGTGATCCTCTGAAGCTTTACTGTTCCCAGCAGTGGTGTTTTCTCAGTGTGATGGACCGATGGCCACTGCTGATCGATATAGGCTTCTAAGACGCGCCGCAAGTCAGATCCAACGGGAACGAGGCGGCTCTTATAGAATTTGGTCTCGCGAACAGTGAGCACCCCAGAATTGCGATCAAAATCTTCAAGATTCAACCGCAACGCTTCACTGATCCGGAGGCCGGTTCCGTAAAGTAACAACAAGAGCGTACGGATGGTATTGGGTGTAAGAGACCACGTGTATCGATGCCGCGAGTCGGCAGCATCAATCAACTTGCGCATATCGTCGTTGGTGTAGATGTAGGGTTGAAACTTCTCTGGTGATTGCGGTTTGCTGCGTGGCAGAGGGATCTTTTGAACGTAATGATGGGCCTGTGCATAACGGTAGAAGGTTGCCAGAGTCTGATACTTGTAAAACCAGCTGGCGGTCACTGGACCGCTGCCGTCCAGGAAGCGTCGAACAGAACATGGGTTTACTCGCCTTATATCGCCGTCGCCTACGCTCTTCACAAAGGCACGCAGCGTGGCGGCCTTTGACTTGAAGTCCTTTCCGAGAGAACGCTTATATGCAATATAGGACTCAACGACCTGTGACAGTGTCATAGTAGTCCTCCAAGGCTGATCGCAGCTACGGCCTGAAGCGCTTCGATGCCGCCTCTGGGATAGATCGGTGTGGCAATATGAGCACTGTGCTCGGTATGGGTAACCAGGCCACTCAGATCGAGCTGGCCAACTTCTTGCAACGCGAACAGGTTGGTCTTGGCATATATCTGTGTAGATTCCAAGGAGGCGTGGCCGAGATGTTCGGCAATATCCTTGAGCGTGAATCTTTCCGCCAACAAATGGGTGGCGCAGGAATGCCGAAGAGCATGGGGCCCATAGCATGGTAGTGTGAGACCCAACTGGAATAAACGATTACGTACCGTCGTCCCGAGACAGGTTGCCGTTAACGGCCGAAACGGCTGAATTAGTGTGACGAACACCTCACGATACGGACATCGTGGACGCACTTCGCGAAGGTACCGCAGGATTGCATCGCCCGCATTGCGGAGCAAAGGATAATGTTGAGTTTTGCGCTGCTTGGTACAGCGAACATGCATCACTTCCTGTTCCCAGTCAATGTCGTCCAGACAGAGATGGCGCACTTCACTGCTACGAAACCCATAAACTGCCAGCAGCAATAACATGGCGTGGTCGCGAATGTCGTTCGGAGTGTCACCAAAAGATGCAACTAGAAGGCGCTGCACATCACTCCACAGCGGTCCTCGTGGTAACCGCTCGAGTTTATAAATACGAGGCGCATCGATTGTGCTGGCAAGGCCTGCAGCACACCAATTCATCGATTCAGCAAAACGTAAAAAGTTGCGCAGTGCCTTGACATGATTAGAAATGGTTGTCCGCTTCCATCGTCGTTGCGCGGCCTGCCAAACAAAGTAACGAGATAAATCCTCGGGAGTTATCTTGCGCAGTGTCTTTACTTGGTCTGCAGCCCAGTTAAGGAATGGGCGCAGGTGTGTCTTATGCATTTTCAAGGAAGCATCTGCTAGACCGCGCTCTTGTTGTTCGAAATGAAGGAACGCATCCTGCTCAGAGGTGAACGGAAGTTGGGACTCCGGCTTCTGTAAACGACCCAGCATGCGCAGCCAGTTTGTCGCGTGAAATACAAACTTTGTCTCCATGCGATGCCGACTGATACGGCAGCGAACAAGCGTGGCACTCCACTGCCTGGCAGCGGCTTCAATTTGGGAAGACGTGACTGATGGGAGACTGAGCGGAAGTTGCTCTGCCATATGGTAGAGCAGATTTGCAATTTGTCTCAAGGTTGGTAGGGCGCGGCCTTCTTCCATCAGCAACGTCAGATAGCGTTCTCGTTCTTTTGCATATGGGCCGTTGCGGTGGCGATTGAGATCGGATCGACGGAACAAAATTCTCTCGAACATGGTGAATCTCCTTTGAAGGTGGTGATTCTCCAAGTATCGAGTGTGAGCGCTAAGTGGACCCCATCTTGCAGATCGCCTCGTCGTGTCGCAGTGTAGAGGGATGAAGCACGAGCGGACGGAAGAGTGGGCAAGGTGGCGAAGGTTGGTGAAGATCGCGTGAAGCTGCGCCAAGAACAATCGGCGCCGGTGTTAGCCGAGCTGCACGGGAAGTTTCTCGATTGGAAGGAACAGTTTGGAGAGAAGTGTGCCGTCACTGAATGGTTTCGTCAAAAACTCCACGGCTCCGCCTTTCATAGCTTGCACGGTGAGGAAGATTATGGCCATGTCCGGCGGTCCACCGCGAGCCGACTCTGCAGTTCGAGGCCATTCAACCCAGGCGTTGAAATATCGAGGATCACGCCGCTTGGGATGAACTGCCGTGGACGATTGAGGAATTCTTCAGCCGACTTGAAGGTTTCCACATGCCCTCCTGCATCGCGAATCAGAAAATCCAGCGATTCTCGGACGGAGCTATCGTCATCCACAACGAATAGGCTGACGGATGCACCGTGAGGTTCCCGATTATCCTTTCGTATTCGCAATTCTTACCGGCAGCTCGACCACAGGGCTTTCAGTCCGCTGATCTTCCGGCTTGCCCCGGAATCGAGAGGCAAATCAACTGACCGTAAGAACCTTGCGGCGGAAATGCTCTCGCCGAGTTGGAGATCAAAACCGCCTCTCTGCCTGGAGCGGAAACGGCTCTAATGGGCCCCGAAAAGAAAGCGCGCGCCCCACTGCATCTGGCGGGGACTATAGGCTGTGTTCCGCTCGAGAAAGTCCGGCGAGCTGATTACCGCATTCGGCGCCTGAAAACTCGGCGTGTTGGTGATGTCGTACGTTTCCATGAGCAATTCCAGACGGTATCGCTCTCTGAAGTTGAAGACTTTGGTCAGGCGGACATCGATCTTTTTAATGCCGTCATTTTGGTTGAGACCGGCCATCGTCACGGGGCCAAGGCAGGTGCCGACCGGTTCCGAGCTCGGATTCGCGCAGCCTACAGGATTCAATGCCGGGATCAGCAATCCCGAAGGTAATGTCGTCGAGTGATAGGAAGTGCGGGCCAGGTTGATGATCGCCAGATCAGATGTGTGCGCGCGGCCTCCGATATCCTTGGCAAGCCCCGCGGGACGATCCTGCGTGATTCCGTCACCATCGAAATCCCTTCCATAAGTGATGTTCCATGGGGGCCCCGTGAGCAGACTCACAATTCCAGAGAGTTGAAAGTCATAGGGCAATTCGACGAAAGGAGACAATGAGAGGCCGTTGCGACGGTCTTCTTCGTCTATACCCCTGTCATTGTTGCCATACTCGTGATATGGATCCGTGGTAGAGCTCGTGTTGTCATCCAGACCATCCGAAATGCTTTTCGACCACGTGTAAGAAGTCAGGACGAATGCCTTCCCGAACTGCGATTTCAATTGCGCATCCAGAGCCGTATAGTAAGCGCTTGTTGTGCCGTTAAATACCGTAACAGCGGCATACTGCGGAAACGGCCGGGGGTGGGTTGAGAGCGGTCCCACTGCGGGCAGGTTTTCGTCGCGGCCACTCTGCAAATAGGTCTGTATCTGCCGTATGCCGTCCACAGTAAGCACCGTGTTCCTGAAGAGAGCCTTCTCTACCCCGAGACTAAGGTCGTAAACATAGGGGATGTTCAGGTGGTTTCCGACGAGGTACATGGCGCGTCCGCCGTCCAACTGAATGTATTGCTGAATTGTTAGACCGCCAAGGACCGCGGTCTGACTGGGATAGTTCGCTAGCAGCGCCGGGTTGGTGATGGTTACGTCAAAGCTTTTCTCCTGCGCCTCCATTTGCGTGTCGAAAAACGGGCGGTTGCGCGCGGCGGCGCCGCCAAAGCCGGCACGAATCACGGTCTGTCCATTGCCCCTGAGGTCATAGGCGAGCCCAAGGCGCGGTTGGATCCCATCAAGGTAATTGCCCCGCGACGCAGAAACAAACGTGTCAAGGCCAGGAAGCTGGGGGTTCGCCAGCAATTCGTTGACATATCTGTTGTCGCGCAAGTTCGTCTCAACGTCATACCGGGCGCCGGCGTTGAAGGTAAGACGTGGCGTGATTTTGATATCGTCCTGAAGAAAGTAACTAAGTTCGGCGTGCTTAAACTCCACCATGGAAGGCCCGGATCCAACGGTGTATGCGATCGGATAGGTGGATGAGTCTCCCGCGATGAAGGGGTTGTTCGTGTTGAATGTCCATACGCCCGCACCATACCAATCTCCTTCCTGGTAAAGATGCTCATAGGCCATGCGGGTGCCCGCTTTCACCGCATTCCTGCCCTTTGTCCAGAAGAATGTGTCGTTCAAGCCGGCGCGCCGCCGCGGATAGCCTTGGGGCAGGTTGGTCGGCGAACCGGAAGTGAATGAGGGCCGGATGATTTCCGGGCCGGTCGCCGTTTCATACAGAAATGTATTCTGGTCCATGTAATCGAGTTGGGCGTTGTTTACCATCGACGCGGAAAGGGCATGCGCCCATTGCAGAATTCCGTCATGGAACACGATGTTGGAGTTCTCTTCGAGCGGGTAAGCCGAGCGAACTGCCTGATCTTCAAACAGGTAGCGGAGCGAGTAATTGTTGACGCCACTCGGTCGATGATCGAGCTTGGATTGAACCAGTTTCTCGTCGATCGACCCTGGATAAATCCCGTTAACCGAAGAAGCAAAGGGATTAGAGGCCGGCAGAGCCTCAACATAAGAGTTGGTTTGCTTCAAAAACTCGTCGGAGACAAAGAAGTGCGTTTTGTCTTTAACGATCGGACCGCCAAAAGTTGCGCTGGTAAGGGTTTCTCCAAATGGAGGCTGCGCGGTACGAACAAAATAATTGCGGGCATTCAATGCCTGGTTTTGTCCGAAGTAAGAGATCATGCCGGCGTAATCATTGGTTCCCGAGCGTGTGACAACATCGACAACGGCTGTTCCGGCACGTCCATATTCCGCGTCGTACTGGTTGTGCATGACCCGAAATTCCTGCACGGCATCTTGATCCACATCTACGATGGCAAGGCCATAAATCGGGTGATCTACATCCGACCCATCAATCAACACCGAATAGCCGCTACGAACGTTGGCTCCGCCAAAAGTTGTCTGAATTCCAAAGCGAGCATCGGTGGTTAGCGATGGAGCACCCCCGGGTAACAACTGGGCCAGGCCAATAAAGCCGCGGTTGATTACCGGCAGTTGATCGAGTTGCTGGCGCTCCACGACGCTCGAGACGTTGACATTTGCCGTTTCAATCTCAAGGCCCGCATTCTGCCGGACTTCAACGGTCTGAGTGGCCACAGCGGGTTTCAGGGTGAACCGCACTTCCGCAACCTGTCCGACAGTGAGAGGAACGATTTGTTCCTGGGGTCCGAATCCATTGAGCGCGGCCGAAACCTTGTAACGGCCGGGCGCAAGAGTCGGAGCAACCGCCAGGCCGGCGCTATCGGTGGCAAAAGAACTCACTGCCCCTTGATCCACGTCGGCAATAACGATGGACACACCGGCCAGGTCAACGCCGGACTCGTCGCTAGCATCAACTCGAATTTCTCCTGTCTGGGACCAGCCTTTCGCGGCCGACGCGAGCGAACCGGCCAGGAGCATCAGGCACAAGGCAAATGGGACTTTGTTTCGAATATCCATTGCCACGACCTCCTCGAGGCAATCGATGTTTAGATGTACGTTTCGCTCCTCGGATTTGCGGGACTTTGGTTGGCGCGGGCACCGGGGGAAATTACCAGGGGGATCTGTCCGGCAGAAGCGAGAGCCTTTGAATAGACGATAGCATCGAGTCCGATTGTTAAAATCCAAGTACCGCGTTTTCTTCCCGTGAAGAGGGCTCCTTTCCTTTACAACAGGGGATTCTAGATGGCAGACCCTTCTGCTTACGATCAACATCAGATTTCTCTGGCCAATCTGCCGCCAACTCGGCGCCAGGCACGTCTAGCGCTTGCCGGGGGTGCTGTTTTGCTCCTCGGATTTGCGGCTTTGGTTCCGTTCGCGGGCAACCCGCTGCCGAGACTGAACGGATTCGTCCCGGCGTTCGATGCGATTATTTCCGTCTCCGACTTCATTACCGCTGGACTTCTTCTGGCGCAGTTCTCGATCACGCGTTCGAGAGCACTCTGGGCGCTTGCGTGCGGATACCTCTTTGCAGCAGCAATTGTCGTCGCGCACGCTCTGACTTTCCCCGGCGCTTTCCCTCCAATCGGGGATCGAGGGTTAAGTAGCCACATCAATTTCAGAATCTACCTGTTGTGGCATCTCGGCCTTCCCATGGCGATCTTTGCTTACATATGGCTCAGAGATCAAGGCCTCACAAAGTTGCGCGCGAATGAGTTTACAGAGATGGCGGCGACTGCTGCCGGCGTAGGCGCAGTCGCTTTGGCCAGTTGCGTCGCGTGGCTTGCCATACTGCCGCCCGTGGATCCAGTAGCGGGCAGGTGGCTCACCGTTGCTGTGATGTCGATTTGCGCCGCTGCGCTTTTCCTATTGTGGCGCTTACAGCGCTCGGCGCTGGATCAATGGCTCATGGTCGTCATTCTTGCCATGATCATCGAACTGGCGATCACCGGGTTGATCGGCGCAATCGTGCATACAGACGACCTGCTTCCGATTGATCAGCCACGCGTAGCCACTCTCGGCTTCTACATCGGGCGCTTATTTTCGCTCGTAACCTCAACGGTGGTTCTGATCGCTCTACTTGCAGAAACGTCGAAACTATACGCCGGAGTTGCCCGCGCGAATTGGATGGCAAGCGCCGCTAAAGCCGCTCAGACTCTATCCGGCGAGATTGAGTTGCCGAAGTTGATCGAGCGCCTGATGGCGATCGCACTCGAGAGCGCTGGCGCCGATCACGGCATTTTGATTCTGCAGTCGGGGGATGAATACCAGGTCTGGGCGGAAGGGCGTGCAACCGGCGATCTGGTCGAGGTTTCAATGCGCCGTGAGCCGATTACCAACGATGATTTCCCGCAGTCTGCGATACGGCATGTGATCCGTACCCGGGAACTTCTGCTGCTGGATGATGCTTCGGCGCACGAGGATTATTCCAAGGACGATTACGTCCGAAGAAAGCGCTCCCGGTCTGTACTTTGTCTGCCCATCGTCAGGCAGACGAAGCTGGTTGGCGTGATTTATCTGGAAAACAACCTGGCGCCTTTCGTCTTCACGCCGGACCGCGTTGCAATTATGCAATTGCTGGCTTCGCAAGCCGCGATTTCACTGGAGAATGCTGCCCTCTATACCGATTTGCAATTACAAGTTGAGCTTCTGCAGCAACTGCCTGTATCAGCCTGGACTCTCAAGCCCGATGGGACACCGGACTTCGTGAATCAGGTTTGGCTTGATTTTTCCGGTCAGGCCCTCGATTTTGTCCGGTCGCGTCCTGACGCCTGGATGAGCGCGGTCCACCCTGAGGATCGCGAAATAGCGGCCAGCAACTTTTGGGAGGGGGTGCGTTCAGGACAAGGTTTCGCCATGGAAACCCGGACTCTTCGGGCACAGGACGGAATCTACCGCTGGCACCTCCATCAGGCCGTGGTCTTGCGCGATGCAGAAGGAAAACTGCTCAAATTTGTCGGTACGTCCACCGACATCGACGACTTGAAACGTGCTGAGGAGGCAGTGCGGACGAGTGAAAGCCAGCTTCGCCTTATGGTCGACGGAATTCCCGGTTTCTTGGGGGTCTTGGGTCCGGCCGGTGAGGTTCAAATCGTCAATCGGCGGCAATTGGAGTACTTCGGACTGACGCATGAACAGATGAAAGATTGGAAAAACAACGGTGTCGTTCATCCGGATGACTTGCCTCGAGCGATTGCCAAGTTTAATCATGCGCTGGCTACCGGGACGCCACTCGTGGACGAACATCGGTACCGCAGGGCCGACGGTGAATATCGATGGTTCGGCGTCGAGGTCATTCCAGCGCGAGATACCCAGGGCCGGATCACTCGCTGGTTTAGCTTTTCTGTAGATGTACATGACCGCAAACTCGCCGAGGAGGCGGTGCGGGCCAGTGAGATCAGTCTTCGTCAAACTCTCGACACGATACCCGGGCTCGTGGCGAAAGCTAACGCGAACGGCACGATTGAACTTGCCAATCCACAACTTCTCAAGTACTTCGGAAAGACAATCGAGGAAATGAACTCCTGGTCAAACAGCGGCGTGGTTCATCCAGATGATCTTCCACGGGTGACAACTGAAATTACACATTCTTTCCAGACTGGAACGCCATTCGACAGCGAACTCCGCTATCGCCGGGCCGACGGGGTCCATCGTTGGTTCCATGCACGCAGCCTTCCTTTTTGTGGTGCGGACAGTGAAGTAGCGGGCTGGTATTTCCTGCTGACTGATATCGAGGACCGAAAGCGTACCGAAGAGGCCTTGCGCCAGGCCCAAGCCGAACTCGCACTCATCAACCGGGTAACAACGATGGGAGAGATTGCAGCATCTTTGGCTCACGAAATCAGTCAACCGATCAGCGGCGCTATCACCAATGCCAACGTTGGCCTCAGAAAGCTCGGAAGCGATAGCCCCAATCTCGAAGAAGTGCGCGGCATCTTTGGCAGAATTGTAAGAGACACACAACGTGCTGCCGAGATTGTCCGTCGAATCCGATCACAATTCGAGAAAGGCGATCCGAAAAGAGAGGGTCTTGATGTAAACGAGATCATTCCAGAAACCATCGCTCTTCTTCGCGACGAGGCAATGCGACACAATGTATCGGTCCGCACCGAGTTGGCAGCCGATTTACCTCAGATCGTCGGTGATCGCGTGCAACTGCAGCAAGTCGCGATGAATCTGATCGTCAACAGCATCGAAGCGATGAAGGATGTTGAAGGAATGCGGGAGACGATCATTCGATCGCAGCGAGCCGAAGGAGAGCAGATTCTTGTTTCGGTCAGTGACACCGGCCCGGGGATTCCGTCGAAACTCGTGGAACAGATCTTCGATCCGTTCTTCACAACCAAAAACCACGGCACTGGCATGGGCCTTCGCATCTGCCGGTCGATCATTGAAGCTCATGGCGGCCGCTTATGGGCAGCAGCCAACGAAAGTCGCGGCGCGACGTTTCACTTCACTTTGCCTGCCGTGATAACGAACCAAAGATGAATTCCAGCCGATGTCGCAGACAACTCGTGATTGCACTGGCCGGTTGGTCGGCGACTCTTACCTTGGCGTGAGCGGGATCACTCCCTCCGATCAATGCCCAATATATTGGGCGCTTGCACAAGAATGCAAAGCCAGCCTAACCTCAGCGCCAAATCAAGCTCTGCAACCTTGATCCGACCTGTGGTTCACGTAACGTACGCTATCGAGTTCAGTTATGTTGCGAGCAAAATGCCACCAGACCAATAGGAGAGCGTGTGATCGCCTTCTACACAACATAACCTCAAACGCAACATAACTCCCGTTATGTTTCGCACCAC
>Ga0335073_10014742_pt1 | contig 10949 bp, 7 predicted proteins | sample Lox_Sample_22_FD_207093 | JGI IMG/M metagenome (GOLD analysis project Ga0335073, IMG submission 207093) | Soil microbial communities from Loxahatchee National Wildlife Refuge, Florida, United States - Lox_Sample_2.2 | ecosystem: Environmental > Terrestrial > Soil > Wetlands | place: USA: Florida... | reverse complement strand
CTATGGTGGTGGTATTTGAAACCTCCGGCTTCAGGTCCGAATTGCCCGCCAGGGTGATGAAGCAGGGCTGGGCGGGAGCTGTGGAAGAAGGATTGCCAGCACCACAGTTGCCGAAGATGCCGCCCGGAACGAAGGTCTGGGAATAGTACAGATCGCGCTGGTTGGGCGAACGCGAGTCATGCGACTGGCTGGCGCGGAAGCGCAGCCCGCCGACCGGCTCGTACATCATCGAGGCCTTCCACGTCGGCAGGTTGTACGAACTCTCCGCACCCGGGGTGATGCCGACGGCGTACTCCTCGTCGTTCACGTAATGGGATTCGCGACCGGCCACGTCGAACTCCAGCCGGTGTGCAAGCGGGAGGTCCTTGAGTATCGGAGCGTTGAACTCCAGATACGCCTCGTTGGCCGTCACCGAGCCGCCATAGGGATTGCCGAACTGATAGTTGAAGTCGGTGGCGCGCGTGAGGCACAACTGCTCCGCCTCCGTCGTCGCATCGAGCCCGTTCGGGCACTGCGTGAAGTCGTTGTGGAGCAGAGTGCTGCGCCATTCGTAGCCCGCGGCCATCGACCAGGGACCGGCACCGAGGCCGTTCCAGATCTGGCCGCTTGCGTTCAGGTTAAATTGCTTCTGCGTCAGGTCCATGGTCAGCGACAGCGGGCCGGTGATGTAGTCGGCGACACCGGCCGGCAGGGGCTGGTTGCCCAGGGCATTGAAGGGGAGGCAACCCGGCGCCAGCAGCTGCAACGATTGCAGATAGGTGAGGCCCGTGACGGGGTTGACGATGGGAGTTGCGCTCAGCTCTTCCGCGGTGTTGATGGACTGCAGATACGACGGTAACCCGAGTCCGGCGAATCCGCCGCCGAAGAAACCACCCGTGAGACTCTGCGCATTGGCAAGCGTCGCCGCCAGGTTGTTACCGTTTGCGGTCACTCGGCACTCGGGGGCGCCCGTGGGACCTGTCACCACGTCGGCCGCCATGGTGGCCTCGTTGTCGGTCAACTCGTTAGGCGTTCCCTGTACCTGGTTTGTCTTGCCATACTCGCCGAAGGCACTCCAGGTCCAGCTCGATTTTCCGATCTCGCCATTCAGCGTCAGCCCGACGCGCTTCATCGTGGTGTCGTTGAATTGCGTGTTCTGGAACTGCCCGGTCATGTCTCTGGCAACGTCGTACCCGATACCGGTGGGGCCAAAAGCGCCAATGGTTTCCGGCGGCAGGTCAGCCGGCAGGTAGGGGTCCGTATTGCCGACGACAAATGTGTTGAGTTCGTTCATCGGATTGAACGCGTCTACCTTGCCCCAGTTCAGATCGAGGTTCGCGCTGATGCTGTCCGTAATCTGCCCGGTCAGCATCGCGGTGAACACGGCGCGACTCACGGCGGTCTGGAGGTAGGTGTATTCGTTGACTGGAACTCCCGAGCCACCCGGCCCGGAGGTTGTGGCAGTGGCCAGCGGCCCCGTACTTCCGGAGAAGGGGGACACGCTCGTTCCGTCGGGTGAGGACTGATACAACGGCTGGCCCAGGTCTGTGTATCCGAAGGTAATGGGGCTGAAATTGGCAGGCCCAATGACGCCGTTTGCAGTGGTATTGTAGGTCAGTCCCCGACCCATCGCGGTGGTATAGACGAAGAAGGCAGGCGACGAAGTCTCATAGGGCCCAACGTCCGAGTTGCACCAGGTGCGGCCGGAGTTCTGGCAGCTGGCCGGATCCGAGCTCTGGTATTCGCCGGCGACCACGAAGTGGAGGCGGTTGTCGAACAGGCCGAGGCCGTAGGCCGCGCTGACATGGCGGTCCTTGGCATCGTTGTAATGGGTATCGTACTCGTCGGCATTCAACTTGCCGCCTTCGAGCTGCCGATCCAGGATGATGTTCAGGACGCCGCTCTCGGCGCCGGAGCCGTACGCGGCCGAGGCACCGCCGGTGACGGTCTCGGTGCGCTGCACCAGCACCTGCGGGATGAAGTTCAGGTCGAAGCTGTCCTGCGTGTTCGTGGCGATGACACGATTGCCGTCGATCATGACCAGGGTGCGGGCGCCGCTGAAGAATCCATTGAAGCCGCGCAGATCGGCGATATACGCGCCGGTGTAGAAGCTGCTGCCACCGGTGGTCTGCGGCGTGTAGGCTGAAATATTCGCCGGGGTCATCTCCAGCATCTGGCCGACGTTGACGACGCCCAGGTTTTCCATGGTCGTCGCATCGATGACCGTGGTCGGTGTCGGCGTGGTGTAGTCCGTGGTGCGCTTGATGCGCGAGCCCGTCACCGTGACCTCCTCCAGCTGCTGCGACGACTGGCCGGAGCTGGGGCTGGAAGCGGGCGTGGCCTGGGACTGCTGCGACTTGGTGGAGCTCTGGCTCTGAGCCTCCTGGGCCTGCTGCGCCAGGGCGTGAGCCGACCAGGTGACGGATGCCAGGGCGAAGGCGACCCCGACGGAGAGGCTGCGCGCGCGCGCCTCAGTTGCAGTGCTGCTGCGGGCCGCGTTGAGAATCGTGGTGACGGCGTGACGGACTGAGACCATTTGAACCCCCTCGTTGTCGTATCAATGGGGGCGGACCGGCTTTGAGCAGGCGGTTCCATCCCCGTGAGAAATTGTTGTTGTGCCGCGGCCGGTGGGCCGCCCGGCGGTGTCGGGTGCCCTGTGACCCGGAATCCTGACCGGTGAGGCCGATGCGACTGCGCAGCCGCAGCAGGACGTTGACCGGACAACGCCTCCAGGCTGTCGCACCCAGCATGTTCCCCCCTTTTGCCTCCGCTTCGCCGGCACGCTCTGGGCGCTCCAGCGGCGGAAGTATTGTTAGTGCGGCGTACTCTAGTGCGACCAATTGTTGACTGCAATTGCCCCGACGAATATTTTTTTCTGTTGCATGTATGTCACGACTGGCAATGTTGGTAAGTCAACGAATGTCGTTGAATAAACAACATCGCGTGGGCTTTGGAACCCGGCAGTTACTGCAACGCAAGCCGCAGTGGCAACACCTGTGGCGCCGCACACTACAGAGTGCAGGTGCCCGTGTACTGCTGCATCGCAGCACAGAATTGATACCGTCGGGGGTACACCGGGGTGTGGCGTCGAGGCCGCGCCGGCGCGCATGGGCTATGGCCTCGCGGCGGCGAAACTTGTATACAGCGTGCAGCCGGCGTGAGACCGGGGAGGGGGGCACATGGGGATGACAGCGAGCGGGTTCAGGTGTGGTAAGGGGTGGCGGGCCGTGGCACTGGCGGCGGGCGTGAGCCTGTGCATGGGCGTCCGGGCGCAGAACGCGGGGCCGGATGGGGCGGCGCCTGCTGCCACCCAGGAGGCCCCGGAGCCGCTGTCGGCGCTGGCGCCGGCCAACCTGGCCAAGCCTCGCCCCAAGGCTCCCTTCAACCTCACCGGCACCTGGTTCGTGGACCTGAGCGCAGGTCCACGGTCCTTCATGTTCGGGCCGCCCTACCCGAAGTTCAAGCCGGCGGCCCAGGCGAGCTTCGATGCGGCCAAGAAGGCCGCCGCCGAGGGCCGGGCCTACAAGGACGACATCGGCCAGTGCTATCCGGCGGCGCTGCCCATGATCATGACGCGGGTGTGGCCCATCGCGATGATCCAGCTGCCGACGGCCATCTACATGATCAGCGGCTTCGAGAACGCGCTGCGCATCATTTACCTGGACGGCCGCCCACACACCGATCCGGACGTGGTCGTGCGCTCATACAACGGGGAGAGCATCGGCCACTGGGAGGGCGACACCCTGGTGGTGGACACCAACTCCTTCATCGCCGAGCACCACTGGATAGACTCCGGCATCCCGGTGAGCGAGGACTTCCACGTGGTCGAGCGCATCCACCTGCTGAACGGCGGCACGCGGCTCGAGATCAAGTACACCATGACCGACCCGCGCAACTGGGTGGGCGAGTGGACCAGCACGCACTACTGGAAGCGGGTGGATGACCAGGACATCACCGAGGTGGAGTGCACGCCCGACCTGGACAAGCACCTGCCCTCCACGCACTCGGAGCTGAACATCCGCTAGGCCCCGATCGCCCGGAGTCCGGCGCCGCGGCTGCGCGCCGGCGTGCTGCGCACGTCGCGTTGCGCGTGGCGGGGCCGGGGCGCGCCGGTCAGGGCGGCGTCGAACCGGTCTGCGGCACGTTGATCGGCCCGCCGTGGGCATGGGCCGGGTCGTTGATGACCTTGCCGTCCGGCTCGGTCAGGGACACGAACAGCCCGCCCTTGGTGCCGTTGCGCAGGGGATTGATGACCACGAGGATCCTGTCGCCGGGCTTGAGCTCATGGGACTTCCAGCCCTGGCGCTTGAGGTTGTTGGGGCTGTTGAGCTCGATCTTCCACAGGTCGCTGCTGCCGTCCGGGTTGGGCACCTCGATGTCGATGAAGGCATGGGGATTGGTCCACTGGAAGTCGTGCACCGTCCCCTTCAGCGGCAGCTGGCGGCTCTGGTCGAACATCGCGAACGAGTGGTGCGCCCCGGCAGTGCCGGTGAAGGCGAGCAGCGCGGCTGCCAGGCAGGCCGGTTCGGGCTTCATCGCGTGAGACTCCCCCTCGGTGACGGGATGGTGGTGTACGGACTGGACGGTCCGGTGTCAAGAGCGCGCAGGATCAAGGGCGCACGGATGACAAGTCAAGGCCCCGGGGCCGGGTTTGCCCTTATACTCGTGATCCTTCGACGAGGGCCGCTCCGGCGCAGACCGGACACCGGGAGGGGGAATGGGACGACAATGCCTGCTGGCGGGGCTGTGCGCGGCGCTGGGACTGGCGGTGTCAGCGGCGGCTGCGGCGGCCAGTGCCCCGGTGCCGGCCGCGCCGGGTGGATCATCTACAGCCGCTGACGCGGGTCCGCCGGCGGCATTTCCGCGCGGACATTATGCGGGGCTCGACCGCCTGCCGGACTGGGGCGGGGTGTGGACCTTCAATTTCCTGCCCCTGCCCGGGGTGAAGCGCGAGCTGCCGCAGCTGAAGGGCGGCTACCTGGCCCACTACCAGGCCTGGGAAAAGGTCGCCGCCGCCCACCACGGCGAGGTGCCGCACGAGGGCTCCTATTGCCTGCCGCCGGGCATGCCCGGCATCATGATGGTGGCCCAGTACCCCATCGAGTTCCTGTTCACCCCGGGGCGCGTGACCATACTGCATGAGGCGTGGATGCAGGTGCGCAATATCTGGACCGATGGCCGCAGGCATCCCGATCCCGATGACCTCGACCCCACTTTCTACGGGGACTCCATCGGGCACTGGGAGGGGAACACGCTGGTGGTGGACACGGTGGGCATCAAGACCATCACCGAGCTGCGCCATGGCATGAACCACTCCGACCGGCTGCACGTCATCGAGCGCTTCCACCTGGCGGCCGATGATCCGGACACCCTGGTGGACGACATGCTGGTGGAGGATCCGCTGGCGCTGGCGAAGCCCTGGCACAACGTGCTCAGCTACAAGCGGGCCCGCGACCAGAACCTCATGGAGTTCGAGTGCGCGGAGAACGACCGCAACCCGGTGGACGCCTCTGGGAACACGGAGTTCAAGTAAACGACGTCGGGCCGCTGAGCAGGACGTGAGGTCGCGTCCGGCTGCATCAGTCAAGGGGGGAATCATGCGGGCCATGAGGCTCATGCTGACCGTTGGTGTCATGCTGATCGCGGGAGTCGTGGCGGGCGGTGAGCCCGGAATCGCGGCGGCGGCCCAGGCGGGGGCCACGGCAGATGGCGCAGCCGCAGATGGCGCAGCCGCGGCCGACGGCGCCGGCACCGGCATCCAGCCCGGAGCCGGTGCAGGCATCGTGCCCGCCCCGGCCTTCACCGCCGGCCAGCTGCTGGCGCTGCCGACGTCGAACTGGATCACCAACGGCGGCAACCTCTACAACCAGCGCTACTCGCCGCTCACGCTGATCAACCGCGCCAATGTGGCGGGATTGAAGGCGCTGTGGCGCACCGGCATGGGATCGGGCATGGGGCCGGGCAACGCCGGCCAGGCGCAGATCCTGGAGTACGAGGGCACGCTGTTCGTCTCCAACGGCGCGAACGACGTGTTCGCCTTGGACGTGCCGACCGGGCGGATGCTCTGGAGCTTCCACGGCAATCCCGATCCCGGCAGCGGCACCCCGATGGGCCACTCCAACCGCGGCGTGGCGCTGGGGGACGGCAAGGTGTTCGTGGGCCAGGTGGACGCGAAGCTCTTCGCCCTGGACCAGCGCACCGGCAAGGTGGTGTGGTCCGTGCAGACCGAGCCCTGGAGGAACGGCTTCAGCATCACCGCGGCGCCGCTGTACTACGACGGCCTGGTCATCCAGGGCCTCTCCGGCGGGGAGATGGGCGTACGTGGGCGCGTGAAGGCGTACGACGCGAAGACCGGCGCGCTGCGCTGGACGTTCTACACCGTGCCGGGGCCCGGGGAGTACGGGCACGACACCTGGCCTGCCCAGGGCGACGCCTGGATGCACGGCGGAGCGGCCGTGTGGCAGACCCCGGCCGTGGATCCCGACCTCGGGCTCATCTACTTCTCCACCGGCAATCCCGGGCCGAACCTGTTCGGCTCGGTGCGCAAGGGTGACAACCTCTTCACCGTCTCCATCGTCGCGGTGGAGGCGAAGACGGGCAAGTACCGCTGGCACTTCCAGCAGGTGCACCACGACATCTGGGACTATGACTCGCCCAATCCGGTGGTGCTGTTCGATGCGCCCTTCCACGGCCGCATGCGCAAGGCCCTGGTGGAGGTCTCCAAGACCGGCTGGGCCTACATCCTCGACCGGGTGACGGGCAAGCCGCTGCTCGGCATCCCGGAGCGCGCCGTGCCGCAGGAGCCGCGCCAGGCGACGGCGGCCACCCAGCCCTACCCGCTGGGCGATGCCATCGTGCCGCAGCAGATCGACATCCCGCCCGAGGGGGCCCTGGTGGACGCGAACGGCCGGCTCCCCAACGACGGCCGCATCTTCACCCCGTACTTCGACCGGCAGGTCATGGTGAAGCCGGCCACCATGGGCGGGGCCAACTGGCCGCCGAGCTCCTATGACCCGAGCACCCACACGCTGTACGTGTGCGCCACGGATCGCATCAGCACCTTCGTGTCGAAGGATCCGGGGATGCCCGCGCCCAACAAGGTGTACATGGGCGGCTCCTTCGGCCAGGCGCAGGCCAATGACCGCGGCATCTTCGCGGCGCTGGACGTGACCACCAACCGCCTCGAGTGGCGCCAGAGCTGGCGCGAGCTGTGCTACAGCGGCTCCATCGTCACCGCCGGGGGGCTGGTGTTCGTGGGCCGCGCCGATGGGCGGCTGACGGCCCTGGACTCCCGCAACGGCGTGAAGCTGTGGGAGTTCATGACCGATGCGGGCGTCAACACCACGGCCACCACCTTCGAGTACGCCGGCCGGCAGTACGTGGTGGTGCACGCCGGCGGCGGCGTGTTCGCCAACGGCAGGCGGGGCGATGGCATCTGGATGTTCTCGCTGGACGGCAAGATTCCCTCGCTGGCAGGCTCAGGCGGTGCCGGGCCGGCAGGCGGGCGCGGCATGGGGGCCCGCCCGGGCGGCACCGGCGCCGCGGCCCCGGTGCCGGTGCCCACGCGGCCGCCCAACCCGCAGGCCGGGGCGGAGATCTACCGCCAGGCCTGCCTGCCCTGCCATGGGCAGAGCGGCGGCGGCGGTGAGGGGGGCGGCAAGAGCCTGCTCGAAGGCCAGAGCCGCGAGGCCATGCTCGCGGTGGAGAGCAGCGGCCGCAACAACATGCCGGCGTTCAGGTCGGTGTATTCCGCCGACGAGCTGAACGACGTGGCCGCCTATATCACGACGGTGCTGCAGCCTCAGAAATAGCGCGGCGTCAGCGGGTGCAGCGCGGCCGCACGCTGCGATGTTCCGCCGCGCGGCCCAGGCAGGCACACTCACTCTTTTGGCGGGAGACCCCGTGCTCGGGGCATGGCCGGAACGATGGCAGGCATGTACTCGACGCTGCGCGCGTTGCGCCAGGACCCTTCGGTGCTGCAGCAGCGCATCAAGCCCGGCACGCTCAGGCGGACGCTGGGCATCGCCGCCCCCTACACGGGCTGGCTGCTGCTGCTGGCGGTGGTGGTGATCGCCAATGCCGGCATCAGCATCACCTACCCGCTGATCTACCGCCGCATCATCAACGACGGCATCCTGCGCGCCGACACGGCGCTGATCGTAAGGCTGGCAGTGCTGATCGCCGGGCTGGGCATCGTGGATGCGGCGCTCGGGCTCGCCCAGACCTACCTCGGCACCCGCATCGGCGCGGACGTGGTGGTGGCCATGCGCACGCGGCTGTTCGCGCACATCCAGCGCATGCCGCTGGCGTTCTTCGCGCGCGCCCAGACCGGGGCGCTGGTCAACCGGCTGTTCAGCGACACCATGGGCGCGCGCAGCGCCTTCACCGACATCCTCTCCACCGTCGCCGGCAACATCGTGACCGTGGTGCTGATCATCGGTGCCATGTTCGTGCTGTCCTGGCGCATCACGGTCGCGGTGCTGGTGCTGCTGCCGCTGTTCGTGCTGCCGGCGCGCTACTGGAGCCGGCGCATCCAGGCCAATACGCGCGACCTCATGAACGCGGGTTCGCACGTCAGCAGCATGATGGTGGAGCGCTTCAATATCGCCGGTGCCGTGCTCGCCAAGCTCTTCGGCCGCCCCGAAACGGACACGGCCGCCTTCGAAGTGAAGGCCCGCGAGCTCTCGGGGCTGGCCATCCGGGCGGCTCTGTACGGGCGCCTGCTCGGTACGTCGCTGCTGCTCATGGCGAGCCTGGCCACCGCGCTGGCCTACGGCTGGGGCGGCGTGCTGGCGGCGCGCCATGCGCTGGACCTGGGCACGGTGGTCGCGCTGACCGCGCTGCTGGTGCGCCTGTACGCGCCGGTGATGGGACTGTCGAACCTGCAGGTCACCGTCATGACCGCGCTGGTGTCCTTCGAGCGGGTGTTCGAGGTGCTGGACCTCGAGCCCATGGTGCGCGAGAAGGCCGATGCCGTGGACGTGCCGGCCGGGCCCATGGGAGTGGTGTTCGAGCACGTGTCGTTCCGCTATCCGTCGGCGGCCGAGGTGTCGCTGGCCTCGCTGGAGTCCATCGCCATACCCGAGCGGCGCGCGCCCCAGACCGTGCTGCATGACATCGACTTCCGCGTCGAACCCGGACAGCTCGTGGCGCTGGTGGGCCCGTCGGGGGCGGGCAAGACCACCATCACGCAGCTCATCCCGCGCCTGTACGACGTGATCGGCGGCGCGGTGCGCATCAACGGGATCGACGTGCGCGATGCGAGACTGGCCTCGCTCCAGCAGCGCATCGGCATGGTCACCCAGGAGGCGCACCTGTTCCACGACACCCTGCGCGCCAACCTGCTGTACGCGCGGCCCGAGGCCAGTGACGAGCAGATCCGCGCGGCGCTGCGCGATGCACAGATCCTGGACGTCGTGGAAGCCCTGTCCGAGGGCCTGGACACGGTGGTGGGGGAGCGCGGCTACCGCTTCTCGGGCGGGGAGAAGCAGCGCCTCGCCCTGGCGCGGCTGCTGCTGAAGGCCCCGGACCTGGTGGTGCTGGACGAGGCCACCGCGCACCTGGACTCGCGCTCGGAGGCGGCCGTGCAGCAGGCGCTGGAGCGGGCCCTGGCCGGCCGCACCGCCATCGTCATCGCCCACCGGCTCTCCACGGTGCTCAAGGCCGACCTCATCCTGGTGGTGCAGGAGGGCAGGATCGTCCAGCGCGGCACGCACGCGCAGCTGGCGGCACAACCGGGCCTGTACGAGCAGCTCTACCGCACCCAGTTCGCCGCGCAGGAGGCGCCGGCCTGAGCAGGCGCGGGTACACGCTAGTTCAATACGGAGCGTAGCCCAAGGTGGACGACGAACGGCTCGAAGTCCCTGTCAGCATGCAGCAGCATGTGGCCGCTCTCGATGCAGCGCGTCGCGATCATCGTGTCGATGGTCTTGCGTACGGTGATTCCCAGGCTCCTGAGCGTGCGGTGGTTCCTGGCGGCTTGAATGGCCATGTCCCGGCCGCCGATGTCAATGACCACCAGGGAGGTCAGCAGCGTCCTGGCCTGGTCGAAGTCCCGGTCACTGTCGAAGCCCTGCAGCACTTCGGCCAGGATCAGGTCGCCGATGGCAAGCGGCTCGGTACCCAGCAGAGTGTCGAGTTTCCCGGCCTGGCGGGTGTCGTTGCCGCGAAAGTAGTCGATCCACACGCTGGAGTCGACCAGGATCACGCATCGGTCCTCATGGCATCCAGGTCACCCTGCCAGCGCAGCCTCCCTCGCAGGCGCCGGATCTGCGCCTGCCGGTGCAGCCGCAGCAGGGTGCGCAGGCCCAGCTCCACCGCCTCGCGCTTGGTCTTCAGTCCCGTCGCACGCAGCGTGTCCGCCATCAGCTTGTCGTCAATCACGATATTGGTCCGCATCGCGTGCATCCGCAGATATGTGTATGAAGTGTGGCTTCCATACACATTATAGCCGACGCTGGCAGGTGCGCCAAGCGGCCTTCAGCCCGGCAACATTGCCGCGGTCGAGCAGCGTGAGGGGCGACCAGCGCTGATTGGAGAGACTGCCGCCGTTGGTGGGCCAGTCACTTGTGGGCGCAGCAACGAGCTGTTGTGACGTGAAGGCAGGGATGTCGCCGCTGACGTCCTCGCCCGAGCGTAGGCGGGGCGCACTCTGACAGAGAGCCCGGCGTTGAGTTATCATCGGCGCGGACATCCGTAAGGGGGGTGCATCATGGCGGTCGACTTCAGGGGGCATCCGCTCTTTCCCCCGGGCTTCAACAATCCCACGCGCTTCGACGCCGACGTCTACGACTGCGAGGTGTGGGGCCAGATACCCTCGGACATCCACGGCACCTTCTACCGCATGCAGTGCGATTTCGACTATCGCCCGCCGCAGAACGAGTGGATGACGGGGTTCAACGGCGATGGCCACATCAGCCGGTTCCGCTTCGCCAACGGCTCCGTGGACTACAAGGGCCGCTACGTGCGCA
>Ga0335073_10014741_pt1 | contig 10949 bp, 10 predicted proteins | sample Lox_Sample_22_FD_207093 | JGI IMG/M metagenome (GOLD analysis project Ga0335073, IMG submission 207093) | Soil microbial communities from Loxahatchee National Wildlife Refuge, Florida, United States - Lox_Sample_2.2 | ecosystem: Environmental > Terrestrial > Soil > Wetlands | place: USA... | reverse complement strand
CACGACAGCATCGCCGCACCGAACGCGCAGTACCGGTGGATGCAGATCTTCGAGAACAAGGGTGCGGCGATGGGCTGCTCGAACCCACACCCACACGGGCAGATCTGGACGACGACAGGGCTGCCGGAGGAGGCGGCGCTGGAGCTAACGCAGCTGCGCAAGTACCGGCGGGAGCAAGGCGGAGCGCACCTACTGGAGGACTACGCGGCGCTGGAGGTGCGGCGGAGCGAGCGCGTCGTCTTCGCCAACGACGCCTTCGTCGCCGTGTGTCCCTGGTGGGCTACCTGGCCCTTCGAGGTCATGATTGTGAGCGTTGCGCACAGGCGCGCGCTCGTGGACTTCGACGTCCGTGAACGCGAGCTCCTCGCCGAGGCTGTCGCAGAGGTCACCCGCCGCTATGACAATCTTTTTGAGACGCACTTCCCGTACAGCATGGGCCTGCATCAAGCACCGCTCGAGGGTACGCCTGATGAAATTGAGGACAGTCACTTCCACATGCATTTTTACCCACCGTTGTTGAGGAGCGCAACGGTCAGGAAGTTCCTGGTGGGCTATGAGATGATGGCAGAGCCACAGAGGGACATTACCCCCGAGCAGGCTGCAGCGAGACTTCGAGCCTGCGGAGGAGAGTTGTATAGGAAGAAGCTTTGAGGAGCAGAGGCAGAATTGAGGTGTAACTTGTAGTTTAGATTATTATTGAGCCTTTTTGGTGGTGGCTCTAAGGTTTTATTACTTCATGCCTTAACATAAAAGTCCCACTGTGTCCACATCCAGGCGAGACTGATGGAGCTGATTATAATCGGTCCTGACAATCCTGCTCCCCACTTTGCTGATTTGAAGATAAGCCATTCGCTCATGAAGTGGAGGTTCGCACCAAGGAATACGATAAAGGCGAGTTTGTATGCAAGCGGATCGTTGATATGGTATGCGGCGAGTAATCTCACAACGGCGGTGACAAAGGTCCAAGTGCCAAACGTTCTGGCAGAGAGGGGAGTGACTTGGTCCGGTGTGCCAGAATAGACGCGCTTGGTGTAACTGAGAGTGCTATATGCTTGAACGGAGTTGCCTATAGAGACTGTGGCCAGCTGCCGTGCGTCAGAGTTAGCTTGAGCCATCTATACGGAACAGAGAGAAGAAGTGAGGGTAAGCTGGAGTCAATTGCGTACAAATAGCATCCAAGAAGGCAGCCAGCCTTCAGAGGGAGGGAGATAGCTCTTCAACACGTCCATGATGTACGCGTTTTAGAGTCGAGGGAGGAGTAGGGAGTCAGAGAGGAGACTTATGAGCCGAAGAGAGATATTGGGGTGGTCAGGAAGTAATCAATGAGACTTTGGCTATAGTCTAGTCCACCGTTCGTTTCTGCAGCTAGTCAATTGAGCTCTCAGAAGCTGCGGTTGTGGCTGCGGAATCTCGAGCAATTGAAGATGCAGCAAAAGTGGTTGAGGTCAAAGCTTCAAATATTTCAACACCTCTTCGCTCCCTACTTCGACATCACCAACCAACTGCACTTTTCTTCTCCAATTCACCATGGATGTCCCAATCCCCAAACCCCTTCTTCAAGGCCTAGCCACCATTGGAATTCTCTTTGTAACGTCAAAACTTCTTAGCATCCTCCAATTCCTTGCCAGTACCTTTTTGCTTCCGGGCATTCCCGTATGAAACCCTAGAGTTTACTTCTGCGTTGAACACTAACATTTACGCGTTATAGCTTTCGAAATTTGGCCCTAAGGGATCGTATGCCCTCATTACCGGAGCTAGCGACGGCATCGGCCGCGAATTTGCCCTACAGATCTCTAAGAAAGGCTACAATGTCGTCCTCGTGTCTCGAACCGCCTCGAAGCTAGCCACCCTCAAAGATGAGATTAAGACACAGAGCCCAAACATTGACGTTCAAATATTGTCGATGGACTTCACTGCCAACAAAGACAGCGATTACAAGGCGCTTGAGAAGATCACCAGCGGCCTCGACATTTCCATCCTGGTGAACAACGTTGGCCTCTCACACGACATACCTCAAACCTTTGTGGATACGCCTGATCAGGCGGTTAAGGATATAATCACTGTCAATGACATTGGAACACTACGCGTGACCAAGCTCGTCACACCGGGCATGATCCAGCGCAAGCGCGGACTCATCCTGACCATGGCTTCGTTCGGCGGCGTCGTACCTACTCCTCTGCTGGCCACATACTCGGGTTCTAAGGCGTTCCTGCAGCAATGGGGCGTCGCTCTGGGTGCCGAACTCGCGCCGCACGGTATCCTCGTTCAGGTCGTCCAGTCGCACCTCGTCACGTCCAACATGTCGAAGATCCGCCGCTCCTCGCTGCTCGTGCCGTCGGCGAAGAGCTTTGTCAAGGCAACGCTAAGCAAGATTGGACGCGCCGGTGGCAGCCAGGGTGTACCGTTTACGATGACGCCGTGGTGGAGTCACAGCGCTTTTCTGTTCGGCATTGCGAGCACCGTTGGAGTGTGGAGTGGTTATGTGCTTAATACGAATAAGACCATGCATGAGAATATCAGGAAAAGGGCGCTAAAGAAAGCCGAACGAGAGGGGAAGAAGAGTCAATGACGTGGTCTATCTTTTTAAAGCAATGTCAAGCCTCCCACCCGCTCATCTATCTTTCATTATATAGGTATGTTCGAGGATTTCGTGCATCACCGAAAGGATTGTCTGTGTGCTAGCCATGGAAGCGTTTGTGTCTCATTGGGCTCTGGTAAAAGCTAATAGGAGGCTGTAAGAACATAGTACAGCTCATATCTATAAACTCACGCATTAATGATCAAAAGATCTCTCTCACAACCATTCCTTCACCTTTTCGCCTTCCGAATGCACCCTATGTCACTTATCTAGCAAACACATTCGCCGATATCTTTAGAATCGAGTCAAGGTGCTCCACCGGCGTTCTTCCCATACCACATTCGGTCGCTATGGCAAAGTTCTCGCCGATGAACTTGGTCGCCGTCTTCATCCTCGCCCGTGTTCCTTCCTCGTCAAACGCATGCACGAGGCCCAAAACCACGTCCGTTCCACTCTCCTCGACCGCAGGTCTCAACCTGGCCAACGACTCGAAGTACGCATCGTCAACTCGATCCTTCGGCACAGGCATATGCACCCAATCGAGCTTCCGCGTGGCCAGCTCCATGACCTTGAGCGCCATGTCGACCATCAAGCCCATGTCGCGCGGCTCGACGAAGTGCTTGTGCAGCGAGTCCCCATAGCAGAGATGCACGCCAGCCTGGACTTCGCCGCGCAGCTCATCCACAACAGCGGCGACGCCCTTCGCGAGCTCGTCCACCGTCGGCGGAAACCACGGCTCCACGACGTCCAGATTCACCCCCTCCAGCACCATGAACTCGACCGCGCAGTCCACCTGCACCGCGAGCTGGTCACGCGGCACGGCGGCCTGTATGTTGGCGAGCGCGCGGCTCAGCGCATCCCGATACAGCGGGGCAACCAGCGGCTTGAACGGCGCGCGCAGGTGCAGGGCGACGGGGTTGAGCGGGCTCGGCACGCATACCTGGAAGCGCACGGCGGGCGGCACGACGCCAGCTCGCTTCAGCGCCGCGAACTCCGCGTAGCTGGCTCTCGCGGCGTCGTCGTAGCCCGTGTGCAGCGGCGGCAGGCGCGCCACGACGCGCCCGGCCTCGTCCGCGCCCGGCCCCGCCGCCTCCGTGCCCGCCGCGCGCCCGCCGTACGAGCTGCCGTGCGGCCGCAGCATCGCTGCCGTGGGCCCGACCGCCGACCGCTGCCACCACACGAAGCGGCTGCGTTCGCCGGGCTCGCCGTCTGGCAGCCGCTGCAGTTGCGTTGGGAGTGCGGTAGCCAGCGTGCGGAACGCCGTCGGCGTGTCCGCTAGCGGTGCGCTGCCGACTAGGTGCACGTAGTGCCGTGGAGGGTTGGCTGAGGACGAGGTCGCCATTGTGGAGGTTGTTCTCTTTGGGAGATGGACGGTGCAGTTTGCTGGAGGTGATGGCTAGGTGTTGGAGTATCAATTGCGAGGAAATGTGAGAGATGTGGATGACTTGGAAGGAATTTAGATATGGTTGAAAATATAAGCATTACACTGTTCGACTAGCAGTGTTCGTCTTATTCTTGATTCTGATGTTGTCGCGAATGCTGATGTTGATCCTTCGTTCACTTAAGCGCAATATGCAGCTGCAAGTTGAAGCTGGCGTCATTCATCAGCACAGTAGCAAGAAGACTATGATCGTCAGCACTGCGTTCGTACCACTAATGAACTAAAAGCGAAGTGAATTCCTATTTGGTGCAGTTGAAAAGGGCAGTTAACGACAGGTGGTTGGAGCGACCTTGGGGAGCTCTATCGCGTAGTAGTATGATGGGCGCATGCAGAGCGAATATGGATGAGCGCAAGCATATCTCCTAACATAAGGTCGCCGGTGCAGAAAAGGAGCCGAAATCTCAAGTACTTGTTTAAATTCAATTCAATTGACTGACTAGCTTCATGCGCTCTGAATCAACTGATGTATAGGCCAGATATCTCAATGATACGCTTTGAGTGAAGGTGAATACTTTGGATTGCCATGGCGAAAGTGAATCACTTGGAACTACTGACACGAACATCAGGACGATGTAGACTACCCGTAAGAATGAACATTGGATACGTATGTAGTGCTAATATGATTTCGATCCGCATCCGGCCAATCCGAGTGTAAAGGAGTGAAGTTCCGGGGGGGTTCTCGAGATATTTGCGCGCAGTTGAAGCAGAGCACTTTTCCAAACTCGGTAATACGTGGAGTGCTCTGTTTCAAGGAGATTCCAATGCTTTATCGGTCTATGATTGTCCCTGAATTCCTTCTTAATGATGCTCTACGCTGACATATCCTGCGGCTTACAGCGCCATACTGCTCATCCCATGTCAATTTCAGCAGTATATGTGCATACTGCTCGCTTGGCTTGCGCGTCATCGTTCGAGACGATTAAGGACTGTCAGGATTCATGAAAAAGTGGCCTGTTTATACGATATAGCGTCCCATAATGCATGTTGAGAAGTGATTATTGACGAATGAAGAGTAAACTGTATGAGGCCTTTTGGACCTGGTTGACGAAGTTATCGCTTAAAGTAGTTGAAAATGGAATTCAAAATTGGAATCCCTAATACGAATGTCACAGACGCATGAGATCGATAAGGGGGATCTAGGCTCGCAGAGTCTTGTGGCTCAGGATCAATCTCGTATATCAAACTTTGAAAAGTCCATCAGACGATCTAGACATGTCAAACAAGCCTCATTGCGCCCAGATCCTGCCGGAGAGGATGTTCTACAAGGTTACTTCTCACGCGACCTTGGAGTGCATTGCCGATGTGTCGTCACAAACACGGAAAGTTCAGGGGTAGATTGTCGTTGTCGGTCGTACATTCGACGAGGTCACTCATCGACAATTTGACGCCACCATCAATTCCGATGATGCCCGATCTCGATTCAATCGACGGTCACCGACAGGGAAGATTCTACCGTTTCAAGGTATGTCGTAGTCGAGCACAATCTACTGGCAAAATAGTAAATGCACGACCCAAAAAACGCCCATCCCAGGAGGAAGGCAGAGACTGTGGTGGAGAGGCGTATGATTGGTAGCAGGCAACAACCTCAATGGCGGATGGTGCTTCGGTACACAAAAGTCGATGCAGCGACTAGAGAAGAGGCGTCGTGCCATACGACAGATGAAATGCTCCGGGCCGGCCGGCCTCCCAAAGCGTCGGGTTGGGCCTGCTCCAGATGAGAATGGCTCCCTTGGACTTGGTACAGAGATTCTCAGGGTCGTGGCGAGACTTCGCGTTCATGGCGGTGGCGGGTGCACAGTGCGTGGCTGGGTTGGAAAGAGCCATGTGCCAAAATGCAGGGCCGGGTTGATTTTCTTTTGAAGAGATTGCAGATGACGCAGGTCGGCAAGTAAAGGAAAAAAGGAACGTGAGCAAGAGTAACATGGAGATACAGCTTGAGAGGTAGTAGGCAGGCTCGCGAAAGAAGCGAAGATGGGTAAGCCAGCCGGTCACCGCGCAGATACGATTTGCCCACCCGTCGAAAGTGGTTACATAACGCAGTGAAGTAGTTTGAAACAGTGGAGATGAGAGATTTGAGCGTTGTGTCGCTACTCTCCGATAGTAGCTGGAGGCATGTTGCCGTCGGCTTCCAGAAGCTTCATGGAAAGCCGCTACATTGAAAAGCAGTCAAGGCTGGAAAAAATTGGCGAATGAGCAGGCCCATGATTCGGCGGATGCAGCCACAATGCTTGCGAGAAAGGAAAATTCTTTTAGGCAGCGGAGAGCTGGAAGCTGTCAAGCAGCGCAGAGTGGCTGGGAAAAAAACACGCATCAGGACACGCACCCCGCTGTCACACGACAGTGCAAGCTTCTCCACCGGCCAGGCATGCCGAACGACGGAGGCAACAGCGGTATTGCAGCTGTTTTGAAGAGCGTTTTTTTCTTGGAGATGCGGTAGGCTGCGCACTGGAGAGCAGAGAGTGGGAGGAGAGCGATAATTGAAGGCGAACCCCCCACGTAGCCTTTTGGCACCCCCACGCCAGCGTAGAAAACTTCGCCTGCGCAGCGCATGCGAACGAACCTCAGTCAAATGCCCCCCAGGCGCCATCCCCGGCTTCGCTGATCGGATCTGTCATTCCACGGCTTGCGAGTCGGCAGCAACGACATGGGAGAGGGTCACTCGGGAGGGGAAAATGATGCGGATGACCGAATTGGATGGCAATGGCCGGCGGCTGATTGGCTGAGAGGGAGCAAGCCGGGTACAAGCCCAAGCTACAGATTCTGACGGCGTCGGCAGGGCTGGTGAGGCTACTGTAGGCTACTGTAGGCTATGGTTAGCTGCGTTCCCGCTAATGCTGCCGCTGGCTGTCGCTTCAAATCCCGGGGTCGATTTCGATGATCGATTCGCATCGCCTCATCTGGAACTGTCAGACTGCTATCTGTGCTCCAGGCCATGCAAACCTTGAAAAAATTTTCAAGTCCCTTTGCCAAAGATCGGCCGGTGAGGGTTGGCCTTGAGGCATATTCGCAGGCTCGGAGTGGGTGAGTTGAGCAACCGGAATGACAAGCACGCGTCAATCGCGGGCGTCGGCGATTCTTGGACTCAATCTCTGCTGAGCAGGAGAGAGCGCAGGACACGACAAGGCTCACGTGGGTGCGTTGCCGGTGGGCCATGACCATTTTTAATGAGCTATGCATCCCCACATCCTTCGTCGTCCTGCCTTTCTGACCGTGTGCAATTTCTCATTTGCCCTTGCGCTTGTACTCTGGGTTCGGAGCACACGCCATCTACCCCTCTCGACCGCGGCCCGCCTTCGCCGCGCCATCAGTCAATCTATCTTCGGCGAGCTGTATGTGCGCGCTGGATCAGAGAGCGTGCAGGTGGTAACAAGTGGTAAGTGAGTCCTCTCGAGTGGCGGGTTTGGACGTGGTGGATGGTGGAGTGCCGAGGATTCCACCGATTCCACTGCCATTCCGCTTTTCTCGGCCACGCTACCTGCTACAAGCTACACGCTACCTGCTACATGCTACTTTGCGCCTCGTTTTTTCTCAGCCTCTCCCTTTTCTCCACACGCAGTCCCCCGCCCCCCAGCCCTATCACCGCAGTATCGCCATGATTGATTACTAGTACGTACAAAGCCAGCGTTGTTAACACCTGCCCAATGCAGTGCCGCCGTATTTTGACCGCCTGAGCCGACCCAGTGAGAGGCTCGCCCTACTGGTTGAGGCTTAGTGGGGTGCTCGGGCACTCTACGGGACCCTTCTGTACGGTAGCCGGCCACCAACCCATGCCCCGGCGCACCCCGATCGGCCTGCTGCTGCCACTGGGTACTGCTGCCATCGCTGCTGCTACTGCTGCTGCTACCGCCACCGCCGCCGCTGCTGCTACTACTGCTGCTCCTCCACGATTGCACACCACAGCACTCCACAAAACACCTCCTCCGACGCCGCCTTTGGCTGGAGCGTTTCTGCCCCTCTTCTCCGCTTCCTTGTATGTAATCCTCTCCGTCCGACAGTCGACGCTTAGTCCGTGGCTGCTCGCTTCCCGCTCCTCGGCCTCACACTTGGTCGCCCACCAAACCTACTGCCGCTAAACCTCCGCCGTCGTCGCCGCATGCCATGACGACCCAGGTACTGCCATTGCACGCTGGACATCCCTCGAACTTTGGCGTTGGAGTTGAAACCGTTGCGGACATGGAGCATTCGAGCGCTTCGGGCTCGCCCGGCCACGAAGATGCCTCGCGCGGACGCAGGAGGAACCGCGAGAGCGACACGGGCGAGGAGGACGACCGCCTCGGAGAAGCGGACGCAGGCGTGGGTGCCGGCTCCTCTAAAAAGCGCAGGAGAAGCCGCAAGGGACTCGACAAGAAGTTCGAATGCCCGCACGAGGGCTGCGGCAAGAGCTACTCTCGCGCCGAGCATCTCTATCGACACCAACTGAATCGTGAGCCTGCCCGTCGATGCTTGCCCATACATGCTAACCTCGGTCGTAGACAATCCGAAACAAATCTACTACTGCGATTTTCCCGAATGTCACCGATCCTTCGTCCGACAGGACCTGTGTGCGAGACACAAAGAGAGACACACAGCGAGGGGCTCTCAGCTCCTACGAAAGGAAAACTTCATGCAGAACCTCAATCCCATAGTCACCGCTGCCATGCAATCTCAAGCGGCGCGGATGAAGCAAGCACAGAGCGGCTCTCCCTCCACACCAAGCTCCTCCTTCGCCGGAACGCAACCGCAAGGACCGTTGCCGTCACCACAGTCGTCCATGCGCAATGATACTGTCGATCCGAACCTTCAATCACCTTCCACCGAACCAGGCTCACTGTCACGGGCGCGGAGTGACGAGAGTTACCGGTCCGGTGGACCAACCTCACAACCACGATCGAATACCTTCTCCGGACCCTCACCGTTTGGCACACAGACGACCAGTGCTTCTGGCTACGGCGTGAGAAGATCACCTCATGCTTCATCCATACCAGCCGTCACCACATACTCGCAATCCGGCCCGTCTCCAAGCGGATACGTCTCGCACCAGAACTTTCCTCCATTGACTCAACTTCCACCGCCAGTTTATGCGACCATGAGCCAAGCACCGTCTTCCGAAACGGACAGCACCTTCGCTGCAACCACCTCCGACAGCATGCAAGGTATGCAGACCTCCGATGGCAATTTCATGGAAGGTATGACGCCGCAGTATGCCATCCCTATGTTTGGCGGCGAAGGCTACAGTCGATCACCGTTTGCCATGGCCGATGACTTCACCGCTTGGCTCTTCAACGATTCGCAATTCGGCGGCATGGGTCAATCGCCAATGACATATCATGGATCAAGCCAGATGCAAGGCGTCGTGGGAGGCTCACAGAATTTCAGCTTGCAAGCTCCATACTTCACTCACGATCCTATTGTTAGTGGTTACTTCCAGCAACCGGCTCCGCCGCCACAGCATCCAATGGCCGTTCACAGTTTGATTGACACGCACATGCAGCAGATGGCCATATCCGAAGAAAGGCGGCGACAGCTTATGGATCTCATCGAAGACAGATTCACAGACAAAACATACGCTCCTGTAAAGAAGGCGGTGGAGCTGCTCGATGGCAACGACAACGACGACAATCACGTGTTGAGCTTGCACATGATGCAGATCTATATTGGCTCGTACTGGCTGCACTTCCACCCACAATGGCCAATTCTGCACAAGCCGACCTTCAGCGCCAACACCTGTCCAGAGTTGCTACTCCTCGCCATAATGGCACTGGGTGCGTCTTGCCTGGAAAAGACTCACGGCTACGACACGACTCAGAGCTGCGCCGAACTGTCCAACTTTCTGGCATGGCATTTGAGGTGGGAAATTTTCATGGATGCCGACTTCCGACCACCGGCAAAGCTTTGGGTTTTCCAAGCCTTGCTGCTGCTTGAAGTCTTTGAGAAAATGTACTCGTCGCGGCCGTTACACGAGCGAGCGCACATTCACCACGCGACCACGCTCACGCTGATGCGTAGAGGTAGCTCATTGATAGGCCGATCTTCTCTTGACTCTCCTCCTAGCGGTAGCACCTCATCGGCAACTCGAAGCGGTTCGATAAATGGTGCGCTGAGTACCGGAAGCGTGCAGCAACCAACGGCCGACGAATGGTGGAGCCAGTGGATTGCCAATGAAGCAACCCGCCGTGCTGCTTTTGCAGCCTTCCTGATGGATTCCATTCATGCCACAATGTTTGGTCATTCAGCTGTTATGGTGGCTCACGAAATGAGACTACCACTTCCTTGCGATGAAGCACTGTGGTCCGCCACGAGCAGTGCAGAGGTTGGTCGTGTGGAGCAGAGTCTACACCAAAATGGAATCAAGCCAGCAACCTTCCTCGACGGCCTGAAGAAGACTCTGAACGGTCAGCCGGTGCGCACCAATGCCTTCGGTCGAACGATTCTCATGGCGGGACTGCTTTCAGTATCTTGGCATATGAATCAACGAGATCTGCAAGTTTCGAGCTTGGGAGTCCAGCTGGTCCTTGGAGGTCGAGACAAATGGCGTGGCAGCCTCACACGTGCATTCGATTTCTGGAGAATGGATTTCGATGAAAGTCTTTCAAAAGCTGCCAATGAAAACCAAACCGGCAATTACTCTTACGGCCACCCAAGTCGCGTCGACGATGAAAATGTTTTCGAGTCCCGAACCGTTCTTCACCACCTCGCGCACATGGCCATGCACGTGGACATCGTGGACTGCCAAATCTACGCCGGAGCGTCGCGGTTGCTGGGCCGCAGCATCACGCCGCAAGACTACAACGGAGCGCAGAAACGCATGAAGGATGGCTGGGCGCCGACAGCTCGCGCCCGCGACGCTACATTCTACGCGCTGCGTTTCCTAAGCAAAGTGCTGCTGGGCGACCCCGACACCACCAGCAGTGGCTCGTCGTCGTCGGCGGCGGTGGCGGCCGCCCCTCCAAC